>ENA-ORSM01003278-ORSM01003278.1-human-gut-metagenome-genome-assembly--contig:-NODE-3278-length-10276-cov-2.224342_pt1 | contig 10276 bp, 10 predicted proteins | sample MGYA00241903_ERZ509170 | MGnify/ENA primary metagenome ERZ509170 (study PRJEB26280, sample SAMEA2338784) | human gut metagenome | biome: human gut; feature: human-associated habitat; material: faeces...
ATTTCGATATAAAAATTTTTTCAAAGAATTTGGATACTCAACTGCTTTTAATATAGAAAATGTGCGGGAGGGGAGAACATATGGTATCAGTCGTTGTTCCTATATATAGGGTGGAGAAATATTTAAGAAAATGTGTTGATAGTTTACTTCAACAGACCTATAGGGATATTGAAATTATATTAGTGGATGATGGATCACCAGATGCCTGTCCTGAAATATGCGATGAATTAAAGGAAACAGATGATAGAATAGTTGTCATTCATAAAAAGAATGGTGGACTGTCAGATGCTAGAAACGCTGGAATTCAGATTGCCAAAGGTACTTATATTACATTTATTGATTCAGATGATTATGTAAAGCCTTGTTATCTTGAAAGGCTGTACGGTGCATTGCCTGCCGATAAAACGAAGGAGGGAGTAATAGTCGGTTCTCTTGATGCGTATCTGCCAAATGGGGACTTTCAAACGTTTCACGTTCCCGAACAAGATATAGCTTCGGAACAGATGTATCTTATATTGACAGACTTGATAGACAAGCGTGTTGCGTACGCAGGCAGCAAGCTATACGACCATCGGATTATCAAGCAATACCGGGTGGGCTTTGTTCCTTTTGTTTCCGGACTGGAAGATATGCTGTTTATGTTGGACTACCTGATGTATGCGGATTTTATGGTTATTCGTGATTACAATAATTACGTTTATAGAGTAGGGTATTCTGTAGATGTGTTGTCTGTGCGTATAAACAGCTTTCCGGCAGAATATGCAGCATTCTCCAATTTTTTGGAAAGGGTCTATGTGTATCAAAAGAAATTTAATTTGGAGGATAGCTCACTGGATAGAACATGGAATTCATTGACTGTCTTTTTCCATAAAGTGATTTTGGCCATCTATAAACCAGAGCATAAGTATACCCGGCAGGAACGGTTGTCTTTTTTACATCAAGTCCTTTTATCAGACAAAGAATGGATAAGACGATTTTTTCTTCCACAGTATAAAGCGGATGTGTTGGGCAAATTCTTGCTTTGCAGGGTGGGGGCATCGGCTTTTGATGGGTGGATGCGTTTCTTGTCAGGTATAAAATTCAAGAAAATGTTTGGAGCGAAATAACGGAGGGCATTATGAATATCTTGTTTATACATCCTGTCATGTTCCATCCCCAACGGGGAGGGATTGAAAGAGTAAGTGACCTTTTGTGCCGTGAATTCATAAGACGGGGACACCATGTTCTTTGTTTACATAGTGTGCGGGATGAAAGCCGCATGGATTATGCATATCCTGCATCCTCTTATTTTTTCCCATATCAGGTTCGGGAAGTAGAAAAGAACGGGTTGTTTTTCCGTAGTTTCCTGCAAGAGCACCGTATTGATATGGTCATAGACCAGGACCCGCAGACTTATTATACATTATATTCCTTCTCTAAAACCTTGCGGGACGTGTATATTATTTCCGTGATACATTATAATCCTCTTGGCATATATCATCATTTGGGAGAGTTCGTAATGTGGGTATCAGGAAAAAACACAATCATGGGAAAAATCAGAAAGGTGGCCCGTATCCTCAAAATTCCCATGCTTAAGTATGATTACAAGCGTACATTACAATCAGATTATGGAGGCATTTTTCGATATACAGATGCATTATGTTTACTTTCCTTGAAATTTCTTCCTGATTTGTGGCAGATATATTCAAAAGATTTGAGCCGGGTGATTGCCATCCCCAATCCGAATACATATCCTGCTCAAGAAAATACAGATTTTCTCAAGAAGAAGCAGATATTGTATGTAGGCCGGATAGAGTGGCGCCAGAAGCGTGTAGGACGGCTGATTGATATCTGGAAGCGTATATATAAAAAATTTCCCGATTGGGAGTTGGTCATTGTGGGAGACGGGCCGATAAGGCAGACATTGGAACAGAAAGCCTTAAAGATGGAACGGGTTGTTTTCACCGGTTGGCAAGACCCTGAACCATTTTACCGGGATGCAAGCATCCTATGTCTGACGAGTGACTTTGAAGGGTGGGGAATGGTATTGACCGAAGCCATGACATTCGGGGCGGTTCCGGTGGCGTTCAATTCGTATGCAGCTATCACAGATATTATTGATGATGGGAAGAACGGATTGTTGGTTCCTCCGTTCTCGCATAAGGAGTTTGCCCGGAAGTTGGGCTCATTGATGAAAGATGAAGAACTGCGCAGGGAGATGTCAAAAAATTGTGTGCAGTATGTGAGGCGCTTTGACATACAGAATGTGGCGGACGAGTGGGAAAATGCCTTTGACCGACTGAAATCAACAGCTCGTCAATGATGCCTTTTCAGTATCCGGTGAGCGAATGCACGTATGCCCGGAGTGAAAAGATAGAGCAACGAGCAGGTCAATATCCCATAAGTGGAAATCAGAATCATTCCATAGAGAATCCAATGTGTAAAAGAGCTTTCCGGTGTAAAGTCATTGCTTGGATAGAGATGGTAGCATACTATTCCCGGCAGCAGTATAATCAGCAGATGCTTGATGTAGCCCATCCAATAGTGAAGAACGGGTATTTTGAATCCTTGCGAATAAAGAAAGTAAGGTTTCCAAATGACTATGATGAGAAATAGGCTGGTTATGTTGCCCATCAAAATTCCCGGCAGTCCCCAAAAATGTCCGGCAATGATGGCAACAGTCAGGTTGATGATTACTTCCGCAATGGGAGCCCAAGTATCTTGAAATAAACCATACCCATAGGTAAATTGGTCTATGGCACCTCGGGTGTAGCTGATGAACGAGTTGATGATAATCAGATACAGAATATGTTGGGGCAATACGTATTCACTTCCCAGCCATAATGAAATAAAAGCGCCGGTCAGTCGAATCAGGGCAAATGAAATGGTTCCGGCTATCAAGAAACGGATACCCATCAACTCCCAGAATACTTGCTGGATACGTTTGGAATCACCTTCGGCTATCAGGTTACCTACTCCTGCATTGGTACTCCCTAATAGGTTGCTGATAAATATACTTATCTTATCAATAATGAGCGTATAGTTCCCATAGTAAGCCACAGTTTTGAGTGAGACGAAGGCATATACCAGGAAGGGAGTGGTTTGGAACTGTACGAAACTGCCCAGTTTATGGACAAAGAGCTGTTTGGTATACCGGGTTACTTCCGGATATTTCTTGAAAAGCAGCTTTCCTTGTTTCACTTCGCTTTTCAGCCAAGGGTATACCTGGTTGACTTTCCAGTTCAGGATAATGGAATAGACAATGCCCAGCAGAAGTTCCAGGCTAATCCATAGGTAATAGTTGCCCGTATAATAGACTAATCCCATTTGCAGACAAGTCTTTATCAGTACGGCACTTTGAAAATAGGCTGTCACTACATAGTTCTTCTGGTCTGCTCCCAAAAGGGTTTGCTTGTAATTGGCAAAATATCCTATTAGTGAAGTGGTCAGATACGAGAAAAATGCAAAATAGATGACGCCTAAATCAAAGACATTATTGGGGAATATCAAGGGCAGGAAGCATGCCAAGGCACATCCTGCACTTAGAATGATAAAACCGATACGGCGGTAGATGAAACCGAAAACGGAAATTATTTCATTGATTTTCTTTTCATCGTGTTCAAAGAGGGGTTTATACAGAACGTAGCCGATGGCTGTGCTGATACCCAATTCTGCAAGGTTCAGAAAACCCAAGAGATTGTTCAGTGTACCTATCAGCCCCATAAAGTCTGCGCCCAATGCATCCAGAAAGATTTTTCTGGAAAAAAATGATAGGGCTAAACTCAGGAAATAAAAAATGAGATTAACCCGCGCATTGAGCAATGATTTTTTAAGGCGTGACTCCTGAGGCATAAGTTTTTTGTTATTACCAGCAAAAGTACACAAAAAAATAGTATGCTCCCTTTTTTTGTGTATTTTTGTAGGTAAATGGTTGAATAATGAATTTATGGAGAAATGGCTGAGTTTTATTGTTCCGGTATACAATGTGGAAGATTATCTGTCTGAATGTGTAGATAGCTTGTTGAATCAGGATGTTCCGTCAGAGCTATATGAGATAATACTCTATGATGACGGGTCTACTGACGGAAGTCTGCGGATAGCACAGAAATATGGGGCTGATTATGCTAATATCCGTGTTTTTACCCATCTTAATTCCGGAGCGGCTGAAACTCGGAATGAAGCCATTGAAAAGGCGGTCGGCAAATACATCTGGTTTGTTGACAGCGATGATTTCATTGCTCCCGGCTTGTTGTCTCGTTTTTATGAGAAGACCCGCGAAAGCCATTTGGACATGCTGATATTCAATAATGTGGCTTTTGAAGACGGCAAATGCAGGCGTTTTGTCGGATTTGACGTACCTGAATCACCGATAAAGACGGGGATAGAGCTCTATCAGGATTTCTATTACAATCCGGTACTGACCAATCGCTTGATACTCCGTGACCTGCTGATAAAGCACCGTTTGCGTTATATTCCAGGGAATAAGGCAGAGGATTGTGTGCTGAATCCTCTTTGTTTTTATCATGCCAATGCTGTCTGTTCACTTCCGGTCGATGCTTATTATTATCGGATGCGTAGTCAGTCGGTGTCTCATCATGTTGATAATCAGAAAAGAATTATAGAGTCTTTATTGGAAGGGCTCGAAAACCACAGTGACTATGTGAAAGAACATCCGGCCCCTGATTTCTGGATGAGGGTTTGTGTACACGATATACGACGGGTACACATTTGGCTGGATACAGCTTGTGATAATAGAAAAGAGAAAGGCGAGTTCATTGGCCGGGAGAGATTGGCTCTAAGGTCGGCGTTAGAGCGATTGCCTTTCCGGTTGTCCATTGATTATGCTGTCTTATGTCTGGCTTCGCTTTCCCCTCTGTTGATACTGGATGTGCAACGTTTTTTACGTACAATGAAACGATGGATAAAAAGATGAATACTCTTCCGCTTATAACGCTGGGCATACCTATTTATAATGCTGCGGGTCTTATAGAGCGTACATTATTGTCTGCCCTTAACCAAACGTATCCGAACATTGAATTTATTTTTGTCGATGATAAAGGGGATAGTATGGATATAGTTCGCAGGGTAGCCGGGGAACATCCACGCGGAAGTGCTGTCCGTATTATCGACCAAGTGGTCAATCAGGGTACGGGGGCGGCACGTAATACCATTGTCGAGAAGGCGACGGGGGAATATCTGTTTACAATGGATTGCGACGATGTGCTTATACCGGAGTGCATTGAATTGCTGTATAATAAGATGCAGGAACATCCAGTGGATTTTGTGGCGGCATCCTTCGTCCGGCGTGATTTGGAAGGAAAAGTGTATCCCGGTGGATGCCAGTACGAGGATACTCTAATTACTGATGGAGATTATGCAGTGGCTAAATATCGTTACGGACGGGGGCAGAATATCTTTGTAGCTACTTGGAACAAGCTTTATCGGACGGATTTTCTGCGCAAAAATGAGGTTCGTTGTATTCCTCATTATCTGATTGATGACCCTTGGTTTACGTATCAAGTGATATTGCGGGCCCGTTCTTGCCGCTTGTTGCCGGATTGTACACTGTTCTTTACTTATAATCCTCAATCGGTCACCAGTTTGAAAGAGCTGCAAGGGTATTCAGAGTTTTTGACAGAACAATATATTGGTACGCAGTTGTTGAAGTCTGGGTATATACACTCTTTGACCGGCGAGTCTTTCTATAACGGACTGATGTTGGACATCATGAAAATGAGCCTTTATCATGCCAACCGGGTATATGCTTCTGCATGTATTTCGCCGGAGAAGAAGCGGCAATATCTGGAAAATCTTTTATCCCGCCATTTTTCTTATCCGTCACATTGGCATTTGGATAAAAATTTGATGAAGCTGCTTCCTTTTCTTCTGTTCTATATGATGCCTATGGCCGCTAAAAAGTGGTTGGTTGGCTTCATGGTCAATATAAATCTGAAGGATAAGGTGAAGCGCTGGCTTCATTTTTAGCAAGTGGCATTGTTGTTCATCTATTAATAGACGGATTCACTGTCCTTTATCGGCATGTAGTAGGGAACCAGATATTTGATGAATCCTTCGGCCACTTCCTTGTTGGGGAATCCCAGCCGATAGATGTTGAATTCTTCGTCATATTCCTTTATCGTGAGGTAGCCGCTTTGGTAAATCACGGCAATGGGATTATCCTTGAACGACTCCACGTCTGTCAGTGTCTCTGCAGTCACTCCTTCACTCGTAAGGTCGGGCAGACAGAAGTTGTTGTCTTTCAGCAGTTTCACAAGGTAGGTGGGGGTGCCGGTCTCGAACCAGTAGCTGCCGAACTCCAAGGAACGGAACGTATTCAGCAGGCTGAAGGGGTTATACAGATTGGTTCCGTTCTGACGGAAGCGGTAGCCGTCGTACCGTTCTTTCAGTCGCAGGCAGACTTCGTCGTAGGTGATACCGTAGTTTTCGGCTATCTGGTGCAGCGGTTCTTCAAAATAGGTGTGTATCTCCTTGTCGGTCATTCCGCAGAGCGTCTGGAACTGTCGGTCCATGGAGAGGTCTATCAGGTTGTTCAGGTCGCTGAACACACTGACCTTTCCGAATTTCGTCACCCCCGTCAGGAATCCGAAACGGATATACCGGTCTTGCGTCTTCATTACGGAGTAGAAGGCTTTGAGCGTGTTGCGGTATTCGTTCTGCAGTTCCTCGTTGCCTATGGACTGGAGCATGGGTTTGTCGTATTCGTCCACGAGGATGACCACGCGCTGGCCGGTCTGCTCGTAGGCGCGGCGGATGATTCCCTTGAAGCGCAGTTCGGGGTTGACTTCGCTGGAGACGGCTCCGTAGATGTTTTCCCATTGGCAGAGGGTATCGTTCAATATGTCGATAAGACTGTTCTTCTCATCGTATTTACTCGTGTTCAAATCCAAATGCAGTACCGGATATTTCGTCCATTCTTTTTCGAGCCGTTCCATTTCCAGTCCCTTGAACAGTTCCTGCTGCCCGTTGAAGTAGGCTTCCAGTGTGCTGATGAGCAGACTCTTTCCGAATCTCCGCGGGCGGCTCAGGAAGTAGTAACGACCGGTATGTACTAACTGATAAATCAGGGCGGTTTTGTCCACATAGATATATCCGTCATTGATAAGGCTCTCAAAACTCTGTATTCCAATAGGGTACTTCATACGGCTGAACTTTGTTTGATGCGCATTTTGCTTAATTAGAACAAATGTATGAATAAAAAATGAGGTGGCAAAGCTTTTGTCATGCTTTGTCACCTCCCTTTTCTTGGTTACCACTTCTCTTTTTTTACTTCAAAACACGGGCATTGTTTCGTCCATTCCATCGGTTCCACCTCTCCGTTGTTGTTCAGGTCGGGGCTGAGGTCGCGATGTCCCGCCACTTTTGCTTCCGGATAGTCCATCAGCAAAGCGCGGACCAATACGCGGAGCGAGTGGTGTTGCCATTCCGTGCGTGTGTCTTTGGGATTCCCATAGTGGTCCAATCCGCCTTCATAGGCGATTCCGATAGAGTGGGCATTGTAGCCGCGGGCGTGGGCGCCGGCCCTCTCGACCGGGCGGGTAGTCAGGATTTGTCCGTCACGGCGGATGTAGAAATGATAGCCCGTGCCATCAAATCCACGTCGGCGGTGCGCGGCTTCCAGAGCTTGCCCGGTAAAGGGACGGTCCTCGCACGTGGCGCTGCAATGTATCACAATCAAATCAATTTTTCTCATTTTTCTTTACTGTTTGCCTTTGGGGGCTGTTCGCTAAAAGGGACCACCGCTGTTCATGGCGTGTGCGCTGAATGCACCCAAAAGTGCCGAAGCTACAGCAATGATTACTTTCAGAATCTTATCCCAGGCTGATGATTTTGTACTCATAATGGTTAATGGTTAGGGGTTAGTGATTAGGGGTAGGGGTTAGGGAACACAAGCTTATCGCTAACCCCTATTTTTTTATCCCAGCGGATTCTCTCCTTGGTCTCCGTCGGAACCTCCGCCATCGGGATTATTGCCGCCGGAACCTCCACCGGTGCTATCCTTGTCGGCAGTTACAAGCTCAAAGATGAGGTTGTTTGCTCCACCTTTGGTGGTGGCGTTGCTGTCGTTCACCAGCCGCAGGGTGTTGGCTACCTTGAAGCGGATATTGACGCGTTCGATGTTTTTCACGGTGCAGTCTTTGGCCAGTTCGGTGGCACGGCATTTAAAGGTGGTGTGGAAGATGCCGAAGCCGTCCAGACGGACACTGTTGCCGTCCGTCAGCGTCTGGCGCATCTGTCGTACGATGGCTTTGCCTACGTGCTCCACGTCTTCGGCCGACATGGCTCCCAGTGCTTCAATGTCTTGCGCGATACGGGCAAGGTCGAAGATTTTGGCATCTTGGGGCTTGCGTTTCAGGGTGTAGACCATGGGGGAGCTGCTGTCTCCGATTTTCTTGTGGCGCTGTGTGCGCACTACTAATGCTGTTGGCATGATGTTTGATGTTTAATGGTTAATGTTTCATTCCGAAGGGGGAAAGGAGGTGTCTCCGCGGCGATGGCCTCTGCTCCGTTTCGTTGATACAAAGATAGGACATGGGGCAGGGAGGATGGGAGGTTGGGGGAGGTAGGAGGAGGTTGGGAGAGGATAAGGGAGGTTATTGTTTCTTTTGTTTTGGATTTGTGACAAATAGGAGGTATATTTGTATTCGCATAGATGTGCGTAAACTGAATAAAAAGACATGGAATATGTTGGAAAACAGTAATCAGGATATGTGCTGTTTTAGCTCGTTTTGATGAAGTGCGTGAAGTGGTGGTATATGCCAATCTTGAAAACGAGGCATTGCGTGAGCATATAGACAGAGTGGGGGTGAGGATTTATGTGAAAAGGGGGGGAACCTTCTAAGAAGGCTCCCCGAAGACATTAATCATAAGCTGCACTTGTGCGGGCGTGTACCGTCGGCAATAAGGGTTCATGCCCGTGGCAAGCAGGCGTTGTTCCAGCCCGGGGGCGGTGCGTATCCATTCGTTCAGCCGGTTGACGGCAGTCTGCTGGGCAATGCCCGGAAGGTAGTACATGGCCAGTTCGCCTTTCCCGTAACTGCGGACGGGGAAGCGTGGCTCTGCAAAGGAATCATTCTGTTTCATCATATTCTTTAAAGTTCAGGTTGTATGTTTTCTTTGATAGGGATAACACGTGATTGCACAGTTTGCACATGCTTGCACCTATTCTCTTCTTTCCGTCTTGTAAAGATACGGATTTTTACTCGAATAACCTGCCTTGTTCTTCATTATTTTTCAACCAATTCTCATTGTCGAACTGCGTGTTCACCGGTCCCAGTTGCTCTCCTTGGGGGGGGTGGATGACGTCTTCCTCGCAGGGCCAGTAGCGTCCGTTCAGGTGGTTGTAGACGAACTTGGCCTCGGTGTGGGCGCTGCCCAGGTGCTTGAAGCGGACTTTCTCGATGTAGATGGTGGCTATCTGTTTCGTGTCGTTACGGTCTACCACGAGGCAGAAGTCGGACATGTTGGCGAAGTTGGCAGAGCCGTTGATGTCGTTCATCTCGACACGGCGCCGGGTGCCGTCCTTTTCGTTGCGGTTCACCTTGCGGGGGTGGGCCACGAGGATGACGAGGCACTGGTTGCGGGTGGCGAAGCGTCCCAGCTTGTTCAGCGTGTCGGTGATGTAGTCCATTTCCGTCTGCCCCGGTTCCAGACGTTGTTCCAGGCGGTTCATGGGGTCGATGACGAGGATGCGCACCCCTTTGCGGCGCACCACCTGGCGGGCTTTCTCCAGGATGTGGTCGATGCCGTAGCTCCCGTCGTCGGGCAGGATGTGCGACACGTTGCGGTCCAGCCAGCCCACTGCCTGCCCGTAGACGGCTTCCGTCATGCCCGGTCCGGGGGTGAAGCGGTGGCCGGTCAGCTTCTCCGCCAGCTTGTGCAGATGGTAGGCGATGGGCATGTTTTCGGGGCTGAAGAAGGCGATTTTCCACTCGTGGCGCAGGCAGAGGCGCAGCACCAGCTCGTCGGTGAATTCGGACTTGCCGTCGCCGGGGCGTCCGGTCATCACCAGCAGGCGGCGGGGCTCGAAGGTGCAGTGTTCGTCGAAGTTGTCCCAGCCGGTGTCGGCACCCCGCTGCAGGCCGTTCTCGTAGAGGGAGCGCAGGTCGTCGCGGCAGTCTTCGGCGGTGAAGATGCCTTCCAGGGGCACTTCTTCGGCTTGCTCGATGCAGATGCGGAGGCTTTCGGCGCCGTATTTCACCAGATGCTCGTTGGCATCCTTGCAGCCCTCGCCGAAGTGCACGATGCGGCAGCGTTCCACTCCGATGCGGCGCGTGAG
>ENA-ORSM01003279-ORSM01003279.1-human-gut-metagenome-genome-assembly--contig:-NODE-3279-length-10275-cov-5.646086_pt1 | contig 10275 bp, 9 predicted proteins | sample MGYA00241903_ERZ509170 | MGnify/ENA primary metagenome ERZ509170 (study PRJEB26280, sample SAMEA2338784) | human gut metagenome | biome: human gut; feature: human-associated habitat; material: faeces...
GAGATAGTAATCATCGACAGTCAAATGAATTACCGAGGAAAACTTGACACTTACACCTTTCCTTACGCCCCTACTTCTATTTACAGAAATATGGTATAATCTAATAAAATAATTTTATACCAAAAGATTTTTATACCATGGTATTCGTATTATGGTGAGTAAGGGGTATTTCAATGAATAACACGGACTGGAAAATCCTGATCTATCTTCGTGAGGAACGAAGCATCAATAAGGTGGCAAAGCGGCTTTTCATGACTCAGCCTTCCTTAACCTATCGCCTGAGCCAGATGGAAAAGGAAATCGGCTGTCCTTTATTTATTCGTACCAATAAAGGGGTTCATTTCACCGATGCAGGCAACCGTCTTTTCTCCTTTGCAGAAAAGGAGCTGCAGCAGTACCAGGACATGAAGAATTATGTGACCCATGAGCCTAATTCCATTTCCGGCGTGCTCCGCATCGGCGCCAGCCAGTCCTTTGCCCAGTCCCATATGCCGGCCATTCTGAAGGGCTTTGTGGATAAGTACAGCGACATTGAAATTTCCCTGACCACCGATACCAGTGATGAACTGGTGAAGCTGGTGAAAAAAGAGGACATACATCTGGCCATTGTCCGTGGGAACCAGGAATGGCCGGATGCCGATATCCTTCTGGAAGATGCGCCGCTGTACCTGATTTCCGCCAAGAAAATCGACTACAGCACGCTGCCGGACCAGCCTTCCATCCGCTACCGCAGCGATCCTTCCCTGGATGAGCTCCGTACCCGGTGGTGGCGGCAGAATTTCACCGATTCCCCTCATTTCATGCTCACTGTGTCCGACTGTCTGACCTGCGTGGAAATCGTGAACCAGGGTCTTGGCCACTCGCTGATTCCGGCGGACCTGCTTCCTAAGTGCGCGCCCCAGGTGAACAGGGAAATGATTTACGATAAGCAGAAGAGACCTCTTCTGCGGCCCAGCCATTTGATTTTCAAACAGCCCATGCTCCAGTCCACACCGGTAAGAATCTTCGTGGATTATCTGCGCAGCTATTTCAAGGTATGATAAAAGCCCTGTGAAGCTATGACTTCGCAGGGTTTTATAATTTTACCAGAAATCCCAGCATACTGAAGAGCCAGGTGGAAATCCCGAGGAAAAGGGCACAGCAGAGCTTTTCCAGCTTCAGCCGGATGGCAAAGCGCCGGTGATGGTGGGCATTACCCCATACGGTATTGATGAGGCCGTGATAGTCTACATGCATCATACGGGCCAGAGTGCAGTAGTTGAGCAGCAGGTAAGTACAGATCAGGGCGGGACGGAGTTCATCCATCATGAACCAGGCCATCCAGGGAAAACAGAGATTATATACAAAGGCTATGTGTCCGCCAAGAAAGTAAGCCATTTTCTGGCCAAAGGTTTCGGACAGATCAGTTTTATAGGCAAAGACAAGGTATCCGTTAATGGCGCAAAGAAAAAGGCACCAGAAGAACAGGAACGGCATACAGATTTCCTCCGGACATATTATTATTATTGTTCGCTTATAATTCGATTATAGCATGATATCTTTTGCCTGCCCATAGCTGAAAGGCCGGATGAAATCGATGAAATCGGGTCATTTGGGAGCACCGCCCATGACCGTGGAGGAGATGGAAGGACGGAAGAGGAAAAAGAATCACCGGCGGCAAGAATTTTATGTTTTTGCCTGAAAAGGGGTAAAGAAAAAGTATATTCTAAAAACAAAGAGATATAGAAAAAATCTTCCAGTTCTTTATAAATAACTTATAACTGGCCAGGCTGCAGGAAAGTGATAGAATGGGGCTGGAGACTGGAGGGGCGGCTGTCCGCTGTCCGCTGTCTGCTGTCTGCTATCTGCTATCTGCTATCCACTTACCCCTTCCTTAATGCCGACTGTTTCATACGCGGCCTGTACCGAGATTCTTAGCCTGCGGCTTAGAATGACGAGTGGGAGGAGGTCAGTTTCAGCACGTAACGCCCAGTCCCCTTTCTGTGGAAGGGGGGCTCCGGATCTTCGTCATAGGATATGGTTGACAAAAAAACTAATTACGTAACGCTGACTTTGTAAGCATTGCCGCGAAGCGGCTATCCACCACCCTCTGAACCCTCTGAACCCTCTGAACCTTTTGAACCCTTATAACCAAAGGAGGTTTCCATGAAAAAACTGATTGCTTTTTTACTTTCTTTTTTCCTTGCCCTGTCCCTGGGCCTTCTGGCGGAAGCGTCGGATACGCTGGAGATGAATCGGAAAATGGGGTATTTTGACAATACCCGCACGGTGCTTCTCCTGTCTCCCCGGCTCAACGGGAACGGCGGCGAAGCGGCATCTTATGTGAATCGGGAAATGAAGCAGATTTTCCGCTATCCCTATTACAGGACTCTGGATACTGCCGGTTATGAAGGAGCGGTGTCTCCGGCAGACCTGCCTCGGCTGGCTGATGAATCGGGGGCAGACATAGTAGTGATGCCTGTAATCCAGTGGCATCAGTGGATTTTCCATCGGTTCCTCTTTGATGATGGCGATGATATTATCCAGACCAGGGCTATCGTGGATATTTACAGCTACAAGAAAACCGAGGGCACCGTGCGGGATGACCGGGGCACCTATTTTGAGACGGAAGATGAGAGCACTGCCCGGAATGTGTACATCCTTGACGATATCATGAAAGAGGTATACAAAACATTCCCCTATCGCCGGGTGCCCACCGATGTGTCCAAGAGCCTCACAGGAGAGACGGAGGACCATACGCCCAAAGCAGTGATGAGATAGTGAGCTGGCGGGAGAAAGACAGCTGCCCGCTGCCGGCTATCGGCTGTCTGACTTCTGAACCATAGGGCTCTGCACCGGCGCCAAAGGGCAGGGAACCCATGACAAAAAGGACCTGGAAGAAATGTCTATCATTTCTTCCAGGCCCTTTTATTTTACAGTCCTTTCTGTTCAATGCCGCTCACCAGGTAACCCAGATGGGCGGTGCTGTTTAATGTGACCAGGCGCCAGGTGCCTTTGTCACATTCCAGTACATTGATACAGGCATTGTCCTGCTTGATCTGCCAGAAGTGGCTCATATCAAGGCCCAGGAGGTCGCAGATAATGGCCTTGTTCACGGCGTCGTGGGCAGCCACAAGCACCGTTTCCCCATCATAGGTTTTTGCGTATTCATCGAAGGCTTCTCTGGCCCGTTTCCGTACGTCCTCCAGATTTTCTCCTTCCGGCATCTGCACCAGGTCCGGGCGGGTGTGCCAGAGGCGGAATTCCTCGGGGTAGCGGGCTTCGATTTCATCGGCGTGGATGCCTTCCCACAGGCCATGGGAGATTTCCGTCAGCCTTTCGTCCTTCATCACGGGAAGGTGGTGGAAATCGGCAGCCAGGCGGCAGGTTTCATAGGAGCGGGAGAGGGGGGAGGAAATGGCCCGGTCTATGGGCACATCCTTCAGAGCCAGCGCCGCTTTTCGGCCCTGCTCCCAGCCCCATTCGGACAGGGGTGTGTCTTCCTGGCCCTGGTAGCGGCCTTCTATGTTCCAGGTGGTTTCTCCATGACGGAGAAGGATGATGCGTATCATAGGTGCTCCTTAATGTTCACAGTGAACGACTTTGACATCGTGGATGCCGTCGATATTCATGAGGGCCGGAATCAGGGCCGAAGGGATATCCTTGTCCACAGCCACCACCATGACGTTGGTGCCTGCTTCCTTGCCGGCGCCTACCTGCATGCCGTTGATGTTGATATGTTCTCTGCCCAGTACCGAAGCTACCTGGCCGATCATGCCGGGCTTGTCTTCATGAGGCGCAATGATGATGCAGCCTTTCGGTTCGATGTCCACGCGGAAGTGATCGATGGATACGATTTTGGCTTCCTTCCGGTCGAAGAGAGAGCCGGTAATGCGGTGGCTGCCTTTGTCGGTGTCTACGGTGAGGGAAATGGTATTGGTGAAATAGTGGCCCTTCTTGGCTTTCACTTCTCTTACATCCATGTGCCGCTCTTCCGCAATACCCCGGGCATTGACGAAATTGACGGTCTGCTGCAGTACCGGAGCCAGAAGGCCTTTCAGTACGGCCGTGGTGAGAGGTGCTGTTTCTGTTTCTGCCAGTTCACCGGTATATTCCACGTTCACCCTGTTAATGCGGCCGCCGGCCAGGTCGATGGCAATATTGCCCATGCGCTCGCAGAGGTCGAAGTAAGGCTGGATCACATGGAGGGTGGCTTTGGTAATGGGGGAAGCGTTTACGGCGGTGGCCACCGGTTCTCCGTGGAGGGCCTGCATGACACCTACAGCCACATCGGTGGCAACGCCGGCCTGGGCTTCTTTGGTGGAAGCGCCCAGATGAGGGGTGAGGGCTACATTGGTCATGCCCAGGAAGGGGTTGTCTTCCGGTTTCAGCGGTTCATTGGGCCATACGTCGATGCCTGCGCCGGCTACCTTGCCGCTCTTCAGCGCTTCAGCCAGGGCGTAGATATCCACCACGGCGCCCCGGGATGCATTGACAAGGCGGACGCCGTCTTTCATTTTGGCAATTTCTTCTTTGCCGATCATGCCCCGGGTTTCATCGGTGAGGGGCGTATGAAGGGTGATGTAGTCTGATTTCTTCAAAAGGGTATCCAGGTCCACCAGCTCCACGCCCAGCTGTTTGCCTCTTTCCAGGGGAATATAGGGGTCGTAACCGATGGTTTTCATGTTGAAGGCCTGGAGGCGTTTGGCCACATTGGAACCGACACGGCCTACACCGATGATGCCTACGGTCTTGTTCAGAAGCTGGATGCCGGTGAAGCTCTTCCGGTCCCAGCGGCCTTCCATAATGGACTGATGGGCCTGGGGAATGTGGCGGGTCATGGACAGCATGAGGGCAATGGTGTGTTCGCAGGCTGCAATGGTATTCGACTCCGGTGTATTGACTACGGTAATGCCTTTCTGGGTGGCTTCCTTTATATCAATGCCGTCGATGCCTACGCCGGCGCGGCCGATGACCTTCAGGTTTTTAGCGGCGTCAATGACTTTCTTTGTGACCTTGGTCTGGCTTCTGGTAATGATGGCATCATAGTCGCCGATGACTTTCACCAGTTCCTCTTCCTTCATATTCGGCTGGATATCTACGATAAATTCCTTTTCCAGGATTTCTTTGGCTTCTTTAGCTACGTCGGCAGTAATGAAAATTCTGAACATAATGATTTCCTCCTGTAAATAATCAAATTATCCGTTGACTCTTTCGTATTCTTTCATGAACTGGGAGAGCGCTTCCACTGCTTCCGGTGTTACCGCATTATAGAGGGATACCCGGAGGCCGCCTACCAGACGGTGGCCTTTCACGCCTATGAAATCATGGGCCTTTGCTTTTTCCACGAAATCCTTTTCCATGGCTTCATTGGCCAGATTGAAGGTAATGTTCATGCGGCTTCTGGCATCCTTTTCCGCATGGCCCCGGTAGAATCCGCCGCTTTCATCAATCACGTCGTAAATCAGGGCTGCTTTGACCTTATTTCTTTCCTCAATGGCTTTCAGACCGCCCATATTCTTGATCCAGTGGAGCATGCGGTTCAGGGTATAAATGCAGAAAACCGGCGGCGTATTGTAGGTAGAATCCTTTTTCACAAAGGTCTGGTACTGCAGGAATTCGGGAATATCGGTGCGGGCCGTTTCCAGAAGGCTCTTTTTAATGATAGCCAGAGCCACACCGGCGGCGCCCAGATTCTTCTGGATACCGGCCCAGATCATATCGAACCGGTTGAAATCGATGTCCCGGGAAAGAATGTCTGAAGACATATCGCAGATCAGGGGCACCTTCACCTCCGGAAATTTCCAGTATTCCGTGCCGTAGATAGTATTGTTGGCGCAGATGTAGAGGTAGTCCGTACCATCCTTGATGTCATAGGTGTCAGGAATATAGGAATAATCTTTGTCCTGGGCGGAATTGGCATCGTAGGTTTCACCGAAGAAGGCGGCCGTATTTCTTGCCTTGTGGGCCCATACGCCGGTGTCTGCATAGGCAGCCCGGGTATGGAGGAAATTGTATCCCGTCATGAGGAACTGCATGGTGCCGCCGCCCTGGATAAACACGATTTCATAATCCGGCGATAAATGCATGAGCTGCCGCAGGAGATCCTTTGTTTCATCCAGCATATCCTGGAACTCTTTGGACCGATGACTGATTTCCGTAATACCCATGCCTGTGTTTTTGAAATTGGTGAGATCCTCCTTCATAGCCTCCAGCACTTCCAGGGGCATAGGGGACGGACCGGCGTTGAAATTGAATACTCTCTTCATCATGAACCTCCAAATAACACAAAAAGAGAAGACGTCCCATGGGACGAGCTTCTCTTTTCTCGCGGTGCCACCCAATTTAGCCATGGCAAAAAGGAGCGAGATATAAAAAAACGCTCTCCATCCACTAAGGGACGAGAGCACCCGCGATACCACCCAAATTGCCGAAAGGCCATCTTTGAAAGGCTGTAACGGGCCTGCCCGAAGGATTCTTCATCCATGTCTCCGAAGTGGAAAGATAATCAGCCCCTGACAGCTCTCACCGGCCGCTGTCTCTCTGAAAAGGTCTCATTACCCCTTCTTCATCATCGCTTGTTTCGTATGGCTGAATTATAGCGCCGGCCCTTTCACTTTGTCAAGAAGAAATTTTTTGGACACCATTTCCTTTGCCGCGCTTTCGCAATACCGGAAGTATCGCGCAAAAGGCGCCGCAGGCGCCAGCCCCCTGAAGCGAATGTAACTCTTCGACATAACCTGCGGCGCCAGCCGCGTCCCTTTTTTAAAATCTGCGGCGAAGCCGCCACCGCAACCCTCAGCGCCATAGGCGCTGTCGCCCCCTGAGCGAAGCGAACACAACCTGCCGCCATCGGGCGGCCATAACCCTCGGGACGAAGTCCCGTCAACCCTCACACCGAAGGCCGCCATCGCCACCCTTTGAACCTTTATGCAGGGAGTGGTATAATACATTCATGTTATCATGTAAAGTGATTATACTATGCATGGTAAATATAATGCAGAATCCATATAGGAGAAGAGAAGTATATTTCCTGGCGAAAGGTGCTGACAGCCCATTCCCGGAAAATCAGGAAAAGGAGTGTGGAATTTGTATGTCTATTAAAACAAGGAAAATCGGTATTATCGGTGCAGGCAATGTAGGATCTCATCTGGCCCTCCAGTTTGCGGTGCAGGGCCTGGCAGATGAAGTGGTATTCTACGATACCAACATGGACAAAGCCATCGGCGAATCCCTGGATCTTCTGGATGCCGTCAGCTACCAGCCCCATCATTTCGAGGCCTATGCAGGCACCATGGATGATATGAAAGATGCAGATATTCTGATCAATGCATCCGGCAAACCCCGGAAACAGGGACAGAACCGTCTGGACATGATGGATGGCGCCATTGCCACCAGCAAGGAATTCCTGCCGCTGATTCAGAAATCCGGCTTTGACGGCATTATTATTTCCATTTCCAATCCCTGCGACATTATTGCAGAATACCTGCAGTACAAACTGGACTGGCCGAAAAAGAAAATCATCGGCTCCGGCACAGCCCTGGACTCTGCCCGCTTGCAGATGCAGCTTTCTACCCAGCTCAAGGTGAACCGCCGCTCTCTCACCGCCTACCTTCTGGGCGAACACGGCGATTCCAGCATGATTCCCTGGAGCCATGTCAAAGTGGCAGGCAAGCCCATCGATGAACTGCTGAAGGAAAAGCCGGATCTCTACCATATGGATTCCAAGGAAGAAATCCTGAAGAAAGTCCATGAAGAGGGAAATATTGAAAACGCCAAGAAAGGCTGCACTGAATTCGGTGTTTCCTCTGCCACCGCCGAACTGGTCCGGGCCATTTACCACGATGAACATAAAATCCTTCCCTGCTCCGTCTATCTGGACGGCGAGTACGGCATCCATGACAGCTTTGCTTCCGTACCGGTGAAAGTAGGCAAGGACGGCGTGGAAGACATTATCGAACTCCATTTGACCGATGAAGAAAATGAAGAACTCCAGCGTTCCATCAAAATTCTGAAAGAACACTTCGAAAGAGCGCTCACACTGTGATCGTTTGAACAAAAAGGGTACCCGCCGGGGTGCCTTTTTTTGTTTTGAAAATGATAGATCCTTATGAAACATGGTTCACTGGTTTTCTTTCTGTTTTTCTCCTCAAATTTCTTGTTTCCCCTTGAGGGGAAGTCCCGCGAAGCGGGAAAGGGTGTACGGGGCTGAGCAGCGATGTGATACTCTATCGCTATCCTGACCGCCAATCGGCGGCCTCTTTCGCCACCTCATGGTCCTCTCCCCCTTGCAAGCAGGTGGCACTCGTTTTAATAAGTGCAGTTCTAAAGGTTTTTTCATAAGAGGGCGCCTTCTATAAATGTAGAGGCGCCCCAGTCCCCATTTATAGAGAAAATCCCTTTTCACAGCCCCGCCCCATGGGGTATAATGGTATGACGCTTATTTTAATTTTGAGGTGAAACATGACTGATTTGGAAGAAATAAAAAGACGCCGCACCTTTGCCATCATTTCCCATCCGGATGCCGGCAAGACGACGCTTACTGAAAAACTGCTGCTCTACGGCGGAGCCATCCATCTGGCAGGATCCGTCAAGGCAAGAAAGACAGCCCGCTATGCCGTTTCCGACTGGATGGAAATCGAAAAACAGCGTGGTATTTCTGTCACCAGCTCGGTGCTCCAGTTCGACTACCAGGGCTGCCGCATCAATATTCTGGACACCCCGGGGCATGCGGACTTTTCCGAAGATACCTACCGTACCCTCATGGCGGTGGACTCCGCCGTCATGGTCATCGACGTGGCCAAGGGCGTGGAAGCCCAGACGAAGAAGCTCTTCAAAGTCTGCTCCGACCGGGGCATTCCGATTTTTACCTTCGTCAATAAAATCGACCACTTCGGTAAGAACCCCTTCGACCTCATGGCCGATATTGAAGATGTACTGGGCATCCGCTCCTGCCCCATGAACTGGCCCATCGGAGTGAATGGCGATTACACCGGCATTTACGACAGAGAAACGGAAATGTGCCATCTCTTCATCAAGGACAATGCCCATGGCGTAAAGAAACTGGAAGTGATTTCCGGGAAAATGGACGATGAAAAAATCACTTCCCATCTGAGCCCTGAAATCATTCAGTCCCTGAAAGACGACCTGGAACTTCTGGACGAAGCAGGGGACCCCTTCGATGAAGAAAAAGTGGCAAAAGGAGAACTGACCCCCATGTTCTTCGGCTCCGCCATGACCAATTTCGGCGTACAGCCCTTCCTGGAAAAATATCTGCAGCTGGCTCCGCCGCCGGAACCGAGAAAGACACTGGAAGGCACAGTGGCCCCGGAAGATCCCAATTTCTCCGCCTTCGTTTTCAAAATCCAGGCCAATATGGATCCCAAGCACCACGACCGGGTGGCCTTCATGCGCATCTGCTCCGGCGTCTTTGAAAAAGGGGCGAGCGTGCTTCACCGCCAGAGCGGCAAAATGATCCGCCTCTCCCAGCCCCAGCAGTTCCTGGCTACGGAAAGACAGACCGTTGAAAAAGCCTATCCCGGCGATATTATCGGCGTTTTCGATACCGGCGAACTGGGCGTAGGGGATACGGTATGCGAAAAGAAACATCCTGTCACCTTCATCGACTTCCCTGTGTTCCCGCCGGAACTCTTCGCCCGGCTTTCACCGGTGAGCAGCATGAAGAGAAAGCAGTTCCTGAACGGCGTTACCCAGCTGGCCCAGGAAGGGGCCATTCAGGTGTACAAGCAGCCCTACATCATGGAATCCTTCATTATCGGTGCCGTTGGCCAGTTGCAGTTTGAAGTCATGAAATACCGGCTGGAAAACGAATACAACGTATCGGTGAACCTGGAACCCTTAGGCTTCACCGCCGCCCGCTGGACCGAAGGCGACGTGCCGCCGGAAGAACTGGTAGGCATCGACAATGCCATGGTGGTCTACGACCGCCGCGAACGGCCGGTATACCTCCTGCCCAATGCCTGGCAGGCAGGCTGGCTGGCCCAGAGAAATCCAAAAGTCAAATTCCTCGAAAGCCCGCCCCTGGGTGTGGCAGAATTGGAAGGAAATTAATCAAAAGCAGCAGAACCGTAGATGGCTCTGCTGCTTTTTTGCATTCTGGCAAGCGCAGTGAGCGAATCAGCAGACTGTATTTCATGCCATATAGCACAGAAAGGGAAATCCAGTCCCTTATGAATGTGAAGGTCCAAGCGCCTTTCGACGCGGTCGGGATCGGGACCAGCGCGGTGCTTTCCAGTATTCCCGAAGGTTGACACGCCCTTACGGGCGTGAGGGTTG
>ENA-ORSM01003280-ORSM01003280.1-human-gut-metagenome-genome-assembly--contig:-NODE-3280-length-10274-cov-2.695665_pt1 | contig 10274 bp, 3 predicted proteins | sample MGYA00241903_ERZ509170 | MGnify/ENA primary metagenome ERZ509170 (study PRJEB26280, sample SAMEA2338784) | human gut metagenome | biome: human gut; feature: human-associated habitat; material: faeces...
AAGATCGTTCCCCACAGAAGCCCTGAGGACGAGGGCGGCGGCTTCGCCCTGGGCCGGGACGCCCTGGCGGCGGTCGTCCGTGCCGAGGATGGCCGCATTGCCCCCACCGTGCTGCACGATGCAGTGTTCAAGGCGCTGCAGGTCGGCGCCGTCCGGGAGCTGATCGGCAAGATCTACGCGCCGGGTTTCGGCAAGCGGGAGGTGGCCGCACTGGCCCCGCTGGTGGGGGCCGCCGCCGAACAGGGCGACGCCGCCGCCCTGCAAATTGTGGAAAAGGCAGGCCGCGAGCTGGCCCTGCTGGTGCGCCCGGTGGCCGAAAAGCTGGGGCTGCAATCGGCGCGTATCGCTTTTGCGGGCAGCGTGCTGCAAAAGTGCGCCCCGGTGCGCAGCGCCGCCCAAACGCAGCTGCAAACCCTGCTGCCGCAGCTCACCCTGGCCGAGCCGCAGGGCGACGCCGCTGCCGGTGCCGTTCTGCTGGCACGTTGTAAGGCAGAAGAATAAAAGTGCATAGACCCGGCTGAGAGGAGTGCATTAGGCACTCCTCTATTTTTTGTCCAAATTTTGCGCTGCGTTTGGCCATATAACAGGTTGAATTTGCGCAATTCATTTGCGCGAATGGATTGCACAAAACGCAAAAAAACGACAAAAAATGTGCAGGAATTCCGTGAAAAAGAAAGAATACGCAAAGAATGACGCAAAAATGTGTTGAGCAAATTTACCAAATTCCATATTGTAGACTTAGCACAATGACGAAAAATAAGGTGCAACGCCCATAAATCGCCCATAAATATTGAAATTTGAAGCAAAAAGTGTTATAACATTATTTGAAATCCTTATAAGTGTAACGAATAAAAAGTGAGCGGCGCAAGAAACCAAAAAAAATTGCTCAAAAACGCAACGGTTGCGCATAATATCCCCTGGGGATATATTTCACAGGTAGACCTGTGAAATAATGCGTACTGTCAGCAGGCGATGTATCCGGCCGCCGCGGCACGCAAAATCCAGCCAACATTACAGACATACATAGAGCCACCGAAAGGAACAGAAAGGAAGGGAGCAGATGTATAAGCACAGCACCACCCACCGTACCCTGAGCCGCCGCCTGGCGGCCCTCCTGGCCGCCCTGGCCCTGCTCGCCGCCATGGCCCTGCCCGTTTATGCCGAGGCCCTTGATAGCGCCACCGGCACTGCCCAGGCTGAAATAGGGGACACCATCTCCGACAGCACCGTAACCACCGAGAACGACTCCACCACCCCGGAAGGAAAAGAGGCGGCCGAGGGCAGCACGGCAAATGCCGATGGGAACAACGCATCTGAAAACGAAGATACGAAAGATAACGCCTCGCCAAGCACCACCGGCGATTCCAACACCACGGCAGACGACGCCGTCAACGACACCCCGCAAACCCCGCCCGCCGATAACATCGGTACCACGGCGGGCAAGACTACCATGGATGACACTCCCGACACTATGGATGAGGATGAGGATGCCAAGCAAGACAGCGTCACCCAGTCCACCGATGACGCAGCAACAGATAATGAAATTGCAGCGCATAGTGTAAACTATCCGGTTTGGGTATATGTTGCTGTTAAAGACGACTTTCAAGAAGGTTGGACGGTAAAGTTCAACTCCAACAAGGCAAAACCTAAAGAGGCAGAAAATTGGCTTGAAAAACAACGCATGGTTGAGAAAACGCCATATAAGGGCAGAAAAGTTTTTGGCTTCGAGTTGACTCAGGATAATTGTCCCAACAACGGCTATTCGAGGATTCAGTTTTTGCCTTGGAATAGTAACGATCAGCAGCAAAACCCCATTTATGAGGCAAGCAATACGTGGAAGGACATAAATGAGTTTGCCAATAAGCTTTATGATGCGAAAACGGGTGAATGGGTAGTAGATTATAAGCCTTTTGACCCAACTGACCATACCGCATTTTCCGGCAAAAAAATGGCGTTCAAAAATGCTAGCGCTAATGCACTAACAAATGTAGTTGCCCACTTCTATGAAAAAGATGCGGATGGAAAACTCAGTGAAGTGGAAAGACAGAACCTTAATAATAATGTCCCCGCGGGAGAGAAAGTAGATTTTACGATTCCTCTTAATGACAAACCATGTGGTTTTGTTCAATTTACGGCCGGTGAACCTGAGAAGATCATCAGCAGTATTTACAACTTCTACGGCCAAAAAGTAGGGACTGGCGAGGAAAGCTTTCTTTATAATGAAGAAACGCAGTTCTGTTTCGTCTACAATACCAACAGCATGGCCCACTGGGGAACCGGCGTGGGGCGCACGATCTATTACGATGCAACTTTTTCCAAGCTGTCAGCAGATACGGGATTTGCAATCCCGTCCAATGTCGGAGGGACAGTTTATTACTATTTGACCGGTGAAAAAGGGAATAAAGCCGGTGAGATGACCCGTCAGACGAATGACCTTTATTCTGTAGATATTGAGGACGATTACGATCACATTATCTTTGGCGCGTACAAGCCTGCAGACGCAAATAACGTCGCAGGCAGGGGTAATAGTACAGCAAATCTCGAAATTCCGGACGCAAGTACGTATACTTCCCCGTGTTTCTATGCAGACACAGGCGATGATTCTACGTATGGCGGTTCAGGTGGCACGCGCGGCGGCTACTGGGCCGAAGTAAAAACCCTGCGTAACGCCGAAGCCAACAAAGCTGGCAAAACGGTCGTTGACGTTCCGAAGGCGGAGTTTAAAGCAGATAGCAGCACCAAGTATATCGACACCACCCTGTACGATTACTATTCGGATTGGGAACTGAACGGTAATAACCGTGATAATTATGCTCAATTTAACACATGGGATGGGCAAGGCAACACTTTTGCAAATAATGACAATGCCAATCGTAACTGGGTTACGTTTAGACAGTTCGACCAGGCTCTGAGTGATTATTACCAAGATAGTACCCAAACCGTTCTTTACCCCATGTATACTGGCCAGTTCCAGCCTGATGCAACGGGTAATGATGGCGAGTGGGGATTTCGCTTTAGTGGTATTGCCGATAAGTTGAATTTGTACGGCTATAGTGACGACAAGAATAAATTCATGGCCGTCAATAACTCAACGATTAATGTAGATGGCAAAGGTTTAAAGAGTGATGAGGAGAAATATTATGATGATGCTTTCCAAGGTTTGACGGGCGATACGCTGGTAAACGGCGAGCCGGTGCTGTATGGTACAAACCTTACGGTTCCTTATTTCAATAAAGACTTCCTGCTGAAAAGCAACTCCAAGAATGCAAAGCTTGGCAAAGTTTACGATAATGTTTCGTTCCCGTTTACAAAAAAAGCAGGTCTATTTAAAGACAAGAATGAGGAGAATGTTGAGTACTGGTATTTCGACAGTAACGATACAACACTTTATCTCAAGCAGGATACTGGAAATAACGGCTACTTTCTGCAAAAACAAGAGAATGATAAAAGAACCGGTTCCCGCAATCTAAAGGCGAACTCTGATTATCATGAGAATGGGACCTTTGGCTTCTTCCCCTTCAACGAGCACTCGACGGATCATCAGGCGTCTACATACAACTACGGGTTTGGCGCTAAGCTGAAATTCCAGTTTACGATGAACGAAGATGGCCAGGTCTATGGCACCGACGGAGAGACCAAGGTTCCCATCAAGTTCTTCTTCTCCGGCGATGACGACGTCTGGGTCTATATCGATGATGAACTTGCGCTGGACGTTGGCGGCGACCACGGCAAAGTCTCTGGCCTGCTGGAATTCGGCCTGAAAGATGGTAACCTTGTTTATACTCCGTATGTCAGCGATGTAAAAGCAAGCAATGCAGCCCGGATGTACCAATATGATTCCAGTGGCAAATCGGTTGAGTATCTGAAGACCGGCAATAATATACCTTTCCATTACAAAGGCACAGAAAAACCCATTACCCCCGGCACCCACACCCTTACCATGTACTACATGGAGCGCGGCATGTGGGAGTCCAACATGGCAATCGCCTTCAACTTCCCGGATAACAACGAGCTGCAGGTGCAAAAAATCGTTGATGATAGAAATGTCAATAAGCTCTTTGCAGGCTGCTTCGATGATCAGAGGTTCTTCAACTTCACCATCAGGAACCAGGCTACCCACTACGGTACGGTTGATACTAACACGGATAACGTATCCACCATCAACCTGCTGGAGCCGGGAAAGAGCAATTCTGAACAAAAAGGTTTTACTGCAACAGCGACCCCCGCAACAACAACCACGGGCAGCAAAAACACATTTGAAAAAGTGGAAGACGAGAGCAAAACGCACCTTCTGAAATGGTTCGCCGAGTACAAGGACTTGGAACCCGAACCTGGCTCTCACAAGGAGGAACGCTACGGCAAGCTGAAACTGAACAAGCCCATCGACATTACCGGGATGAGTTACCTCAGCTTTGATATTTATGTCGACTCGCTCAAGGGCGACGCCGCGCTGAGCAACATGTACCTGCAGCTGCGGGACAGCCAGGGCAATCAAAAAGGCTGCCTTGACAAGACGTTCATAGGCGGCAAAATGCTTTACGGCCAGGTCGAAATGCACAACAGACAGTGGATCACCGTCAAGCTGAGCCTGGACGATATGCAGGAGCGGGAAAACTTTGACTGGAAGAACGTAACGGAACTGTTGTTTGGCTGCAACTACCCGCGCGAAATTTATTTGCGCAACATTGTGTTCTCGGCCAAAGCAGTACCCACGAAAATCACCGGCTTCACTACCAAGCAGGATACGATTGCAGATTATGGCTCGGCTCAAAAGGGCGAGCTGATGCCCGCTGTGAACGCCCAGTACACCTCGGATGCCGAGAAAGGCACGATGGTGGTGGATAAAAACGGTGGTTTCGTCCTGCAAAACAAAGAGATGGTTACCTTTAAGGACCAGTTCCGCCGCGGCAGCTACCTGTCCATCAACGAGCAAGTCGACAAAAATCTGTTTGACACGCAATGGATCATCTATGAAGATGGGAAGGCGGTTACATCGATAGCAGCGGGAACAGGCGAGAAGCTAACGCTTGATGACAATCGTCCTATAAGTCTCAAAGATCAGACTGGCACTGCCCCCGACGATGGCCGTATTGAAAAGAAGTACGCCGAAGGCGAAGCCGCGCAAAAAGACAATAATTACAACGGCGAAAAGCCTAGTGCCAAAAACAAAGACGATAAAACCATCGTTTTCCGCTCCTACGCGAAACCCGACGCTACGGAAGCAGACGGCGAGACCCAGTTGAAGGTCGTGTTTGTCAACACGGTCAAAACCGGCAGCCTGACCATTGGAAAGCAACAGGCCAAAGACAGCGCTGACTTGAAGGGAACGTACCATTTTAAGGTCCGCTTCACTAACGTTGGCGGCCACGCATTGGGCGATAAGAAAATCACGTGGGAATTCGATCTGGCAGCGGGAAAAAGCAAAACACTTAAAGGTATCCCCGTAGGCACCCGCTTCACAATCGAAGAAGAGGCACCCAAGGATGGCTCGAAGCTGGTGGACGTGAGCATTAAAGGCGGTAATGAGCTCAAAGTCATGTCCAACAACACCGTGCGTGGTTCCATTAGCGGGACCGACACAGAGCAGGCAACGGTCACTTTCACCAACAGCATGCAGGAAACGCTGGATATTACCGGCACAAAGGAATGGCGGAATGCTGACAACAGCCCAATGGCAGAGCATCCGGCCGCGATTTATGTGCAGCTGCAGCGCCGCCCTGTTGGCGAGACATCGGAATCGCCCTGGACACCTGTTACATACCGGAACGAGATTTACACAGAGGTTGAGCAAAATCTTGATGGTATGAATTTCAGCTTCCTGGGCCTGCCTGCTAAGGAATACGACAGCGGGAACAAGACGCCCTACGAGTACCGCGTGGTCGAGGGTTACGTTGACAAGAACGTCTTCCACGCCATTGAGGATGGAGACACCATCACGATTGGCGAGAAGGTTTACTGCGTCACCTATAATCCGGTTACGGTCTCGAAACCCGATGATTCAAGTAACAATGCAAAGCAGACCGTGACCATCACCAACACGCAGCAAGACCCGAAGTTTACGTTGGACATCACCAAAAAGGATGCGGAAGACGGTAAAACGACTTTGAAGGGCGTTGAGTTTACGCTGGAAAAGCTGGGCGAGAACGGTACGGATGTCGATAACGGTTTCACGGCGCAAATCGGCGTTACCAATACTGACGGTAAGCCGATGCTTAAGGACGCGAATGGAAATCCCACCAACGAATCGGCATTTACGGGCTTGGAGGCTGGTAAATACCGCTTGACCGAGACGAAGGCGGCGGAAAACTACAACCTGCTGTCGGCGCCGATTGTGGTGACATTTACTACGGACGGAACCTGTACGCTGAACGGCAGCAAGATTGAGGTTTCGACCACGGAAAAACGAACCGAGTTTACCAAAAACGAGGATGGCAGCTACACGCTGAGCCTGACCGTTTTGAATCGGAAGACACCTGCGCTGCCGCATACGGGTGCGGATGCGCCTAGCTTGTGGCTGCTGATCGGGCTGCCGCTGGCAGTGGCGGGGTTGTTGATACTGGTATTCCGTTACAACAAGAAAGGGGGACGGACACGTTAATTGTTCCCCAATACAAACCATAAACACAAACCATAAACAAATGAAGAGAGGTAAAGTCATGAAAAAGAAAAGCAGATTCTTAACAGGCTTGTTAAGCGCCGTCATGGCCCTCAGCCTGTGCGCCCTGCCCGTCTCCGCGGCAGAAAGTCAAACGAGAGTGCCGACGCTTCCTGCAATTGATAAGCATACAACTGGTACTTTGACGATTCATAAGTATGAGTATAACGGTAATGCTGGTCCTAACGGAACTGGTGAAGCAACGGATATCAATGGTATTCCTACAACGGGAAACGATGCAGCGACTCCGCTTGATGGCGTAACCTTTACGCTTTATAAAGTTATGGACGCTGACCAGTTACAGGCGTACTATGACAATACTCAGGCAAATGAGAGCAATAGTGTTACAATTGGCACTTATGTAGAAAACAATGCAATCAAGGAGCCTAGCAATTACTCAGAAGAAAACGGTAACCTGTTTACAGCTATAACAGGCAGTGCGGGAACGGGTACTGCAAAGGTTACGCTTCCCGTTGGTATGTATGCAGTTGTTGAAACCAATGTTCCCGCAGGCGTTACTGAGAGAACTCCGGCTTTCCTGGTTTCTGTTCCTATGACAGACAATGCGGGCAAGAACTGGTTGTATGATATTGAGGTTTTCCCGAAGAACAAAACCTCCTACACTGGTGTTACGCTTCATAAACAAGGCAAGACCGGCGGTGCAGATGCAACGGCAACCGCTTTGGCTGACTTTAGATTCAAACTGGAAAAATGGAGCGACAACGGTTGGATTGAAATTACCAGCGAGGCCGAAGGCGGCAAAGATAATGCTGGTAATAAGAGTGTCGCAACCACTACGGACAATGATGGTAAAATTACGATTGATAGCCTGACGCAGGGTATCTATCGCTTTACTGAGACTGGTGGCCCGAACAACTCTGAGTACATTATTGATACAAAGACCCATTATGTTTTTGAAGTTAAGCAGGATAAAACTACGGGACAGTTGGTTGTTGCGCGTGCAACAGCGGACACGACTAAAGGCTGGAATGACGATAATAATAATTACGATTGCGTAAAGAATTTTGGAAGCGATAACGTACTTTCCATCGTGGTTGACAACTACAAGCCTGATGTGACGAAATTTGTTCAGAACCGTGAAAAAGGCGAGGATGGTAATTTTGGTTACAGCCAGGATGCCGATTACAGCGCAAACGATACTGTAAACTACAAGCTGGAAGTTGTCGTTCCCCAGAATATCGCGGATTTGAAGACCTTCTATGTCGAAGATAACCCGGCAAATGAGGCCGCGCTGCAGTATATCGATGGCAGTGTTAATGTGTTTGTAGGCGAAACGCAGCTTACTGCTGGCACCGATTTCAAAGTTGAACAAACGAATAATGGCGGTTTCAAAGTTGACTTCAAGGCTGTGACTCCTACAACAATCAATAACCAGAAGGGCAAGACAATCACCATTAAGTATCAGTACAAGCTTACGAACAATGCAGATTCTACTGTAAGCGGCAATGTCAACAAAGCAGAGCTGAACTACTCTCACAAGGCAAAAACCGGCGAGGGTGAAGATGATGAACCGTACAAAATCCATGATGAAGGTGTTGTCTACACTTTCGCAACGAACATCCTGAAGAAGGGTGATGACGATGCATTCCTTGGCGGTGTAGAGTTTGAACTGTATAAGGAAGTATCTAATGAAGATACTACTGGCAAGAAGGTGCTTGATGATGACGCCGCTAAGGCAAAAGGTTTGGATGTAACTGGTGACAAGAAATGGGTTCTGGTTACAACAAAGAGCACGAGCAACGACCCGGGAACCAAAGGTCAGCTTACCTTTGATGGTCTTTCTAATGGTACTTACTATCTGGTAGAAACGAAGACCAATGCTGGTTACAACCTGCTGTCCAAGCCGGTTAAAGTTGAACTGACGATTAACCATGAGACGAACTGGACGAAAGATACTTGGGACGAAGGCGGCAAGGTATTCAATAAACACAGCGTGAATACTACTACCTTTACTGGCACTGGTTGGAACGATAATAAGTTTGACACTACAACTGTTATCAACCGCAAGGGCTTTACTCTCCCCCGTACCGGTGGTTTCGGCACCCTGCTGTTCAGCGGCATTGGTGCACTGCTGGTCGTTGGCGGTATCGGCGTGCTGATGAGCATCAAAAAGAAGAAGGGCAATGTCTGATTTGCATCCCCTGAACCAAACAACTTAAACAACTTACAAACTACCTAAAGGGGAAGGGCCGTTTTGGCTCTTCCCCTATGGTGGGTTATACGGCACCTTACACTTTTTTGAAAGGACACTGCCATGGATACCTCCACCAGACTGAAATTGGGCTTTGCGGCGCTGATGATCCTGTCGGGCATCGGCGTGGCGTCCTACCCGGTCATCAGCAACATGGTGGCCCAGCGCCACGCCAGTACGGCTATCCAAAATTACGACGAGACCGTGCATAGCATGGACACCGAAAAGCTGGACGCCGCCAAAGAGGCCGCCCGCCGCTACAATGAACAGCTGGGCAGCGCGCTGGACCGCGATGCCGCCGGCGAAGCCGAGGACACCGGCACCAGCTATGTGGACCTGATCGACGTGGGGGAGAGCCTTGGCTACATCACTATCCCGAAAATCGACGTCAACCTGCCCATTTACGAGGGCACCAGCGACGACGTCCTGCTGAAAGGCGTCGGCCATCTGGAAGGCTCCAGCTACCCGCTGGGCGGAGAAAGCACCCACAGCGTGCTGACCGGGCATCGCGGCCTGGCCGAGGCGGTGCTGTTTACCGACCTTGACAAATTGCAAGAAGGCGACAAATTTTACCTGCACATCATGGACGAGGTGCTGGCCTACCAGGTCGACCAGGTCAAGGTCGTTCTGCCCGAGGAGACCGATGACCTTACGATCGTGCAGGGCCAGGACTACTGCACCCTGGTGACCTGCACGCCCTACGCCATAAATACCCACCGCATGCTTGTACGCGGCATCCGCGTGCCATATAATGGAGAGGAAGAAACCGGCGATACCCCGCAGGTCGTGCAATATCAGGCCCTGCACACCGGCACGGTGGTCAAGCGCATCGTGGATGCCTGGCCGTGGATCTCGGTGACCGGCAGCGTGATTATTGGCGGCGAAGCACTGCTGCTGCTTTTGCTGCTGCATCGCTGCAAAAAACGGGAGGAGGACGACTAAATGCGGCGTCTGCTTGTAAAAATCGGCGCGTGGCTGGCCATTTTGCTGGGCCTTGCCATGATGCTGCAGCCCACCGCCGCTGATTGGCTGACCCGCCAGCGCAACAGCAAAACGGCACAGCAGTTTGCCGCCAACACAGCCACCGCCGCCGATGCGGCAAACACTGACAGCGCCAGCCAAACCGCCGAGGAAAGCCGCCCCTACCCGGAACTGTACGCCGCCATGCAGGCCTACAACGCGCAGATTTACGCCGACGGCCAAAGCGGCCTGACCGACGCCTTCGCCTACGAGAACCCGCCGCTGGATCTGACCGATTACGGCTATGACGAGGAGGTCCTCGCCATGCTGTGGATCCCGCGGCTGGATCTGGAACTGCCCGTTTACCTGGGCGCCAGCCGGGAGAATATGGCCAAGGGCGCGGCGCTGCTGGGGCAGACCTCGATGCCGCTGGGCGGCGAAAACACC
>ENA-ORSM01003283-ORSM01003283.1-human-gut-metagenome-genome-assembly--contig:-NODE-3283-length-10270-cov-4.590113_pt1 | contig 10270 bp, 8 predicted proteins | sample MGYA00241903_ERZ509170 | MGnify/ENA primary metagenome ERZ509170 (study PRJEB26280, sample SAMEA2338784) | human gut metagenome | biome: human gut; feature: human-associated habitat; material: faeces...
ATAAAATGAAACCGCCGATCCGCGAGATTCTGCGAAGTGCAGTATATCAGCTGAAATTTATGGATCGTGTGCCGGACAGTGCAGTCTGCAATGAAGCGGTGAAACTGGCACAGAAAAAAGGCTTTTATAATCTGAAACCGTTTGTAAACGGTGTACTTCGCACGGTGGCTAGGCAGATGGATGAACTGGAATATCCTCCAAGGGAAGAGAATCTTGTACGTTATCTTTCGGTTCGCTATTCCATGCCGGAAGAACTGGTAGAACGCTGGCTTGCCGATTATGGAGAAGAGACAACAGAAAAAATGCTTGCGGATTTTCTGGAGGAAAAACCGGTGACTGTACGCTGCCGTACATATCTTAATTCCGTAGATAAGATCTGTGAAAGTCTGAAAAATCAGGGAGTCAAAGTAGAACAGGCACCATATCTTCCTTATGCAAAACGTATTTCAGGATATAATCATATTCTTGCACTGGATGCATTTATTCAGGGGAAAATGGTTGTACAGGATGTCAGTTCTATGCTGGTTGCCGAGATTGCCAATCCTCAGAAAGGTGACTATGTTATCGATATGTGTGCAGCACCGGGAGGAAAAAGCCTCCATATAGGAGATAAAATGGAAGGTTTTGGAACGGTAGACGCCCGCGACATCAGTCAGTATAAGGTAAACCTGATTGAAGAAAACATTCAGAGACTGAATTCCATCAATGTACAGGCAAAGGTACAGGATGCAACCATATTTGATGTGGAATCGGAATGCAAAGCAGATATTGTCCTTGCGGATGTGCCGTGTTCTGGATATGGTGTGATCGGCAAAAAACCGGAAATCAAATATCGTTCGACAGCACAGAAGGAAGAGGAACTTGTGATCCTCCAGAGAACGATTCTGGACAAAGCAGCAGAATATGTAAAACCGCGAGGAGTACTGGTATTCAGTACATGTACGATTGCAAAAGAAGAAAATGAAGAGAACATGATGTGGTTTATGAACAATCATCCGTTCAAACTGGAAAGTATTGATGAATTCATACCGGAAGAACTTCGCTCAGAAACGACCGGACTTGGATATTTGCAGATGCTTCCGGGAGTGCATGGCACAGATGGGTTCTTTATTGCAAGATTCAGAAGGAAATAATTATGACAGATATCAAATCAATGACGATAGATGAGTTAAAAGAACTCATGACGCAGATTGGAGAAAAACCTTTCCGTGCAAAGCAGATCTACAGCTGGCTGCATGAACATCTGGTAACTTCTTATGATGAGATGGCAAATCTCCCGAAGAATCTGAAACAGAAACTGGCTGATTATCCAATCACGGCACTGGAAACTCTGGATGTTCAGATCTCAAAGGTGGATGGAACCAGAAAGTATCTGTTTCGTCTCTCTGACGGAAATATGATCGAAAGTGTTCTCATGCGTTATAAATATGGAAATTCCGTCTGTATTTCATCTCAGGCGGGATGCCGTATGGGATGTCGTTTCTGTGCATCTACGATTGGCGGCCTGACCAGAAACCTTCTTCCGTCAGAGATGCTGGATCAGATTTACCGCATTCAGACATCTATCGGAGAACGTATCTCCAATGTAGTGGTAATGGGGACCGGTGAGCCACTGGATAATTATGACAATCTGCTGCGTTTTATTCATATTCTTACGGAAGACGGAGGAATCCATATCAGCCAGCGAAATCTTACTGTTTCTACCTGTGGCCTGGTTCCGAAAATTTATGAACTGGCAGAAGAAAAACTTCAGATGACACTGGCTGTGTCTCTTCATGCACCGAATGATGAAAAGCGGCGGGAGTTAATGCCGATCGCCAATAAATATTCTATTGATGAATTACTGGCAGCCTGCCGCAATTATTTTGACAAGACAGGGCGCAGAATCACCTTTGAATACAGTCTGGTGGCAGGAGTGAATGACAGTAAAGAAAATGCGCAGGAACTTGCAGGCCGTCTGAAAGGGCTTAACTGTCATGTGAATCTGATTCCGGTCAATCCGGTAAGAGAGCGTTCCTTTGTGCGTTCCACACGTGAGGCAGTGGAGAATTTCAAAATTAATCTTGAAAAATGTGGAATAAATGGTACTATTAGAAGGGAAATGGGCAGCGATATTGACGGTGCCTGTGGTCAGTTAAGAAAAAGATATATGGAAAAAACAGAAAGTGAGAAGTGACATGAGGGTATATTCAGCTACGGATGTAGGGCAGAAGAGGAAGATGAACCAGGACTATGTGTTTGTTTCCGAAAACCCGGTTGGAAATCTTCCGAATCTGTTTGTCGTTGCTGATGGTATGGGTGGACACAATGCCGGAGATTATGCATCTTCGCATGCAGTTCAGACTTTGGTGGACGAGATTCGGAGAGATGCGGATTTCAACCCTATCAAGGTGATTCGTCATGCCATTGAGACTGCAAATACGGAGATTCTGGAACGCTCCCACAGAGAAGAACATCTGAGGGGAATGGGAACAACGATCGTGGTCTGCACAGTTGTCGGTCACTATGCATATGTGGCCAATGTAGGAGACAGTCGTTTATACGTGATCCAGGGAGAAATTCATCAGGTGACAAAAGATCATTCACTGGTACAGGAAATGGTCCGTATGGGTGAGATCAAACCGGAGGAGGCAAGAAATCATCCGGATAAAAATATCATTACCAGGGCGCTTGGTGCAGAGAGAACCGTAGATATTGACTTTTTTGACCTGAAATTGGAACCGGACAGTACGATTCTTATGTGTTCCGATGGTCTGAGCAATATGGTAGAGGACAGTAAATTAGAGGAAATCATACTGGACCAGACAGAGGAACTGCCGAAGAAGGGCGAGAAACTTCTGAAAGAAGCAAACCAGAACGGTGGTAAGGACAACATAGCAGTCATACTGGTAGAACCATTCACAAATGAGGTGGAAAAATGTTAAAGACGGGAATGATCATAGCAGAACGCTATGAAATCTTAAGTAAAATAGGCACCGGCGGAATGGCCGATGTATATAAGGCAAAGGATCACAAGCTGAACCGCTTTGTGGCAGTAAAAGTATTGAAGCCGGAATTCAGAGAGGATACAACTTTTATCCGCAAGTTCCGCAGTGAGGCCCAGGCGGCAGCAGGACTGACACATCCGAATATTGTCAATGTTTTTGATGTGGGTGATGATGAAGGTGTATATTACATCGTTATGGAGCTGATCGAGGGCATTACACTGAAAGAGTATATTGCCAAAAAGGGTAAACTTTCGATCAAAGAAGCAACAAGTATTGCGATTCAGGTATCTATGGGGCTGGAGGCAGCACATAATCACGGAATTGTTCACCGAGATGTAAAGCCGCAGAATATTATTATTTCAACAGACGGTAAAGTAAAAGTAACAGATTTTGGTATCGCAAGAGCTGCTTCTTCAAATACTATCAGTTCCAATGTGATGGGTTCTGTACATTACAGTTCTCCGGAACAGGTCCGCGGCGGTTACAGTGATGAAAAGAGTGATATCTATTCACTGGGTATTACATTGTATGAGATGGTAACGGGACGTGTACCGTTTGACGGAGATACAACTGTTGCGATCGCAATCAAACATCTGCAGGAAGAAATGGTACCTCCGAGTGTATATACAGAAGAACTTCCGTACAGTCTGGAGCAGATCATCCTGAAATGTACACAGAAGAGTGTAAATCGTCGATATGAAAAGATGGAGGATGTAATTGCCGACCTGAAACATTCTCTGATCGATCCGCAGGGGAATTTTGTGAAATTATCTTCTGTTGACAACGAAGCGAAAACAGTTGTGATCTCTGATGAAGAGCTTGGCGAGATCAAGCATACACCGAAAAACCGTACTTCACAGCGTAAGCAGGATGTGGCTGAGCTGGAAGATGAAGTATTGGATGATGATTATGATGACGACGATGATGATTACGAGGACGAATATCGCCGCAGACGCGAAGAAAGGAAATCCAGAAATAAAAAGAAACATAAAGCACCGAACAGTGCACTGACAATCCTGTCTCTCGTTGCAGGTGCAGTGATCCTTGTGATCGCAATTTTCTTTATCGGTAAGGCGGCAGGCATCATCGGTGGTGAAACACCGACAGATAACCAGCAGGAACAGAACGCAGATGCAACAGGTACAGATGAAGACGGAATGGTTATAGTACCGAATCTGGTTGGCAAGACAGAAGATGAAGCAGCGGCTTTGCTTGAAGAAGAAAAGCTTGGCAAACAGATGATGGGAGAAGAAAATTCTACTCAGGAAAAAGGCAGAATTTCTTCACAGGATATTCCGGCCGGAACAAAAGTAGAACAGTATACAACTCTGAAATATTATCTCAGTAAAGGTCAGCAGGAAGTTGTTATGCCTGATCTTTCCGGAGAGACCGGTATAGATGCACAGCAGACACTGGAAGATCTGGGACTGAATGTAACGGTACAGAAAGAGTACAGTGAAGATGATGGAACAGGCTATCCGATGGTAAATCCAGGATATGTGGATTCTGTTACACCGGCAGCTGGAAGCAGCGTTTCCGCAGGTGACGAGGTTACACTGGTTGTCAGCCGTGGTCTGGATTATGGCGATAGTGTTTCAGTGCCAAGCGTTGTCGGTATGACAAAGAATGATGCAATCACAACACTTGGAAAATGGACTGACATTAAGGTAACAGAGCAGCAGAGCAGCGATGTGGCATCTGGGGAAGTTATTTCTCAGAATCCGGCAGCAGATGAAACAGCAGATCCGGATCAGCCGATTGAAATTGTAGTAAGCAGTGGAAATGAAGCTCCGGCTTCTGATACAGAAGATACATCAGCAACAGATAATACTGCATCAGCACAGAGCACAGATAGCACACAGCAGAGTGCAGCTGCTGCAAATGGTGAAGTATGGAAATGTACACAGACACTGAATACACCGACCGGATATCAGGGAGGACAGGTTCGACTGGAACTTCTTCAGGATGTGAACGGAGAAACACAGTCTTCGATCATTGTGGACTGCAAACAGATAACATTCCCATATACACTGGATGTTACCGGAGCTCCGGGAGTCAGCGAAGGTACATTATATGTGTCAGAAGTAGTGGATGGTACGATCCAGCAGCTGGGACAGTATCCACTTACTTTCAAGAAAGCAGAGTAATACATGCAGGGTAAGATCATCAAAGGAATAGCGGGATTCTATTATGTATACGGAGAAGATGAAGTGCTCTATGAATGTAAAGCCAAGGGAATCTTCCGCAAAGATAATCAGAAACCGCTGGTAGGTGATAATGTGGAAATCACAATACTTGACCAGCAGGAACAAACGGGCAATCTGATCCGAATCCTTCCACGCAAGAATTTATTGATTCGTCCGGCAGTTGCAAATGTTGACCAGGCGTTTGTGATCTTTGCACTTGAAAATCCCAAACCCAATTTTATGCTGCTGGACCGCTTCCTGATCATGATGGAGCAGGCAGAGGTTCCGGCAGTGATCTGCTTTAATAAAAAAGATCTTGCATCGGAAGAAGAAACCCGGACATTATGTGAAACTTACAGAAACTGCGGTTATCAGGTGATCCTTTCCAGTGCACTTGAAAAAGAGGGACTGGATGAGATACACCGGATCCTGAAGGGAAAGACAACAGTTGTTGCAGGACCTTCCGGAGTCGGTAAGTCTTCCCTGACGAATCTTTTGCAGGGAGAAGTACAGATGGAGACCGGCGAGATCAGCCGTAAGCTGAAGAGAGGCCGGCATACGACCAGACATTCACAGGTGATTCCGGTTGGAGAAGATACGTTTCTGATGGATACACCAGGATTCTCGTCTTTATATCTGATGAATATTGAAGAGCAGGATCTGAAAAATTATTTTCCGGAATTTCGAAAATATGAGGATACATGCAGATTTCAGGGATGCAGACACATCCATGAACCGGGATGCAGAGTAAAAGAAGCTTTGGAGAATGGTGAGATCAGCAGACTCCGATATGAAGATTATCTAAGTTTATATGAAGAATTGAAAGAGAAAAGGAGATATTAAATGGAATATCGATTGTGCCCCTCAATTTTGTCGGCGGACTTTAACCGTTTGGGCGAACAGATTCAGACTTTGGAAAAAGCAGGAGTTGAATGGCTTCACATTGATGTTATGGATGGAGATTTTGTGCCGAGTATTTCGTTTGGAATGCCGGTGATCCGTTCTATCCGCAAAGAATCCAAAATGTTTTTTGACGTACATCTGATGGTATCGGCACCGGAACGTTATATTCAGGATTTTGTGGACTGTGGTGCAGATTCCATTACGGTACATGCAGAAGCATGTGAGGATCTGGAGAGAGCAATTGAACTGATCAGAGATGCTGGCGTCAAAGTCGGAGTTTCTATTAAACCGGCAACTCCGGTAAATGATATCAGCCATCTTCTGGAAGATGTGGATATGGTTCTTATTATGACCGTACAGCCAGGGTTCGGTGGTCAGAAATATCTTCCGGAATGTACAGAGAAGATCGTGGAGCTGAAGGAACTGATCGACAGAGAAGAACTGGATGTAGATATACAGGTGGATGGCGGAATCAACGATGAAACGATGGAAACTGTTATGAAAGCCGGTGCGAATCTTCTGGTTGCAGGTTCTTATGTATTTAGTGGTGATCTGGAAACAAATGTTTACAGTATACAGAAAAAGATGGACAAGATTAAATCAGAGATTGATTGAGGAAGAGCATGAAAGATGTGATCATCGTAAGCGGGGGCAATATCCAGAGAGATTTTGCCCTCGATTTTTTGAAGAAAAACAAAACAGAAAAAGTAAATCTGATCGCAGCAGACAGAGGTGTTGAATTTTTTAAAGGAACAGATTGGCAGCCGGAGGTAGCAGTAGGAGATTTTGACAGCCTTTCGGCTGAGGGGGCATTGTATCTGCAAGGGCTGAGGGAGACAGAGATTATGCGTCTGAAGCCGGAAAAAGATGATTCGGATACACAGTCTGCCGTGAATTTTGCGATTGACCGTGGTGCTGAGCGGATTACGATCCTGGGTGCGACCGGAAACCGGATCGATCACCTTATGGCTAATTTCGGACTGCTGGTACATGGAAGGAACCGAGGTGCGGATATCATACTGGTCGATCAGTGGAATTATATGAAACTGATCGAAAGTCATACAGTTCTTAAGAAAGAGGAACAGTTTGGCAAATATGTTTCTTTCTTTTCGCTGGAGGGAGATCTGACAGGTCTGACACTGAGAGGGTTCAAATATCCACTGAATAAATATCATCTGAAAGTTTCAGACAGTGGACTTACAGTCAGTAATGAAATTGTAGATGAAGAGGCATGTGTAGAGTTTGATGCAGGCTCCTTACTGATGCTGATGACAAGAGACTGACTGAAAAACAGCGAGGGGAATACGCTTGACAGATGAAACTGACAGAGGTATACTTTAAAAGATAATTTTATAAGAAACCAGTTGCATTAAATTGTCACAGAGTAGATAATTACATATGACCAAGGCGGAAAAACTTTTGGATAAGTTTCTAAGGGTTCCCGAGCCGAGAGACCTAACGTGGGATGAGCTTTGCTCGATCATGAGGCATTTTGGTTTCTTCTGGGAAAATCCTTCTGGAGGTTCTCACGGATTATTTCGGAATAAGGAAGGCATTGTTATTAAACCGGCAGCGAGACCTCATCCTAACCCTGCCGTGAAGGTATACCAAATCAGAGCCTACAAGGCCAAACTTAAGGAGCTCAAGTTGCTATGAGTGCTTTTTTTGAATATCGCGGGTATAAGGGACAAATTAATTTCAGTAAAGAAGACGGGTGCTTCTTTGGACAAATCTCCGACATTCCCGATTTGATTTTGTACGAAGGTGACTCTCTCGAACAGTTAGAAGAGTCCTTCCAGGAAGCCGTCGACGATTACATTGACAATGCCGCCATTGAAAATCGAAAAGCACACAAACCTTTTTCCGGCACATTAAACGTACGACTCGGAAAAGATTTGCACGCAGACCTTGCCAAAATCGCCGAAAACAAAGGCAAAACAATAAATGCCATTATCAAGGAATTTTGTTCCAAAGAGGCTCAAATCTATAAAAATGGAACTCGTTTCTACAAGTTTCCATCAATGTCCGTTCATGAGGGTCTCACCATGCCAAGCGACCCTCCCTTAAATACTCTACGGGTGCGTCATGAACACCAATACATCGTTGCCAAACCCCGTCCGTGAAGACGGTCTTGTCTTAGACTCAATTTACATTGCCGATAGATCTGACCTCCCCTCTTACAGTCATTATTATCCGGAAGTCACGCTAAATTTAGCTCTTACCGAAGATTTGCTGACACTCATTGCCTCTATTGAAATCTGCGTTCGAACAAGCCCCCGGGAAGGAACAGTTATTGCCAGACTATCATCGCACTGTGCTTACAAATTTAGCAACGAGTTAGACCCATCAATTACATCTTCAAGTATTGCCTCAGAAAGATACGGACTGCCTCTCTATCAAAGAAGCGCACAAATTCTCGAGCAATTATTCCAATTAATGTTAACCCACATCTCTCTCCCGATATCAATTTTCCCAACAAAAATCTCGTAAGATTTTATTTTTAATTACAAGGGAATACCAAAAATCATTCAACGCAAAGTGCCACGTTTTTCTGCCCATTTGGAACATTTCCCTTATGGCATCTTTTGCGACACGCTGCGGTACATGAACGGCGGCATCTCTCTTCTCAACGAGAATTGAGATGGGATGAGGTCGTGCAGTCTTGTTGAGTCCGAACAACACCAGCTGCATACACAGGCTCCGCCAACGTTCGTGTTCCATTCGCATAACCGTTCTTTCTGTCTCTCGGCCGAAAGACTTCTGTAACGCTAAAGTCACTATGACGTCCGATTAGGGTTCGCCAAAAGAACGTTCTCTGCGCGAACACTGCAGAAAGATCCCGGAGCGAAACGTTTTTCGCTCCCAAGCCCAGGACCACACAACGCGAAGTACTCAACGGTCGTCAGAAAACGGATAGCCTTCTTCTTGCATCTTACGACAGAGCTCTTCGGATGTTTTGCCCAAATCATCCAAAGACAAGCAACAAAGGGTGGCCTTCCGGTCTCTCAGCACATCGTTGCAGGAGAAGAAAGCCGCCACCTTACCCGACAATTGGGCGAGACTGAACTTGGCGCGCGACCGTTTGACCTCGCAAAAATAGATTTCATCGTCATTGATCGCGACAATATCCATTTCGTTGAGCCCCTTCCTATCCCACCACGGTCCGATCTCCGTGAAGCGATGGCCGTTCATCAACGTCTGCAAGAAACACTGCTCCAGAGCATGCCCTGAGAACGTCGGATAAGCGCTGACGAAGCCTTGACGCATCGCCTCGTAGTTGTTCTGAGCCAACAGACTGGCTTGTCCGTCCACGAAATTGAACCAGAACTCGAGATAACGATCCGTCATTTTGTAACGTGTTCGTCGGTAGTTCGGCGTCAGCACCGGTTTGTTTTGCGCGATCAATTCGTACTGCTTCTCCAGACGCGACAAAAACCCACTGATGTTCACGTCCCGAATTCTGTCCTGCAATTCCTCCCGTTTTGTTTTTCCATGGGCAATCGCCTGCAAAATGGATCGGTTTACCGTCGCATCGACACGAAACTCGTTGGCCAGGAGAACTTCTCCGTACATGATGAATTTCGACCCGGGCTGAAAAACCACCCGACTCATGGCTTCCAGATCAAAAGCCCTTCGATCCATCAGGTCTTCGATAAACCATACGACCCCGCCCGTCAGCGTATAGAGAGCGAGAAGTTCGTCAGGCTCAGGTGCCGGAACATAATCGGACAGGATTTCCGAAACAACGTCCATCGGAAACGGTCGTACAAAGACGAAACGGTCGACACGTCCGTACAGGGGTTCGCTGTAGGCCTGAAAAATATTTCTCATGGCCGATGCAACGGAGCCGCTCATCACCAGGAAAGTTCGGGAGGTTTTCTTATTGAGATCCCAAATGCGTTGCAATTCGGACCAGAAAGTCGGTTCAATGAAATTCAGATCCTGACATTCATCGATGGCAATGTTTATCGGACGGGTCTTGCCGATGAACATCAGAAATTCGATGACCTGGGAGAGTCGATCAAATGTGGGGTTGAACGGAAGTTCGACCACCTGCTCGATGGCCTTCAGCCACAATTTGATCAATTCGCGAGAGGTGGTCCGAGAGCAGAAGAGGAACACGAAAGGCACTTCCGTCTCCTCCCGCAGCGTTTGCAGGAGCAGTTCCGTTTTCCCTACCCGGCGACGACCGGT
>ENA-ORSM01003287-ORSM01003287.1-human-gut-metagenome-genome-assembly--contig:-NODE-3287-length-10251-cov-2.862397_pt1 | contig 10251 bp, 8 predicted proteins | sample MGYA00241903_ERZ509170 | MGnify/ENA primary metagenome ERZ509170 (study PRJEB26280, sample SAMEA2338784) | human gut metagenome | biome: human gut; feature: human-associated habitat; material: faeces...
GCGAGGCCGAGTACTGGCCCGACTTCATGGAGAAGGTGTCGGCGGATTCCTGGCCCGTCTTCTTGGCGTTGTGGTAATTGAGACCCGCGTCAATGCGCCCCGAAAGGGTGACGTCGGCGGCGTTGGCGGCAAAGGCCGCGGCGGAAAGCGTAACGAGCGCGATGAGGGACTTCTTGAACATGTCTTGTCCTTTGAGTGGTGAAAGGTTCGCCGTCCCGGCGAAACCCGTGGAGTACGCCCGAAGGGGAGCTTCCCGCGGCATTGCGCGCCGAGCCGCGGGCTCCCTCTCGGGATCGGGCTCATCCTCGCACATGCATTCCGCACCCCCTGAAAACGATTTTTCGCGGCCGTTTTCGCGAAATCCCGACGGGGGAAGAGAAAGCTTCGAAAAAGACGGAAAGGAAAGTTGTGGCGCAAAATCCAATCCGACACGCATTTTACGCGTTCATACCACACCCGTTGCGGGAGAACGCATTGCAGTCGTCGCACCCTCCCCGGCAATCGTTTTGGAAAATCTTCTGAGGATTCCGCAAGGGAACTTTGGAACGGCGTCCGCCCGCCCCCTTCCGTTCGGAAAAGAGAAGAGCACTTTCGAAAAGTCGAACAATGCCGCGCGCATCATGAAGGGGACATCAACCGGAAAAGGAGACTTTCCATCATGCAACGTCGATTCTTTCTGACGGCGACCGCTTCGCTTCTCATGGCTTCGGGCTTTCTCTCGAGTCCCGTGTTTGCGGCGACGCGCGTCATGGACACGGACCTCGTGATCGTGGGCGGCGGCTTGAGCGGCATCGCCGCGGCGGCCGAAGCGACCGACAAGGGTCTGAAGCCCGTGGTTCTCGAAAAGCTCGCCATCCTGGGCGGCGCGGGGAACTTCCCCGAAGGGTCGCTCGGCATCGGCACGCGCTACCAGAAGGAGCACGGCATCAAGTGGGACGTGCAGAGGACACTCAACCGCTTCCTCGAATTCAACCACTACCGCACGAACCCCAATGTGATTCGTCAGCTCATCGCCGAATCGGGTTCGACCATCGACTGGGTCGTCGACAAGGGCGTGACGATCCGCGGCATCCGCACGATCATGCCGGAAGAGGAATCCTTCCACTGCTGGCACCTCTTTAAGGGCGGCGCCTCGACCGTGGTCGCGAAGCTTGCCGAATCCGCGAAGGCCAAGGGCGCCACGATCCTCATGGAAACGCCCGCGAAGAAGCTCATTCTCACGAACGGGCGCGTGACGGGCGTCGAGGCCGTCGACACGAAGACGGGCGAAACCGTCGTCATTCACGCGAAGAAGGTGATTCTCGCGACGGGCGGCTTTGCCGCGAACCCGGGCATGATTCAGCAGTACGTTCCCGATTCGAGCGATCCGAGCGTTTCCGAACCGATTTGGCTTCGCAGTGCTCTGATCGACGGCCGCACGGGCGACGGCATCAACATGGCCATGAAGGTGGGCGGCGCCACGGCCGGCATGTCGCAGGTGGTCGGGAACGCTCCCTACCTCCCCGACCGTCCCCCGATCAACCAGTTCAACGGCGAAGATTGGCTCAAACAGGGCCGCTGCGCCCTTGCGCAGCCCTGGCTCTGGATTGACCGCAACGGCGAACGCTTCTTCAACGAATCGCGCGGCTCGGTCTTTACCGAGGTCTACGCCGCCATGACCGCGGCGGGCGGCATCATGTACAACATTCTCGACCAGGCGAAGTTCGATCAGCTCGTCGCGACGGGGCCGCTCATTCCGTTCAACGCGATCGTGACGGTCGGAACGCCGCTGAAGGCCCTCCCCAAGACCTTCGAAGAAGGCATGAAGCGCGGCTGGGCCTTCAAGGCCGACACCCTCGAAGACCTCGCCATGCAGATCGGCGTGCCCTTTGAAAACCTCAAGGCCACGATGGAAAAGGTGAACGAATACGCGAAGACCGGCGTCGACGCCGAATTCGGGCGCAAGAAGGAACACATCGCCGCCTTCAACATGGAAAAGGGTCCCTACTACGCTCTGAAGGGCATCCGCACCTATTTCCTGACCCTCGGCGGCATCAAGATCAACCGTCGCTTCGAAGCCTTGAACGGCCAGGGCGACAGCATCCCGAACCTCTACATGGCGGGCGCCGACATGGGCGGGCTCTTCATGGACACGGACGACATCAAGGTCGAAGGCGCCACCTCGGGCTTTGCGCTGACGTCAGGTCGTCTCGCCGCCCGCTACGCCATGGAAGCCATCCAGAACGGACGCTGAGATCCGTTTGAACATCTGATGCGTTCTCCCCCGATTCGGCCGGGGACCTTCCTCGACCGATCAACTTTTCTCCCTCGGACCGCAAGGTTCGGGGGAGTCCTTTATGGAAGGCTTGAAAGAACGGGAGGAATCTGTGGCATCATTTTCTCGACCGTACTTTTCCGAACCGACGTTCTTCCTTTGGACAGTTTTCCTCCATGCCCGACGCCGCCGACTTCAACCTGAACCTCCTCAAGACTTTTCTGTCGCTCTATCGCGAGCGCAACATGACGCGTGCGGCGCGGGAACTCGGGCTTGCCGTCTCGACCGTGAGCGAACACCTCAAGGCGCTTCGCGAAGCCTACGGGGATCCCCTCTTTCTTTCGTCCGACAAAGGCTTGGCGCCGAGCATTCTCGCCGAAGAACTTTTTCCCACGGTGTCCGACGCGCTCGGGGCCTGCGCGCGGGCGTTGCCTGGCAAAATGCAGCGGGGGAGCGCGGTCGTGATTTCCATGTCGGACGATTTCGAAATCGTGCTCGGACGAAAGTTAACCGACGCCTTTCGGGAGGAACTCCCCGAGGCAACGCCGATTTGACGGCAGACGAACGCCCTTCTCGCCGAGCGCACCCTGCTCTCGCGCGCCACGCACTTCACGATCACGGGCGGCGGCACGCACTCGAACGCCGTCGCACGGGAATCCTTCGGGCTCCATTGGGACTGCTGTCTTTTTGACGAGCCCGATCCGACGAAACGAGGTAAAGCGTTGACGCTGGACGAATATGCGGCAAGACCCCATGTGGTGGTTCACTACGGCGGGACCTTCGGCGTGGCGGAGGGGTATCTCCGAAGATTGGGACATCGGCGGCGGGTCGACGTGATGACGTCCCATTACGCGGAAGTTCCGCAGTATCTACTCGGCACCGACCGCATCGCGCTCGTGCCCGTGCACACGGCGAAGTTTTTTCTCGAGCGTTTTCCGACGCTTGCGGTCTGCGAGATTCCCTTTCATACGTCGCAGGACTCGGTGGAGCTCTCCTACCGCAATGATCTTTTTGAAGAAAAACTCTTTCGACGGGCGGCGAAGGTGCTGAGGGGCGTACTCGCGAGCGTCGACTGGACGGTGAGGACTGCGGCGTTGCGTTGAGAGAAAGTAGGGAGAATTCGACAAAAACGGCGCCGAACCTGGCGATGAGAGAGCCCAATACGTTGAGAGCCTCGTCCGACGAATCGAACGAGGCTCTCTTCAGCTTATGTCAGGTGTGGGAGACACCCGATGAAAGACTGATTAGAAGTAGTGAATCAGACCAACACCAGCTTCGATGTCCGTCTGTTCAAGTTTGCCGCTGTTGTGGTGGCCAGTCCAATCTTCCGTACCCTTGATTTCACCTTCGTTATAGGCAGCGAAACCATAAAGCTTGGTACGCTTGCTGAGCGGATAGTCATAGCCAACAGCAACACCCCAACGCTGGAGGTCTCCATCGTAGAGGCGGGCGCTAGAACCAGCACCACCAGCGTTGTACTGGGAAGTCGCTTCACCCTCGAGTTCACCGTCCGTATAGCTCACGGAAGTGTAGAGGTTGCCACCGAAGAGAGGCGTAATGGCGCCGAGGATAACGCCGTAACCCGTCAAACCTTCGTTCTGGAAGTTAGTGATCCTTTCATCGAAATAGTAGTAATCACTGACGTTGAAGCCGCCGAGCGTCTTTTCGTTCTTGCCGTACTGAACCAAGATCATGGGCTTCGTCACGCCGAAGTCATACGAAGCACCCCAGGAAATACCGAGGGAATCTTCCGTATTGGTTTCCGTGCTCTTGTTCATGATCGTGTCGACCACGATCCCCGTGCTGAAGGCACCGAGGTTGTAGGTCGCACCCAAACCGGCATAGCGCTTGTTCTTCGTCGACTGATCATCTTCGTCAGCATCGGCAGCGAGCGAGTACTGAGCATAGACCTGAACACCGGCGAATTCGGGCGAACGATAGGTGAGCGTGTTGTTGAAGCGGTCACGATCGCCGACCATGAACTGGCCCTTGGTACCGGCATAGTCACCCCAACCCGTGCCCCACGGCGTGTAACCGTAGACGACGTTGTAAGAGCCGACACCGGACGTAAGAGCACCTTCGCGGCCCATGGAGAAGTGACCGAAGTCACCTTCCAAGTAGACGATGGCTTCACGACCGAAGATCTTGCCGTCCTGGGCCAGATCGCCATTGTCAGAGTCAAAGCCGTTTTCGAGGATGAAACCAACCTTCATGCCGTTGCCGAGGTCTTCCGAGCCCTTGATCGTGATGCGGCTGCTGGAATACTGGCCGGTCTTCATCTGGAAGGTGTTTTCATCAACCGTCGTCACACCGAGTTCCTTAACTTCGCGATCCTGGAAGTTAAGACCGGTGTCGATACGACCGGAGATCGTGATGTCCGCAGCCATGGCAGAGCCAGCAAAGGCGCCGAGAGCAGCGATAGCAATGAGAGACTTCTTGAACATTTCCATTCCTTAATGTCTAGAAGATAAGTTGTAGTAAGCGAAGGGCTTTGGGCACCTCCGCCCGGACTTTTTCTCTGTGAAAAGTCCGTCATTCCGACCGACAGATCATCAAAACCTGTTGGTCTGGAATCTGTCGTAACCTTTTGCGGCGACCGTCCGGGAAAGTTGGCAAGCACCCGGTGAACCTAAAAGTTCAATCGCCTGCTCAGGCGGGATCATGCTCTCATACGAACCGCCCTCCGCCATCTAGGTGATAACCCTCGTGTGATCTGTACAGATCAGCTTCTTTCTTAGTCTCGCACGCTCAATGATAAAGCACAAAATTTGTGGTAAAAAGTTCACTCCGCCCGCCCCAAAAACAACGAACCCCCGCCGATTGCTCGGAGAGGGCTCTCTTCACGTTAGGTCAGGTGTTTGAACACCCGCTCAAACGATGATTAGAAGAAGTGAACGAGACCGACAGCAGCCTGATAGCCTTCCGGTTCGACGTCCTTGGCCGTGGTACGATCCCAGTCGTATTCATCCTTGAAGTAGCCGGCGTCAGCATAAACCTTGGTGCGCTTGCTGAGCGGATATTCGTAGCCGATGGCGAAGGTGTAACGGGTGAGGTCAGCCGTATCATCAACGGCGGTCACAGCATCCTTAAGTTCAGAATCCATGTAACCGATCGTCATATGAGCCGTACCGCCAACGAGCGGAGCGGAGGCACCAACGACCACACCGTAACCTTCCCAGTCGCCGTTCAGGTTGCTAGCGATCTTGCTGGTAGAGCCCGAAGCGTAGCAGTCCATCCAGCTCGTCATACGAGCATCCTTGAAGTAGGCCGCCGACAGGTAGGGCTTCACGACACCGAAGTCATACGAACCGCCCAACGTGACACGAAGCGTATCGTCAGGATCATCACCGGTCTGATGCTTTTCATTGATCGAGTCCACAATACCGATCAAATTGAGACCACCCATCTTGTACGTCGCGCCGAGAGCGTAGTAGCGGTCGGTCGTCGTCTTACCTTCACGGCCGACAACAACACCAGCGTCATTCTTTTCATCGGAGCCGAACGAGTACTGAGCATGAACCTGGAAGCCCGCGAATTCCGGCGAGCGATAGGAAATCATGTTGTTGTAACGCGTCTCGAACTTGGCACCGAAAATCTGGGTCTGGTCACCGACAGCCCCCCAACCCGTACCCCACGGCGTGAAGTTGCCGATGGCGAACGAACCAGCCGTGCTGTTGAGGATGCCCATCTTACCGGCAGCGATCTTACCGAAAGCGCCTTCGACGTAAATCATCGCTTCACGACCGAAGAGGCCGTCATACTTTTCGGCGCCCGTGTCGGAGTCAAAACCGTTTTCGAGAACGAAACCAACCGTAAGGCCGTTGCCGAGGTCTTCCGAGCCCTTGATACCAACGCGGTTGCCCGTGTAGTTGCCGGAAGCCATTTCAAACGTGGTCTTGTCGTTTTCACCAGCGACGTCGTAGTCAACCTGCGAATAACGAAGACCCGTGTCGATACGACCGTAGATCTGGACGTCAGCAGCCATGGCGGAGCCGGCGAGGGCGCTGAGGGCGGCGACAGCAATCAGAGACTTCTTGAACATGTCAATACCTTTTATGTAAGTCTGATCTGTGAAAGGGATCCGACGGGAATGGAATGGTGCGTCGGACCCCGCATCCTTCACGGCCACCCTTCACCCGCTTGCCTTCAGGTAAGGGACTTCTTTGCCGTTCGGACGAGGGCATGTTTTCATATCTTCGACCCCCCCCCCATAGAGGTTTACCCTTACTCTTTTCCGTAATAGCTTGTGACAGTAGCTAATCATACAGCGCAACATGCCCTCGCACTTTTGTTGCATAGTTGTCACTTTGCCCTCCGGACATTCTCATCAGTTCCTTCTTCCCGTCCTCCCGATCCCTCGCGTTCCAAGGCCTTTGCACCTTCATCCGACCTGCTACACTCTCCGTTGTTCGAGCCCCTTGACACCACTTGACAAACTAGCGTCATCCCGCACTTTCGTCCCCTCTTCCACTTCCTCTTCGAGGTCTTCCGATGCTCCCGCGTCCCATGATCGGCATTCTTCTCGCGTCCGCCGCCGGTGTCTTCTGGGGTTCCATGAGCATTGCGGCGCAATACCTCATGGAAGCGGTGTCGTTCGACGCAATCGACCTTGCGTCTCTTCGTCTCGCGGGCGCGGGCGTGCTTCTTCTGGCGCTTGAAGCCCTCGTCCTGAAGGAAGACGTCCTCGCCCCCTTTCGTGACAGGAAGGACCGACGCGACATCGTCTTCTACGCCCTCGGGATGCTCGGGATTCAGCTCACCTTCTTTCTCTCGATTCGGGACGCCAACGCCGCGACGGCGGCGCTTACCGTCACGACGTGACCGCTTTTCGTGACGGGGTGGACCGCGTATTCGGAGCGCCGCGCCATCACGCTCGACGAATGGATTTCGATTGCCTTGGCAATCGGCGGCGTCTCGCTTCTCGTCACGAAGGGCGACTTCTCCACCCTTGACTTTTCGCCCGCGGGAGTGCTCTGGGGGATTGCCTCAGCCGCCTGCGGGGCCTTCTGCACGGTGCAACCCAAACGCATGCTCACGCGCCTACCCGTCGGGGTCGTCGTGGGTTGGGGCATGACCTTGGGCGGCGCGATTCTCTGCCTCATCAATCCCCCGGACGTCGCCGCGGTGGAATGGAACCTCGTCACGACGGGACTCTACTTCTACATCGCCGCCGTCGGGACGGTCGCGGCCTTCTGGTGCTATCTGAAGAGCCTCGCCTACATCTCCGCTCCGACCACGGCGCTACTCGCCAACTTCGAGCCCTTGACAGCCGTGGTGCTCGGCGTTCTGCTTCTCGGCCTCACGCTCAACACGGCGGAACTCGTCGGGATCGCGCTTCTCGCCGTGATGGTGTTTCGTCTCACGCGCGCGAAGAAGAAGTAAGCGAACCCTCTCTCTTCTTCACCTCCACCCCGACTCGACAACCGTCCTCCGAGGTTCTTAGTCAAAGCTTCTTTTCCCGGGCTTTCCGAACGAACCCATAACGACGGCCGTTCTCAAACGCCGATCAAAAACAAGCGTTTTCCCTCTCAGTCGTCATTAAGGCGCCTCCCTTAGAATGGATTCGCAAAAGACCTCGGACGGGATTCGTCCGGGGCGAACCCTTTCATCCCGATCTCAAGGAAACGTCATGTTCACCTTCTTTTCCATTGTTTTCGGCCTCATCTGGGCCGTCGCGAGCTTCCTTCTCCTCTTCAAGGTTTGGGACGGCCTCGGCCCGATCGTTCTGGGGATCTCGAAGAGCCACTTCGTGCAGGCCGCCGCGATGATCATCACCTACCTCGTGATCTTCGGCGTTCCCGCCTGGCTCTGGTGCAAGATCTTCGGTTGATTTTTCCCCGAGATCCAACGCACCCGTTTCGCATCCCGCCGCTTCCGTGAAAGCGGCGGCCTTCGTCTTCCCTTTTGAGTGAGGTTTTCCCATGCTCGGTCAGCTTCAAAATCAGGTCGCCATCGTTACGGGCGGATCGCGCGGCATCGGCCGCGGCATTGCACGGGTGCTCGCCAAGGCTGGCGCCAACGTCCTCGTCGCGGGTCTCGAAGAAAACGAATGCCGCGAAGCGGCTGAAGAACTCCGCGCCCTCGGCGTCGAAGCCGAAGGCATCGCGGGAGACGTCACGAAGCGCGACTTCTGCGAAAAGATGGTGCACCTTGCCGTGGAACGCTGGGGACGTCTCGACGTCCTCTGCGCCAACGCAGGGATTTTCCCGCAGGCGAAGCTCGAAGAGATGACGGAAGCCGACTTTGAGCGCGTCATGAACGTGAACGTCAAGGGTACCTTCCTCTCGGTTCAAGCCGCGATTCCCGTGATGAAAAAGCAGGGCTACGGGCGCATCGTACTCACGAGCTCCATCACGGGCCCGATCACGGGCTATCCGGGCTGGGCGCACTACGGGGCGTCCAAGGCCGCACAGCTCGGTTTCATACGCACGGCTGCGATTGAACTCGCTCCCTACGGGATCACGGTGAACGCCGTGCAGCCGGGGAACATCGCGACGGAAGGCCTGGACGGCCTCGGCGACGAATACCTCGCCCAAATGGCGCGTTGCATTCCCATGAAGCGCCTGGGCACCCCCGAAGACATCGGGACGGCCGTCCTTTTCTTTGCCTCGAAGGAAGCGCACTACGTCACGGGCCAGAGCCTCGTGGTGGACGGCGGTCAGATTCTTCCCGAGTCGCCTGAAGCGCTCGCCTGAGGCCCAGGAGACTCCTTCTCTTCGCCCATACGGCAAAACCGGCGACCTGTGTGCGGATCGCCGGTTTTTTCATTGTGTGGGAGAGCGGATTCGTTCGAAGCGTCTTCCGCCTCAACCTTCGGGCGTCTTTGCGACGCTCTCCGTCGTCTTCGCGGTCTCCGTCAAGGCGTTTTCCTTCGTCGGTGCGGGACGATCCGACGCGTCTTCCGAAGCCGCCTCCGGCTTCTTCGCAGCTTCCTCTTCCCCTGCGTTCGCCTCGGAGGCCTGCGCCGTCCCGCCGGCAAACCTCGCCATCCACGCCTCCATCATGCGGCCCGCGTCTTCGACGAGCTTCACCATGGCACGCACCCAGGCGTCCACCGTATCGCGGGAACCCCGCACGAAGGCCTTCGTCTCTTCGGGCGCCGCAAGGAAAGCGAGGAGCGCAAAGAAGATGCAGAGCACCACCGCAAGAAGCAGGAGCGCAAAGGAGAGAAAAGCGAGCGCAAGCGCCACGAGAAAGAGAATCGCAAGCGTCACCGCGCGGATGGTTTTGACGGGCATGGCGGCTCCGGAGAAAGAGGGAGAAAATCGTCCGTCGAGTATTCGGGCGAACGGTCAAGGAAAAAGGCGGGCGTCCGCGCGAAGTCAGAGGCTTCACTCAGAACGTCCGCCCCACTCTACCCGAAAGACGGGCGCCCCGCAGGGCGCCGTGCCGTCGGGCGCAAAGTTTCTCAGAGCACGCGGCGGTGCTGCCAGAGGTGCACCGCGAGGAACCCGAAGAAGACGGAGCCGAGCACCCAGTGGGCGCCCCAGGCGCGAAGGAAGATCGCCGCGGTGGAGCCCGCGAGCGCCCCGCCCATCAGACGGTTCTGCGCGACGCGGCGCGTGCGGGCGCCCGCCTTCGCTTTCTTCTCGGGCACCACAATGGGCGCGACGAGGTCGAGCGCCTTCTGACCGCAACGCTTCAGTGCTTCCCCCGCCGGTTCGAGCGTTTCGGCGAGGGTCTCGACCGACGCCTTCACGGAGGCGCAGGCGCGGCAACGGCCGGCGTCTTCCGTCGAGGACTCGGCCTTTTCACCCGAAGACGAAACCTCCCCGGCGTTTTCGCAGGCTTCGCAGGTCGGCTCGGCACACTCGCCGTCGACCCCGCAGACGGATTCGTCCGCGGGCGCAAAGAGCGCGAAAAGCCCGGCCGCTTCTTCGGCCAAGTCTTCAAAGGTCCAGTCGGCCTGCGACTCATCCCAGAGAAGAAGAAGGCTTCCCACGCGGGGGTTGAGCGTGACCTCCGTCATGCCCGGCTTCGTCTTGAGCCAGGCAACG
>ENA-ORSM01003293-ORSM01003293.1-human-gut-metagenome-genome-assembly--contig:-NODE-3293-length-10244-cov-4.623319_pt1 | contig 10244 bp, 9 predicted proteins | sample MGYA00241903_ERZ509170 | MGnify/ENA primary metagenome ERZ509170 (study PRJEB26280, sample SAMEA2338784) | human gut metagenome | biome: human gut; feature: human-associated habitat; material: faeces...
TCGAGACCTGGTTGGTGGTGAAGTTGCGCGACTGCAGCAGCGGCTCAAACTGCCCGTTGCAGTCGGTGTAGCTCTCCAGATAGGGCTGGTTATCGACCGTGTAGCCCATCGGCAGGACGGTCAAGCCCATTTTGCCAGCTTCCGATTTCGTGATGTTGACGGTGCTGTCGGTAACAATGCGAATCATTCCGCCACCTCCCCCATCCGGCGGAAGCGCTGATAACGGCGCTCCACCAATTCCTCCGGGCTGAGCTTTTTGCCCTGGCACAGCGCGCTGTACAGATCCCGCCGCAGCCGCTGGTAGACCTTCTCAAAGCCTTCCTTTGGGTCCTTCGGCTCGCGGATTGAACGCTCGACCACCTTGAGGTTGAGCAGTTCTTCGGCGGTGAGCTTCAGGCACTCGGAGGCTTCCTTTGTCTTGGAGGCGTCCTTCCAGAGGATGCTGGCACAGCCCTCCGGCGAGATGACCGAGTAAACCGCGTTTTCCAGCATCCAGATCCGGTCGGCCACCGAAATGGCCAGCGCCCCGCCGCTGCCGCCTTCTCCGATTAAGACGGAAAGAATTGGGGTTTCTAAGGAAGACATTTCATAGAGATTTCTGGCGATTGCCTCACCCTGGCCTCGTTCCTCGGCTTCCATTCCACAGAAAGCTCCCGGTGTATCGACAAAACAGATGATTGGACGGTGGAACTTTTCGGCCTGCTTCATAAGACGAAGTGCTTTACGATAGCCTTCTGGCTCCGGCATCCCAAAGTTACGCTCAATATTTTCTGAGGTACTTTTTCCTTTCATCTGCGCGATAACGGTTACCGGCTGTCCCTGAAAATAAGCAATACCTCCGCAGATGGCGGCATCATCGCCAAAGTTTCTATCTCCGTGGAATTCTATAAATTCTTCGAATAATCCGCTGATATAATCTTCACCAACTGGGCGGTCTTTTTCACGAGAAGTCAGGACGCGCTCCCAGGCTGTTTTTTCTGATGCACGTTTCTTTTGTGTTGCGGAAAGTTTTTGTTTGCGGGAGTTTTTCACTATTTTAACTGTCTGACCTACTTCCTGTTCTGATGTCACTGTAATATCACCATCATTGAAGACTGCATTATTGCCTGTATTCTCCGCTACCCCTTCTGCTGTTAAACGGTGCATTGTAAGAATCTTCTCCAACACCGTTTTCATATCTTTTCTCTCAACGATTTTATCAATAAAACCGTGTTTTAAGAGAAATTCTGAACGCTGGAATCCTTTCGGCAGCTTCTTGTGAATGGTCTGCTCGATAACTCGCGGGCCTGCAAATCCGATGAGTGCCTTTGGCTCTGCTAAAATGATATCGCCAAGCATAGCAAAACTTGCGGTAACGCCGCCTGTTGTCGGATCTGTGAGAACTGTAATGTAAAGTAAGCCAGCGTCACTGTGTCGTTTTAATGCGGCAGAAGTCTTAGCCATCTGCATAAGAGAGGTCATACCTTCCTGCATTCTCGCACCACCAGAGCAGGTGAAAATAATGACAGGAAGTTTTTCTTTTGTCGCGCGTTCTACACCTCTTGCAATTTTTTCACCAACGACTTCACCCATACTTGCCATAAGGAATCGTCCATCCATGACCATAAGAGCAACTTCATTTGCTCCGATGCGAGCTTTTCCTGTGATGACTGCCTCATCTAACTTTGTTTTTTCCTGCAGGGATTTGATTCTGTCTGGATACCCAATCATATGGAGAGGATTCTCTGTTGTAAGCCCGGTATCCCATTCTTCAAAAGAATCCTTTTCTGTTAAAAATGCAATCCTTTTCTGGGCTGGCATACGAAGGTAGCCTCCGCACTTTGGACAAATATATAAATTCTTCTTATAATCTTCTGTGAAAATACCCTTTCCACATTTATTACAACGTTTTAAAAGTCCTTCTGGAACTTCTGGCTTTACCTGGCTGGCAGCTTCTTTTACTTCCGGCTTTGTGACGGGTGTTTTCTTAAATATACTTTTTAATTTCATAAATAAATCCTTTCGTACATAACAGGTAAACCTGTTATTTTTTCATTACGGGCCGCTGACTATTTATTTTTCCCATCTCTTCAAGAACATGTCTGGAAAATGTTTCTGCAAGATGTACATCTAATTTACAAAAGCTTTCACTTAAATGAAAGCTACATGGCGAACTACGTCAGCCGAATAGATAGGAAATACATCTCAAAAATACAAAATAAGATGTGAATCTTACTTTTTGATTTCCTGACTACGTTCTTCAAGCACCTTTTCCAAATACTGAATCGTAAAATCGCCCTCCTGATAATCCGGACGTTCCATAATCTCATAAAGGAAATCAATATTCGTTGTGATTCCCTCGATGATAACTTCGCCTAATGCACGATGCATTTTTGCAATTGCTTCTTTTCTCGTTGCCGCAAATACAATGAGCTTTGTAATCATAGAATCATAGTATGGGGATACTTCACATCCACTGTAGATTGCACTGTCAATACGAACACCTTTTCCACCTGGAAGATACATATCGGTAATTCTTCCAGGACATGGACGGAAGTTCTTTGATGGGTCTTCCGCATTGATACGGCACTCAATGGCATGACCGGTAATCTGGATATCTTCCTGCTTCCATTTCAGTTTCTCGCCATCAGCAATTCGAATCTGTGCTTTAATCAAGTCGATTCCTGTAACCCATTCTGTAACAGGATGTTCTACCTGGATACGAGTGTTCATTTCCATAAAGTAAAAGCTTTTATCTTTTTCAAGGAGAAATTCAATCGTTCCTGCATTCTTATATCCTGCTGCCTTTGCTGCAAGAACAGCTGCCTGTCCCATTTTCTCACGAAGTTCCTCATCTACTACGGCAGATGGGGATTCCTCAATGACTTTCTGATGATTTCTCTGCACAGAACAGTCGCGTTCTCCCAAATGAATGACATTACCATAATTGTCGGCAAGAATCTGAAACTCTATATGGCGGGGATTCTCTACAAAATGCTCTAAGTACATGCTCTCATCACCGAAAGCAAGTCCGGATTCTTTCTGCGCCATTAAGAATGCATTTTCGAACTCATCCTCATTGTAAGCGACACGCATTCCCTTACCGCCGCCACCAAGAACGGCCTTTACGATAACTGGAAAGCCGATTCCTTTTGCAATTTCCAACGCTTCTTTTACATCAGTAAGCGCCTTCTGACATCCTGGAATTACTGGGACACCAGCATCTACCATTGTCTGTCTTGCTACTGCCTTATTGCCAAGTCGGGCAATAATATCAGAGTCCGGACCGATAAAAGTAATGTGGCAGGCCTCACACAGTTTCGCAAACTGGCTGTTTTCTGATAAAAAACCAAATCCCGGATGTATGGCATCCGCACCGGTAATCATCGTTGCACTGATAATCTGCTCCATATTCAGATAACTGTCTTTTGCTGCAGCAGGTCCGATACAGACCGCCTCATCGGCAAGCTGTGTATGAAGTGCCTCCCGGTCTGCTTCGGAATACACTGCAACAGTTTCAATTCCCATCTCTCTGCAAGCACGGATGATGCGGATGGCAATCTCTCCTCTGTTTGCAATCAATATTTTCCGAATCATTATGTTCTCCTTTTATCTTTATTGCGACAACTTCTGCCACAATTCTCTATCCTAAAATTATGCTATTTCTATGTTCTGTCTATCTTCCTTAAGACTTATTCTGATGAAAAATCAACCAACCATAAAAGTTAATTCTGCCTTTACTACTACTTTTCCGTCCACATAGGCTGTGGCTTCTCCCACACCCATCGGGCCTTTACGTTTTACGATTTTGGTCTCAAGCTTTACTTTATCGCCCGGAACAATTTTCCCTTTAAAACGGCATTTATTAATTCCACCAAAATATGCTGTCTTTCCTTTATTTTCTTCTAAGGAAAGTATGGCAACTGCCCCTACCTGCGCTAACGCTTCTACAGTAAGAACACCTGGCATAACTGGCTCCTGTGGAAAATGTCCACGGAAAAAGTCTTCATGAAATGTTACGCATTTATATCCTACGGCACTGACACCTGGTTCCATCTCTTCGATGTAATCAACTAAAAGAAATGGATGTCTGTGTGGTAAAATCTGTTCAATTTCTTTAATTCCTAATCTCATAATTTTCTTCCAACCTGTTTACTGCTTTACTTATATTTATAAAAACCTGTTTTTACTTTCTGTTAAAGCTTCTGACTTATTAACTTGAGAAAATCAGACTTAAATTCATATCTTATCAATATTACTGAATTCTGAATAACGGCTGTCCATACTCCACATTCTCTTCATTTTCTACAAGAATTTCCGTAACAACACCATCGAATTCGCTCTCAATCTCATTCATAAGCTTCATTGCCTCAACAATGGCCAAAGTCTGCCCTTTCTTTACGGTATCCCCTACTTTTATGAAAGGCTCTGCATCTTCAGAAGGTGCTGTATAAAATGTACCAACTAACGGGGATTTTACGAGGTTTCCACCCTTTTCCCCGACTGCTTCTGCTGCCTGTGACTGTGCTGCAACTCCCTCTGTTCCGGCTGTATTTGCACCATTCACGCTGTTTGCGCTGACACCAATGGCTTCCTGTAACGCAATGTTTGAAGCTGGCACAACGATTTTTTCTTCTGGCTGTGGACAACTCATGGCAATGCGGATATTACCCTCTGTATATTCAAAATTCGTAAGCCCTGCTTTTGATACTTCTTTTACTAATTCTAAAATCTGCTGATAATCCATATCTGTCTACTCCTCGTATTTCTTTACAAGAAGAGAAGCGTTATGTCCTCCAAAACCAAGAGAGTTGGAGATGGCTACATTCACTTCCTGCTCTACTGCTCCGTTAATTACATAGTCAAGATCGCATCCCTCACCAGGATTGGTTGTTCCTACGGTTGGATGGATATAGCCTTCTTCGATGGACTTCACACAAACGATTAACTCTACCGCTCCGGCTGCTCCAAGCAAATGTCCGATCATTGACTTTGTAGAACTCATTTTTAAATGGTCTGCGCTCTCACCAAAGGCACGTCTTACAGCTCTTGTCTCAAATAAATCGTTGTGGTGGGTTCCTGTTCCATGTGCGTTAATGTAATCTACTTCTTCCGGTTTTACACCTGCTTCTTCCATGGCAAGTTCCATTGCTTTTGCTGCACCGCTTCCGTCCTCTGCAGGAGAAGTGATGTGGAAGGCATCACAGGTAGAACCATATCCGGCTAACTCTGCAAGAATCTTTGCCCCACGCTTTTTCGCATGTTCTAATTCCTCTAATACAACAACTCCAGCTCCCTCGCCAATAACGAATCCGCCTCTTGCCTCATCAAATGGAAGAGACGCGCGTAACGGGTCGCTCTCACTGGAAAGTGCAGTCAGATTTGTAAATCCAGCAACGGCAACTGGTGTGATACTGCTTTCTGTTCCACCGGCAAGCATAACATCGGCATCTCCGTACTGAATGGCACGAAGGGCATCTCCGATAGAGTTACTTCCTGTCGCACAGGCAGTTACTACGTCAGTACATTTGCCTTTGCAGCCTAAGTCAATCGCTACATTTCCTGCTGCCATGTTGGAAATCATTAAAGGAATAAGCATTGGACTCACTCTCTTTGGTCCCTTTGTAATGATTTTCTCATGCTCTTTCTCCATGCTGGAAAGACCGCCGATACCGGAACCAATGATAACACCGACACGGTATGGATCTTCTTTTTCCATATCAAGACCTGCCATGGCAAATGCTTCTCTTGATGCAGCTACGGCATACTGGGAGAAAACTTCCATTCTTCTTGCTGCCTTGTTATCAAGTCTTTCTTTTACATTGAAATCTTTTACTTCGGCTGCAATCTTTACTTTATAATCTTCGGTATCGAACTTTGTGATAGCTCCGATACCTACCTTTTCTTCTTTAATTCCATTCCAGAATTCGTCTAATGTGTTTCCGATTGGAGTCACAGCACCCATTCCGGTAATTACTACTCTTCTTTTCATATCAGAAAAATCCTTTCTCTCACTTACATCACCATACCACCATCCACTAAAAGTACCTGACCGGTAATATAAGACGCTTTGTCAGAAGCTAAAAATACTGCTGCATTCGCAATATCTTCTGGCTCTGCAAAACGGCCAAGTGGAATCTGTTTCTTTGCATTTTCTTTTACTTCATCAGGAAGTACATCTGTCATCTCTGTTTTTACGAATCCCGGAGCAATAGCGTTACAGGTAATTCCTCTGGACGCTAATTCTTTTGCTGCGGATTTGGTTAATCCAATTATTCCTGCTTTGGATGCACTATAGTTCGCCTGACCGGCATTTCCGGCGACGCCGGAAACGGAACTTACATTAATGATTCTTCCATATCTCTGCTTCATCATGCGACGGCTCGCAAAACGAATCATCTGGAAACATCCCTTTAAGTTCGTATCTATTACATTATCGAAATCTGCTTCACTCATAGCCATTAAAAGACCATCTTTTGTAATTCCTGCATTATTTACAAGAATATCAATGCTGCCAAATGTCTTGGCTACCGCTTTTACTAAAGCATTACATTCTTCAAAATCTGCAACATTGGCACGGAAAATTTCTGCTTTTCCACCTGCCTCTTCAATTTCTTTTTTTACAAGAAGTGCCTTTTCTTCATTTCCGTGAAAATGTACGGCTACTGCTGCGCCTTCTTTTGCAAGAGCGATGGCAACTGCTTTTCCGATTCCGCCGGACGCGCCGGTCACAATTGCTGTTTTTCCTTCTAATAACATATCTATAACTCCTTTATAGCTTCCACTGTCTTGTCGATATCTTCCATCGTTCCGATTCGGAACATCTTTACGTTACGGTCAATCTTTCTCATAAAACCGCTCAAAGTCTTTCCCGGACCGATTTCTACGAAAACGTCCACACCGTCTGCTATCATGGCACGCACACTCTGCTCCCATAAAACGGAGGAATAAACCTGTTCTTTTAATAATTCTTTTGTTCTTGTCGTATCTGTCACGATACTTGCATCCACATTTGTCACATAAGGAATCTTTAACTCTCCTAATGTCACTTCGGAAAGTGCCTGATAAAGCTTCTCCCCTGCTTCTTTTAAGTAAATGGAATGAAATGGTCCGCTTACATTTAATGGAATGACACGTTTTGCTCCCGCCTCTTTTAAAGCTGGTGCTGCATTCTCTACCGCTTCCTTATCTCCGGTAATAACAATCTGTCCCGGACAGTTATAGTTTGCAACGTAAACACCTTCCATGTATGCAATCGCCTCATTTACCGCTTCTCCAGAAAGACCAAGTACAGCGGCCATACCGCCCTTACCTTCCGGTACTGCGTTATGCATGAGGTTTCCGCGGAGCCACACCATCTTAATAGCATCCTCAAGCTCCATGCCGCCTGCTGTTGTAATCGCACAATATTCTCCAAGACTAAGCCCGGCTGTCATGTCTGGTGTAAGCCCTCTTGCCATAATCTCTTTTGTCATTGCCATACAGGTAGTAACTAATGCAGCCTGTGTATAATCCGTTCTGTCAAGGAGTTCATTTTCCTCAAAACAGATATGTTTCATATCCTGTCCTAAAATCTCACAGCTCTTATCAAATACTTCTTTTGCCAGTGGGCTTTTTTCATAAAAATCTTTACCCATTCCTGCGACCTGTGCTCCCTGTCCCGGATAAAGAAATGCTATTTTACTCATTTACTCTACCTCCCGATATTCTCTGCCTGTGAAAGAACAACGTTCTTCATCTCTCTGCAGATTCCTTCGATAATTTCCTTACAACTTCTGCTGTCCTTTACAAGACCGGCAATCTGGCCTGCCATCACACTTCCATGAATGACATCACCGTCAACAACCGCCTTTCTAAGACCGCCAAGTGTCAGCTTCTCAAGTTCTTCAAAGGAAGCGCCTGCCTGCTCTAACTTCAAATACTCTCTTGTCTGCTGATTTCTTAAACATCTAACTGGATGTCCTGTTGTTCTTCCGGTTACCTTTGTATCAATATCTTTTGCTTTAATTACTTTATTCTTATAGGCTTCACTTACGATGGATTCCTTAGATGCAACGAAAATCGTTCCCATCTGGATAGCCTTTGCGCCAAGCATAAATGCGGCTGCCATTCCTCTTCCGTCTGCGATTCCGCCGGCTGCAATTACAGGGATATTTACTGCATCAACAACCTGTGGTACTAATGCCATTGTTGTTGTCTCTCCAATATGTCCGCCTGACTCGGTACCTTCTGCGATAACCGCGTCCGCACCAGCCTTTTCCATTCGCTTTGCAAGAGCAGTACTTGCTACAACTGGAATGACGCGCACACCGGCTTTCTTCCATTCTTCCATGTACTTTTCCGGGTTACCTGCACCGGTTGTTACTACCTTTACTTCCTCTTTTACAAGAAGTTCGGCGATCGCATCTGCCTCTGGATTTAATAACATCAGATTCACGCCAAATGGCTTATCTGTTTTTTCCTTTACTTTATGAATCTGTTCTTCCACCCAAGAAGCAGGTGCACCGCCCGCACCAATGATTCCAAGTCCACCGGCTTCGGAAACAGCGGCGGCAAGCTCGGCTGTTCCAACCCATGCCATACCGCCCTGAATTACCGGGTACTCAATTCCAAGCAATTCTGTAATCACTGTTTTCATTCTTTGTCCCTCTGCCTATTTATGTTCTTTGATGTACTCTACAACGTCTCCAACAGTTTCCATCTTCTCTAACTCTTCTGTAGGGATTTCTACATCAAACTCATCCTCAAGACTCATAACCATCTCGAAAAGGTCAAGAGAATCTACTTTTAAATCCTCTTTGAAAGATGCTTCCATTGTTACCTGGTCTTCTTCAATTCCTAAAGATTCCACGATTAATTCTTTAATTTTTTCAAACATAATATAAACCTCATTCTTTCTTATACTCTTACATTGTTTTCTTCTTTATGTAATCCGGAAATTCCGGGAATTACCTTTTTACCATTCTAAATACATGCCGCCCCATGTAAGGCCTGCGCCAAACCCGGCAACAACTATCTTCATTCCCGGCTGTAACTTTCCGGCTTTCTTTAATTCATCAAGCAGCACCGGAATACTCGCAGAAGACATATTTCCATTCTGCATCATATCCATCGGAAACTTTTCAATTGGCTGCTTTAACCGCTTAGCGATTGCCTCGACAATTCTTCGGTTTGCCTGATGAAGAACAAATAAATCAACTTCTTCTACAGACTTTCCTGCCTTTTCAAGAATTTCCTTCACTACAACAGGAACCTGTCTGGCTGCAAACTTGTAAATCTCTCTGCCATCCATCGCCACATAACCCTTTAAAGAACCATCGGCTCTCTTTCCCGTCGGATTCTGACAGGTAAGTACTTCGCCTCTGCTTCCATCGGAATGAAGTACGGAAAGAATCTCAATGTTTCCTCTTCCATCTATATTCCCATCTTCATCTGCACTGACAACCGCAGCTCCGGCACCATCACCAAATAAAATACAGGTACCTCTGTCTTCCCAGTTCACGATATTCGACAGACATTCTACACCGATCAACAGCGCTTTTTTCGAAAGCCCGGCCTTAATCTGTCCGGCTGCCATCTGATAAGCTACTATAAATCCTGAACATGCCGCATTTAAATCAAATGCTGCTGCATTCACAGCACCAATCTCCTTTTGAACACTGCAGGCTGTACATGGCAAAAGCTGTTCAGACGAAACACTTGACACAATGAGAAGGTCAATCTCCTCTGCCGCAACCTGTGCATCTTCCAATGCCCTCTTCGCCGCTTTCGCTGCCATAGAAACTGCTGTCTCTTCCCTGGCAATATGCCGGCTCTTGATTCCGGTACGACTCTGAATCCATTCATCGTTCGTATCTACCAACTGAGAAATTTCAAAATTATCAAGCACTTTCTCAGGAAGGCAGGAGCCTGTCCCTTTTATTTTGACAAACATCACTTTCTCCTTTTCTTGCTCATATGATTACTTCTGATCACTTCGTTCTGATACTCTATGTGAATGTTTTTATTTTCAAATCTTATTGTTTTGAAATAATATTATTTTGAATTAAAATAGTTTGAATATCAAAGCAAGTGATTACAAATATATCATAGCTGGTGGAGAAGTCAAGTATTTTTTTTGATACAAATAGATAAATAGGAATTTGCCGGGATGAGTAAACAGACGAAGTCTGAGAATCAAATCATCTATATTTGTGGTCTGGGAGCTACGAGACCACAAATATAGATGATTTGATTCTCGGACTTCTGTTTCCTGGCTGCCCGGG
>ENA-ORSM01003296-ORSM01003296.1-human-gut-metagenome-genome-assembly--contig:-NODE-3296-length-10236-cov-12.506434_pt1 | contig 10236 bp, 11 predicted proteins | sample MGYA00241903_ERZ509170 | MGnify/ENA primary metagenome ERZ509170 (study PRJEB26280, sample SAMEA2338784) | human gut metagenome | biome: human gut; feature: human-associated habitat; material: faeces...
AAATCTCCTTGTAGGAATAATGATAATTTCAAATTTGCTTCCGTCCTCTAATTCAAGAAGAATCACATAATCTGAATCTCGATCTGGTAAAATAGAACTTATCTTCAACTTCTTACTGTAGTTAATTGCATCAAATATTTTTCCGACTACTTTCTTTGTTTTCATTTGCTTCTACCTCCGTATTAACGTTTGTTATCCAGCATCTCAGCTACTTTTTTCTGTTGTGACGGGTACAGATGCCCATAAGTGTTCAATGTCATCTGAATATCTTTGTGTCCCAATCTCTCCTTGATAATCAATGGCTCTACGCCCTGATAAATCAAATATGCCACATGACTATGCCGGATATCATGCACTCTGATTGGTTTTACACCAGTCAATGCTTCATATTTCTTGAGACGTTTCTGCAGCGTTCTCGCTACAATTGGGAACAACCGCTGATCTTCCGGAAATCCATAATGTTTCTTCGCATACTCCTGCACCTCTTCCTTAAGAAAATTTGGAATATCAATGGTACGGACTGAATTCTCTGTTTTTGGAGTATCAATCACATCTCTTTTCCTGATCCGGTTATACGTCTTATTGATATGCAGGAGATTTCCACTCATATCAAAATCTGAAAGACTCAATGCCAGAAGCTCTCCTTCCCTGATTCCTGTCCAGAACAGAATTTCAAATATCAGATAATCCTCACTCCCCGGCTCAATCCCGGCGATAAATCTGTCATATTCTGCTTTCGTCCAGAATTCCAGCTTATTTGCATCCGATTTCCCCATCTTTTTTACTTTCTTACATGGATTTTCCTTCAGATTGTAAATTTTCTGTGCATGATTAAACAGTGCATTTAACTGATTCTGAATCATACGCTCATAAGTCTTGCTGTAACCTTTTTCCTGAATGGTGTTCTGCCACTGGATAATCTCTGCCGGTGTAATCTCATTCATTTTTCTTGTTCCAAAATACGGAACAATGTGCTTGTTCATCATGTGCTGCTTGTTACGGATTGAATTTTCTTTCAGTTCATTCTTTTTATCTTCAAAATAGACTTGAATAAAACTGTTCATCTCCATCTTCATATCCGCTGCAGTTTTTCTTATGAATTCCTTTTCATAATTCAATGCTTCTTTCTTTGTCTTGAACCCTCTTTTCAGCTTCTGTGTTTTCTTTCCTGTCCAGTCAATATAACGGAAGCTCACATACCAGGTTCCCTGTGTTTTGTCCTTGTAAGCTGACATCTTAAAACCTCCTTCATACTGCTCTCTGAGAGCATCCATAAAATTTTGTTTCCCAGTAGGGACGTGGAATCTTTCCACGAACTGCCACATATCCTTCCTTTTCCAGTTCATCATTGAGCTGTTTCAGAATAGAATAAGCTTTACTGCGTTTCACACCTAATTCTTCCATGACATCATCAACAGTCATCATATAATTAGTTCTCATAGCATCCTCCTTTCTAGCCACTTTTGTGACTTTTTTGTTGTTCTCTTATAATAATTCACTTTTGTGAATTTATTTTTTCCATTCCATACCTATCGCTTGCGTATCAGCAATTTGTTAAATCTCACTCTTTTATATCATTCACTTTTGTGCTAGAATAGAAGCACAAATATTATTAAGGAGGCAGCATTATGGTTGGCAAAAAAATCCGGGCATTCCGGGCATTCCGGGAATTCAGAAGATACAGTCAGATACAATTAGCCGAGTGTCCGGCATTAACGTAGGTACGATCAGAAAATATGAACTTGGAATCCGGAATCCAAAACCAGATCAGTTAGAAAAGATAGCAACTGCACTGAGATTAAACGTAAGTGTTTTCTGGATTTTAATATTGAAACAGTCGGAGATGTACTCTCTCTGTTGTTTTCTATTGATGACTCGATGAACCTCTCACTTGCTGAAACACCTGATCAGAAGGTTGCACTGACATTCGAAAATCCTACAATGCAGGACTTTTTTAGGAAATGGTGTCAATTTAAAAATGTCTATGAAAAGGAAAAAGCTGAAATATTAGCTATTGAAGATGAAGATAAAAGACAAGTAGAACTGGATAAGCTAGACGCTACCCAAGAAGAATGGAAACTGCGTGCTATGGGAACTACGATAGGTTGTCATACTATCATCAAAAAAGGCACCGAGGGCAATACTGTCAGAGTTTATGATCTAACTTAATTTTAATATATATAGAAAGTGTGACGAAATGGTTACTTTTAGATTAATCGAAGAAACTGATCAATATCTTACTTATTGGTATTTTCCAAATGGTAATGAAGATGAAATGTATGGAATTATACTAATTGACAAATTAAATGAAACTGTAGAAATTCAGAAAATGGCACATGATGATTTTTCCCATATTGTTACTGTAGATGAGCAAAATGAAGCCAGAAATTCTGTTAATGACATGAGAAGAGAAGAAGGACTTCCATTTTTAACGGAAGAAGAATGGCCTTCAGCAACAACTGAATTTACAACAACTTTTTTTGCAGATCATGCAATCAGTAAAATTGTAGAAGGCTACAATTCCGGTAAAATTTTAAAAGAAGGAATATCTGTCTGGTATTAAAAAGCGAAAATTATATATTTTGTTATCATTCTGTTATCACAAGCGGTTGTCAGGACATTCTCCCGGCAATCGTTTTTCTATGCTGTTCGTTATTCTTTTCCGCCCTTTTATATATTTCCAGGCAACAGAAAAACCCGTAAAACCGAAGTTCTACGGGTATCTTACGTTTGGACACATGTACCTTGCGGTACTCAATATATATTCAGATATGATTACTCGATAACTGTAGCAACACGTCCTGATCCTACAGTACGTCCACCTTCACGTTTGTGAGGTTCTTAAAATTCCATTATTTTCTGTGATTTCCGTGTCCATATTTTCTTGTGTTGTGGATTTTCCAAGCTATATTTCTATTCTCTGCATTTTTTAGTATCAAAATGGTATCACAGCGACTTCATTTCTCACTATAATATCTCTCATCTATTTGGTAAGTATCAATGCTCCTAAAAAAATAGCAATACTTAAAATAAAATCCTTTTTTACAAGAAAATCTTTATATTTCACTTCTAGCCAAAAATTCAGGACTGTCGCACATATAAGTATTGCACACCCTAACAGTATTTGCACTATACCGCTGTTTACAACAAAAGCCATTATAATTCCTTCGCCACAAACAATTGTAATTGGTATTACCATAAACTGTTTCACAATTTGATTTTCTGATATAGGAATAAATAAGCCGTCTGTGGCTTTTTCAAGAATACTATCCAGCTGTTGAACCATACTCCGTAAGGTCAATCGAAAAACGGCAAATATACTTCCTAACCATAACATATAACGAATTTCTTCTTGTTGCAAAAACGGTAGCGTCCAACAGAAAGGCATTTTATAAATTCCTAAACATATCGCAAACAAAATCATTCCCATTATTATCCAATTTCTGCCTAATCTATAAATAGATATTTGAGCTTTCCATATCAATGGAAAGTGGCATAAGAAATTGGATACTTTATTTTTTCTCTGTAAATATCTCACCGTTTTTTCTTTTGCATATTGATCTAACAATACAGTATTATTAAAATTTTGAGCAATACGTACCTTTTCCAAAAATTGCATCTCATCTTCATACTTTAAAGCATTTATTTCCAGAACACCAAAATCATAAACTAGCATATACATCCATATTCCTATATCTATAATGCACATAAAAAAATATTTAAGCGATATTACCAAGATTATACTAAATAACAGCCATATTCCAATATCTCTTCTTTGATTTGCATGATATATTTTCCATTTCATTAAATTGGTTGTATTTAATAACAAAAATATTATGAGTAATATAAATAGAAAATTTCTATTCAAATGAATGCCATTAATACAAGCTGAAAGAATGATTGAAAATATAATGTCCTTTAAGGTTAACCCTATATATTTTATTGATATCATTTGTCTTATCTTTTTCTCTTGAATAAAAAATAATGATGCCGGTTTTATTATAATTGCCGGTTTAACATTAATAAAACAAACGCCAAACGAGTATAATATCAAAAATCCAAATACCAGATAACATATTCGAAGATTACATGCATTTATTTTCCGAATTATTGGAAAAAAATTAATCACAATTTGATATCCAACAACAGCTGCCGCAACTACCAAAGACAATATAGGTATCAGCATATTTTCTATTAATCTTTTAGTTTCTCTAATCTTATTCACACATAACAGTTTTCTGTACTCCTGCATAATGCTCTCCCTCACCAATTAAGGACATATATATTTGTTCCAACGAAGTTTCCTTATTCATCTGCTGCTTTTGTAATATTTCTGCCTTTGTTCCTTGTTCAACTATTCTTCCATCATATAAAAAAATATATCTGTCACAAAAATCTTCAGCCAAACTTAGTAAATGTGTAGATATGAGTATCGTTTTATCTTGTTTCTTCAAATTTTTTAAAGTATTTTTGAATTTATATGTTTGTGCTGGATCCAACCCATTAAACGGTTCATCTGCCAGCAGCACATCGTATTGCCGCAACAATGCAAGTGCAATCATAAGTTTCTGCAACGTTCCTTTTGAAAGTGCTGATGGAATTTTGTTAAGGTGCTGATTAAGATTAAATTCTCGAATTAATGAATCAACTGTCACTGAGTTCTCAGGGTACAGTGCTTTAATAAACTGAAGATGCTCCCAAACAGTCAACTCTTCATAGTACACTGGAATATCTGGAATGAACGTCACAGGATTATTCTCTCTTTTAATAGAAAATATATCATTATCACCAATAATAATTTTACCATTATTAGGTTTCATTTTTTTTATCATGAGTTTTAGCATTGTTGATTTTCCTGCGCCATTAGGACCAATTAAGCCTGTTATCTCTCCCTTATTCATTCCAAAATTAATATCATGTAATATTGGCTTCTTATCATAAGCAAAATTTACATTTTCTACATTTACATACATATCTCTCGCCTCCCTGTTTTTCTTATATATACACCTTAGAGGAAGTTTAAGGTCAAGAAAAAAAGAGAACATTTTCTATTTGTCCTCTTTTTCTCAAAAATATCTTCGCATTCTTATTTTGTTTCATTACACACTATAATCCGTAATATTGAAACAACCAAAATCAAACCCAAAACAAAAGTTATTACTTTAAACGGAGCACTCATATATGTATTACATAATTCCAAATATAATTGCACGCACATAATGACAGCAATTACTCCCCCTACAATACAAACAATTAATTTAGAAATATCGAAAATTTTTTGTATCCTGTCCTGCCGTTTTATTCTCTCCAATTGGTAAATATATTCCTCTTTTCCTGATATCATTTTATCTAACATCTCTTCTGATAGATCAGTCACACTCATATCCATTTTTATCAACTCTTCGCATAAAAAATAATTCTGCCTAAGTCTATTTTCTTCTTCTTTAATTTTAAGCAAATGTGTATTTAAAACACTGGTTAATGCTTCCTTTTCATATAAAATTTTTCTAATATCTGAAACCGGAATATCTAACATCCTTAACATTTTTATACGATTTAACAAAAGAATATCTTCCTCTGTATATTCACGATATCCATTTACAGGATTTCTTTTCGGAATTAATAAATTTTCTTTCTCATAAAATCTGATATTATAACTTGTAATTCCAGTTCGTTTTTCAACATCTTTTATCTTCATTACAGCCTCTTTTATGTTTCGTATTTTTTTATTGCATACAATGTCCCTGACTGCTATAATTTACATCATGGGTGCTATCATAACGGTAGGCGGTTAGTCCTTCAGCAGAGGGACTGTGACCCTCTGATTACATAGAAACTCGAAAGAGAATCCACTGGAAAGGAGGGCTAAGCCATGAGTATTGTTGATTTTATAGCAGTAGTGAGCTTCGGCTTAACCTGCTTTGGTCTTGGATATACCTTTGGCAAGGATAATAATAAACCACAAAAATAGCCGCCCAAGCCTGGTAAACTGAAGCGGCAATTTTTGTCACATCATATATCGGACTAACCGTCTATCGGTAGCACTCTTTTTCTATAATCATATTATCACGCATCTGTGGAAATGTCAAAAAGTTCTTACCTTATTTCAAATAGCCCTGGCATGCCTATTTTCTCAGCTATTATATTTGCTTTTGAACTTGTGATGTTTGATAACAATTTTGTTGGCAAACTTTTCGATTTTTGCAATAACTCTCCCGTACTCATTTCCAAATTGAAAGCCCTTTTTATTGTTACCAATCCTTTTACTCCTTCTTTCGGCATTTTTATTAAATATAGATCACCATAATCAACTCCTCTTACATCTTCTCCATCTATATCTTCGATTTCAAATCCTTTTTCCATCCATTTATTAAAATCCGGAATAATTTGATACGGACTTTCCAAATCATAATCACCCGCATCTACCAGATAAACGGTTTTCGCTTCTTTTTCCTGCTTCATCAGAAAGACCAGGTCACCACCATCATCTCCAACAGCAACGGTATCTGGCTGATATATATTTACCTGCAAGTCTTTATTCATAGCATCTAATTCTTCAAGCGAATAGAATGTGCAGCCATTCTCTAAGCTCAGACCATCATATTTACATATGAACTCTTTATATACTGCTGGCAGTTTATATTTTTCTTCCTTTAATTCAAATGGTAAAGCCTTACTTTTTTGCAAATTATCAAACAACCTTTTCTCAAATCTTTTTCCGTCATTTACATACATTCTTCCTGATTTACTGAAAGATACTTCCGGTATCATTTCTGTCTTTATACTTAAATTTATAAACTTTGCAATCGGATCAAAATTAATTAAATTATGCGGTTCCGGAAAATTCTTCTCTATATTAAATTCTTCATATTCTTTTATAAAGCTCTTATGTTCGGGCATCTTAATCTTATCAAGTAATGGACTGCCTTCCAAAAACTTCATAGCTATATGATACAAACCATGTATAAATATTGCCACCATCTTTCCCAAAGTTTGAATGTCTTTATCCAGCCCATAAATGTGTTCATTAATCCACTTACATTTTCCCATAAGATCACACAATTCCTGTAATCCGCAATTAACTCCGTCCACATCTTTCTGATATAAATCATAGAAAAATTTTGCTAGTTTTAAATCAAATTGTGTCCGTTTTTTCTCCATAAATGTACTTAATTCTGCCTGCGCTTTCTTTCCCACCTCATCATCATGATATGTCATGGCATAAACCATATTATAATACGGAGCTGAATAACTGTAACTAGCAGGTCCTGCCTCAAACGGCATGATTTTTTCCAACAGCTTGTAATCATTACAAGAATAAGCAATCACAACTTCAATGAAATTAATTGTCTGTGCTCCTCCGCTATTCGCTCTATTTCTATAAATGCAATTAAAACGATTTTCCTGATAAATCCCATTCAACATATAAGCCATATCACCGGTTATAAAAGCTTTATTTATTCCTGCAAACATAAGTCTATTGCTGCGCAGCAAATTAAAATACATATTCCAGAAGTATCCGTCTGCTTTTCCCAATTCGACTTTCTTTTTAAATTCAGCTATATCCCTTTCAATATCACTCCAAAGTTCATCTTCACTAGACTCACCCATTATTTTTTCATATTTTTGTTGATAACTTTTTGCTGCCTTTACCATAACTTATCCCTTTCTCAATTCTATAACCCGCAATTATCTGACATCTAATTATATTAAATTTCTTTTACCAATTTTTGAGGAACGCAATTTAATTTTTTTACCATAAATTCAAATATTTCCGCTTCATATCCAGATGAATACAATAACTGAAAGTTATTACATCGATGAATAATAATATACTTTTGTGTATTTCCCCAAAATTCAACTTTAAAAGTTGCCGTCAATATTCCATTAAAAAATAATCTTTTTATACCTTTTACTTCAAGAAAGTATTCGTTATTTTTTTCAAAAAAATCATACTCTAATGTATCATTTGCATTATGTGTTTTCAATTGTTGAATTATTTCACTTTGAGACATTTCTGTTTTAAATATCAGATTCTGTCCTGCATTTATATATGTTCCATTAGAATATTTCATATATCTCTTCCAACGCATTATGATAACTATCACCGAACCGATCAATAATATGCAAAAAAACATATAAAACATGAGAGTGCTGTTCATATCGTTTCCTTTCCTTGATTTGTTTTTATAATATCAAATGTGTTTATTGATGCATCGCTCTTAGTACTTAATGACTTACAACTCAAGTTTCTCTCATTCTACCATATTTTTCTTCAGAACTCTATTCCTATATCAGCAAAAGAGCAGCCCTCCGACTGCCCTCATTGATTATACATACAGTAGTTCTGTCAGCACTACCTCTTCCGCACATGCCTTTATATTATTCATCAATCCAACCCATTTCATCAAATCCTGCATTTTCAGTTGTTCCGTCACACCCTGTTTTTCCACCATTTGCTTTACCAAGATTTCCACCTGCTCTCTAGCCTCCTGATCGACTCGGTTCAGATGTGCCATCAGCTCCCCAGTCATCAATAAATACTGATATTGTGCCGGTCTATGCTCTTTCAGGAACTGTTTCCGCAACATTCCGTATTTACCATATGTCGGTTCTTCCTCATTCACTGCCAGATCTGGCAGATAATAGTCTCCATGCAGTGTGTAACTTAATCCATTGCTTTCATCATAAATGTGCTTTTTCATCATCTTATCTCTCCATTCCTCTGTTTTTTGTTTTATTTTTCTTACGCTGCTGATTCTCCATCTCTCTCTTTCTTGCTCCCCAGGCAAGTCTTTCGTGAATATTTCCTTTTGGCATTTGCTCCATTTGTCGCTTTTCTTCCAATGCTTTCTGCTCCTGTATATCCTGTTGTACCGCATCATCTACAGCATTTTCTCCAAGAACACGCACTACCCGGTCATATCTATCAGAAACATCCTGCAATTGTTGTTTTTCATCAAATAACTGCTCTTTTTCTTCACGCACTGCATCTAACTCTCTTTGTATTTGGTTATATGCTTGCTTTGTTTTCTGATATTTGTGTTTCCATTTTTCTACTTCTTCGGCAAGTTCTTTAACCTGTGCAGCCATCGCAGCAATTTTATTTTTCATCTGGGTAAACAGTGGTTTTATTTTTTTATCTCGGTAAGTTGCTGCACGTTCTAATGCACCAGCTTCCGGAAGTAAAGTCTTTACTGTCCCATATTCCTTTATTTCCTTGCTAACATTATCCATAACAGGCTGTAACCGTTCTCTGCGTTCTTTCAAACTGTGCAGATCTTTCTCGATTTTTTCCGCACGCTTCTCAGCTTCCTCTTTATCTTTAACAGCCTGCTCCTTGCCATCTTTTAAAAGCTGGATATCAGCTCTTACTTCCGCAATCTGTACAGTCAGTCCTTCATTCTCAGCAGTGAGATATTCTTTTTCCCGTTCCAGTTCCTGTACTTCTTTTTTTCGCTCTTTCTTCTTAAAATTATAAACATCCAGATGTTCCTCATGTGTCCCTTTTTTCTCCCATTCAATTCCATGCTCACGGGCAATCTCTGCAAGCACTTCTTTTTCATGGTTGATCCACTGATTCAACTCTGTATCGTGTTTGTTCCCGCCTTGAAATCCCAGGCTTTTTAATGCCTGCTTCAAAGAAACCCTAGTATCCATTCCTTTCCCTTTCCAGCCAGTCACATAAGGGACAAAATCAATGTGCAGATGTGGTGTAGCTTCATCCTGGTGCAGGTAACAGCTAAATACATGAAGCGTTGGATTTCGTTGCTGAAAATTCTTTACATACTCATTCAGCACCTGTACCGCCAGTTCTCCTTCTGTTGTCCCTACCGCCATATCTTCACGATTTCCAATCTGGAAAATCACTTCGTGGAACAGCTTTTCCTGCTTTCCTTGACGGATTTTTTCATAGTAATTTGTAATCTGCCTGTCCTTTCTTTTCCCTACATTGTATCGTTTCACAGAATCATCAAACAACTCTTTATATACTTCCTTCAGATTTTCATTCTGGTAACAAATATTCAGATGCACTCTGTCTGAATCTACATTTTCAGCTATAAAATCCCGTCTGTTATGAGCCAGAGAGCCAGCTCCAATCATGCCGCTAATCGTTCTTCTCATCATTATGTTTATCACCTCGCCTTCTAAAAGCAGTACCAGATATGGCACATAATTTGATTTACGCCAATTATGGCGGTTTTGTTACTTTTGTCAAAAGTAACGCAAAAGCAC
>ENA-ORSM01003298-ORSM01003298.1-human-gut-metagenome-genome-assembly--contig:-NODE-3298-length-10234-cov-3.291188_pt1 | contig 10234 bp, 7 predicted proteins | sample MGYA00241903_ERZ509170 | MGnify/ENA primary metagenome ERZ509170 (study PRJEB26280, sample SAMEA2338784) | human gut metagenome | biome: human gut; feature: human-associated habitat; material: faeces...
GGTTTCATCTCAGCAGGCGCGACATACCCGTGTCGCGCAACTCGTTAGTCTGGATATGACAGACAGCACCTGCGAATTTATCTATTTAGAACCGTTTAGCCGCGCAGGTGCTTTCTATTACCACGTGCCGACAAATTGTGCAGCACTGCTATGCCGCACCTTGCGTTGATGAAACCGTATGTGTAGCAGCAAGGTATCCGACCCTTCGAATAGGTTGAGAAAGACACGGTAGTAAAAATCCTCTGCCGTTCCCCTATTTCGGAGCGGTCGCCAGTCTCTGGTATGCGCCAGACTAAGAAATAAAGTGAAACGGGAGTTAAGAGGGTAGAAACCGCAGGTGTCTACCCTCTTGCCCCCGCCGCCGAGCGCGGCAAATCCTCTCGCTGAGGTTCAGCGAAAAACACCCCGCCCGTTCGGGCGAACCGCCTGCGCGGTTCGTGTGCCCCAGAAAGCCGGTGCCGAATATCTGAACGCAAAAAAGACAGACCGCAACAGTGATCTGTCTTTTATTTCGGTTTGCTTTATCAGCCGCCCAGACCCAGAGGAGAGAACAGCACATAAATGCCTGCCAGCAGGATGAACGTAACTGCGATAACCGGCTTGCGGTACTTCCACGGGGTCATATCAACAACCTCGAGGTCAGGCAGTACATACGCTTCCTTGCGCGGTGCAGCCTTGGTCAGAATCGCCATCAGGATCAGGTCAATTACGAATGCGCCTACTTCAAAGTACAGGAAGTGGAACGGCAGAAGGTTCATCATCAGGCCATAGCATACGATATGGACAATGATGGCAACCTTCGGTGCAAAGCTCGGCATGCGCGGAGCCAGAATACCCATAACAACGATGGCCAGAACCGGAACGCCGTAGTAGCCCCACATCTGATTGAGGAAGGTGCTGATGCCGGCCGGCAGATACAGCAGGAACGGTGCGATAATAATGGATGCCAGACACAGCACGATGCCGAAACGCTTTGCAATGGTGATCAGCTGTGCATCCGTGCGCTTCCTCTTGGAGATAACCGGAAGGATGTCCAGGGTGAACAGGGTCATGGAGCTGTTCAGTACGGAATTGAAGGAGGACAGGATCGCGCCGAACATGACTGCTGCAAAGAAGCCCAGTACCGGAGTCGGCAGGATGTCCTTGATGAGGGTCGGGTATGCCATGTCAAAGTCGGTCAGTACGCCGCCGTCACGGATGAACTGGATAACGCCGGGCGCTACCAGGAAGATCGGGCAGAATACGCAGGTCAGACCGGTCAGCAGAGAGCCTTTCTGTGCTTCCTTCAGGTTTTTCGCGCCGAGTACGCGCTGCATGATGGACTGGTTGGTGCACCAGTAGGAGATGTGGTTGATGCCGCAGCCAAGTACAATCATCGGCCACGGAATGTACGGCGGCTGTGCGTCAGCAGGCTGGATCGCATTCAGGTGCTCCGGAGAGGAGGTAGCGAAAATGCGGATGCCTTCTGCGATGCTGCCGTCGCCCAGTGCGATAAACGCCAGAACCGGAATCAGGATGACAGCGCCGATGATGAAGATGATGCCGTTCAGAGAGTCCGATACGGCTACGGCCTTCAGGCCGCCGAAGATTGCATAGATACCGCCGATGACGCCGAGTGCGACGCACATTACAGTGGTTGCCATAAAGCGATTGCCGCCCATCAGTGCGGTAATGCCGAAGATACGCTCCATCGCTACCGAGCCTGCGTACAGCACCAGCGGCAGCATGGTTACAATATAAGCGACAAGGAAAATGAACGATACAATGACGCGGGTTGCGCGGTCAAAGCGGCTTTCCAGAAATTCCGGGATAGTGGAAATGCCGAGCTTGAAGTACTTCGGGATGAAGAACAGCGCCATCAGCGTCAATGCGATCGGGCACATGGTCTCCCAGCCCATTGCAGTCATACCGGCTGCATAGCCCTGACCGTTGCGGCCTACCAGCTGCTCTGCGGACAGGTTGGTCATCATCAGAGAACCAAAGATAACCAGACCGCTCAGGCTTCGGCCGCCAAGGAAGTAACCGTCTTTGCTGGTCTCGTCCGTTCCCTTGGTTTTAAGCCAGCTTACGAATGCCACCGCTACAGTGACAAGCACAAATGAACCCAGTGTAAATACCATTTTTCTTAAAACCCCTCTTGTTTGCTGTGTAAATACGCTGCCACGGGTGTTTGCAGCAGCTTGTCCCTCTTTTTCTCTGCAGCCTGCAGAATAGTCTGTATGGAAATGCTAATTTTGTATATCTCATCCAACCTCAATTCATAGCAATGCCCCCTAATCCTGCTTGGGCAGGAGCAGGGGGCACCACCATATAGAGAAATAGAATGAGAGAAAGGATCTTTGAAATTTGCGTTTATCCATATCGGATTGGCAGAACGTTGGAGCGTTTTCCTACCGATCCGGAGAGAAGATCTTACGCGTGAACATTATCGCACAATCTGCGTTTGTGCGGAATGCAGTTCCCTTAGTGGAGCTGCGTCTTCAGGGTATCCAGGCGCTCCTGCGCGTTGTCCGGAGTAACTACGTCAGAACCGGAGTCAACGAACTCGTCAACGGTCTCGCCGTCCAGAACCTGAACCATGGTCTCAACAGCCTTGTAGCCCATCTCGTAAGCCATCTGAGCGACAGACATGGTCATCTGACCTGCCAGAATCGCTTCACAAGCAGCACGGTCGCCGTTGAAGCCGAGGAAGATGGTGTTCTTGTATGCGTCATGGCCCTGCGCTGCACGGGCTGCTGCCATAGCCATGTCGTCGTTGTTTGCGCAAATGATTGCGATGCCTTCCGGATGTGTCTGCATGATAGCTTCCATAGCGGTGGTAGCACGGTCAGCAGTTGCGTCTGCGTACTGTACTTCGTCGCTCAGGAAAGTGCCGCCTGCCTCTTCAACGCCAGCCTTGTAGCCGTTCATACGAGCGGTGTTGGTCTGGTCGCCCTGTACGCCTGCGATCTCGATGCACTTGATATCGGTCCAGCCGGCAGCCTTGGCAGCCTCAACAGCAGCCTCGCCGCCCTTCTTGGCAGCAGCTTCGTTACCGGTACCTACGAAGGACTTAACCTCCGGTGCCTCGAAGTTGGTGTCGATAGCAACGATCGGCAGCTTGGTGCCGCTTACGAGCTGAGCCGCCGTATCGGACTGCAGCGGAGAGATAATAACGCCGTCATAGCTGCCGGAGCTGAGGTCGGTCTCGATCATGTTCTGCATTTCATCGAAAGCGGTCTCAGAGCTCGGGCCCTTAACCTCTACCGTAACCTTGTCCGAATGCTCGGAAGCGTAATCCTCAGCGCCCGACTTTACATACTGCCAGTACTCGGCAGCCAGGGTCTTCAGAATAACGCTGACCTTGTAGCTGCCGCCGGAAGCGGATGCGCCACCGTCCTTACTGCTGTCATCGGTCGAGGCAGAATTGCCGCCGCCGCATGCGGTCATCGACAATGCCATCGCACCTGCCAGCAACATCGCTAACACTCTCTTCTTGTTCATAATTTCTTCTCCTCTCTTTTTTCCGGGCCCTGCTCTCTCAGTGCCTTCTTACGCCTGTGTATTTCACACTTGCGTGTACTCTTTATCAGCAGTCCCTCTTGATTTTCTGTTGGAGGAAATTCAAGAGGGACCGGATAACAAAATAATGAAAACGGGAATGGTGTAGATGCGATTGTAAAATGGGTATTGCTATGAAATTATGGTTAAATTAGAAACCAGCCTTGCGCAGGTTCTCACGGCCGATGGAAGCCTTCTCCAGCGGTACGTCGAAGGACTTGACCGGGAACAGATCCTGCTCTACGACGCACCAGCCGTCGTAGCCGCACTCGTCGAGTGCCTTGTGCATAGCGGTGAAGTCGATGCTGCCCTTGCCCGGCTCAACCATGATGTCCTCGGTTACAGCCTTAGCGAAGGACCACTTGTTCTCGTCCATCTTAGCCTTGACAGCCAGATCGCAGTCCTTGAAGTGGATGTACGGAATGCGCTTAGCCCACTTCTTGTAGAAGGAGATCGGCTCGCCGCCGCCGTATACATGGTGGCCGGTATCGAAGCACAGATCTACATTGGTGTCGTTCAGGAAGCGCTCGATCTGCTCCTCGGTCTGAACGTGGCTGTCAACGTGCGGATGGAACAGGCCAACGAAGCCGTTCGCTGCGCAGCGGTCAGCGCACTTCTGTACATTCTTGCAGTAGGTAGCCCACTCTTCGTCGGTCAGCTCCGGATTCATCTCCAGCTCGCCGGTAGCGAGGTTGGTGTACATCGGAGGCAGCAGAACGATATACTTAGCGGACGGGAAAGCCTTCAGCAGCTTGGAGATATCGTCGATATCCTTGAGCATGCCCTCAACAGCAGCGTCATCGAGGAAGTTGCCGCCCTCGGTAGCGCCTACCAGAGTCAGGCCGCGCGCGTCCATAGCGTTCTTCAGAACCTTGGGATCGTCGTTCGGCATGTAGCCCCAGGGACCGATCTCGCAGCCCTCGTAGCCGGCAACCTTCATTTCGTCCAGGCAGCGCCACCACTGGGGCTGCTTTGCATTGTTCGGATCACTGGCCGGGAACCATACGCCCCAGGAGTCCGGTGCAATACCAATCTTGATAGCCATAATTATATCCTCCCTGTCAAATTATTCAGGAAAATGTTACGCCTTTCCGGTCTCAGCAGGATTGCTCCCGCTGAAACCGTTCCGGCTTATGATTTAATGCAAGGGGTAACTTACTTAACGTCAACCCACTCGTGAGTCTTGGAGGACTCGATAACAGCAGCTACGGTGCGGTCGATCTTGTAGCCGAACTCGAAGTCGGTTACATAGTCAGCGCCATTGGTGATAGCGTCGAACAGAGCGTGAACCTCGAGGATCTTCATGTCGTTGTAAGCGATGGAGATACCGCCTGCCGGCTGGAATGCGGAGTAGCCCTTCATCAGCGGGTTGAGCAGTACGGTGCGGAAGCCGCGGTCGCGCTCGTTGTCAGACTGGAAGTAAACCTGAACCTCGCCCATGCGCTCCAGATCGTAACGAACAGAACCCTTGGTACCCTGAATCTCGTAGGTCAGGTAGTTCTTGCGGCCGGTAGCAACACGAGAGCAAGCAATCTGACCGATAGCGCCGTTAGCGTACTCAGCCATGAAGGTCATGATGTCTTCGTTCTCAACGTCAACCATCTCGGTGGAGCCTGCGGACTTCGGACGCTTCGGGAATACGGTGGTAGCAACTGCGTTTACCTTGGTGATGTCGCCCATGATGAACTGGGAGATGGACAGCAGGTGGGAACCGAGGTCACCCAGAGCACCGCAGCCAGCCAGCTTGTTGATGTGGCGCCAGGTGATCGGGAGGGACTCGTCGAGCAGCTGGTCCTGATCGTAGGTGCCGGTGAAGCGCATGATCTTGCCGAGAGCGCCGGACTGAACCAGTTCACGAACGTAAGCGTTTGCCGGGTTCTGGGTGTTGTTGAAGCCAACGTAGTTAACTACGCCCTTCTCAGCAGCCAGCTCAGCCAGCTCCTTGGACTCCTCCGCGGAGATGGACAGCGGCTTCTCGCAGTATACGTTCTTGCCGTTCTCCAGAGCAGCCTTAGCAACTACATAGTGGAAAGCGTTCGGGGTAGCGATATCAACCAGGTCTACGTTCGGGTCGGTAACTACGTCGTGCCAATCGGTGGAGATGCGCTTGAAGCCGATCTTCTTCTGAGCGGACTTTGCAGCCTCTTCGTTAGCGTCAGCTACGATCTCGAAGGATGCGGTGCCGTAGTCAGGGCCAAACAGCATCTCAGCGTCAGCCAGTGCAGAGGAATGAGCCTTGCCCATCCAGCCGGAACCTACCAGACCAATACGGATTTCTTTCATGATAATTTCCTCCTTGACATTTAAATCTTAGACATACTCTTTTCACGATTTACCGGAAGTTTTTTTGTTTTGTTTTAACTTTCGGTGTTTTCGTTTGTTTGACTATATTATAGCTGCGGAAGAGTTATATCGCAATGCACTGTATAACTCTGTTCTATACAAAAATTACTCTTTTCATTCTGGCATTGTATGGATTGCACACATAAAAGCACAGACGTTTGAGCACCTTGCTGAATATCAATTTCATTCCGAAAAGCATCAAAAAACCGGCGGAAATTCTTACCCGATTTTATCGTGCGAATATGCCCGTGCACACATTTTGCGAAAATAAGAAAGGGAACTTTTCATGAGAAAACCCGCAGGATTTTCCGCATGCGAAGCGAACCGAACTTGCCTGCCCGGCAGGGGCATAAGAGGGTAGAAACCGCAGGTGTCTACCCTCTTGCCCCCCGCCGCGGGGCGCGGCAACTCCCCACCCGCTGAGGTTCAGCGAAAAACGCCCCGCCCGTTAGGGGCGTATTGCTGACGCAACTCGTGCCCCCGCACAATCGGTGCAGAAAAAGGCTGTCGCCCGGATAGAACGAACACGCTGACGCAGTTCGCGTACCCCGGTCAACCGGTGCTGAGTAAAACAAAAAGAGGCTCACTCTCGTGAACCTCTTCCGCAAATCGTATCAAATTGTACTTATTTTGCCTTTACTGCGCCGTCCTTGATCAGATCCCAGTTCTTCTTGAGATAATCATAGCCGGAGTAAATGGTAACAAGCGTTACCACCCAGCCGACGATGGTCAGCAACAGCGGTGTATTGCCTGTGCTGGAGATAAACAGAGTATAGGCGATACTGTCTCCCGTCTCAAAAGACAATCCAGTAGTGCCGCTGAACAGCGCCCACCCAAAGATATAGTACAGATAAATAATGATAATGCCGCCAATCTGCACACAGGTTTTGACCTTACCCGTCCACGTTGCGGCGAGCACGCGGCCCTTATTGGCTGCAACCACGCGCAGAGACGTGATGATCAGCTCACGCGCGAGGATAACGCAGACCATCCAGCCTGCCATCGCCTTCTGCTCTACGAACAGGATGAGCGCGGACGCTACGAGCAGCTTATCGGCCAGCGGATCGACAAATTTGCCGAAATCCGTCACCTGATTGTACTTTCGCGCCACATAGCCGTCCAGAAAATCCGTGAACGATGCCACGCAGAACAGCACGAGCGCGATGACCGTGCTGGTCGGGAACGCGGCGAGATACCGGGTCTCATCGATGATCAGCATGGGCTGCGCCGCAAAATAGATGAAAAACGGAATCATCGCAATGCGGGTCAGCGTGATTTTATTTGCGGTTGTCATAGGAAATTATGCCTCCTTCTGACGGACACCGAGCAGGTCGGGTCCAAGGCTTTCAGTAATGAGAACGGACACGAACTCGCCTTCCGCCGGTTCGTTATCCGCCGCGTCAAAGTAGACGTGGCCGTCTACCTCGACCGAATCCGCGTAGGTACGGCCATACCACAGGCCCTGCTCCTCGTCAAAGCCCTCGCAGAGCACCTGCATGACCTCACCGTGGCGGGAGGTATTGTAGTCATCGAGCACACCGGACTGCAGCTCTTCGACGATCAGACGGCGGTTCTGCTTGGTCTCGTAGCTGGACAGCGGCACCTTGGCGCACTTGCCGTTTTGGAAGAAGAAGAGCATCCAACCCTTGTAGTCCGGCGTGACCACCATGTAGAGGGGCACTTCGCCTTCCTCCATGCCAAGGGACGATGCGACGTAATCACCCAGCACGCTGGCTTTGCTGTCGCCGAAGTCGTAGGCGTGGGATTTGTACACCTGGTGGTGATTTGTAAAGAATAGCAACTCTGCACTGTTGGTGCTTTCGCAGGTGAACAGCACTTCGTCACCGTCTTTCAGTTTCTGCTCGCCGCTCATGCGCAGGCTTTGCGGGGTGATCTTTTTAAAGTAGCCATCCCGTGTAAAGAACAGATGTACGGGGTAGTCCGGCACCTGCTCGTCCGGCTCGTCGGCGGTGTCGGCGGGGATCTCGTACAAGATCTCGCAGCGGCGGGGCTTGCCGTATTTCTTCGCCACATCGCCCAATTCCTGCATGATGATGCGATTGATGCGAGCCGGGCGTTTGAGGATGTCCTGCAGGTCGGCGATGGCATCCTCCAGCTCCTCGATCTCCTCGGTGCGCTTCAAAATATACTCGCGGTTCAGGTGACGCAGCTTGATCTCGGCCACGTACTCAGCCTGAACCTCATCGATGCCGAAGCCAATCATCAGGTTGGGGACGACCTCAGATTCCTCAGCAGTGTTACGCACAATTTCGATGGCCTTGTCGATGTCCAGCAGGATAGCTTTCAGGCCCTGCAGCAAGTGCAGGCGCTTTTCCTTGCCTTTCAAATCGTAGTAGGTGCGGCGGCGCACGCACTCGGCGCGGAAGGCGATCCACTCCAGCAGAATGTCCCGCACGCCCAGCACCTTGGGCTGGCCACCGATCAACACGTTAAAGTTGCAGGCGAAGCTGTCCTCCAGCGGTGTGGCCTTGAACAGGCGGGCCATGAGCTTATCCGGGTCCTGGCCGCGCTTGAGGTCGATGGTCAGTTTCAGACCATTCAGGTCGGTCTCATCGCGCATGTCGCTGATTTCACGGATCTTGCCCAGTTTGACCAGTTCAGTGATCTTATCCATGATTGCTTCGACGGTAGTTGTGGGCGGAATTCGCGTTACATCGATGCAATTGTTTTCTTTATCGTAGCTCCACTGGGCGCGGACACGCACACTGCCGCGGCCTTTTTCCAGCACATTGGACATGCCGGAACCCCGGTCCGTGAAGGCATAAAAAGGAGCCGCCCGGCGCTGCGCGCCGCACGGCCCAAGCGGGTGGGTATTGGAAAGCTTCCCATAGCCATGATACCACCGTCCGGGCAGCCATGTAAATGGGAGCTTTTGTCGCCCCAGCACTTCTTTCGTCGAAATTTGTCCGGTTCTTTTCCAGGATTTGAAGTTTTTGTAAAAGGGGACAAATTCCCCTTTGCAAGTACCGACAGATATGTTATACTGTACCAAAGAGAGGACACGCCTCTCTTCCACACGAAAGGAGCGATCTCGATGAAGTACACCTACGCATGTAAGAAAGTCTCCCTGAATGATTCCATTAAGGAGTACGCCGAGAAGAAGATCTCCAAGCTGGAACGTTATTTTCGCGAGGAGGACACCACCGCGTTTGTAACCTTCTCTGTGGAGAAGGATCATCTCTGCAAAGTGGAGATCACCATCCGGGGCGGCGCGACGCTGCTGCGGGCACAGACGGAGGCTCCGGACGGAGATATGCGCGGTGCGGTGGATGCCGCGGTCGGATATATCGAGCGTCAGATTCTCAAGAACAAGACTCGCCTGGCCAAGCGCCTGCGCAGCGAGGGCTTCCCGCCTCCCGCTCCCGCCGACGACTTCGAGGTCACGGAGGAGAAGGAATTCAACATCGTCCGCACCAAGCGGTTTGCCGTCAAGCCCATGAGCCCGGAAGAGGCCATTTTGCAGATGAATCTGCTGGACCACAATTTCTTCGTCTTCCGCAACAGCGATGACGACAGCCTGTCCATTGTCTACCAGCGCAAAGCCGGCGGCTATGGCCTGATCGTCACCGACGAAGAGGAATAACGCGTACCATCCTGCAGGGGACCGCGACAAGCGGTCCCCCGCTTTTTCTTGCCGACACCTTCTCCCTTGTCTTTTCCACAAAGACCTGATAAAATGGTTCAGGTTGTGCCTATCTGCCAAATCTCAGGAAAGAAAGAACGTAGTCATGAAGATGATTTTTTTAGTCGACGGCGACAACAACATCGGCACCGGCCTCCAGGGCATCGACATGCTCTCCGAGCAGGACTCCGTGCTGGTGTTCTACCAAAAGACGGGGCTGGCCCTGTCCAAAATTCAGAAGCTGTGCGCAGGCACCCGGGCCAGCGTGCAGTATGTGGAGAGCATCCGGGGCGGCAAGAACTCCATTGACTTCCAGATCATCACGGAACTGGGGGTCCTGGTGGGCAAGCACGAGGCGGATTACGCCTACGTCATCAGCCAGGACAAGGGCTATGCCGCCTCCATCGACGCCCTGCGGGCCCGGTATGCCGACGCCTTCCAGGAGGTGGCGCTGCAGCCGTCCATCGAGTCGTGCTTCCGGCTGCCCTTTGTGCTGCGCTGCCACGACCGCCAGGAACTGTGCAACGCCCTGGTGAAGGAGTACGGCTCCACCCACGGCACGGTGCTCTACCGCCATCTCAAGGCCATCTTCCAGGGCCCCGACGTCCCGGCGGAAGTACCGGCAGAAGAGCCGGCGGAACCGGAAAAGAAAAAAGCGCCGGTGAAAAAGCCCCGCAAGCGCTGGGGCAAAAAGGCCGCCAAAAAGAC
>ENA-ORSM01003319-ORSM01003319.1-human-gut-metagenome-genome-assembly--contig:-NODE-3319-length-10176-cov-11.113625_pt1 | contig 10176 bp, 9 predicted proteins | sample MGYA00241903_ERZ509170 | MGnify/ENA primary metagenome ERZ509170 (study PRJEB26280, sample SAMEA2338784) | human gut metagenome | biome: human gut; feature: human-associated habitat; material: faeces...
TCTATCATGGCAAAATCCCTCCTGCGGAAATTATCGGGGAAGCAATCGCCCAAAATACTACAAAGCAGCAGAACAAAATCAGCACCACATCAGCGAAATTGAATTTAAGCTGACAAATATTTGTCCGTTTAACGGGAGCGCCAAGGCCACGGGTAATCGCAGAAGCGGAAAGTTCCTCCCCAATTTTCACGGAACAGGTAATCATTGGAATCAACTTATACTCCAGTATTTTTGAAGATTTTTTCCCACCGAGTTTAATCCCCCGCATTTTCATGGCATCACTGATTGCTTCCGACTCTTGAAAGACAGTTGGAAAAAAGCGGAACATGACAGTTAAGGGGATTGTCACTTCTTTAGGCATGTGGATTCTTTCCATGCCCGAAATCAATTCACTAACCGTTGTTGTTTTGACTGCATACGCAGCGATTGCAACGCTGGGAAGGATACGGCAGAAAAATCCTGTTGTAAACAGCACGAGAAAATTCAATATTCCTGTAAGGTGTGGTAAAACATAAACTTGAACAGCGTAAAAAACAGAGAACACAGCAATATAGCTTACGGCTTTTACAAATTGTTTTGAAGTAAGCAACAACAGTGCCGGAACCGCACAAAGAACAAGGCGGATCAGCCCCATAGCCTCTCCGCCTGTTCCTCCCATGACAAAAATACTTATGATGAAGATGAGCAACAGCTTTGTACGCGGATCAAGCCGCAACCCTTGTTCTGTTTTTTTGCTGAGCAGAATTTCCCGCGCCATTACGCAATACCTGCACGCTGGAAGTGCTTTTTACAAATTGCTTTGCCAAGCAGACCGCCGACAAGTCCGAACACAAAGCAGGCAACCAGCAGAACAGGAGCAATCCACATCGGCATATAGCTATTAAGCGTAGCAGCATATTCCGCACCATAGCCTTCAGTCAGCATAACCATATAGCTTTCGCGGTTCAGGAAAATGGGAGCAAAGTTGCCAAACACCCAAATGCTGAACACGCCGCAGGATAGAACGCTGCTCTTTGCGCTTTTATATCCGCCGTTTTTCAAAATTACATCAGCAATCAGACCGCCAACCAGCCCTGTTACCATCGTAAGATAGCCGTTACCAAAGAACACCATGACCAGGCCGATCAGGAAACCCATGATTGCGGTCATCCCGAATTTTTTAGCCTTTGTAACATACAGCATATAGGGGATGCCACCAATCAAAGGGCACAGCACCGCCATCAGCGGAATAAAAATGGGGATAAAGCCAAGCATCGCCACCAGCATAACAATCACGACATAGATGACGGTGTAGATGCCGATAGTAATTAAATCTTTTCCCTCAAGCCGGGAACTTTTTTTCTGGGAACTCATACCAGTATCCTCCTATCTAAAAAATGGTGTAGTTAGTATTTTCTAACTACACCACATATAATAACAATTTACGCCTACATTTCCAACCCAAAAACGGTTTTATTCTACCCAAAATCGGTATTTTTTAATTTTAACCAATCGTATTTTCCGTTTTATAGTTTTTAGGAATTACCCCATATTTCTTTTTGAATGCCGAAGCAAAGTTACTCGGTTTTGAATAGCCTACAAATGCTGCCACCTGACTTACGTTCAAATTACTTTCTAATAGTAGACTTGCCGCCTTTTCCAATCGCTGATCTATAATATACGCATGAACCGATGTTCCAAACAGCGAGGAAAAACCCTTTGACAATTTTGAAGTACTAATATTGACTTTTCGAGCCAATTCCTCACAACTTGGTGCCAAAGCAAGCTGACTGTCAATGATTCTCTTCGCTTCTATGATGGATTCTCGGTCACTTCTGGAAATTGCTATATAAGTTGACGCAAGAATACTCAGTTCCAAAATCTCACTCAAATATACAGATAACAACTCAAAAACTTTGCTTTCCAAAAACAGGTATCCCAATCCGCCGCGATATTGCGTGAAGTCTTTCAGTTCCGCAAAAATGTGCTCCATATAGGGAGTAATACCTACTTTTGATATACCTTCCAATAGTTTTTTCTGATAAACCTCAATCTCACCAACATCAAAATAGTCATTCATAATTTTACGGAAATACGACAGTGGTACTTTTACATTTTTGAAAAGGAAATCGTTTTGTTTGGAATAGCACAGATATTCCATTTTCCCGTGTCCACGATAAATACAGGACTCACCTTTTTGTATGCTGATACTTTGTCGGCTATCTGCAATATTCCAGGAAACACCATCATTGAAGCAGAACAACATTTGAATGTATTCTTCGCTACTCACTCCCTGCACGTTCATATCTGAAAAATAATTCATTTTCCAGTCCGAAACAACTGCTCCTTGCTTTGTAACAACTTGCGAAATCTGACCTGTTCCCATATCAGCCGGAATATCTATTGTCACTGTCTGCGGAGAGTTGGAGAGCAGATCGTGATACAGCTTCGTCATATATTGGTTTGTCATCGTGCGCCCTCCTTTTTCTAGTTAGTCGAAGCTAATCACATAATACTTTATATTTGTTTTTTAGTCAAGGTAATCTAAACTATTGACTACTCTCTAAGAGTCAACATATTAATTTTCAAAGTATGCCGTATCCCATGATCGTTCCGTTATTGATATCGTAGCTTCTCTGGTTCACGGCATCACTGGAGTTTCCCTCTACGGTGTATACGGTACTGCCCTCGGTTTTCTCCACGATTCCTACATGGTCTGAGGTTCCATCTCCGTTCCAGTCAAAAAAGATTAGGGTTCCGGGTGCTGGCGAGTATCCTCTGCTCTTCCATTTCCCCTTGCTCTGGAACCATGCGATTCCGTCATCGCACAGGGAGAACTTCGGCATCTTGCCGCTTTCGATCAGTCCTGCCTGATCCCCACACCAGCTGGCAAAGCAGGCACACCACGCCACATGGCTGTCAAATCCATACCATGACCAGAACTTCTGGCCTCCCTGATTTCCAAGCTGAGTCAGTGCCACGGATACGATCTGGCCGTTGCCTCCAAACAGGCCGGCAAACAATCCGCCGCTGGAATAATACCGCAGAACGTGAGGGACGTATTCTGGATCGCCATAGGCACTCCAGCCATGCGAAGCAGCCTGCTCCTTGGAAAACTGCAGGGCATTTTCTGCACTGTAGCCCCCGTAGTTTCGGAGCGCCCACGTTATGTATCCGTTGCCGTAGTTATACCCTTGCAGGGACAGCTTCAGCTTATCCATGTCCTGGGGGCTGGTGCATCCAGCTTCCTTCAGGCAGTCCGCATAATACTGGATTCCCACCTGTATGGAATAGTCGGCATCCAGGATGGCATTCGGGCTGTTGGAATACCGGGTGTTGTATGGACACTCACTGCTCTGCATGGGATCACTTCCCCGCCCACCGGATTCCTGCATCATGATTGCCTGTATCACGGAGACGTATTCGGGGATTCCATACTGGTTGGCGTATTTCTGGATGGTTGCCGTATAGGAAAGTACTTCCTGGCTGAGTGCTTCGTTGCTCTCTGAGCTTCCAGAGAATGCCGCACCGCCAATGATCCCGACCATGATAACCAGAAGCAGAACCATGACCGCTCCGGCCGCTCCCAGTGCAGCCATCATGGACTGCACGGTTTTCGCTGCCACTTCCACGGCGGCCCTAGCTGCCTTGAATGTATTCTCCCCTGCCCTTGCCGTTTTCTGTATCCGACGGATTCCATCAGAAGTCTGCAAGGCTGCTTTCTTCGCCGCCTGTTTCGCTGCCCTTCGTTCCATCTGCTTCTGCATCCGGGCTGTCAGGGCGTTGGAGCTGGCCGCACGGAGCTTCTGCTCTGGCTGGACGCTGATCTTCGCAGACTGGGGAGCCGTCTTGATGATACGCTTCTGTATGGTTTTCGGCTCCGGCTGTTTCCTTGGTTTTTCTTTAATCCGAATGGTTTCCGGCTGTTTCTGTCGGATGGCGGTCTGCCTTACTGTATCTTTTGCTTCCTTCTTCCGGCTCTGTTCTCGGATGGAGAGCTGCTTCATTTCTGCTATTTCCTGTCTGTTCTGGATTCTTGGTGTCTCCCTGGCAGCCCGGATCTTCTGCTCTTTCGTTTTGACGGCATCTGAAACCGCCTTTTGCCGCTGGGCATTCTGAATCTGTACTTCCCGGCTCTTCTGCTCGGGTGCTTCCCGGCTAGCAGGATCGGCGGTCTGTGTGTCCCCTGTTCCTCTGGCGGTTTCTTTCTCCGCTTCTTTTTTGTCAGCGGCTCTCTGTTTGATCTTCTCGTAGGAAGTCTGTGCGGCTGTCTTTCCGGCTCTGGTTACAGTTCTGCCTGTCTTTCTTGCAGCCCATTTCTCTGCGGATGTGACTTTCCCACTGGCATATTCGGATGGGGACTGTTCTCCCATGTCATTGTCCCTGGCATTTGCGATGGTCTGGGATTTTTCCTTGCTCTCCAGTATGGCCGTCCGCATCAGCTCCTTGGGGATTCTGGAGGCAGGATTTTTGGTCTTTGGTTTTGTTGTAACTTCTTTGGTTTTGATATCCTTCATCTCTCACCTCCTGTCCCGGCTTGTCCCGCTCTTACGCTTCGCCCGGCTTGGTCGTCATCAGGCGGTACAGTTTTGTATTTCTTGGAAACGAATTTTCAAACGGCACCAGATTTCCGGAACAGCGGATCAGACCATGGCCGGCACCCACATTGGTGATGTAGGATAACTGGTTGTCTGAAATATTCAGAAGTGCCGCCAGCTCATCCCGGTCGGTGGTAGCCTGATTCAAAAGGATCAGGAACTCACTGTTCGCCAGCATCAGGCGGGCGGTATCGGATTTCAGAAGTTCCTCAACGTTCTGGGTAAGTCCGGTTACAAATCCGGAATACTTACGGATACGCTTGTACAGGCGGTAGAAAAAGTCCGCACTGTATTCATAGCGGAACAGCAGATAAAACTCATCCGCAAAGATCCATGTCGTTTTTCCCTTCTTCCAGTTCTGGATCACACGGTTAAAAATCGAATCCAGTGTGACCAGCATGCCAAGGGGCATCAGCTGTTCGCCCAGCTCCCGGATGTCATAGTCGATGATACGGCTCTTCGTGTTGACATTGGTTTCCTGGGCAAAGGTGTTCAGACTGCCATTGATAAACAGTTCCGAAGACAGAGCCAGCCCTCTGGCTTCTTCTTCCGGCTGGAGCATGAGTTGTCGGTACAGGTCCTTTAAGGTCGGCACCTGCCCTTTGTAACCGCCCCTCATATAATCCCGGTACACATCTGCGGTGCAGCGGTCAAGGATGGATTTCTCCTTTGCCGAAAGGTTTCCGGCTCCTACGAGCTGCTCAAACAGGGAAAGGATAAATTCTGACTTCTCAATCAGAGGATTTCGGTCATTGCCATAGGCAGAATCCATATCCAGTGCATTCAGATGGGTATCCGAGGTTGCCGAGATCCGGATGACCTCTCCGTTTAAGGCTTCCACCAGAGAAGCAAACTCCGACTCCGGATCGAGGATGAGGATGTCATCTTCCGTGGAAAGGGCAAGGTCTACGATCTCCTCTTTTGCCGAGAAGCTCTTGCCGGAGCCGCTGACACCCAGTCGGAAAGAGTTGCCGTTTAACAGCTTCCTTCGGTCTGCCACCAGCATATTTTTGCTGACGGCATTCTGCCCATAATAGATGCCTCCCGGCTGCATGATTTCCTGCGTATGGAACGGGATCAGGACGGCGGTGGATTCTGTAGTAAGGGTACGCACTGCATCGATTTTCCGCAGGCCATACGGCAGGACGGTATTCAGTCCATCGACCTGTTGCCACTTCAAAGTTGCCATCTGGCAGAGGTGTTTTCTCGCAATGGAATACAGGGTTTCCGTATCGGAGTCCAGTTGTTTCTTGCTGTCTGCCATATGTACCATTGTCAGGATGCCGAACATCATCCTCTGATCCCTGGTGGTCAGATCGTCCAGCATTTCCTTGGTCTCTTTTCTCTGCAGCTCCATGTCATAGGGAACTACGGCTGAAAAGTTATTGTTGGCATTCTGGCGTCTCTGCCAGTTGGTGACGTTTGTCTCCACGCCCAGCAGTCGGTTCTGGATCTCACGCACCGCTTCGTCTGTCGGTACGGGAATGATATCAATGGACAGCATCAGGTTCCTGCCAAGGCTGCACAGTTCGGAGATCATCTCATCCTTTACATAGCTGGCGTAATCTTCCATAAAAAGGACTCTGCCGTACTGCTCGCCCAGCTTGAAATGATCGTTATGGAATTCCATCGTGTCCGGGCAGATCCAGTCTTTGAAGCTGTGTCCTTTTTTCGCAAAGGCTTTCATGTCAAATGGAAAACTCTGTGGAACGTCTGCCTTGAAAAAGTCCCGGAAGATCTGTAGCCTCTGCTCTGCATCCAGCTCTTCCCCAATAGAGGACAGCTTGGCCAGATGGGTGATGATGTCCGTTCCCAAACGTGCGAAATAGGTTCTGGCTTCATCGATGTTTTTCTTGTGGACGCTGATGGTCAGATAGCGTTCCTGGTAGATACTGTTGTTGGTACCGGAGATCTTGGAAAGGAGCATGTCATTGTACTCTTTCCGGTACTCGTCCAGACCGTCCCCTTTCATCGGGATCAGCAGGGACTGCTCAAACTCTTCCTTGTTGATCTTACGATTGTTCAGGGTGATCTTCGCCGTACAGCCAGAATCCAGTGCATTTAAAAGTTCAGAGTAGTCCAGGAACATTTCCGTCTTGTCCGCTTTACTGGCAATGGAATAGTTGATATCCGTAAACCGGAACGTCCTGGAATACTTGCTCTCCACCTGAAAAATACCATCTGGCCAGATCTTGCGAATCGGGATGGCCTGCTGGACAGACTTCGGTACTTTAAATTTTTCCTTGTCCTGTTTCAGTGTCTGACTCAGGGTTTTAATCAAAGGCATCACCCCTTCCTCTTCGCTTCTTTGGTTTCTTCTGTTTCGTCCGCTTCTTTTCCAGAAGTTCCGCTCCGTTTCCCATCATTTTCTCACCCAGCCGCAGGCTCTCTTCCATGCAGGAAAAGTACAGGTTCTCCGACTTAAATACCAGCCGCTTCGGGTACAGCAGTTCGGATTTAATGACTACCCATGCAAACTGTTCTGCCGTCATGCCGTGGTAACGAAAAAAGCCGCAGGCTGCAAAGGGAGCCGCCCCAAGGATGCACAGCCATCCGGTTACCTGTTCCCCGGCATATTTCCGGGTGACAAAATAGATTCCAAGGGCTGCCAGGATCGCCAGTACCGAAAATAAGCACTGCCGGAAGCTTAAGCCCCAGAACATTGACTCCTGATAGTCTCGGATTTCTTTATTCATTTTCACTTCCATGTTGTTTTCTACCTTTCTCTTTGTAATCTCTGTTTTTTCTTTTGTTTCTGTTTTGGTACATCCCTTTGCCGGATGCCATTTCTTTCCATAAATCTTTTTGTTCCTTCCGGATCAAGCTCTGCCAGTTTTTTCAGGTCGAATGCAACCCTCTGGAAAATGCAGTAACCGGAGGATGCGGTATCCGGCTGTATCGTTCCCAGCTTATGCTGCTTTATAAAACGAAGCTTTTCTTTGCTGAAATTGTGGTCGATATAGGCTTCATTGATACCGCCCAGCGGAGCAAAAGGCAGGTTTACCGTAAGGTCTGCAAAGCTTTCCGGGTATCCATCTTCCATATGGTAAAGCCCGATATAGAGATTGTCATCGCTCATGTAACTGTCTACCCTGAGAAATAATTCCTCCCGGCCATACTGCCAGTCGTAGCTCAGTGTCTTTGGTTCTTCCATTTTTTTCGCCTCCTATAATCCCATGATTTCTTTTACGATACGGTCGGATGCCTTGACTGCCCCGACCAGTACCAGCAGGTTAAATACCAGTTCCCCGACGTAATTCCAGACAATGGTCACGGCGGACAGGCTGGTGTCCCCGATGGCCGGCGGACTTGATGCAAACACCGAAAAGATGATGCAGGCCAGTGCGATGATGGCTCCTTCCAGACATACCCCGGCGTAGGAACGGATAAAGTTCTTTCCTACAGACTGGGTTGGCTCCCCGGCAAAGGTTGCCAATGGAATCGGTGCGATGGCTGTGTACATATACAGCTTAAACATTCTCCCGTATACAGTCAGAATCATGACAAATGACAATACCGTAATCAGCAGGCTTCCTAATAAAGTTACGATCCACAAAGGGATAGATTCCAGCATCCCCACCGCTTCGATCTTGTCCACGATCTCCGAGGGCAGCTCCGTTACAGTTCCACCCGCCATCCCGGAGTGGGACATGATATTTGTTACGATGCCCTGCACAATGGAAAAGATCGCGGTCAAAAGCTCCATGCCGGACATGACGGCTCCCTGTGCCAGTGCAAAACGGATAAAGGCTTTCACTACATGTTCCGGCTTTTTCATATCCGTGAAGCTCCCACAAGTTTTCACAAGCCCCGCCGCAAAGAACAGAACCAGCAGGCCGTACCCGATGGCTTTCAGTCCACCGTTGATGTTCGTCATCACGCTCCAGATCGCCCCGCCCTTGAAATTCTCCGGGCTTTGCGTCAGCAGTGTCCAGATCTCAGCCAGCTTGTCGCTCCAGGTCTGCAAGGCAGAATTTAGATTCTGTACGATCCAGTTATCACTCAAACAGTTTCACCTCCCATCCTCAAAAGTGAGCAGGGAGCCGGCATTTCGCATGGCTCCCCTTCTGGTCTCTTCTCCTATCCCATGATCAGGTCCAGGATCTCTTTTGCAAAAGTAATGATGATACCGCCTGCCAGTGTCAGAAATCCGTTTGCCCTCTGGCTTGGATCGTGGCTCTTTAAGGACAGACCGACCTGCACGATACCAAATCCCAGCAGGATCAGGCCAATGGCGCGGATCAGGGAAAAGATAAACGTGGACAGGTTATTGACTACGGTCAGCGGATCGCCTGCGGCATAAACGCAGGTCGCCCCAATGCAGATCGACAGTACCATGACTGCATACAGAGCAAACAGTTTCTTCTGCCCTCTCTTCATCTTCAGCGGTGCGGTCTCTTTCCTGGTTTCTGTGTGTTTCTTATTTTTCAGTAAATTCATTGGCATTCCTCCCATCAAAAAAGCTCCCCGATGATGTCCTCATCCAGAAGCAGTTCGTAATCGTCATATCTTGTTTCATCAAACACAAAATCGTCATGTGCCAGCGGTGCTTTCGCATAGTTGAACGGGCCGGCACCGCCGTCCTCGGTATACCGGATGTTGGGATGCTTCATCAGGTCATACTTGGCATCCAGTATGGGCCGCTCCCCGCGGATAAACAGAAGTGCATTCTGGTTATCCAGCATACGGACTTCATCCGGCTGTAACAGCTCCCTTCCGCTCTGCTGGAAGTTGGTGGAGTAGCTGCCGGATTTTCCTTTGGTCTGCCCGTAGGTGTTGGTGTCTATGGTTTCTTTCCCCAGTAATTCTGATACATATTTGTGTGTCTCTTTTTCGTTGCCGCCCAGGTATAAAAACTCATCGCAGTTGCCCACCAGACTTTCCCAGGAGTCCTTGAACAGAGCCTTTAGCTGGCTCATGTTCTGGATGATGATGCTGCAGTAAATGGAACGGGAACGGCAGGTTGCCAGGATCTTCTCAAACTCATTTGGCAGGGATACGTTTGGAAATTCATCCATGATGCAGTTGACCGGAACCAGGAGGGCACCGCCATGCACACGGTCTGCCATGTAATAAAGCGTCTGGAAAAGCTGGCTGTAGATCATGCCTACCAGATAATTCAAAGAAGTATCCGCATCCGGGATACAGCAGAAAAGGGCTACTTTCTTCTCGCCCATGCTAGAAAGATCCAGCTCATCGGTATTGGTCAGTTTGGCGATCTGCGGCAGGTTGAAGGCTGCCAGACGGACACCGACACTGATCAGGATGGACTTGGCGGTCTTTCCTGCCGCCTGCTTGTAGATGTGGTACTGCTTCACGGCAATGCTGTCCGGGTCCCGCATCTCCAAACGGTCAAACAAAATGTCCAGAGGGGACTCGTAGTCCTCGTCCTCTTCTTTTACCTGGGCAGAACCTAACATCTCCATAATCATGGCAAAGTTCTGTTCTTCCGGCGGAGCTTCGTGGAGCAGGTACAGCATCAGTGCCTGAAGCAGTGCGGTTTCGCTCTTCTCCCAGAAGGGATCGGAGGACTGGGAACCTTTAGGTGTGGTGTTTTGTATCAGATTGGAAATAAGACGGAGCACGTCTTTGTCATCGT
>ENA-ORSM01003323-ORSM01003323.1-human-gut-metagenome-genome-assembly--contig:-NODE-3323-length-10165-cov-17.633234_pt1 | contig 10165 bp, 8 predicted proteins | sample MGYA00241903_ERZ509170 | MGnify/ENA primary metagenome ERZ509170 (study PRJEB26280, sample SAMEA2338784) | human gut metagenome | biome: human gut; feature: human-associated habitat; material: faeces...
GCGGCGGAAACACCGGCTGCTGCCAGAAAGCTGCGACGAGTGATCTTTTTCATAATAAATCGTCCTCCTTAAATCTCCCGAACGGCCCGGTCTGCACAGGACCCGCATGCCGTTCATTTACTGTACATACTTTAGCAAATTTTTTTAACCGAAACAAGGGCTTTCAAAAAATGTCCTGTTTTTTGAAAAAATATCAGAATTTCTTTTGTGAAAAACGTCAAACGCTTTACTTTTTGTTTGTGCATCTTCGCCTAACAGATGGATACATTCCTGTATTCAATAGAAAAACAAAGTGCTGGATGCCCTCCCCTTTGGGGTCCAGAGCACACAGCACTTTGCCGGTTCTTTTTTCTGTTTTCCTGATTTCTTTGCCCATCTTTTCCGGGCTTTGCTGTGAGGCTTATGCCTGCCGGATGCGGGTGATCAATTCGCCCTGCTGGGCAAACCGATCATACATCGGCTGCACAGCAGCACGGAACCTTGCCTTTTCTTCTTCGTCCAGCTCTGTCACCTCAATGCCTGCTGCACGCAGATCACTTTCCGATTCCGCCTCCTGCTGCGCCCAGAGCCTGCGCTCCACCTTGGCGCTCTCCCGGGCACACAGGCGGATGATCTCCGGGTAGCGCTCGTCCAGTGCGGCCAGTTTTTCCATCACAGCAGGGCTTGCCAGCTGCACCTCCGGCACGCGGGTATGCTCATCCTTTAAAAAGTAAGGTGCCACCTCGTAGTGACCCATGGCTTCGTAGCTGGGCCAGTTGTTCTCTGCGCCATCGATCTCACCGTTGTGCAGGGCGGCATACACCTTGCTGTACACTACCTTTACCGGCTTTGCGCCGAGGTCGGTGATCATTTCGCTCATCATGTCCGATTCCTGCACGCGGATGGTCAGGCCTTGCAGATCCGCAAGGCCTGTCACCTTCTGCCGGGTGTAGATGCTGCGCACACCGGCATCAAACCAGGAAAGGCCGGTCAGCTCCAGCGACTCCAGCGTGGAGAGGAACTCGTCGCCGATGGTCCCATCCAGCACGCGCCACATCTGGTCAGCGTCGGTGTAAAGGTACGGCAGCTGCAAAACGCTCAGCGCCGGTTCATACTCAGCCAGCTGGCTGAGGGACACGCGGGAGAAGTCAATGCCGCCAAACTGCATCTGCTGGATCACGCTCTGCTCCGCGCCCAGCTCTCCCCCGCTGTACACCAGCACTTTCACGCGGCCATCGGTGCGCTGGGCCACAAGATCCGCAAAGGCCAGCGCTGCCTGCGTAGTAGGATAATCCTCCGGCTGGTTCTCCGCATAGCGTAGGATCAGTTCCGCCCCCTGCTCGTCCTGCACCGGCTGATGGCCGCAGCCCGCCACCGGCAGTGCCAGCACGGCTGCGCCAAACAGGGCGGTCAGCATCTGACGGCGGGTCACAGGCGGGCCTCCCGTGCAGCCTTGGCCGCTTCCCTGCGGTACTGGGTGGGGGTCATGCCGGTGCGTTTTTTAAAGGTGCGGGCAAAATAGCTGGAATCCTCGTAGCCCACCATGGAAGCTACCTCTGCTGCCGAACGGAACGGGTCGGTGAGCAGCTCCTTGGCAGCGTTGATCCGCAGTTCGGTCAGGCAGTCCAGAAAGTTCATCTTCTGATACTTCTTGAACTGTGCCGAGAGATACGCCGGGCTGATATGCAGGATCTCGCTCACACTGTCCAGCGAGAGGTCGAACATATAGTTATCCTCCATATACTTGCGCACATGGGCCATGACCAGTGCATTGCGGTCGTTCTCCCCTGCTTCGGCGGCTTCGCTCTCCGGGTCAGCTTCCGGCTCCGGTTCCACCGGAGCCAGCTCTGCAAGGCGGCGGCCCGCCTCGATCTGACGGATGGCCTTACGGATGGAAGCTTCCACTTCGTCCGGGTTCACCGGCTTGAGCAGATAATCGCAGGCACCCAGATGCATGGCCTCGTGGGCGTACTGGAACAGACTGTAGGCTGTAACAAAGATCACCTTGCACTCCGGGCGCTGTTCCAGCACGGCGCGGGCTGCATCCAGACCGTTCATACCGGGCATCTCAATGTCCATCAGGATCAGGTCTGCGCTCCACAGCACCGCCGTATCCGCTGCCTTGCGGCCGTTCTCGGCAGTCTCGATGGTCACTTCGTGCTCAAAGCGGCGGGCCACGATGTCCGCCAGCGTTTCCCGTTCCAGTGCTTCATCATCCGCGATCAACAGACGAATCATTCCTCAAACTCCTCCTCATTCTCTACCAATGGCAGATACAGCACCACCGCCGTACCGCGTCCCGGATGGGACCGTATCACAAAGCGGCTGTTCCGATCCAGCAGACGCAGGCGGGCCGCAACATTATAAATGCCGATATGCTCCCAGCGCTCACCGGGCTGACTGAGCGCCCCGCGCAGCTGTCGTAATTGATCCAGCTGGATGCCCACGCCGTTATCCACCACGCGGATGCACAGCAGTCCCTTCTCCCGCAGAGGGTTCACGCGGATGCGCACCACACCGCCCTCCTCTTTGGGGCAGATGCCGTGCTTGAAGGCATTTTCCACGATGGGCTGTAAAATAAAGGACGGAACCATGGTCTCGGTAAGATCCAGCGAATCGGAAATGCGCCACTCCATACGCACCCGCTCACCAAAGCGGACGTGGTAGATGGAGTAATATTCATCCACGATGCGCACCTCACGGGAGAGCGGCACCTGTTCATCGTTGCTCATCAGGCTGTAGCGCAGCAGATGCGAAAGCGCCATGATGAGCGCCTGCGTACGGTAGGCCGTCTCGGTGCCGGCGGTCTGCTGGATCACATTCAGGGTGTTGAACAGAAAGTGCGGGTCGATCTGGCTGCGCAGCTGCTGCAGCCGGCTGCGCTCCATGCGGTTCTGCAGCTCCAGTGCTTCGGTCTTCTGGCGGTGCAGCTCCCGCTCGATCTCGTTTTTCTCCTGCAGGGTGGTCACCTGCTGGGCCATGGAGTGCTTCATGATGTTGAAGGACTCGGCCAGCTGAGCGATCTCCGGCTGCTTGGGCAGCGGGATGTCCGGGGTGTCGAACTCACTTTTGCCAATGGCGCGGGAGGCAGCGATCATCTGCTGCACCGGCGTGAGCAGACGCATGACCATCAAACCGATAACGCAGCCCAGCGCCACGCACAGCGCCACCACCACCGTCTGCAGCATGGTGATGCGCTCGTTCAGGGCCGAGATGGTGGTGTAGGTGGTCTGGGAATCCTGAATGGCGGTTTCCAGCAATTGCAGGGTGTACTGGCTCAGGTAATCGCCGCAGGGCACCACCTTTGCATAATACAGCTGGGAAGCTGCGGCATCGTTGCCGCTGAGCAGGTCGTTTTCCAGCTCATCCAGCAGGCCGGTGTAGGTCTGATAGACCGTATCCACTGCGCTGTAGAGCACCCGCTGCTCATCGCTGACGCTTTCCAGACTGTTCAGGCTGGTACCGATGCGCCAGAGCCATGCGTTGCAGGTGGAAGATGCCGACTGCAGCCGGTCAATGATCTCCTCCGGCTCGCTGTTCTCCCAGCGGTAGTTCTCCAGCACGGAAATAGAGCTTTCCACACCGCCCTGAAAGCGGCTGATGGCGTTGAAGCAGCCCATCTGCGCGTCCTGTACTGCCTGCACTGCTCTGGACTGGTAGCCATTGAGCGTGAGCTGCATGGCAAAGGCCGCAAAAAATGCTGCCAGACACAAGCCCATGCGCTGCTTGAGGGTGATCTGCCGCTTGCGGTGCTGCAAAGCCTGCCGCCTCCTTTCGTTTGGTAACGATTTATTGTACCACGCTTTGGGCCGGATTGGCAAGGTTTGCATGTTTTTCTCTTGCCTAAACCGCGCAATTGTGGTACGATGCCTGTAAATACAAAGGAGGCGACTTTATGTCCCAGACCATCTCCGTTTCCACCACCATGGGTGAGCAGGGCTTCCGCGATTTTGCCGTGTTCGACGCATTCCATCACCGCAAAGCATGGCTGCGTCCCGCTGTTTTTGCCGCCATCATGCTGGCTTTTGCCGCCGTCTGCCTTTCGCAGCTGGGCAAGCGCCCGGGTGCCGGGCTGCTGGCTGCTGTGCTTGCCATTGTGGGCATCGGCCTGCCGGTGAGCTACTTTTACTCGTTCTTCCGCAGCGTTTCCCGGCAGATCAAACAGATGCACCTGCCGCGGGCCTTCTACCGTGTGGAGCTGGCCGACACCGGCATTGCTGTGTGGATGTACGGCCAGCAGGACAAGCCCGAACCCACCAGCCGCCACGCATGGGACAGCTTTTACTGCGCCTACCGCACGGACAATGCGGTGTACCTCTACGTAGAAAAAGAGAAAGCTTACTTACTGAACGACCGCATGGAAGTGGTGTGGAAGTTTTTGGCCGGCATCCTGCCCAAAGAAAAGCTGCACGACTGCCGAAAAGCATAAGATCCAGCATATATACAGGCCAAAAGAACTGCTGATGAGATATCAGCAGTTCTTTTTTGTATATAAAAAACCCACGCTGCGGCAAAGCAAAGCGCAGCGCGGGTGCGAAGATAGCTTATGTTATTGCGTCAGCCGATCAGCGGGCAAGCGTATACTTGTGCAGGGTCTTGCGCACAGCGCCGGGGCCTGCAAACAGCTCCTTGGCCATTGCCTCGATCTTCTCGCCCAGACCAACGGCATACAGATCCACGCCGAACACGTCAACACGGCTGTACAGCTTCTTCAGGCAGCTGAAGTCCTGCTCGCCTTCCTTGACCTCCAGCGGAGCCACAATGGCCTGCAGCTCAGCCAGCAGCGGATCGGTGGAAGGTTCAAAGGCCTGACCATTGTCATCGATGCCCTTCAGGTAGCGGGCGTAGCCTGCCAGCACCAGCGGGATCAGGATCAGGTTGCTCTTGTCCAGACCGCGTGCCTCGTAGGCCTTGATGGTCTCACCAAAGCGGATGGCCAGCTTCTGGGAGGTATCGGTAGCGATACGCTGGGGAGCATCCGGCATGAAGGGGTTGGGCAGGCGGCGGTTGATGACAGCGCCGATGAACTCGTAGGGGTTCAGGACACCGGGATCAACGACCACGGGCATTGCCTCGATATAACCGATTTTCTGGATGAAGGGACGCAGATCCTCGTCGGCCATCTCGGCGCTGATGAGGGTGTAACCCAGCATGCAGCCGTAGATGGACATTGCGGTGTGCAGGGGGTTCAGGCAGGTGCACACCTTCATCTTCTCGATCTTGTCAACGGTCTCGCGGTCGCAGTACAGCACACCGCCCAGCTCCAGCGGAGGACGGCCGTTGGTGTAGTGATCCTCGATGCACAGGTACTGGGTCTCCTCTGCGTTGACAAAGGGAGCAGTAAAGGTGTGCTTCTCGGTCACGATGGTGTAGTTGTCCTCAAAGCCGTCCTTGGCCAGCATATCCTGGACCTTTGCGTCGGGACGGGGAGTGATCTTATCGATCATGCTCCAGGGGAAGGTGATCTTGGTCTCGTCCTGAACGTATGCCAGGAACTCAGCGGGAACCAGACCCTGCTCGACCCACTTGGAAGCATAGGCGTGGACAGCGGTCTTGACCTTGTCGCCGTTGTGTGAGCAGTTATCCATGCTCTGAACGGTCAGGGGCAGCTTGCCGGCCTTGAAGCGCTCGTACAGCAGAGCGGTGACCTTGCCCATGGCCAGAACGGGGGTCAGGCCGCGCTCCAGGTCAGCAGGAGCAACGCCGTAGCCCTTCTCGGTGATGGTGAAGGAGATCATCTGCAGGCTGGGGTTCTGGAAGATCTCGACCAGACGGGCCCAATCCTCGCCAAAGGAGTAATCAGCCTTCAGGCTCTCAGTCACGGAAGCAATGACCTTCTTCTCGATGTCGCCGGTGGACTTCAGGCAGACCAGCAGGCTCAGGTTGTCGTAGGGCTGGTAAGCCTTGTCGATGATCTCGTAGTCAAAGCTCTCAGCAACGATGACACCGCGGTCATACTTGCCGCTGTTCAGGGCCTCGTTCAGGATGGCAGCGGGGAAGGCACGGAAAATATTGCCTGCGCCGAAGTGCACCCAGGTGGGCTCTGCGTGGGTCTTGGCCTTGACAGCCTCCACGTCAAACTTGGGCAGCTCGTAGCCCTTTTCTGCCCACTCGGCGGACAGATTGCCGTTCTTGATATCAGACAGCTTCATAATAGTACTCAGCCTTTCTTTTTCTCTTCATCCAGACGATCCAGCAGGTCCCAGACACCCAGCATGTACTGGATACCCAGAGCACGGTCATACTTGCCGTAACCGGGGCGGCAGTTGCCGGGGCCTTCCTCCCACAGCTGACGGCCGTGGTCGGGACGGATGTAGCCCTCAAAGCCGCAGTCATGGTAAGCACGCAGCACCTCGATGATGCCGGTCTCGCCGCAGCAGTCGCGGTGAGCAGCCTCGGAGAAGTCGCCATTGGGGAAGTGGTGGATGTTGCGGATGTGAGCAAATGCAATGCGGTCGCAGTGCTTGCGGACGATCTCGGCAACGTTGTTGTTGGGGTTTGCGTTCAGGCTGCCGGAGCACAGGGTCAGGCAGTTGTACTCGTCGTCCACCATGCTCAGGAAGCGGTCGATGCTCTCAGCATCCACCAGCAGGCGGGGCAGGCCGAAGATATCCCAAGGGGGATCGTCCATGTGGATGGCCATCTTAATGTCGCACTCGCGGCAGGTGGGCATCAGAGCTTCCAGGAAGTACTTCAGGTTCTCCCACAGCTTTTCCTTGGTGACAGGAGCATAGGCCTTGAACAGCTCGTCCAGCTTTGCCATACGCTCGGGCTCCCAGCCGGGGAAGGTCATGTTGTACTTCTCGGTAAAGCCCAGGATGTAATCGGCCATGGCCTTGTAATCGTCCTGGATCATGTCCTTCTGGTAGAACAGAGCCGTGGAGCCGTCGCCGACAGGGTGGAACAGGTCGGTACGGGTCCAGTCAAAGATGGGCATGAAGTTGTAGCAGATGACCTTGACACCGAACTTGGACAGGTTGCGGATGCACTGCTTGTAGTTCTCGATGTACTGGTCGCGGGTGGGCAGACCGATCTTGATGTCATCGTGAACGTTGACAGACTCAACGATGGTAGCGTCGAAGCCGTAAGAATGGATCTGATCGACGACGGCCTTGATCTCGTCCTCTTCCCAGATCTCACCGGGCATCTTGCTGTGCAGGGCCCAGACGATCTCCTCAACACCGGGGATCTGCTTGATGTCAGCCAGCGTGATGGGGTCGTTGCCCTCACCATACCAGCGCCAACCCATTTTCATAGACATAGGTAGACTCCTTTATTTTTTAATTATTGCCTCTTATGTAGGCCCCCTCTGCGAGGGAGGCCCGCGAAGCGGGTGGGAGAGAGACTATGCCGACCGAAACAGCGTATCTACTGTCTCTCCCTCAGTCAGCTTCGCTGACAGCTCCCTCACAGAGGAAGCCTTTTTCGGAAATTAAGCATTCACAGCGTCATGCAGGGTCTTGCGGACAGCGCCGGGGCCTGCCAGCTCGGCCTTGAAGTAAGCCTTGATCTTGTCGGCCAGCACAGTCTTGGTCAGATCGGTGCCGAAGATGGAAGCGTTGGACAGGATGTCGTCCAGCTGGTTGGTGAAGGTTTCGGGTTTGCCGACCTCGATACCGGCCAGCTTGGCCTGCAGGTCGTCCTTCAGGGGATCAGCAGAGACTTCAAAGGCATTGCCGTTGTCGTCCACAGCCAGCAGGTAACGCAGCCAGCCAGCCAGGGCCAGAGGGATGCTGACCAGGGTATTCAGGTCGCGGCCCTCGGCAATGTAGCTCTTGATGGTCTCGCCGAAGCGGATGCCGACTTTCTGGGAAGTATCGGTAGCGATACGCTGCGGGGCGTCGGGCATGAAGGGGTTGGGCAGGCGCTGCTCAACGACTTCGTCGATGAAAGCTTTGGGCTCCAGGATGCCGGGGTTGACCACAACGGGCAGACCCTCAACATAGCCCAGGCGTTTGATCAGGGCAACGATGTCGGCGTCCTTCATCTCGTCGCAGATCAGGGTGTAGCCCAGCATGCAGCCGTACACGCTCATGGCGGTGTGCAGCGGGTTCAGGCAGGTGGTGACCTTCATGCGCTCGGTCTTGTTGACGGTGTCGCGGTCGGTCAGGTACACGCCAGCCTTCTCCAGGGCAGGACGGCCGTTGGGGAACTTGTCCTCGATGACCAGGTACTGCGGGCGCTCGGCGTTGACGAAAGCAGCAATGAAGGTGTTCTTGCTGGTAACGATGGGCTCCATACCCTCGATGCCGTCCTTGACCAGCTGCTCTTCCACGATCTTGTGGGGGCGCGGAGTGATCTTGTCGATCATGGACCAGGGGAATGCGATCTTGCTCTCATCGGTCAGGTAATCGATGAAGTCCTGGCCAACATAGCCCTTCTCCAGCCAAGCCTTGGCGATGGTCATCACGCTGGTCTGCAGCTTCTCACCGTTGTGAGAGCAGTTGTCCATGCTGACGACGGCCAGAGGAGCGGCATCGTTCTGGAAACGCTCCAGCAACAGGGCGGTGACCATGCTCATGGCATGGCGTGCGTGGGCGGGGCCCTCGTCGATGTCGGCCTGGACAACGGGCATCAGGCTGCCGTCCGGACGATACAGGGCGTAGCCCTTCTCGGTGATGGTGAAGCTGATCATCTGCAGGCCGGGATCGGTGAAGATCTCCTTGAAGCGTGCCATCATGGCAGCGTCAGAGGAGTCAGCACGCAGGCCCTCGGCGATGGAGCCGATGATCTCGCGGCTGGTGGTGCCGTCCGGGTTCAGGGTGACGTTCATTGTCAGGTTGTCATACGGGGTGTAGATCTTGTCGATGATGTCGTAGTCGAAGGTGTCGGCCGCGATGATGCCGCGATCGGCCAGGCCCTCGTTTAGCAGGCGCTGCTGCAGGGCGGCGATGAAACCGCGGAAAATGTTGCCGGCGCCAAAGTGGACCCAAATAGGATGCTCCTTGGTAGCGGCAGTCATGGCGGCATGGTCAAAGGCGGGCAGCTTAACGCCCAGCTTTTCCCACTCGGCCTTCTGGTTAACGATGGAAGAGGCATTCATCTGCATAATGGTTTGCTCCTTTTCGTGATGCGTAGAAGATGCTTTGGAAGGTTTGGCAGCGTACCGTCACCGCCCCTTTTGTGGTTTCAGTATAGCACGCAATTTTTCGCAAGAAAATTACCACAATTGCTTGATAAATTGCAAAAATTGCGGTAACATAGAAATAAAAGCAAAGCGACGATGAAAAAGGCGGAGGTGTACCATGTCGGCCAGTTTTAACCCCTATACCAAGCGCCAAAGCATGATCGAGCCGGATTATGAGGTGTACCGCTATCGTTCCACCTACATGAACGAAGTGGAGCTGCACCACCATGATTTTTACGAGGTTTATCTGCTGCTGCGCGGCCGTATTGAATATATTGTGGAAAATAAAATTTACCGCATGCGCCCCGGCGACTGGATGCTGTGCAGCCCGCTGGAGCTGCATCAGGCCCGCATCGATACCGATGCCGACGCGTACGAACGCATCGTGCTGTGGATCGCCCGACCATATCTGGACCGGCTTTCCACCCCGCGCACCAGCCTGACCCGCTGCTTTGATACCAGCGTGCCGGGCCACACCAACCTGCTGCGCCTGCCCGGTGCCATCGGCGCGCCGCTGCGCAGCACGGTGGACCGCCTGTGTGACCTGCGCGCCCGCAAGGATTATGGCAGCGACCTGTTGGCCCAAGGTGCGCTGGTAGAGCTGATGATCGGCCTGAACCGGGCGGCGGACTCCCACGGGGACCTGCGCCCGGCCGGCACCAGCGACCAGGTGGTGGACGCTGTCCTACATTATATAAATGAGCACTACAGCGAGAGCCTGACCCTGGACCAATTGGCTGAGCAGTTTTTCATCAGCAAATACCACCTGCTGCGCAAATTTGATGCCCAGGTGGGCACCACGGTACACCGCTATATTTTGCAAAAGCGCCTGATGAACGCCAAGCAGCTGCTGGCGGGCGGCGTACCGCCGAATGAGGTGTGCCAATACTGCGGCTTTGGCGATTACGCCAACTTTTACCGCGCCTTTAAGGCCGAGTATAACCAGACTCCGCGGCAGTATATCCAGGAAGCAAAAGGAAAATAAGATAGCATAAAGGCTCCCCTGGAGGGGAGCTCCGCCGCAGGCGGTGAGGGGTGGCTGCTTTAGCCGCCTCTTTT
>ENA-ORSM01003325-ORSM01003325.1-human-gut-metagenome-genome-assembly--contig:-NODE-3325-length-10164-cov-6.464734_pt1 | contig 10164 bp, 8 predicted proteins | sample MGYA00241903_ERZ509170 | MGnify/ENA primary metagenome ERZ509170 (study PRJEB26280, sample SAMEA2338784) | human gut metagenome | biome: human gut; feature: human-associated habitat; material: faeces...
AGATGTTTTATATGGCTACAAAATCAGCAAATTTATATGCAAGGATTGAACCAGATGTCAAAGAAAAAGCAGAAAGTATCCTGTCTACACTTGGTATCCCTGCTTCCAGTGCTATCAATATGTTTTATAAACAGATTATCTTACAGAGAGGACTTCCGTTTGAAGTAAAAATACCATCTGCCAGACCTGTTGATATCAGCACATTATCAGAAGTAGAGTTCAATGAAGAATTGGAGAAAGGATATGCAGATATGCAGGCTGGACGGACAAAAAATGCGAAGAAAGCATTTGCTGATATTCGCAAGGATTATGGCTTATGATATATGAAGTAGAATTATCCGAACAGGCTGACAGTGATTTGAGAGGGATTCTTGAATATATTGCTTTTGAATTACAATCGCCGGAAAATGCAAGCGGACAGCTTGACCGTCTGGAAGAACAGATATTAAGTCTGGATACGATGCCGGAGCGTTATCGAAAATATGAAAAAGAACCGTGGAAAAGCCGTGGACTTCGTGTATTACCAGTAGACAATTATGTGGTACTTTATATTCCAGACAGCGATAAAAAAGTTGTAACAATACTTAGAGTAATGTATGCCGGACGGGACATAGACAATCAGTTAAATCTCCACACAAAGCAATAAAGGATATGATTTAAAGCAGTCTTTCATTTATGATCGACTGCTTTTTTCATATTCAAAATTAAAAAGAAAGGAGGTTTTTTTAAGAGCTCGCATTTAGCAGTCGTAAAAGAAGGACAGAAAGAAGCGCATTTCCTGCTTCGACACTTAGAGCAAAGAGAGGAGCAGGAAAGATTACCGCAGACGCCCTGTTTGGAGCAGGAAGAAAAATAAATGCACTCGGATTTCCTGCGGCTGCGGTCATCGTAATAGTGAGGGGAAAAGATCAGATGGCGTCGAACTTCCCTGGAAACAGAGGAAGGGCTCTTGCCAAGTTCGTCAGCAATCTTTTTGAAGCTCCATCCTTTTTCGATGCCAGCCTCGATAGAGATTCTGTCAGAGAGTGTAAAGTGTTTGCCTTTGTTGGATTCAATAAAAGTATTCATAAATAGAAACTCCTTTCATGTTGGAGCCTGAGAGTAAGTTCATGTTACTATGATTGCAGAGGTAAATGCAACCCCTGTGTCTGCGTTTGAGAACAAAAAGATCTAAGGGTTGCATTTACTTTTTCAATTAACAATTCACAGAATGTGGTTGAATGAAAAAGTAACTTCCACCATACATTGGCACAGGTAAAATAAGACCTTTTTGCAGGACTAACATCCATATAGTTCTGGATTATTCGTAAAAATTAACATATAATAAGGGCAGAAAACAAAGCTTTTTCTGGAAGATGGGCATGATTTTGGGACCACTGAAAGTACTTTTGAAAAAGTAACTTCCACCGGCCTGATTATGAAACCAGCACCGGAAATGGATCTTGCAGTTACTTTTTCAAGAGTGATGGCTTAAGGATCACCTGGTTGGCGGGAATCCTTTCCAGCTGGCAGAGGTCCAGCAGTTTTCTGTCTATCAGCAGCAGAGCCAGTTCAAACGGGGTGCAGCCGTTTAAACTGGCTCTTGCTACGCTATTGATGTGGTTGGTGATCAGAGTTACCTGTTCCTGGTCCAAGCCTGCGAATGTCGTACCTTTGGGGATAATATAACGGATGAATTCATGATTTTTTTCCAGACGTCCCTTCTGCCAGGAAGCCATGGGATCGCAGTAAAAGACACGGGATAGAAGTTCACCTTCAGGCCGTTCAAAAATAGCTGGATCTTTGAATGAGGCACCATTGTCTGTAAGAATGACCGGAAAGAGTTTTCGATATAGCTCTGCTCCCAGATGGGTATATATTCGCTGAAACACATCTTGTACGTTGTCCTTCCTGTCAGCCTCCATAAGAAAAATAAGCATAAGGCTACAATTACGGAAAAGCATGGTCAACAGTACTTGTTCTGATTTTCCCCCGGCACCTTCCACCACATCTAATTCCACCACATTTGTATCTGGAAACTTTTCCAGATATCTCTCAAAATCCTGATAGGATCTGTCTTTTCTATATCCAGTGTTGTCAGGTTCTCTGCGGACCTGCCGACGTTTTTTGTAGCGGACCTTCCGGGGAAGGTCGAGGTTGATTGCAGTGAAGTATCCCTGGTCTATATAGTTGTAGAGGGTCCTTATAGAACAAGGGACGGATTCCTGATTAGAAGCAAAGATATGGGACAAAGGCTGTCCCTGCAGAAGCAGAGGGGAAACCAGACGGTCCAGCTGTTCCAGGGACTCAGGAGTCTGGTTAATCCCAGACCGTGAAGAAGATTTTGTTTCACTGTAAATATCGTTGGCATAATTGGCCCTGTAGAAATAGAAGTCGTGGGAACAGTTGCGTATCTGAGGGCAGTCATTACACACGTAGGGGGGCTTTTTTAACTTTTCGCAGAGTCTGGGAGTAAAGTCAGGACAATACATGGAACAGCGCTTAGGGCGGCATTTCCAGCATAAGGAATTACAAGTCTGATTCCCGCAGATATGCTGCTTTACACAGTTCTGAAAATGCTCGCATTCTGAGCGTTTCCGCTGGGTTTCGTTTTGAAAATGAGGAACCCGGAAAAGGTGACGCCGAATCTCCTTGGAAATGGTAGAAGAATCCTTGTTGATTCTGCAGGCAATCTGCGTGAAATTTTCCCCACGGCTGATACCATGTTCAATGGCAGCACGATCAGCAAGGGTAAGGTGTTTTTTGTTTCCAGTAGCTTTAGTAGACATAAATGAATCCTCCTATACAATAAAAATATCCCATTTCCGGTAGTTGGAGGATATGACCAGGGAGGAGCCCTGGTATTTCTTATAGAATAAACGATTGCAAGACTAACTTCCACCCCCAGTTCCTAATGTAGAGCAAAACAGACTAAAGGTGGAAGTTAGTTTTTCATTTAAGGATTCACAGAATGTTCATAATTAATTAGCACTCACCTCTTTACAGTGCTAACAATATGTGTTATATTACGAATATAACAAAGATGACCAAAGGATACAGAAAGAAATTTCAGTATCCTTTTCCTACGATATACAAGGAGGAGAGCCTATGAACATCAGTAAATTTACTCAAAAATCAGTACAGGCTGTTCAGGATCTTGAAAAGGTTGCTTACGAATACGGCAACCAGGAAGTAGAGCAGGAGCATCTTCTGTATGCCCTGTTAACGCAGGAAGACAGCCTGATCCTCAAATTGATCGAAAAGATGGAGATCAATAAGGATTATTTTATCAATACAGTGAAAAAAGCGCTGGATGCAAAAGTAAAAGTATCCGGTGGTGATCTGAGATTTGGGCAGTATCTGAACAAATCTCTGGTAAACGCAGAGAATGAAGCAAAAGCAATGGGAGACGAATATGTTTCTGTTGAGCATCTGTTCCTGTCCCTGCTGACCCAGCCAAGCCCAAGCATGAAGAAAATCTTCAATGAGTTTGGTATCACCAGAGAAAGATTTCTCCAGGCGCTTTCAACTGTAAGAGGCAACCAGAGAGTTGTCAGTGACAACCCGGAGGCAACATATGATACTCTGAATAAATACGGTGAAGATCTTGTTGAGAAAGCAAGAAACCAGAAACTGGATCCGGTCATCGGCCGTGATGCAGAAATCCGTAATATCATCCGAATCCTATCTCGTAAGACAAAGAACAATCCGGTTCTGATCGGTGAGCCTGGTGTTGGTAAAACAGCAGCTATTGAAGGCCTTGCACAGCGAATCGTTGCAGGTGATGTGCCGGAAGGCCTTAAAAATAAGAAAATTTTTGCACTGGATATGGGAGCACTTGTTGCAGGTGCAAAATATCGTGGTGAATTTGAGGAACGTCTGAAAGCTGTCCTTGAAGAAGTCAAAAAGAGTGAGGGTGAGATTATCCTCTTCATCGATGAACTTCATCTGATCGTCGGCGCCGGCAAGACAGACGGTGCAATGGACGCAGGCAACATGCTGAAACCTATGCTTGCCAGAGGTGAGCTGCACTGTATTGGTGCAACCACACTGGATGAGTATCGTCAGTACATTGAAAAAGACGCTGCTCTTGCACGTCGTTTCCAGCCAGTCATGGTTGATGAGCCGACAGTAGAAGATACCATTTCCATTCTTCGTGGCCTGAAAGAAAGATACGAAGTATTCCATGGTGTTAAGATCACAGACAGTGCCCTTGTTGCGGCAGCAACTCTTTCTCACAGATACATTACCGACAGATTTCTTCCTGACAAAGCAATCGACCTTGTCGATGAAGCATGCGCACTGATCAAGACAGAACTGGATTCCATGCCGACAGAGCTGGATGAACAGAGACGTAAGATCATGCAGTTAGAGATTGAGGAATCTGCTCTTAAGAAAGAAACAGATAATCTGAGTAAAGAACGTCTGGCAGACCTGCAGAAAGAACTTGCAGAAATGAGAGACACCTTCAATACTCAGAAAGCACAGTGGGATAATGAGAAACATTCTGTAGAGAAGCTCCAGAAATTACGTGAGCAGATCGAGGATATCAATAAACAGATCCAGAAAGCAAAACAGAACTACGATCTGGAAAAAGCAGCCGAGCTGCAGTATGGAGAACTTCCAAAACTTCAGCAGCAGCTGGAGATTGAGGAAAAACAGGTCAAAGAAAGTGACCGTAGCCTGGTACATGAGGCAGTTACAGACGATGAGATTGCAAGAATCATTTCTCGTTGGACAGGCATCCCGGTAACCAAACTTACTGAGGGAGAGAGAACAAAACTTCTTGGCCTGGAAGATGAACTGCATAAACGTGTGATCGGACAGGATGAAGGTGTACGTCTTGTGACAGATGCAATCCTTCGTTCCAAAGCAGGTATCAAAGATCCGACCAAACCAATCGGTTCATTCCTTTTCCTTGGACCTACCGGTGTTGGTAAGACAGAACTTGCCAAGACTCTGGCAGCGACTCTGTTTGATGACGAACAGAATATGGTACGAATCGATATGAGTGAGTACATGGAGAAATATTCTGTATCTCGTCTGATCGGAGCGCCTCCGGGATATGTTGGATACGAAGAAGGCGGCCAGCTGACAGAAGCTGTTCGTCGTAAACCATACAGTGTAGTACTGTTTGATGAGATTGAAAAAGCACATCCGGATGTATTCAATGTACTTCTTCAGGTACTGGACGATGGACGGATCACAGATTCTCAGGGCAGAACGGTAGACTTTAAGAATACCATTCTGATCATGACCTCCAACATTGGTTCCCCGTATCTTCTTGAGGGAATTGATGAAAACGGCGAGATCAAACCAGAAGCGCAGGAACAGGTTATGAATGACCTGCGTGGACACTTCCGTCCGGAATTTCTGAACCGTCTGGATGAGATTATTCTCTTCAAACCATTGACAAAAGACAATATTGGTGGCATAGTCGACCTTATGGTCAAAGAACTCAGCAACCGTCTGGCAGACCAGGAACTTTCTCTTGAAATGACAGATGCAGCCAGAACACAGGTAATCGAAAATGGATATGATCCGGTTTACGGAGCTCGTCCACTGAAACGTTATCTGCAGAACTATGTGGAAACACTTGCGGCCAAGAAGATCCTTTCCGGGGATGTTCATGCAGGCGATACACTGGTACTGGATGTCAAAGACGGAGCGTTTGTGATCAATACGAAATAATGTGGCTGGGATGTGGTTCACAGTCACAGGAAGTAACAGGAGGTACCTATGATACCAAAGGATCCAGTGATGCTGTTGAGCTATGTCAATACACAGCTTAGAGATTATTATGATTCCCTGGACGATTTCCTTAAAGATAAGGAGTTGTCCGGGGAAGGGCTGATAAAGAAACTCGCGTCGATTGATTATCAGTACGATGCAGAACTTAATCAGTTTGTATAAAGAATTCCCGGTGTTGGGAAATTGAAAGAAGACTCTGTTAAGTGGACACCCCGTGATTTATCTCTGTGTGTGTTTCAATTCAGAACTTCTGAGATACCAGGATATACATGCTTTTGCTAAAAACGATACAGAAAATGCCGAACTCGCATCTAAAGATGCTCAAACAGCAGCATTTTCTGCATCAACGCAAAAACCTGTATAATCCGGTATCTAAACGAAGTTCTTCAGACGAAACAAACACAGAGGATAATCACGTCCGTCCCTGACAGAAGTCTTTTTTTATTTCCCCAGCACCGTACTTTATACTTGTTAGTGTGGCGTTAGCTGGGAAAATTCTTCAGTTAATTGGAACATGGAATATTTTTTACTTCTATCATATTCTCAGCGCTGCAGCGCGTCCCGGGGTGTGGTATCCACCGTGAACAAAAAAACTCAGATTAATAGCCGAACATATAGTTTCCTGAGCAAGTTAACCTACATGCTGATAAATATAGATCAACAGCCGAACATCAAGCCTCCTGAATGGTTACTCCACACGCAGATAAATACAACTCACAGCCGAGTATTAAAGACTCCTGAGCGGGAAACATCTGCAGGAATTCTTAGAAATACTCAGGATAGTATCAGACTGTGTTATGGATTAAAAAGTGCATTGTCTGAGCGTTAGCGAGTTATGCACTTTTAATCCATGCATTTAACAGGCTGAGAATATCCCTAGTATTTCTGAATTCCGAAGCCGTTTCCACGCCAGGAGTCTTTAATACTCGGCGTGAGATATAAATATCGTTTCTACGCCAGGAGTCTTTGATACCCGGCGTGAACTATATATTTTCAGAAGCCTTTACACCCGGCGTCAAATCTGATTTTTTTGTGAAATCTACAAAAACAGTTGCATTTTCTCCACAAATGCATATAATAAACAATTAGCTGACTAATCAATAGCCGACTAACCAAATCAACAGACATCACATGGAGGTGAAGACTTGTTTACAGATGAAGAACCAGACTTTTGTCAGAGAGAGTATAAATCCAGTATTCTCACAATGTTTATGCGGATTGACCGGCGTTTTATGGCCAAATGCTTTGGACAGATGCAGGAACTGGGGATCTATCCGGGACAGATACCGGTGCTCGGTCTATTGGCACACAAAGACGGACTGAGCCAGCGCGAGATCGCAGAAAAACTGCACATCAAACCACCGACTGTCAACGTAACTGTCCAACGCCTGGAAAAAGCGGGATTCCTTTACAGAGAAGCCGATGAAAAAGATCAGCGTATCTCAAGAATCTATATGACAGAAAAAGGCAAGCAGGCCAAAGAAAGTGGCATGAAGAAGGTGCAGGATAACGAGAAAATACTTCTCGATGGTTTCAGTGAAGAAGACCTTTGCCTTCTGCGTAGATTTCTGGACCAGATCACAGAGAACATTGAAAAAATACCGGTTGCATCCGGTAAGAACAACACCAGGAAAGAGAGGCAGCAAAAGTGATCAAACTGATGAAATATCTGAAAAAATCAGCTGGCTATGTAGTACTGATCATAGCACTTCTGTTTCTTCAGGCTTACTGCGATCTGTCACTGCCGGATTACACATCTAAGATCGTCAATGTGGGAATCCAGCAAAGCGGTATCGAAGACAGTGTACCTGAAAAGATCAGAAAAACATCCATGGATAATCTGAAGTTGTTTATGGATGAAGAGGACAAAGAAAACATAGATTCCTATTATGAAGAAGATGGGGACAACCTCGTACTCAAAGAGGATGTAAAATCTGAGGAACGAGAGAAACTCAACGATATTTTAGTAAAACCGATGATGATAGCTGCAAGCTTTTCATCCGGCAGTGACGAAGTAAATGAGATGCTTGCCAAGATGGGAGTTCCGGAAGGAACAGATCCGATGCAGGCAATCGCACAGATGCCAGAGGAAGCACTCACGTCAATGATTGAGAAGATCAGCGAGAAGATTGACAAGATGCAGCCATCCATCCTTACACAGGCTGGCGTAGCCTATGTAAAGAGTGAATACGAGGCAATGGGCGAGGATGTCGATGCGATCCAGATGCATTACATCAAGATTTCAGGAGTCAAGATGCTGGGAATGGCACTTATCACCATGCTCTGTGCAATCTGCGTGGTATTCCTTTCATCCAGAGTGGCAGCAGCGCTTGGTCATGACCTGAGAAATGCAGTGTACAATAAAGTTATTTCATTCTCAAGCCGTGAATACCATAAATTCTCAACAGCATCCCTGATCACCCGATGCACAAACGATATTCAGCAGGTGCAACAGGTAATGGCAATGTTTTTCCGTATCGTACTATATGCGCCGATCCTTGGTATCGGTGGCGTGATCCGTGTATTGAAGACGGATTCTTCTATGACATGGATCCTTGGTCTTGCAGTAGGCCTGATCCTTGTTGTGATCGTTGTTCTGTTCCAGGTGGCAATGCCTAAGTTTACAATACTGCAGACTCTGGTTGACAAACTGAACCTGGTAACACGTGAGATCCTGACAGGTATCCCTGTTATCCGCGCATTCAGCCGTGAAAAACACGAAGAAGAACGTTTTGAAGAGGCAAACCTAAGACTTACAAAGACAAACCTGTTTGTTAACAGATGTATGACTTTTATGATGCCGACGATGATGCTCATTATGAATGGTGTCTCTGTGCTGATCATCTACAGTGGATCTTATGCAGTAGACAATGGAACCATGCAGGTTGGTAATGTTATGGCATTCATTCAGTATGCAATGCAGATCATCATGTCCTTCCTGATGATCACAGCAATGTCTATCATGCTCCCAAGAGCAAATGTTGCAGCACTTCGTATCAACGATGTACTCAAGACAAAAGTCAGCGTAACAGATCCGGAAAATCCGGTTCAGCCAGATGCGAATGTCAAAGGAACCGTTGAATTCGACCATGTAAGTTTTGCATATCCGGAAGCAGGCGAAAACGTCATCAGCGACATCTCCTTTAAGGCAGAAAAGGGCGAAACGATTGCCGTGATCGGAAGTACCGGAAGCGGAAAGAGCACACTGATCAATCTGATTCCTCGTTTCTATGATGTGACAGAAGGTCGTGTTCTAGTCGATGGAGTGGATGTTCGTGAAATGACTCAGAAAGAAGTTCGTTCCAGACTTGGTTATGTACCGCAGAAAGGTGTGCTTTTCTCAGGTACGATCGATTCCAACATCCGCTACGGCAAGATCGATATTTCTGAAACAGAAGTAAAAGAAGCCGCAGAGATTGCGCAGGCAACAGAATTTATTGATGCGAAACCAGAGAAATATACTTCTCCGATCGCTCAGGGCGGAACAAACGTATCCGGTGGACAGAAGCAGCGACTTTCAATTGCAAGAGCAATCGCCAAGAAACCAGAGATATTCATTTTTGACGACAGCTTTTCCGCTCTGGACTTCAAGACAGACAGTACTCTGCGTAAGGCTCTGAAAGAACATACCAAAGATGCTACAACGATCATTGTTGCACAGCGTATCAGCACAATCCTGAATGCAGACAAGATCATTGTACTGGATGACGGACATATGGCAGGAATCGGTACTCATGGAGAACTGATGAAAAACTGTGAAGTTTATCGTCAGATTGCAATGAGTCAGCTGTCAGAGGAGGAATTGGCATGAGTGGACAGAGACGACGCGGACCGATGGGCGGTCATGGACCTGGAATGCGCCCGACAGAAAAAGCAAAAGATTTTAAAGGTTCAATGGGAAAGTTGTTCCGTTATATGAGCCGTTATAAATTACGTTTTGTAATGGTATTTATCTTTGCAGTTGCAGGAACTGTTTTTAATATTGCAGGACCTAAGATCCTTGGTAAAGCAACGACAGAGCTTTTCAACGGCCTGGTTGCCAAAGTAAACGGAACCGGAGGCATTGATTTTGGTAAGATCGGAATGATCCTGCTATGGACATTGGGATTATATCTGGCAAGTGCATGTTTTTCCTTTATACAGGGATGGATTATGACAGGAATCTCCAATGATGTAACCTATAATTTAAGAAAAGATATTTCAAAGAAGATCAATAAACTGCCGCTCAATTATTTTGAGAGCAGAACAAACGGTGAGATCCTCTCAAGAGTAACAAACGATGTCGATACTCTGCAGATGAGTCTGAACCAGAGTCTGACCCAGCTGATTACATCCGTAACAACACTGATCGGTGTATTTATTATGATGCTGTCCATCAATGTGTGGATGACACTGGCAGCCCTTTTGATCCTGCCGGTATCTATGTTTATCATT
>ENA-ORSM01003350-ORSM01003350.1-human-gut-metagenome-genome-assembly--contig:-NODE-3350-length-10108-cov-4.234059_pt1 | contig 10108 bp, 10 predicted proteins | sample MGYA00241903_ERZ509170 | MGnify/ENA primary metagenome ERZ509170 (study PRJEB26280, sample SAMEA2338784) | human gut metagenome | biome: human gut; feature: human-associated habitat; material: faeces...
GAGTTAGAGAAAAATATAAAAATAGCGGTTGAAGATTTACAGAATGAAGGAAAGAAGATTGCATTTATTAAGAAAGGGCGAAAGATAATAGCTGTGGTAGGATATAAGGTAGCATAAGGATCAAAAGGATGCAATATAAGATATTGAACGTTGGAGAACGATGATGAAAAATAAACATAAATTATTTATACTTGGACTATTATTAAGTTTATGTCTTTGTGGTTGTGGTAAAACAAGTGATCAAAAATCTGATTTTGAATATCAATTGTTAGACGGTTGGGTTGAAAATAAGGTGGATAATACTTTGTTTTTTACACCAAATGCATATAAGGTTGGCTCAGAGGCGACTTGTGCTAAATATATGATTTCAGCAGGATATATTCAAAAGTTCAACACATCAGATGATTGGGGAAAGATAAAAGATGGGAAGATACAACAGGTATATTTCAATAATCATTCAAATGTAGAAGATTATGGGCAAGTTGATGGACTGTGTGCTCCGGGATATTTAATTAAAGTAGATTATGATTTATATTCAGCTGCCGCGTTGGAAAAGGAAAAAAATAACGGAACAAATATTTTAGAAATTGATCAGACTGGGCAGTATTGGGTACTTTATTTAGTAAAGGAAAATAAAAAAACAGGATATATATTAGCGTTGAATACTCGGAACTATACAAAGGAAGATATGATTGAGTGGGCCAAAAGCTTCAAATTCTAAAATATTTAAGTACATATGATAATAAAGTGTCAGATGCATTTTTAGGTAATGTAGAGAAGCCAAAACAAAAAGAATATGCACAAAGATACCTTATCATATAACTACATATCAGCACGATTGTATGTGTACCTTATTTTCCAATCCTTTTCATGGCATCTGATAATTTACCAAAGATGCTCTTTTGCGCTTCGATTATTCACAACATTATTGAATCCACTCTGCCATACCTCCTCCGCTACCAGTGGACTTTGATCCACCACCCATATTTGATAGCATAGCATTGAATTTTGCTCCTCTATGAAGTTCTTCAATCGGTATACCTTTAAATGCCGCTTTAATACTTACTACGTTAGATATACCAAGTTGCTGCACATAATACGAGTGGTTAATCGCCTGCCAACAGAATAATGATGCCAACTCTGGTCTCTGCGGCAAAACATAATAACAATCAAAAAGATATGTCAATATTGTGCTTTGATTTTCCCAATCTTCATCATATAGAAAATGAAATTAGAACCAATAAATCCGGCGCCGCCGGTGATGATGATAGTCATAGTCGTGTTTTCCTTTCTGCATTATTATAGGGGAATCGGGATTGGGGATTCGGGAATCGGGACTCGGGAGTCGAGACTCGGGAGCCGAGACTCGGGAGCCGAGAGCGGACAGCCGTCAGCCAATAGCCGGAAGCCGAAAGCCGTCATCCATTATTCCTTTCTTACTTTCCCCTCCACTACCTTCATCAGATACTTTCCATAAGGGCTCTTGCCATACTGTTTGGCGCTTTCTGCCAGGGCTTCTTTATCTATCCACCCATTGACATAGGCGATTTCTTCGGGCATGGAGATATGGATACCGGCCCTGGTCTCAATGGAGCGGACAAAAACGGATGCGTCATACAGGGAATCCATGGTCCCTGTGTCCAGCCAGGCATACCCGCGGCCCAGGGTGATTACATTGAGCTTGCCTTTTTCCAGATAAATTTTATTCAGATCCGTGATTTCCAGTTCGCCCCGGGCAGAAGGACGGATAGTCTTGGCGTATTCACAAACATTCTTATCATAGAAATAAAGCCCGGTAACTGCATAGTTGGACTTCGGATGAGCCGGCTTTTCTTCGATGGACTTTGCTCTTCCCTGCTCATCAAAGTCGATGACGCCGAACCGTTCCGGGTCATCCACATAGTATCCAAACACCGTGGCTCCGTCTTTGTTAGCCGCAGCCTCTTTCAAATACTTCGTAAGACCGGCGCCATAGAAAATATTGTCCCCCAGAATCATGGCACAGGATTCCCCGCCAATAAACTCTTCCCCAAGGATAAAAGCCTGGGCCAGACCATCCGGAGAGGGCTGCACCTTGTAGGACAAATGAACGCCAAACCGGGAACCATCTCCCAGAAGACGCTCAAAATTCGGCAGATCCTGAGGAGTGGAAATAATCAGAATATCCCGTATTCCCGCCAGCATCAGCGTGGAAAGAGGATAAAAAATCATGGGCTTGTCATAAATAGGAAGCAGCTGCTTCGATGTCACCCTGGTTAATGGATAAAGCCTTGTGCCGGAACCTCCGGCGAGAATAATACCTTTCATAAAAATATGTTCCTTTCTTTAGGTAAGTTTAATGAGTGAAATGCAGAAATACTATATAATAGCATCTCCTGCAAAGCCTTAATTATTTAGCTTGACTAATTTCATAATGGATTTCATTAACTTGCTTTAGTCTGACTCCAGTGCACTCAAAAAGGGATGGCTCAAAAATGGCCAAATTGAAACCACCGGAATGCATTACGCTTCGGTATTTAATTCCTTGAAACATCTGCCGTCCATTAATAGTAATACTTTTAATAAAATCTGCTATATACTGTGTCGGCACATAGTCAAGGGAAGAGTCTGAGTGCCTGACAGGTTTACCCATTGCCCCGTCCAGTTTTTCCAACTGTTCTAAATTCACAGCAAATTCTTCGATATCTGATTCAGGCATAATAAAAGGACTTATGTCTTTAATTCTGGTTAAGTCTACAACAGAAATATTTTCCTTAAGAGTAAACTTTCCTATAGACACATAATCATATTTAGCTGCTCGAACTTCATATAATGTTGTGTCTTCTGAGTCTCCCAAATATAAACATTGTATACCACTGGCACTAACTCGACTATCTCCCGCTTTTTCGGCAGGAGGAGCTCCCATGCACGCCGGCGAAAACTTTTGGGGACCACTAATCCGACTTCTGTAAAAGACTTCCCCTTTTGTGTAGCTGACTTTTAGATATGCCAAATATTTTTGTAATATATCCAGATTTATATAGTTGCTATGAAACCGATTAATCCGCGTGATGTTTTTATTGAAATCTTCCCAAGTATTAGTCCTTAAAAGGCCATGATTCATTAGGTACTTAGAATCAAAGCGTTTCCGAAGATATACAGCGCTGTTAAATAAATCCACATTATTTTCATACATGTCGGGACATATCGCAATAAGAGCTTCATTAATTTGATCTTCGTGAACATTTTCAGAAAAAAAGTGCCAATTTTCATATATAAAATGTTGCATTAAATGAGCTTTATGCCGAAATTCTTTACAATCAATCCTTTCATCGTAAGGCTGATATAAACGCAAAATCTGCTCGAAATACGCTGTCAGCATATCATTTCTTTCCGTATCATATACATGTTCAGCAGTTTGATTACAAAGATCACATTTGCCAGATTTCCCTAGAGCTTGAACTATGCTTCTCAATGTTTCATCTGTAAAGCAGTCTGCGCAAAATTTCATTTTGAATTATCCTCTTCCCCAAGCTTCTCCATCAACTCTAAATGATGCATAATTGATAATTTCTTTACCACTCCAAGGCCGGGAAATGACTTTGTTGCATAAAGCTGCTCAAATTCTCTCATGCCACAAGTATCAATGCGTTTCTTGTCTTGAGATTGATACCACATATCAAGTTTCTTTACAGCTTCACCGAACTTTCCAGCGACATCAGTGATATCATCATTAGAGTCAGATACAAAATGGTGAATGCGCAGTTCTTCATTTGCTGGATAGATAATGTGAATGGCTACTGCGTAAGGAGCAAACCCTGAGTCATTGTATGTTTTGCCAACAATTGAATAATCACCAAAACCTTTAAATCCATCCGATGCATAGAACTTATACTCATCTGTATAAGGTTCATCTACTACGTTTGGCTTACCATAGTCTGCATTTTTATCCTGCTTATGAAAATAATCTTCAAAAACAACATTATTATATGCTCGTGTTCCACGTCTAAAGCGACTTTCATCAGGAATCAGATTGTAGCAAATACTAGCCCGTTCCTCATAAGACAGCTTAGTGAAAAATTGCAAAGCATCACTGGTCTCACAAACTGTTATAAACTTGCCTCCAAGGTCAGGCAACTTGTCAAAAGGATTCATATTACTATCATTTAAGATATAAACAGGAACAATAGCATCACCTGCACTACAAATAAAATCCTGATATCTTTTCAGCAGTACTGAATTTGAAGAATCCTTCAAGTCATTTGTGAAATTCCCTACCTGAGGATTCATTACTAATCCAAGTTTATACCCTTTCGCTTTACATATTTCCAGCGTTTTAACTAAAGTACTGGTTAAGTGCACCGGCTCAATAATAGGAAAAACATGCTCCCCAATCAGCGAATTATTGACTAATTCTCTAATAGCTAATAATTCAAACTGACGACCTCTTAGATATGGAAAGTACATTTCACTACCTCCCGTAAAAACTATTTAAAAAATTATGTAAACTCAAATAGTCTTTTGATGAAAACTCCATAAAATAGACAAGAAACTTCAACTCATAGGGAACCTGCTTGAAAGCATTTTCATCAACAGATACTCGCTTTTTCAAAATGCTCAATGTCTTTGGATAAGAAATACACAGTGGTATATCTGTAAACCATTTTTTGCACGTCTGATAAAATACAAACTGATTAACATTAGGAATACACCCATAATAGCCAAGAATTATCGACAGATATTCCTGCTTACGAAGCAATTTGAACAAAACTTCCGCATCAATATTTGCATCATTCCTGATTGGTTCCCTAAGCCGCTTAAAATATCCATTCTTCTGTAATAAGTAAATCCCGACTGTATCAGGAATCTCTTTAAAACTTAAAATATTTTTCTCATTCGCAATGGATGTTACTACGACGACATGATCAAATGCTTTATAGTAACTTGCCACTTGATCTCCCAGCCGTTCAAAATTATCCAGTTCTGTTTTTATCTCATAAACAACAGCTTTCCCATTGATTAAAACAAAATCAGCTTTCGATTTTCCTATCGGCAGTTCCCGAAGGGCAGTCGTAGTACGGACGCTATGTACATGAAGCAGAAGCTTATTGAGGATTGTATTTTTATAAAAATACTCATTCCGATATGCATTTCCCAAAAGTGCATAAATCTGCTGAATAGCATAGTGATTAGTAAAATCCATGAAATCCTTATGCAAGTACTTTTGAATAACAGCCTCATAAGTCTTATCATCAATTCCATTGATTAAATTTCGAAAAGTTTTATCCGAAAAGAAGCGATTTAAAACTCCAGCCTTCCCTCCTTTCATCTTCCCTCGCTCCTTTCATAGAATAGAAATAATAATTTGCAATCCTCCTCTAATTTAATTATACACCAATAGACAAACGCTTTTCTAGGGAAATACAGCATTATGGCGCCAGCAATTTTGACCATTTTATGTATTGTGGTAATATAGGTTAAATTGTGAACCTGTATTTAATTGTTAACCATATTGTGCAACCAGCCCATAAAAGTATATCTATCTTTAATATTTTCTGGTATTTCTTGATACGGTATTTTTATAAACTGTTCTAACTTTTTCTCATCGTCTAGACCAATGATATATATATTGCTTTCGTTATAAAAATCGTATTTTCTTATATTCTGGAAATTAGTAATCAATTTTCGCTTATAAAACATTGCCTCTAGTGCTCTCCATGTAATTCCTCCCTGACCATCCTGTAAAATTTCTAACAATAAATTAGAATTCAACTCACTCTTAACTATATCTCTATATGCCGTATAATGCGCCCTCTTAACACCGTCGAAATCATGTGCTGAGTATTTCTTGCGAGCATCAGGAACCACATTAAAATCACATACATATCCGAGACTTCTGAATTCATCAGCTAGATTTCGGAGATGAGATAATCTCCCTTTGTCTTTTCCAAAGAAAAAGATAGAATTTGAAATGGGATTGGGATTCGAAAGATCTCTAAAAAAAGGAGCAACTTGATTATTATAAGTCAAGTTATACCTATTGCAGTCCTCTATATCAAAAGAGGATATTTCAAAATTATATTTTTCTCTCATAGAGAGTAAAATATGCCAACGTTTCCACTTATTATATAATCGTAGACGACCACTATACTCAACAGTATTCCACATCCAGTAAATAATCTTACACGTCTGATTGCATTTGCGGACATACTTAATGACTTTATCTGGATAAATAGTCTCATCCAAAATAATGACATCATATTTAGCCAAATCTATATGTCGGAATTCATTTGAAAAAGCCAACGAATTAAACGGAAAGAGCAATTTAAGCCGCTTTATACAACGAGAAAAAAATTTCATCTCGTTTTTATAAATATAACAAATATCAATATTCTCTGGACTAAGCAGCAATTCTTGAATATCATCCCCTGGAGATAATAACGCTAATATTTTCGGAATTTGAATCTCTTTCATTAATTTTACTCCTTATCCTTAGATTTCTTATATAATTTCCATCCATTGATCCTTGAAATAACACTTATTTTTTCAGCAGTCTTCTCCTTTTTTCTGTCTTTAATCATAAAAAAAATATATCTGAGTGCATGATATATAATTACTTTCCCAAAAAGAATCGCAATCTGTAAATTAAAATTTTTATGGGCAAATGCACCAAAACCACGTCCATAGCTAGCAATTTTGCTTTCACTAAATTTGCTATTTTTTTGAGATGGGTGCCAAACCTGTATTTCAGGAGCGTAGCAAATTCTATAATTATGTTTCAAAGCCTGTACAATATAATCAGCATCTTCACAGGAGCCTAAGTACTCACCACTGCCAAGCCGCTCATCAAAAAGCCGAATTTTCCCATCATTTTTTACGAACATAGTAATCGAAGAAAAGTTGGTATAAAAATTGGAAAGATTTACAGCAAAAGAATGATTCGACCAATTACGAATAATTTTTTCACCCCTTTTTCTGTCAATTATTTGACCTAATAGTAAAGATGCATCTGTAAATTCAGCAAATGCTTTATTTACCTTCTTTAACGTATCTGGATAATATGTACAGTCATCATCCGGAAAAGCAATAATATCTCCATGTGCTTCTTTTAAACCAATATTTCGATTGAATGACAATCCTTTTCTGGAAGAACGGATATGATGAATATGTAAAATAGAAGTATATTTCTCAACAATAGGCTGCAAGTCTATTTTATTATTTTGATCAACAATATAGATTTCTAGCAAATTTAAGTCATACTCTAAATGTGCAAAGCTGTGCAGCAATCTATCTATCTCTTTATACCTACCATAAGTAGCAATAATTAAGCTAAAAGTGTTCTGCATTATCATTTTTTACTCCCAATAACGCGGATTCATACTAATTTTCTTCTTAAGACTATTAGATAATTTTTTCTCTTTTATTCCAAGTCGATATCCAAGAAATTTCATAGAATCCCGAAAGATCATTGAGAAAACAAGCCACGGTTTGTGTGCCATAATATACTTTATTTCTGAAAGTACAAACCTTTTACCTTCCCCTTCCGCAACGCCAAAAGATTTTCGAATCCACGGTTCCTCAGCATGAAAGACACCTGTATCAAAGTACCGCCGAAATTCCTGCATTATCGTATAATTATGGGAATGGTAGACTTTCGCATCAGCACGGTAGGCTATCTTCCAACCGGCTAATACCATTTTCGCTGCTACATACGTATCTTCACTCAGAATTACGTGTTCAGGAAAATTCCCTATCGCAAATAGCGCACTGCGTCGATAAGCTGCAAAGGTATCTGAAATAAAGACCGTTTTAATCCCCAGCCGTTGTTTATCAGATAGCTGCTTTACCTGACTTTTGACAGGATAGTTAAAAAGACGAGCATGAGCTGCCATGATTCCTGCATCTGGATTTGGTAATTGCCTCCCGTAAGCACACCCAACCTCTTTATCATTAAAAGCTTTTAAAAGATTGAAAAGTGAATGTCTATCTGCCAAAACAGCATCCTGTGTCATATATATGAGAAAGGCATATTTATCACAGGTTTCAGCTGCCCTCCGTCTGGTAGCACCATGATTAAAAGTGCTCGGATCTATATCAATCATAGTATAGGATAAGCCCTCTAAGTCTGTTGCATACTGCGCTTTATCAGATCCAGAATTAACAATGTAAACATCAAAATAAATGTCCTCTTGTTTTTTTAACATCCTTAGTAAAGAATTAAATTTAATATCTGGATGGTAAACAGGTATAATAACCACTACATTTTTCTTAAATTTAATATCCATAGAAACTCTCATTTCTTAAATCACTTCAATATGCTCCCTTATGGCTCAATACCACCGCCACGGTTCTCCACAGCAGTACCATATCCAGCCAGACGCTCCAGTTGTGGACGTACCAGCTGTCCATCTGGACTCTTTCGGGATAGTCTATATCACTCCTGCCGCTGGTCTGCCACATGCCGGTGATGCCGGGGAGAACGGAGTAGTATTCTTTGATGTACTTACCATACCGGGGCACTTCCGCCTGCACGATAGGCCGAGGGCCTACGAGGCTCATTTCCCCTTTCAGTACGTTCCAGAGCTGGGGAAGTTCGTCGAGGCTGGTCTTTCTAAGGAAGGCGCCGCTCTTTGTGATGCGGGGATCGTCTTTCAGTTTGAATTCTTTATCCCATTCTGCTTTAGCCGCCGGGTCGGTAGCCAGGAGGTGCTCCAGCACTTCTTTCGAGTTTACGCACATGGAGCGGAATTTGTAGCAGTTGAATTCTTTTCCGTTTTTCCCTACCCGCCGATGCTTGAAAATGACGGGGCCCGGGGAGTCGTGATAGACCCAGATGGCAATGGCCAGAAGGATGGGCGATATGAGGATGCCGCCGCAGATGGTGGCCACAATATCGAAGATTCGTTTCAGCAGCTGGTTCCAGGGGCTGGCCAGGTTATTCCGGATATGGAGGACCATGATTTTCGCATCGAAGAAGGATTCTGCAGTCACATTGGACATGGGGACGGCCACCAGATTCGGAACCACGTCTACCTGTTTCACCAGGGACTGGGCGCGGTAGATGAGGTCTGACAGGTCATCCTGGGGAAGCCCCGGCGCTGCGATGAGTACCGTGCGGACCCCTGTTTCCTGAATGACTTTTTCCATATCATCAAATCCACCCAGCACAGGGAATCCATGGATGGGAATGTTGACGGGATGCCGGTCTTCCAGAAATCCCACCACCCGATAGCGCATGCCGGAGTCGCGAAGGATCTGCTGTACCACCAGCTCCGCCGTCTTTCCGGCACCTACGATAAGTACGGGAATCTGGAAAGCTTTCACCCGCTTCATCACTTTGCTTAATACCACACGCAGCACTGCCATCAGCGTAAAGGCCAGAATGGTGTAGAAAACCACAAAAAGGCGGGATACCTGTCCCGGGACCTGGGCAAAGAACATGAGGATAATTCCCAGCACCGTGCCTTCCAGGCACGCAAAAAAGAGACGCTCCACCATACGATATATGAGCATGCGTCTCCCATAGAGTCCGCTATAGAAATTGAAAAACATAAAAACCAGTGGCAGCCACAGGAAAAGATAGCCTTCAGACACCTGAAAGGTGCTGTAGGTCATGATGCAGTTCCTGATATACACTGCCAGCATCCCTGCCACTGCCAGGGCGGCATAGTCGCCCAAGGCAAAAATAAGAGACGGTATCAGTCTCCCGTCTGCATTCTGCTTCGCTTCATGTATATGATGATCCATAAACTCCCCCGGATTATTCTCTATATCTAGTCTATTCTTAGTGAGTATAGATATTATATCACAATTGAGTAAGGGGGAGGAAAGAGATTTGAGATTTGAGATTTGAGGATGTAGAGACAATTAAACGGGAGACGTCAGACGGTCAGACAATCAGACTTCAGACGGGCCCTTCGGGCCTTTCGTGGGCGGCCTTTACAATCATAGAGGGCCGCCTCTTTTGGTAAAATCATACAACCGCGCCTTTGGCGCGAAAGGAAAACATGCCGACCAGGCTGCGCCTGTAGGAAATGCACCCCTATCCCCGCTGCGCGGTACTTCCACCCGGAGTGCACTTGTCAACAAAAATTGGACACAAAACTAAAAAAATCAGGCATAAAAAACG
>ENA-ORSM01003363-ORSM01003363.1-human-gut-metagenome-genome-assembly--contig:-NODE-3363-length-10090-cov-3.836771_pt1 | contig 10090 bp, 10 predicted proteins | sample MGYA00241903_ERZ509170 | MGnify/ENA primary metagenome ERZ509170 (study PRJEB26280, sample SAMEA2338784) | human gut metagenome | biome: human gut; feature: human-associated habitat; material: faeces...
CCAGGGCAGCCATCAGTCCGGCGATGCCCGCAAGCCCCGCCGCCATCTGTTCCGGTTCCAGCGTGGCAATGCTTTTCAGCGCGGAGGCCAGAATCAGGACCGAGGAGGAGAGGGCGATCATTGCCGTGGAGCGCTTCATTGTTCCGCGGACATTCAGGTCCAGCTTTCCGAACACCGCCATGGCCGCCATCAGCTCGGTAAAGAGCACCGTGATGGCCCCCAGGGACGCCGTCAGCTTTTCACTGTCGATCAGGGAAATGGTGAGAATGGATGCGGACAGCACCGCGACAGCGGCCGCGATCTTCAGCAGGGCCTTGGCGTTGACGTCATTCTGCCAGGCCTGGAAACAGCCCTTTACGCCGTCCAGAATCCCGATCACGCCCTCCTTGATGCTGCCGACGCTGTCTGTGACCTCCCGGAAGGAGTCCAGGAACTTCTTAATGCCCAGGGCGATAGCACCCAGGGAGACGCCGTTCAGCAGGTCGATGACGCTGCTGAAATTCGCGTTGCTCAGGTTCTCCACCAGTGCGCCGGCAAGGCCGCCGAATACGCCGATGATGCCAGAGACCAGGGTCTTTGCGCCGTTGAAAATGGTCTGGAGCATTTGCAGGAATTTGCTGTTCTCCAGGGCGGAATCCATAGTGTCCGCCGCGTCGCTGACCCCGCCGCCCAGGCCGCTCACCGCGTCGACGACCTGCCCAATGCGGGTCTGGATGCGTCCCAAAAGCGCCTGGAAGGATTCCAGGCCTGGGGCAGCAAAGGCGTCGGCGAGAAATCCAGTCAGTCGCTCGATCCCGGACACAACAAACTCCAGCGCCGAGGCGACCGTCTGGGCCACCATTCCAAAGAACTCTCCCTGCTTGGCCGCCTCGTTGATGCCGACCAGGAAATCTCCGATCCCTGCGGTTATGGTGAGAATGCCGTCAGCCAGGGAACCGGCTCCGCTGCCCAGAGGCGCCAAAGCGTTGAAAATCGCCAGAGCGCCCTGCCGCACCAGGTCCAGCACTGAGAAAAGCCCCTTGAAGGTGCGCCCCAGCTTGTCCGCCGTCTCCTCGGAGAGGGTCAGCCGCTCAGAAAAGCTGCGGAGAGTCTCCGTAAGAGAGTACAGCTGGTCGGCGGTTGCGGGCGGAAAGATTTCGCGGAATGCGTCCTTGATGGGGGTAATGACGCTGACCAGGCCCTTAGCCGCATTCCAGACCGCCTGGATCAGGTTTTCCCGTCCGGAGGGGCGCAGGATCTTTTCCGTAAACTCCTCCATGGAAACCGAACCATTTTGAAGTCCCTTGTCCAGGGCTTCAATCTGCTCGATCATCTCCGCGGTGTATCCGGCCGCCTTGCGCTCCTCCTGGGACATGCCGGTCATCTTCTCCCGCAGGTTATGGACCGCCTGCGTCAGGGTCTCGGAGGATACGACCCCGTCCGTCAGCCCCTGCTTCAGCGCGTCACTGAAGCTCTCCGAGTCGGCCACCAGCTTGTCAAAGGCGTCGCCGCTCTCTCGGGCCACCTCCTGGATGGATTCAATGAACCCGCCCTCATCGGCGATGCCCTGGTCCAGCAGCTGCTTCCAGCCGGAGCTGAGACCGCCGCTGAGTAATTCGTTTCTCGCCTGGGAGGTCTCGCTGATCACGCCGCCAATGGCGTCGGACACCTCGGTCAGCACTTCCTTGGCTTCCTCAAAGTCGCCAACCAGGATTTCCCATGTGGTGGTCCAGCCGGACTGAGCGCTCTCCTTCAGGGTGTCCCAGAGCTGGGTAAAGGTCTTGACCTTGGTGGCGGCGTCCTCCGCCGTCTTCGCCATTTGGGCGATGTCCCGGGCCTGGGCCTCCGAGAATCCCTGCTGGATCAGGTCGGCCTCGCTGTACGCGCCGGCAAACTGCTTCAGGGTCTCGGTAAGCACCTCTGTGGTGAGCCACTCGCCTCTGGTGAGGGACTCCCGGAAGGAGCCGTACATATTGATGGCGTTCTGCGCGCCGGTACCCAGCAGCTCGGAGGTGCGCACCAGGGCGTCCTGGAACACCTTGCCGCCCATACCGGCGTTGACCACAGAGTTCCAGTCCATCAGGGAGACCTTGCCTGCGGCCAGGGCCTGGGAGAGCTGGTACATGGCTGTGGATGCCTGCTGGGAGGTGGAGCCCGAAATGGCCGCCAGGTTAGCGATACCCTTGATGGAGTCCACCGAGGTCCGCAGGTTGACGCCGGCCGCGGTGAACGTGCCGATGTTCCGGGTCATCTCGGTAAAGTTGTAGATGGTCTTATCCGCGTAGGTATTCAGCTCATCCAGGGCCCGGTTCACCTGCTGGAGGTTGGTCCCCTCGTGCTGGGTGTTGGCCAGGATGGTCTGCACCGCCCCGATCTGGGTCTCATACTCCTGAAAACCCGTTTTAATGGGGTCGATTGTCAGGGCGGACACGAGCCGCTTTCCCGTGTTCACCGCCGAATTGGTGATGTTGGAAAGAGTCGTCATGGCGACGACCTGGAACGCCGAAAATTTGGCCTGGACCGTCTCCACAGACTTGCCGAGGACGGACATGTCGCACCGCTTCGCCGCGTCCCCAAGCCCGTCAAGGCTCTTGGCGGCGTTGTCCAGGTCCAGTCCCCGCTTGAGTTTGTCCAGCGTAGACAGGCTGGTCTGCACGTTCTGCTCGAACTGCCGGTTATCAAACCGCATTTCAACGATTCTCTCGTCGATCGTCCTGCTCATGACCGAGTCACCTCCTTCCAGGCGTATTCTGCTATCTGGTCAAAAATAGGCTGGATCGCAGGGTTGATGTAATCTCTTCCCTGTACCCAGCCTCCGGTCCCCGTGCCATGCCCGTATTGGAGAAGGATGGCGATGGGGACTCCATTTTGAATGTTGGAATTGTGAAACGAGATGGTGATGGTGTTGTTCTTGTTGGTAATTTTGTAATACCAGGACGCGGCCGTCTCTCCGGAGTCAACAGGCGTTGCAGACGCAAGGGCGGCCACGCCTTCCCGGCCAAACTTGTCCAGATCGCCGAGATGAACCGTCTCCTTTGCTCTTTCCAGAAATCGGGTCAGCTTGGAAAAGTCACCCTTGTGTCTGAAACGAATCACTGCCGTCTCCTCCTATCATTCCGTTTTCTTCGGCCAGTTCTTGAATGCCTCAATCAATTTGTCATAGCCCACCATGGCCGCGTAGGCGGACAGAAGCCCGACCACGACAGCCGCAAATACCAGATACCAGGTAATTGCAATCCCTTTGATTTGTGCATAGGCGGCGCCGGCAGCCAGTGTCAGCGCCTCCGACACCATAAGCGCAAGGAAATTTGTGGGGATCTTATCCCAGGTCACAGTCTTAACCACCTGGACAATGATGTTGGTCAGGATCGTAACCCCGCCAATAATCATCAGCAGCGTCGAAATGATTTCCGCGTTCATACGCTTCCTCCTTAAATTGCCGGGCTCTCCACAGAGCCAACCGGTGTCTGCGAAACATTTACATTGAAATTGGACGCCTTCGCCGTTTCAAAAGTGATTCCGCCCTCCCGGTGGTCGGACTTGCACAGGTTCAGATAGAAACTGCACACCACGCCATGGGCCGTCCAGGGCAGACCGACCATAGCGCCGATCCAGGGCAACGCTCCCATATACCCCTTATAGACACAGTAGAAGGCCAATAAAAAACCGCCGATGGTCACGATCCACAACAGCGGACGGATATCGGCGATCATCCATTTTGAAAATTGCGAAAGGTCAGGTTTTCTTCCAGATTTGCCTCTGGTCCGGCTTCTCCTGCTTTTCATCACGCAAGCCCCACCATCTGCGCAAAGCGGTAGAAGAGCTGAGCCGCCTGCTCTCTTGTCAGACCGGACGGCCACATCATGTTCGGCTTGCCGTCAACCGCGGTGCCGTTCCCGGCAAAGAGTCCCACACTTTCAGCCCAAACCCGGGCCTCTTCGGACCAATCGCCGCAGTTGTTGTTCTGAAGACCCTTAAGGTAATTCGTCATGGCTGCGCCGAACATCTCATTGAATTTCGCCTGATCCATATCGTTGTCCTCCTCCGATACGATAGAATAGTCGGGGCGGCCGTAACCGCCGATCTTGTTGTATGCCATGGGATAGCTCTTATCCCGGACACAGCCGCCATTTTCCACGACGCCGGCCGCGGAGCTGGTGTTCCCCTCGATGGTGTAGACCCGCCCGCCAGACACCTTCTCCACGATACCAGTGTGGTAGAACGACTTGCCGCCGTCCTTCGTAAAGAAGATCTGGTCGCCAGGCTGGGGACCTCCGGTGTAAAACCGTCCCTTCTGCTTATAGTAGTTGGCGGAACCGGTGCACCCTGCCCCCACGCCGTTCTTTGCCTGGCAGAGCAGCTTCAACGCCAGCTCCAGACCGAACGTGTGGATGTGGCACCAGTCCACAAAGATGTCGCACCAGGAATAGCCGTTCTTCCTTCCGTTATAAACGACCCCCAGCGCATCCAGATCCCTGGCATACTTGTTCCAGTTTTTATCTCCGGCATTGGCCGTCTTATGATCGAGCTGGGCATTGGTTTCTTTCTCGATATAGCCGATCTCGGCTCTGGCCGTGGCTAGCACGCGCTCCACAGCCGGCAGCATCGTTGTAGAAGACATCGTTTCACCTCTTTCTGCAAATTGGTCGTAATACTTCTGCCCGTAAGCGGCCCGTCTGGCCTTGGCCGTCTCGCTCTGGTCTGCGGGGCGCTCAAACTGTACCAGCGCGGCGTCGGAGGCCGCCCGGACAGATGCGGCGGTCTTCAAGATGTTGACCAGAGATGGATAGCTCTCGGTCAGTTCCTTCCAGAGAAAATCCAGCTGCATCTCCAAATCCCCGATGCTCTTGCCGCGGCTCAGGGCAAAGACGAGCAGCTTTTGCTTCCGGCTCCAGAATGTCCACTGGGCAAGGCCATATCCGGCGCTGTCGTGGACAAAATCCTGATAGATTCTGGCGTCCACCTGGGCGGTATAGTCCGCGTCGGACAATCCCAGCTTCTTTTCACAGGTGTTCTGGAGATTGTCCGGCTTCAGGCCGCTCTCGGCATAGAGATTCCCCATCAGTCCAGCCGCTCCGCAATCCGAGAGGCCTTTCTTCTTGAAGAAACTCCAAATCACTGCTTCGGACATGTGCATCATCCTCTCGAATTGGCTCTCTTTCTGCGTGCCGCGTTCAGCGCACGGTTCTGTGCAAAGATTTCCTTCTGGCTCATTTTCTTTTGAGGGCCGTTCTTTGCGTTGCAGACGTTAATCAGCGTCATAAGCCGGTTCAAATGCCACTTCTGGCACTCAAAGGGAATCTGGTGGGAGAGCATCCAGTAGTAGATGATCTCCGCCGTGACGACCTCATTGGCCGACCGGCCCTTCCGGCCTTTGACAAAGGTGGTCGCCGTCATGGAATCGTCGATGTAAGCGTCGACCATTTTCAGCATCTGGGGCGTAATAGCGGTGTAGACATCGGGGTCCACGTTCTGGGTCAATGTCATGCACCGGACATAGTCGATCCGCTCCTCCCGCGTCTTCGGCTTTCGGGAAAGGTAAGGCTTATGCCATTTTGATTCCCATTTTGAAAGGGAGACCAGAGAGTGTTCCAGCCGAAGCACCTGCTTCTTGGTCGTGATAAAACGGTCGTTCGCCTCGTCATACTGCTCGGTCTCCGGTATCACAAGTTCCAGCATCTCTGATCTCCCCAGCCGCCCTTATGCCTGAGGCGCGGGGGAACCGGAAGAAGCCGGAGCCTTCTTGCCCTGGGGGACGATGCCGTTGATGAACCGGGCCGCCGCTTCCGCATCGGTGGCCAGCTCCATGAACAGATCGCTGTACGCCTCCGTCTGGGCGAACGCGTCCCGCAGCTCCTGGTTCTTGATAAAGCGCTTCCCGTCAGGGGACTTCTCACCATAGGCCCGCAGAATGATGTCCTTGAAGATGGCGATGATCTGCTTCCCATCCTGGGCCGCGACAATGCGGTTGATCATCTCCACCAGACCGCCGTCCACGGAGAGCTCCAGCTCGGTCACCTCGGCCTGGGTCAGATTGAAGTAGAAATCCTCCGTGCGGGAAACGCCGTTATAGTCGTTGTAAGTCCTTGTCAGCTTCAGCATTGCAGTTTTCTCCTTTCAAAAATAAAAGAAAGCGGAGCCCTCGGTGAAGAGAGCTCCGCCTTGCGGATTCGTTGTCTGGATTTCAGTCCCCGTTTCTCAGGACTCCAGAGTCAGGCCGGTCAGAGTATAGATCTTGGTGACAGAGGAGCTGTCCTTGGTGGAGATTACCTTGACGCTCTGGGAATTGTTCTTGATGGGCAGAACAATGTTCTTGTCCTCATCCAGAGCCACAGCCCCCTTGGTGCCGCCCACCAGCTCCACGGTGGTGGTGGCGTCGGCCGGAGCGACGTCAAATTTCAGCGCCAGATAGTGCCCCTTCTGCTCAGAGGGATCGCTGCTGAACCCGGTATAGCCGGTCACATTCTTCAGGCTGCCGGTGATGGCGCTCTCGCCCACTGCGACGTTGCTCTGAAGTTCGGAGACCTTCTTGCTCAGCAGGGTGGCGGAGGGGCTCTCCGGGGCGACGGTCACTGTAACATCGTTCGCCAACAGCTTGATGACTTCCTCGGGCAGAGGCAGCCGGGGCTCCGTTTCCTCGGTGCCGTAGAGGATGTCCTCCAGCGCCTTCAGCTTGGCAGGGTCGGCCTTGGTGGAGGTGATGATCAGACGGGCAGTGGGCTTGAAGCCGGGTACGTCCACGGGAGTGGTCGTGACCTCCCAGCTGGGGTTGATGGGTTCAGGAGAGTCGTTGACAGTCTGATAGCCCCGCTCAGAGGGAGAGGCCAGACCGCCGTAGACCAGGTGCAGCTTATAGCCGTGGTCCTGACCGTCCACATCGTTGCCCAGCTTGGTGCGGTAGCTCAGGCCAAAGACCTTGCGGGTCTGCTGGCCGGCCATCACGCCGGGGGCGATCTCCGCGGAGCCGTCGCACTCCTCCCACTCGTCGGGGTAGGTGTAGCACTCAATGGTCAAACCGAAGTCCTCGGCGCCCACCAGCACCAGGTACTTGATGTTGTCGGCGTACATGTTGTTGGGCTCGGCGCCGGAGGGGCTCTCGTTAATGGCGGTGATGCCGCTCCAGGCTATACCCCTGTCGTAGACGCCGGTGGCGCTGATGGGGTAGAGGACGGCGTGATCGATGCCGGTTTCGTAGAAACGTTCCCCGATCTTGTCCCATACGAGTTTACTCATTTCGGATTTCCTCCTTTTAATAGTACAGGTTGAAGATGTCGTGGTTCAGATTTTCGGCCGTGAAATGACGGTCATGGGCACACATGGGCAGCATGGCAAGGCGGTGGGGCAGATCGCTGTCCGGGTTCTTGTAGATGGCCGTCACCTGATACCGGTCCAGCAGCCGGTAGGGGGCGTTGTCAGCGTGGATGGCGCTGATTTCGCTTCGCTCGTAGACGATGCAGGGGTACTGGATTTCCTTGCTGGCCGGAGGCTGAAAATAAGCCCGGCACGCATCGCCGCGTTCCGGACAGCCAAGAATCCCGCACAGAAGGGTATGAAGTTGAATCCTGTCACCCATTGTAGAGCCCCCCAATCGTCAGGATCAGGCGGGGATATCCCACTTCGACCTTGGAAATCTTCCATTTCGCGCCCATGTACGCCACATACCGCATCTTGTGGAAGTTCTTCCTGGCGAACGGATCGGCGACTATGCTGATCTCATTCGCGATATTGATGTCGTCGTTCAGGGTCTCCCCAGACTGAAGCTGGCGTGTATTCCGAGTCAAATCGCCATAGTACGGATACTCAACGATCTTCTCTTCATACACGCCAGGGGCAGTCTCAACGGTATCAGCATAGCCTACCGATCCATAAAATTTCGCCATTTTGAAGCTTCTCCTCAGGGAGTGCCGGCGCTGGAACCACCGCCGGAGCTGGCGGCCACAGGCTCCTCCAGCGCGATGGCGGAGTAGACGCGGGTCAGCGCGCCGGACAGGCGGGTCTCGATCAGGTACTTCTGCTGGTTGAAGTCGATGTCAAACTGGTCAAACCGGGTGATCTCGCCGCCCTTGGTGGAGCCCACGGTATAGTCGGCCAGGTTGACAAAGAGGCCCAGCAGCTTGTGCTTGGCGCCCTCGTCGTCCATACGGACCAAGCCCTCGAACTGCTCGGCAGTATAGAGCTCGCCGATGTTCAGGGCGGCGGCCAGGTCGGCCTTGGAGTTGTAGATGCGGCGGCCATTCATGTCCCGGGCCAGCAGCATCACGTTCACCAGATGAGGCGTGCAGAAGAAATCAGGGGTGCCGGTGCCCTTGTACTTCTCCCGGGCATAGAGAGCGGCGGTGATGATGGCCTCGGAGTAGATGTAATTCTCGCCGAAGCTCATATCGGTCTTGCTACCGTTGAGCTCGGCGCGGGCGGCCTCAATATCCACGTCGTAGTGGATGGTGTAGAGGTCGTTGTCGTTCCAGATGGAACGGATGTGGTCCTCGGAGATCTTCATCTCGTCGTCCGCTTCGCGGCCGTCGCCCACCATGATGGCGGTAGCCACCTCTTCGTTGAGGTTCTCCCGCATCACGGCATACTGGTACTCCACTACATCGAAATCAGTGATGTCGACAATGTCGTCCCGGTGCAGGGCGTCGGTGCGGTACACCGTCTGAGGGTCAGTGGTCCGGGTGATGACGTTCATGTTGCCGGACAGAGTCTTGCGCTTGCCCTTCTGATAGCCGTGGGCCCGGATGGAGTCCTTGCGGGTGTCCATCTGGCGGGTACGAATACGGCTGATGGGGCTCTTGTGGACCTTCTGCATGACGGCAGTCACCCAGCCCTGGTCGCGGGTAACGCGCTCAGGCGCGCCGGGGCGCAGGTCCTTGAAGTCCGGGAACAGGCTCTCGATATTGTCGATGCCGTGCTTGAGCTCGTTCTGCTCAGCGTAGATCTTCAGAGCGGTCTGAAGGCTGCCCACGCTGTTGCTCTTGGCCAGAGCAAGAATGTCAGCGCGGTCGGAGTGGCTCAGAACGGTGTCCTGAGTGTCTTCGTTCTCGAAAACATTGTGCTTCATGGTCTTGTTTCCTCCCTTGGTTTTGTCAGATTTCTTGTCGGGGTCGTCGGGGTCCTCTTCCTCGTCATCCTCGGCGTTGTCGTTCACCTGCTCCGCGGCGGCAGCAATCAAAGCGTACATGACCTTCTTCTGCTTCTCGTTCATGGTGTTGACAACATCCTCGATGGTCTCCTCGTCCTCGGGCTTCTCTTTGCCCTTGGACTTATCGCCATCCTTAGGTTTGTCCCCGTCTTCGCCCGCGTTGGGCTTGTCATCAGGCTTCTCCTTGGTATCGGCCTTGTGGATCAGCGGGGGCTTCTCATCGGGACGGTACAGGGAAATAGGCTCGTAAGCGGACAGGATCATCTCCTGCTCACCGCCTTCCCCATGAGCCATGTCCACGAAGTCAATGAAGGCGCCGGGATTCGCACCGGCCACTACCAGGCTGACCTCGCGGATGTCGCCGTGCATGACGTCCTTGTTCGGCGTCTGCTGGAGCCCATTGGCATAGATGGAGAGGGACACAATGTCCCCGTGCTGCACCAGCTCCTTGGCCGCTTTGCCGCTCTCACTCTCGTTGAACGTGCAGTATGCATAGACGCCGTCCTTGCGGTTCTCCAAGAGGGCGTGGCCCAGGATGTTGGTGGGTTCGTTGTGCTGGTGGTTCCAAACAAGAGGAACCGTCTTCCCGTCGCAATGCTCGAATGCGTTGTGGCGAATGGTTCGCCCATCAGCGCAGACAAGATCGTTTCGGGTAGCCCAGCCACTAAAGTCAAACTTCAGATCCATTTTGAACATTTCCTCCTTCGGATTCAGATGGTGGCTGTTCGCCCTCCCCTTTCGGGGCGCTTAGGTTACTGTTCCGGAGCTCGTCCGCCTTGGGGTCCTTCGACGGCTTCATACCGATCTTCTGCCGGATCTCGTTGGAGGTCATGATCTCATTGCGAGTCATCTTGTCGGCGATTTCGGCGATGTCGTTGATGGGCACCAGCCTGAACGGGTCTCTGAAGAACAGGATCGACTGCTTCTGTGACCGAGCAGTTTTGGTGAGGAATTTCCTCTTCATTTCGTCAA
>ENA-ORSM01003384-ORSM01003384.1-human-gut-metagenome-genome-assembly--contig:-NODE-3384-length-10040-cov-4.114672_pt1 | contig 10040 bp, 9 predicted proteins | sample MGYA00241903_ERZ509170 | MGnify/ENA primary metagenome ERZ509170 (study PRJEB26280, sample SAMEA2338784) | human gut metagenome | biome: human gut; feature: human-associated habitat; material: faeces...
CCACGGTAACCACACCTTCCAGTACAGTGATCTTAACACCCTTGGAAAGATTCTTGACGCCAAGCTTGCTTACCAGTTCATTGGTGATATTTCCTTCCATGGAAGCGACACCCTCAACTTCTGTGGCTGCAAGTCCTGCGATAACAGTTACTACTTCATCAGCAATCTTAACTTCACCAATCCCACCTACATCCTGTAATTTATAAGTTGTTCTTTTTTCTGCCATTCCAATTCCTCCTGCGGATTTCGAATCGAATTTTGTTATTGTTCACTCCGTTCACAATAACGAATCTGTCAATTATTTATAGGCTTAGTATATCAAATCTGACTGCAAAATAAAAGCGTTTATTTACTGAATTCTGTCAGTACCAGATCTGGATTACGGTCTTCTGTCATGCCTACACTCCATGCGTTTACAAACAAAAGCAGTGGATTACCCTTCAGGTCTGTAACCTTCTTCATATCGGAAGTTCCGACAATCTTGGCAACATCAACTTCTTCTTTATTTGCAATCCAGCGGATATGCTCATATGGCAGGTTTTCCAGACGGATTTCTACATTATATTCATTCTCGAGACGATATTTCAGTACATCAAACTGAAGGACACCAACAACACCGACAATAATCTCTTCCATACCTGTATTAAACTCCTGAAAGATCTGGATTGCACCTTCCTGTGCGATCTGGTTGATTCCCTTAACAAACTGTTTACGCTTCATGGTATCGATCTGACGAACTCTTGCAAAATGTTCCGGTGCAAAAGTCGGAATCCCTTCAAATGCAAATTTCTTTCCAGGTGCGCAGATCGTATCTCCGATAGAAAAAATGCCCGGATCAAATACTCCGATAATATCTCCTGCATATGCCTCATCTACCACATGACGGGATTCTGCCATCATCTGCTGTGGCTGAAGAAGACGCATCTTCTTATCCCCCTGCACATGATAAACTTCCTGGGAAGCATCAAATTTGCCGGAACAGATTCTCATAAATGCAATTCTGTCTCGATGTGCTTTATTCATATTTGCCTGAATCTTAAATACAAATGCCGAGAAATCATCTGACATCGGATCAATCTCGCCTTCATCGGATACTCTCGGAAGTGGCGATGTTGTCATCTTGAGGAAATGTTCCAGAAATGTTTCCACACCAAAGTTTGTCAGCGCAGAACCAAAAAAGACAGGTGTCATATTTCCTTTGCTTACCTGTTCCTGATCAAAATCCACACTCGCTCCATCCAGAAGTTCGATTTCTTCCATCAGCTGTTCTCTCTGATCCGGATCCACAATATCATCCAGCCGTGCATCATCAATGTCAATTTCTTCGATCACACCCTCCTTGGTTCCTTTCTGTGTATCAGAGAAAGTCAGGACTTTATGTGTATTACGATCATAAACTCCTCGGAATTTTTTACCGGAACCGATCGGCCAGTTGATCGGACATGTTGCAATTCCGAGTTCTTTTTCTATTTCATCCAGAAGATCAAACGTATCATTTGCATCTCTGTCCATTTTGTTGATAAAAGTAAAAATAGGAATATGACGCATAACGCAGACTTTGAAGAGTTTTCTGGTCTGTGCCTCTACACCCTTGCTTCCATCAATAACCATAACAGCTGAATCAGCAGCCATCAGTGTACGGTAAGTATCTTCAGAGAAATCCTGATGTCCCGGAGTATCCAGGATATTGATACAATAGCCATCATAATGGAACTGCAGTACAGATGAAGTTACAGAAATACCTCTCTCTTTCTCTATTTCCATCCAGTCAGACACTGCATGGCGGGATGTAGCTTTACCCTTAACACTTCCTGCCAGATTAATGGCGCCTCCATACAGCAGGAATTTCTCTGTCAGAGTTGTCTTACCTGCATCCGGGTGGGAGATAATGGCAAAGGTTCTTCTTTTTTCTATTTCTTTCGCATACTTAGACACGTTTTTCCTCCTGTCTATTATCTGTTTTCTCAATTATCCAATTTCTATACAACTTTTTATTCTAGTATATCAAATACCCTGATGTCAAGAAAAAAAGGGAAGAACTGCCCGGCTCAAAAGTCCGGACAGTTACCCTGCAGGATACGGTCTGCAAATAACCATACAGACGCATTTTAATCATAGATTCCTTCCGTAACAATATCTTCTCCTGAAGTTTCCTGCTCCTTGTATGTATCAGTCTGTTGCTCATCTGTCTTCTCTTCGCCATCACTTTCCGAGGTCGTATCTGTTGCCGCTTCATCATTGCCTTCATTTAATGGCGTGATCACAATATTTTCCGGTGTGATTCCTGTCTTTCTTTTTACAATATCTTCAATCTGTGCACGCTGTGCATCTTCCAGCTCAGCCTCCGGAACAACCACATCTGCAGTCTCACCCGTCAGATTGACAATTGCATTTTCAAATCCTTTCGCCTCCAGAAGCATTTCTGCGGCAGCTTCCTTTTCGGATATTTCAGTCATCTGCACCATCGTATTTACTGCTTCCTGTTTCTGCTCATCTCCAACCTCTGTATTGTTCAGGATCTCCTGCAGATCCGCTTTACTCTGAGAGCGAACCTGTTCTCTTGATAATTTTGCCTGTGCTGCAAAATCCGATGCTCCTGTAAGGACCGCTTCTCCCGGCGTACTGCTTCCATCTGGTACTTCCGCAGTCTCCGCAGCAGTCTCTGCATTTTCATCTGCTACCGCTGTTTCATCACTCAGATCATACTCTACCTGGTCTAGGATACTGCTATTGTCCGTGCTTGCCTCTTTATCACCAATTCCCAAATCTACATCTGCAAAGTTCAAATACCCGGCTACGGCGATCAGAATTGCAAGAGATGTGATGATCACCTGATTTTTTTTGAATATTTTTTTCACGTCTTAACTCCTCATTTCATTTTCATTATTCTAATTTTATGAGCATCTATCTGAAATAATGCCATTACTGCCTCCTGTATTTTCCGGACCGTCACAGAATTATCTGCTCCTTCTGCAACGATCAGCACTCCGGTAACTTCATTTCCCGCAGAACCATACAGCCCCTGTCCGCTCTCTGTCATCAGCATTACTTTCACATTTCCTACCCCTTCAACATTTTTCAAAAGATCTTCCAGTTTCATCTCAAGATCTGTCTTGGTTTCCATATTTTCACCTGTCGTCGTTGAAAAATTCTGATTTTCTGTTTCAGTCTCTGTTTTCGATATGGGAAATGCGATTACCATCAGTAAAAGGCCCAGAAGCAGAATCACCAGCCAATGTTGTCTGTTCATCTTTCCCCATAAGAAGCTGACAGTTTTTCTCTTCGATTCCGAAGTCCCTGGCAAGTCCATCCCGAATTCCCCTTTCCTGCTCCTGTGTAATGTTTCCCGCTGTACTGATCACCGCCGTAATCTGATCTCCATTTATATGTACGACGATATCCTCTGTTTCTATTCCATTTTCCTTACATTTTTTCGAAATTTCTTTTTGCAGCTCCCTGCTGTAATTCTCCTGCAGGTAAAGTGCCTGAAGATTTTCTGTATTTTTTTCTTCCAGTGCTGTCAGTTCTTCCTGATAATTTAATCGAAATTCCTGCAGCAGTTTTTCCCCATTTCCAAACAGGTTAAAAACAGGTGTACTTAAAATATAGATCAGAAGGATTCCCATGAAAGAACGAATATAACGTTCATATTTTACATCCGGCACCAGATGGAGCACTGCCGAAAAGACAATATAGAAAAAAGCAATCGTTTTTACCCATCGATAAATTTCCTCTTTCATCCGCTTCCTCCAATCCCGGTCATCAAAATAACAAAATCAAGAATACATAAAATCTCTGCCGTAAAAAGAATACGCAGGAGCAGCGCACAGCCTTCTCCCATCGTTGCAAGTGAATCTACGATCCTTTTTTCCGAGACTGGCTGCGCTATTGCTGCCAGAAATCGATAGAGCAGGGACAAAATTCCATAATGGATCACCGGACCGGCCCCTGCTGCCACAAAAGCAAACAGTATAACAACTCCAAGGCAGTTTCTCACAAGTACCGCACTTGTCAGTACCAGCTCTGTAACCATATTCACTGCATTCCCCACTCCTGGCAGCGCACCTGCTGCCTTTCCCAGTGCACTTCTTTTTAAAGTATCCATTACCGGAGCAATAAGTCCTCTCACAACCTGCAGTCCCACTACCATACCAAGAAGTGTTTTCAATCCCCAACTCACTGCAGTGTCCAGAAGTTCCGCCATTTTTCCAAGCATTTCCTCTTTTGACAGATTGTTGATCAGCGAGATCAGCACATACAGGCATGCTCCCGGAAACAGAAGATTCAATATTACTTCCTGGATCAGCCAGGTAAGGATCAGAACCCCCTCATAAAAGACCGCTGCCGTCGAACTCCCTGCCGCTATCGATATAGTCAGGAAATATGCCGGGGCAAGTCCTCTCATAAACTCCGCCATCCATGTAATCGTCTGCTGCACGGACCTGGTAACAGATGAAAAAGAATCCATCAGCAGAATAAACAGCAACAAATAGACAATATAAAAACAGATATCTCCAATCTGTCCGCTCTCAAAAACATCTGCAAAATTCGCCAGTACAGCAGATAGTAAAATAAGAAGCAGTATTTTTATCAGAAGACTCTTTTCCTTTTCCAGACCGGAAAATAAAAAACTGTGCACCATCTCCTGCACAGTATCTTCAGATAATACCTTTTCTCCTTTTATCAGACCATCCAGCATGTCCTTCATGGAAAAGCTTTCTTCTCCGAGCATCTGGTCCAGCATCCTTTGCACCCGTGAAAGATCAAGTTCTTCAAGGATATCCGATACCGTGCTGGCTTCCGTCTGCGTTATCTTTTCTTTCTCTGTCCCTCCTGAATTATTTTCAGTCTCTGTATTCTCTGATTGCCTTTCAGCTGCCTGACAGATAATACTTCCCGATATCAGATTCGAAATTTTCAGATCCGCCAGATTCATCAGTAATACGAGCATTCCTATCATAACTGGTGCATATTTTTTTCCACGCCATCTTCTGCTCTGTTTTCGGCGCTTCATCCCAGAAACTCCTGAATCGTTTCCAGCAATGCCATCAATACGGGAATACTCAGAACCATGACAGATAATTTACAAAAAAGTTCAATCTGTGACGCGGTTGCCTGATATCCTGCATCTTTACAGATCCCGGCAGAAAACTGCCCAATATATGTAATTCCTATCATTTTAATCAGCGTAAGAAAATACTCCGGATCCACCGACAGACTCTGCTGTATTTTTCCGATCATCCGGAAAAGATAATCCAGTTTATCCACAGCCAGTCCCAGAATTATGATACCTATCCCCATCGTTATGAACGAAACATATTCCGTTCTTGTTCCTTTCAAAAAAAAGCCAAGCACTACACCGCAGATTCCCAGCAGAGATATTCTGATAATATCCACGTTTTCTGCTCCTTTCAGATTACAAATAACTTCTGGATGTTCTGAAACAATTCATAAATATACGGAACGATCCAAAACAGAACGATCAACAAACCCGCAAGGCTTACCATAAAAGCCTGCTCATCCCTGCCACTGTGTTTCAATACCTGAGAAAGAATGGAAACAAGTATCCCAACTGCCGCAATCTTAAATATGATCGTAACTTCCATTCTCTCTCCTTTCTCCGGAATTACCAGAATAATATTGCAAGCAGGATGCCACCCATAGCACCAAGACTTCGATATATTTTTTTCTTTTCCTCTTTATCTTTCCGCAGATTTTGCAAAAGATAAAGAAAATCTGTTTCATATAGTTCCAGCTGCCGAATCTGCATTTCCCGGTCCAGATAGCCAAGTTTCTCTCCCAGCAAACTTATTTTTCTCCGTTCATCCTCATCGAGTTTTAAATCTGTAAGGTAATTTTCTGTACAATTTTGAAAAATTATGCTGAGTTTCTCTTCTGTGTTAGCTTCTATGCATGCAGCCACCCTTTCTAAAAACTCCTCGTACCTTCCCCGACATCGACATGCCGTATCGCGAAGCGCATCCGAAAGCGAGCTGTTTCCGCACCGTATCTCTCCTTTCAGGCATAAAATAACCTGTAAAAACTCTTCAAGATTTTTCTCATGTAGCATAAGTTCTCTGCTTTTTAAGTATCCCAGTCCTGCGGACGCGAAGATAATAAGGACAGCTCCCACCAGTTTCAGCATGGTTTTCCCTTCCCATCATATATTGCTTCTATACTTCCTGCATGTCCTTTTTTTCCAAGAACAATATATCGTTCAAAGACTTCCAGTTCTCTCAGTTTCTGAAAAAAGGGCTGTCTTAAAATATCTTCCAGTGAATTTCCGTGAGCTGTCGCAAACAATTTACACCCACAATGGACCACGGACTCTACCGCTTTAAAATCTTCTTTCTTCCCAAGTTCATCTACAGCCACAACATCCGGTGACATCGAACGCAGCAACATCTGCATTCCTTTTGCCTTTGGGCAGGCATCCAGCACATCTGTCCGCATCCCCAGATCATTCTGTGGTATTCCCTGATAGCATCCGGCAAGTTCACTTCTCTCGTCCACCACTCCTACTGTCTTTCCCTGGATTCTATCTGTCCCATTGCTGATCTGCCGTATCATATCTCTGAGAAGGGTGGTTTTTCCACATCTTGGCGGTGCAATGATCAGTGTATGATATACCTGCTCTCCATTTCGGATATACGGCAACACTTCATCTGCGCACCCCTGTACCTGATGTGCAAGCCGCACGTTGATGCAGGAAATATACTTCATCCCCCGGATATGTTCCCCATCCAGAATGACTTTTCCGGTAATTCCTACCCGATGCCCTCCCTGTACACTCAGATAGCCCTGACATATTTCATCTTCATAAGCATAAAGAGAATATCCACTGATATACTCCAGTGTTTCTTTCAGATCCTGTCTCGTTACCCGATAAGGCATTCCATTTCCGGTTCGGAGAAATTTTTCTCCGTCTCCATAACACAGAAATACTGGTCGGCCTGTCCGAAGTCTGATTTCATAAAGTTTTTCGTAATCTATCACACATTCTTCCAGAAGTTTCCGGATATTTCCGGCAAAAAGACTCTGAATCTGTCCCGCCCTGATCGTCCTCACCTCTTTTACTACTGCGAACGACTGTATCTCTTTTACACTAATATATGTTCAATGTCCGGATTTAGTACAAAAAGAATCCCGCGATTTTGATTTCATCGCGGGATTCTGATTCTGTTTATTATTGCACTCTTGTTATTTAACTGTAATCTTGATCTTCACAGTTTTCTTTCCTGATTTTACAGTGATCGTTGCTTTTCCTTTTTTCTTTGCGGTTACAACGCCTTTTGAATTTACGGTTGCAACACTCTTCTTTGAGGAACTGAATGTTACTTTCTGTTTGCTGGTTACCGGAGCAACGACTGCTGACAGGTTCAGTTTTCCTCTGCGCTTCAATGTAACTTTCTTTGCTACATTTTTGCCGGTTGCTTTGTTCAGCACCTTCAGGGAAGTTGTGTTGACTTTTGATTTCTGTACTTTTACTTTGAACCAGGTTGTGTAACCACTGTTCAGTGTGACTGTGATCTTTGCAGTTCCGGTCTTCTTCGCTGTGATCTTTCCATTTCTGACGGTTGCGATCTTTGTTTTATCGCTCTTCCAGGATTTCACTCCGTCACCTTTGGCAAGTCCTGTTACTTTTACGTTGAAGGACTGTTTTACCTTCATCGGAACAGTTTTCCCTGCGGTAAGATTCAGTTTCAGCGTTGGTGCAAGTTTTGTGATTACCTGAGATTTTACTACTGCTCCACAAACACTGCATTTCTGAACGCTGGTTCCCTCTGCAAATACAGTTGCCTCTTTTGCAGTTGTCCATGCCCCCGGAGTATGTTCTTTCTTAGGGATCACTGTCGTGATTGTTTCGCCCTGATGCGTCTGGCAGGTTTCTACGATTTTTCCTTCAGTTGCACAGGTTGCAGGTGTAGTTGTGGTTGTGTATTTGCAAGTATTCAATTTTTTCCTTGCAATTGTAAGCTTAGCGGCTACTTTTTCAGGTACTGTTACATTATCATCATCATCATCCGAATCACAATATGCTCTAATGTAATAAGTTCTTCCCTTTATCAATAAATCTGAAATTCCATCATCACTCATATACTCAACTGTTTTCTTTCCAGACTCTTCCATATAATAAAGTTCATCGTATAAGCCAACATCTAATTTGCTATTTTTATCCGCATTTTCTGCTGTCAGAGAATAAAATCCAGTTTCCTCCGGGACAAAACTAAATCCGCTTCCATCTCTGGAAATTTCAATCTGAGCAGAACCCATTCGCACGTTTGGATACTGAGGCGCTTTTATAACAACAGTTGTCGGAGTTGTTTTTACATTGTCTTCCGCTTCAAACCAGTAAGTATATGTTCCTGGTTTAATCCATTCATCATCTACTTTAACACCTTTACCGTTTAAATCTTTCAGATGAAATGTCAGCTGATTTCCCTCACTGTCATATCCTGTTTCTCCATCTGAAAAACGATTAAATACTGGCATCATTGTAAGAAACGTTTTGCCCTCTGCATCTGTTCCTGTTAATTCTCCAAAAAATACATCACTGAACCATCCATCGCCCCATATCACTTCTGTTTTATTTGGTGCAAATGTCATATTCATCAGTTTTGTATACTGAGTAATTCCCAAAGTTCCCTTATTCTCACTGCCAAAGCCGCCACATAAACGGATATAATAGGTTTTTCCTCCTTCTAATAAATAGCAATCGTATCCTGTACCTTTCACACTTTGATTTCCATCATAAACAGAATAGTATGAAATGCAGTCGAAATAGTATCTCCCTGTTACATCTGGAGTAAATTTATACCATTTATGCTCATACTCTTTCAATGGACTTATAACATTTTCATTTTCCCCTACTTTAAGCGTATCTGTTATCACATCTTTTGATATGACATTAATCGTAAAAGCAGAGTCTACAATTATATTCTCATCCGAATCAATTACCTGAATTTTATAAGTTCCCATTTCGGAAAAAGTGCCACCACGAACAATTGTAGTTGTTCCATCATTGTTTTTCTTGACAGCTCTCAGAATATATTCTTCATCATCACCGCCTAAACCATCGAAATGATATCTTGCATACCCTTCTTCGTCATCCCATACCGACTCTACAGATATTTTCATTTCATCATTGTTGTATTTTATATTGCCTTCACACAGCCCGAACTCCAACTGATCCAGTCCTTGTACATATTCTGTCAACATACTCCCTTTAGTCAGAGTAATTGATTCTAAATCCATCTCCTGTATTGTGACACTGTAAGAAGCTTTACTATCACTGTCATATAATCTTGTGCAAAAATAATATGTATTTCCGGCAGATAATGTATATACTAGCTTAAAATCGTGATTATCGTCGCAGTCATCCTCTGTCTTTATTTTGTTTCCATTGTTGTCATAAATATCTACTATCGGATCTATACTCTCATCATCCGCTCCATGGGAATAGAGTCCATATTTTCCTGTTTTTTGTGGTTTAAATGAAAACCACTGTTCTTTCTTATCTGCTGTAATATCGACTGCATACGTCTTGTCAAGCTCTAATGCGGTCACTCCTGATGTTGGTATCGTAGTATTATTTTCTCCGTCTCCAACTTCTACAGCTACATCTTCCTTGATTTCTGAAGTGAAATCTGCTTCTTCGGCATTGTCTTCCGCCTGTATATCTTCTGTTACTGCATCTTCACTTTCTACGTCTACAGCAGTTTCATCGGATACATCCGCTGTTTCTTCATCAGCAATGTCAACATCTGCCGCTTCCTCATCTGCCGGTACTGCCTCTTCTTCCTGTACCGCTGCCTCATCTGTAACTTCTGCGGAAAAATCTGCTGCACTTACAAGTGCTGTTGCATCCACACTCGTTACTGTCATGGCTGCAGCCAACAGTAATGCCAAATGTTTTCTTTTCATTTTCTCATACCTCCTGTTTGTATAAATATACAAACTCAGTATATATCGTGCATTTTTCCGTGTCTACTACAACATATTTACATTTGTGTTAAATTTTCTGTTTATTATGGCAGGGG
>ENA-ORSM01003385-ORSM01003385.1-human-gut-metagenome-genome-assembly--contig:-NODE-3385-length-10036-cov-9.875263_pt1 | contig 10036 bp, 8 predicted proteins | sample MGYA00241903_ERZ509170 | MGnify/ENA primary metagenome ERZ509170 (study PRJEB26280, sample SAMEA2338784) | human gut metagenome | biome: human gut; feature: human-associated habitat; material: faeces...
GAAAGGCGGTGAACCACATGGACCAGATTGAAAAGGAAGAGAAGCGGAAAGCCTGGGTACGCTTCCGCGTCATGGACGTCCTTCGGAACCACGACCAGGAAGCGCGCGTCATTGAATCGCAGATCGCCGCGGAACGCGCCGCCCTGGCGGAAGACCTGAAGGAAATCATGGAATCCGCCTTCCCTTCCGGACAGCTTTCAGACGCCGGCGTCCGCGTCCAGTCTTCCCCAGACCCAGACGCCCGAATGGTGAACATGGTCACACGGGCAGAGAAGCGCCGGAACACCGCCGCCAGACGGATCGGCGCCCTGGAACGTCAGGCCCAACAGATCGAAGACGTCCTGTCCGCGATCCTGGGAATGGACAGTCAATCGAAGTGCGTCCTTCTGGCCCTGTATTACCCCTTCCGATCCTACAAAGAAGCGGCCGGCTTCCTCCACATGGCGAAGGCCACGATCTACCGCCAGAGGAAAACGGCCCTGGATTCCCTATTCGCCGCCATGTATAAATCCGATTCCTTTCGCTGAAAGATGAATACAGGTGAATACACATGAGACTTTCAATCTGGAAAACCATGTGGTAGAATTATAGTCGGGAACAGCGTGTTCCCCCTCCTTTTGAATAGGGTACAGAAAGACGTCCTTTCGGGGGCGTCTTTTTTGTACCCGCTTTCAGAGGACCACGAAGAAAGGACGGTGTGAATCATGGCGAAGATCACGAAGAAGAATGAAGTCTTCTGTGAAGAATATCTGATCGACCTGAACGCGACCCAGGCCGCGATCCGCGCCGGATATTCTCCGAATGCCGCGGGAAGTATTGGTTCCGAATTACTGAAGAAACCTGAAATTCGCGCGCGCATTGATCAGGCGATGGCCGAAAGGTCGAAGCGGACGGGGATCAACGCTGACCGCGTCCTTCGCGAACTGGGAAGGATCGCCTTCCTGAACCCGAAGGAGGTGATCGACCTGAACACAGCCGAAGTCCTGGGGACTGCTGTCGAAGACGACCTGGCGGTGATCGCCGGCGTCAAGGTGAAGCAGACCCCGACGGAGTTCGGAACGAGCGTCGAACGCGAAGTGAAGATGGCCGACAAGCTGAAGGCCCTGGGCATCAAGTTCAAGGTCGTCAACGTGGCTGATCTGCTCTCCCTGCAGTCCGCCAAGGAGAACGACGAAGCGCTGACCGACGAGGAGTTCGCCGACATCTTCACCGCCGACAAGCCGGTGCTGTTCGCGTACCACTCCTACGCTCACGACGTGCGTGGCCTGATCTACGACCGTCCGAACCACGACAACTTCAACGTCCACGGCTACGAGGAGGAGGGCTCCACCACCACCCCGTACGACATGGTTCGTGTCAACCGCATCGACCGCTACGAGCTGACCGCTGAGGCTCTGCGCATGATCGACGCCGACAAGTACGCCGACAAGATCGACGAGCTCGAGAAGTTCCGTGATGAGGCCTTCCAGTTCGCCGTCGACAACGGCTACGACCACCCGGACTACACCGACTGGGTGTACTCCGGCGTGAACACCGACAAGAAGGGTGCCGTCACCGCTACCGCCGCTACCGCTGGCGACAACGAGTGATAACACCTCCACGGTGTTGTTAGTTCGCTAACACCAAAGGGCTCGGGATTCGTCCCGAGCCCTTTGCTTATTCATAAGCCCTGTCACGGCGGGGCAGAACAAAGCGAACTGTTGTGATGTTTTAATCGCGTAGCACCCTGAAATGCAGCAGGGCATTGCGCACACCGTCGTGGTCCACATCGTCAGTGATGTAGTCGGCGGCGGCCTTGGGCTCGGCGGTCGCATTGCCCATCGCGACCCCGATGCCGGCGTAGGCGAGCATATCCGTGTCATTGCCGCCATCGCCGAAGGCCATGGTCTGCTCGCGCGTGATGCCGTAATGCGCCATGAACCGCTGGATGCCGCGCGGCTTGCCGCCATCGGCCGGAATCAGATCCGTGAAATCCGGATGCCAACGCACCCCGCGCACATTGCTGCACAGTCCCACCAGTTCGGCCTCCAGCTCGGGCCCGACAAAGGGACTGATCTGGAAAGTCTCATGATCCAGCGCGCGGGTGCGCGGGTCCTCGAAATACCGGGTCGGTGCGGTTTTGCCCAGTTTGCTCCACGTGGCGCGAAGCAGATCATTGGACTGGTTGAAGTACACGTAATCCTTCTCGCCGAAATTGCACACCACATCGGGGTGACGGTCCAGCCAGTCGAGAATCACCTCAATATCAGCAGTATCCAAGGCCTGCGAGGCAAAGAAGCCGGTGTCATCAAAACAATACTGCCCATTGAACGCCACCACGCCATCGAACGTCACCGGCATGGTATCCAGCACCACGTGCATCTGTGAAGGCGCGCGGCCCGTGCAAATCAGCACCTTGACGCCTGCGGCCTGCAGCCGGTGAATCGCCTCGATTGTGGAATCCGGCACCGTATGGGTCGTGAAACTGGTGAGCGTGCCATCGATATCGAAGAATACGGCTCGGATATCGGCATTGGCAGTATCGGTAGTCATAGCTTCCATTGTCAAAGCCCCTCTCGACGTGCTTTCCGGCGTGTTCGGCACGCCTATAGCGGGTTATCAAACGCACGAATCCCGGACATTGCATGCGCGCCATAAAAGACACCTATATGGCAATCGGCCATTTTCCGTCACTTTCGCGGTTCAAGCGCGTTATGGTGTTACCCGACATCAATTTTGGAGAGAGGAAATCCAATGACAGCAGCAACCCAGCCGGCAACCCCGGCCGCTCCTAACAATAACGAGCCGGTGCGTGTGAACCACACCGCCCGCAACGTCATCATCACCATCGTGGTCGTGGCGATTATCGCCGTGGCCGCGTTCTTCGGCTACCGCGCGTTTGCCGGTGCCAACGAGTCGTCCGCCAAGGGCAGCAAGGGCAACCCGGTCAAGATCGGCGTGGTCGGCGCTACCAACCCCGAATGGGTCAAGTTCAAGCAGGACGCCGAGAAGGCCGGCATCTACGTCGACATCGTCGACTTCCAGGACTACACCTCCGAAAACCCGGCCCTTGACTCCGGCGAGCTGGACCTCAACGAATTCCAGCACCTGCTCTACTTGGCCAACTACAACGTGAGCAACAAGAAGGACCTGCAGCCCATCGGCGGCACCGCCATCTACCCGCTCGGCGTGTACTCCACCAAGGTCAAGGACATCAAGGACCTGAAGCAGGGCGACACCGTCACCATTCCGAACGACGAAACCAACCAGGCCCGCGCTATCGGCGTGCTCAAGGCCGCCGGTCTCGTGACGCTCAAGGGCGACTGGACCGCCTTCTCCACCCCGGCCTACATCGACGAAGCCAAGAGCAAGGTCAAGGTCACCCCGCTCAAGGCCGAACAGGTGGCCACCACCCTGAAGGACCCGACCATCGCCGCTGGTGTGATCAACAACGACTACGTGGCCGATGCCGGTCTCGACCCGAAGGACGCCATCTACCAGGATGACGCCGAATCCGAAGAGGCTCGCCCCTACATCAACGTGTGGGTGGCCCGCAAGGCGGACGTGAACAACGAGACCTACAAGAAGCTCGTTTCCATCTACCAGCAGAAGGATGTGCTCGACGCCCTGCAGGAGAACTCCGGCGGTACCGCGGTGTTCGCCGACAAGTTCAGCGCCAGCGAGCTGCAAGGCTTCCTGTCCGACATTGAGAAGGATGCCAAGGCCCAGCAGTGAGCCGCGGCTGATACGAGCGCACGACTAGCCTGTCCATAGCCATTACCACCAAGCGGAGCGAGTACCCGAGCCAACAATCGGGATTCGCTCCGCTTCCGTGACCGGACACCAACAACCAGCATCAGGGAGCACTATGAGCGACCCCATCATCACCTTCGACCATGTCGTGAAGGAATTCAAAGCACGCGGACGCGGCGCGAACATCGCACGAGCCGTGGATGACGTCAGCCTGACCATCGATCGCGGTGACATCTTCGGCATCATCGGCTATTCCGGTGCAGGCAAATCCACACTGGTCCGGCTTATCAACGCGCTCGAACGACCCACCTCCGGCACTGTGACCGTGCTTGGTACTGATATCACCTCTCTGAGTGAGACCAAGCTGCGGCCCATCCGCCAGAAAATCGGCATGATTTTCCAGCAGTTCAACCTGTTCTCCACCAAAACCGTGGCCCAGAACATCGCCTACCCACTGCAACTCGATCACTGGCGCAAGGACTATCAGGATCGTCGTGTCAACGAACTCCTTGAATTCGTGGGCCTCAGTGAGCACGCAAACAAATACCCTTCGCAGCTGTCCGGCGGCCAGAAGCAGCGCGTCGGCATCGCCCGCGCACTGGCCACTAATCCGGAGATTCTGCTCGCCGACGAAGCCACCAGCGCGCTCGACCCGGAAACCACCACCGAAGTGCTGGCCTTGCTCAAGCGTGTGAACGAGGAATTCGGCATCACCATTGTGCTTATCACCCATCAGATGAACGTGGTCCAGCAGATTGCCGGCCGCGTGGCCGTAATGAGCGCCGGACGCGTGGTCGAATCCGGCGACGTATACGATGTGTTCGCTGCACCCCAGCAGCCGGTGACCAAGCGATTCATTGCCACCGCATTGTCTGGCCTGCCCGAGGAAGACCGGGTCGAGCGATTGCATCACGAATGGTCGGGCCGCATTGTCACCGTGCTTATCCGCCAAAAGGACGTTTCCGGCACCCAAGGCCATGAACTCAAGGCATCCGGACAGAATATCTCCGAACTCATCGCCAAATACGGCGTCGAATCCAGCCTGCTCTACGGCGGCATCGACACGGTCAAGGGGACCGCCATCGGTGCCATCACCTACGAATTCAACGGGCCCGGCTGGCATGTGGACGAATTCCTGCGCGAGCTCGCCGCCAATAGCGACGTCATCGACTTCGGCACCGCCGCAAAGCCTGTGGCCTACGCCGACGCAGTCGCCGGACATGCCTCCTACGCCGAAGACCGCGCCCATGACCCACTGGCGGCCGATACTGCCACCGCGCCCGCCGCGTCCGCCGCCGCACATGAAGGAGCCAACGCATGATCATCCTCGCCAACCCGCGTAGCGACTGGAACGTGCTGCGTCCACTACTGTTCGAATCCATTGGCCAGACCCTGACCATGGTGCTCGTCACCCTCGTCATCGGCGGATTCCTCGGCCTGATCCTCGGCGTGGTGCTCTATGGCACCCGCCCCGGCAACCTGTTCGAGAACGCGGTCGTCTACCGCATCCTTGACATCATCGTCAACATCGTGCGCCCGATTCCGTTCATCATCTTCCTGGCAGCCATGCAGCCGCTCACCATCGTCGTGGTCGGCACGTCCATCGGCACCGTGGCCGCCATCTTCCCGATGGTGGTGATGTGCACCTTCGCCACCTCGCGTCTGGTCGAACAGAATCTCGTGCCGGTCGACCCGGGAGTAATCGAGGCCGCGCGTTCGATGGGTGCCGGCAAGCTCACCATCATCCGCACCGTGCTCATCCCCGAAGCCCTGGCACCGCTGATCCTGGCCTACGCCTTCCTGTTCATTGGCGTGCTCGACATGTCTGCCATGGCCGGCTACATCGGCGGTGGCGGTCTCGGTAACTTCGCCATCGCCTACGGCTACCAGAAGTTCGACCAGACCGTCACCTGGACGGCCGTGATCATCATGATCGTACTGGTCCAGGTGGTGCAGGGCATCGCCAACGCCATCGCCAAACGACTGCTCAAACGCCAGCAATAACAAGGCATACTGACCCCATAGATCGCGGCCCTCGCCAATATGGAGCGAGGGCCGCAATATATTCTTCGAGCTACTAGAATCGGGAACCATGAGTGAACATATCGACATCGACCACGAACTCATCACTATCCGCCACTACCTGCACGCCCATCCGGAGCGTAGTTTCCGTGAATTCGGCACCAGCATCTATCTGACCGACCAGCTCAAGGCGCACGGCATCGAGATCCTGCACAACCCGCTGGAGACTGGTGTTGTGGGGCTCATTCAGGGCGAGGCCGGTCCCGGGCCGCGTATCGGGCTGCGCGCTGACATCGACGGCCTGCCCATCGTGGAAGACTCCGGACTGGAGTTCAGCTCCGTCAATGAAGGCGTGATGCACGGCTGCGGCCACGACCTGCACATGACCGGTCTGCTCGGTGCCGCCTTCTGGCTCGCCGAGCACCGTGACAAGTTCGCCGGCTCGATCAAGATTCTGTTCCAGCCGAGTGAGGAGACCGGCCAAGGCGCTCGCGCCATGATCGACGCCGGACTCGTGGATGACGTCGAAGCCATTATCGGCACGCACAACAACCCCAACTATGCGCCCGGCCAGCTGGCCATCGGCGTTGAGCCGATGATGGCCGGCTGCGTGAAATTCCGCGTGACCCTCCACGCCCAAGGCACCCACGCCGGTTACCCGTACAAGGGCACCGGGCCCATCGAAGCGCTCGCCAGTATTATTCTGAGCCTGCAGACCATCGTGAGCCGCAACGTCACGCCCTTCCACCCGCTGGTGCTGTCCGTTACCGAAGTGCACGGCGGCCATGTGTGGAACGTGGTGCCCGCCGAAGCCGGATTCCAAGGGACTGTGCGCTATTTCCACAAGTCGGATGGCAATCTGGTCGGCCGCCGATTCAAGGAAGTGGTGGAACACACCGCCGAGGCATACGGCATCAGCGCCGACGTGGTCTGGGATGACTTTCAAGACCCGCTGGTCTCCGATCCAGGTCTCGCCAAGGCCGTGGCGGCGGATGTCAACGACTACGCGCAGCTCGAACCGATACGTCAGTCGATGGCGGGGGAGGACTTCTGCGAATTCGCCAAGGTGACGTTGCCGGTGTTCGCGTTCGTCGGGTCAAACGGCCAGGAAGGTTGCGCCGACTGGCATAGCCCGCATTTCGTGGGTCTCGACGAATCCATTCCCACCTTCGTCAACTTCTACGTCAACACCGCTCTGCGCGTGCTCAACGAGCTGAAGTAAATCCTTTTCTGGCTCGCCTCCGGAGGCTGAGGCGTTAGGCAGACAGCCCAGTGGGCTGTCTGTAGCCGAAGGTGAGGCGACAGCCGAACCAGATATGCGCGGGCCTCGCCCGTCCATAAGTGCAGGACGAGCTATCAGCGAAGCTGACTGAGGGGAGTGGCATTCGTTCATTAGGTCGATTCATCGTCCATTAGGTCGGTGAACGGCGATACTGGTTGTTGGAATCGCGCCATTGCAACGACTGATATCGCATTGCAGTGACCTAATGAACGCAAAAACGACCTAATGAATGACGCCAAGCCGGAAGAACAGGCAATCCGACGTCATACGCGGCTACACTAAGAATCTATGACACAGCTTCGCTTCGCACTCGCCCAGATCGACACCTGCGTCGGCGCGCTTGACGCCAACGCCGCCAAGGTGCTCGACTACTCCCGTAAAGCCGCCGCAGGAAACGCCCAAGTGGTTGTTTTCCCGGAAATGACCCTCACCGGATACCCCATCGAGGATCTGGCCCTGCGCCGCACCTTCCGCCAAGCCGCATGGGACAAGGCCAACGAACTCGCCACCCAGCTCAACGACGACGGCCTCGGCGATCTGTTCGTGGTGGTCGGCACCGTGGGCACCGACCGCAAGACCTCCAAGCCGCGCAACCGACTGGTGGTCTTGCACCAAGGCGTGGTCTGGGCTGGCTACGACAAGCACTTCCTGCCCAACTACGGCGTGTTCGACGAATTCCGCATCTTCTCCGCCGGCGACCGCTCCGTGACCCTCGACGTGGACGGCGCCACCATTGGCGTGGCCATCTGCGAGGACATCTGGCAGGACGGCGGCCCGGTGGCCGACCTGGCCACCAAGAACATCGACCTGCTGCTCACCATCAACGGCTCGCCGTATGAGGAAGGCAAGACCAACACCCGTTTCGAGCTCGCCCAGCGTCGTGCCGCCGAGGTTAACGCCCCGGTCATCTACCTGAATCAGGTCGGCGGTCAAGACGACCTCGTCTTCGACGGCGGCAGCTTCGTGGTCGACGCCGACGGCACGCTTATCGAACGCAGCCCGATGTTCATGGAAAACCTGACGTTCTGGGACTTCGATTCCGCCGCCGAACATCAGGCCAAGGCCGAGATCGTTCCGGAACTCGACCCGGACGAAGAGGTATACACCGCCTGCGTGCTCGGCCTCAAGGACTACATGGCCAAGAACCACTTCACCGGCGTGACGCTGGGCCTCTCAGGAGGCATCGACTCCGCACTGGTAGCCGCCATGGCGGCCGACGCATGCGGCGGCGAGAACGTCTGGGGCATCTCCATGCCCTCCATGTACTCCTCCGACGGTTCCAAAGACGACGCCGCCGATTTGGCCTCCAACATTGGCGCCCATTACGAGGTCCAGCCCATTGAGCCATTGTTCAACGCCTACCAACAGCAACTTGACCTTGATGGCGTCTCCGCCGAGAACCTGCAGGCCCGCATCCGCGGTGTGATCGTGATGGCCAGCTCCAATTCGCGCGGTCTGCTCGCCGTGGCCACCGGCAACAAGTCAGAGCTCGCCTGCGGCTACTCGACCATCTACGGCGATGCGGTAGGCGGCTACGCACCCATCAAGGACCTGCTCAAGACCCGTGTCTGGGAGATCAGCCGTTGGCGTAACAAGGCCGCGGCCGCAGGCGTCGGCATCGGCGGTCTCAAGATCGTGGGCAACGAGGACGGCAACACCGGCATCCCGTTGAAGGACGGCGTGATGATTCCGGTCTCCTCCATCGAGAAGGCACCCTCGGCCGAGTTGCGCCCCGGGCAGAAGGACTCCGACTCCCTGCCCGAATACGCGCTGCTCGACAAGGTGCTCGCCGCATACATCGAGCACGCGCACGGCCGCGCCGACCTGTTAGCCGACGGCTTCGACCAGGTCACCGTAGACACCGTGATGCGATTGGTGGACCGCGCCGAATGGAAGCGCCGCCAATACCCGCTGGGACCGAAGGTCACGGCCCTCGCGTTCGGCCGCGACCGCCGACTGCCCGTCACCAACGCATTCAGGGAATAAACATATATTGCTCCCGCCAGCGGGAGCAAGTAATACCGTTGAGGAGGTACCAATGACAGACGATAACAAGAAGCAGTGGTATTTCAACACCGTCAAGAAGCAGGCCGAGTTGGGCATGGTCTCACCGATCGAACAGCGCATGGGTCCGTACAAGACCAAGGAAGACGCCGAACATGCGTGGGACATCGTGGTGGACCGCAATGCCAGATGGGAGGAGGAGAACCGGCGCTGGAAGAACTACGGCGTGAAACCCGCACAGGCTCGCCCCGAGGATTGACGGTCGAAAACTGACGGATACGGTTCTGCTGTCAATCTCAAGACCGAACCGCTCATACGAACATCACAGTATGAGCGGTTTCCCATATCTGGAGACGTGCAATAGTCCCATCAATATCTAGAAGCCATTGGAATGGTAGCGTTCACAGAAACAATGTGAGATAGCTCACTCCCAATTTCAGCTTTTCTCAAGCAAGTGCCAACTACACTGTTGAACCAAGGGTTCCGTGAAGATGCGAAACCTACAACCCCATTTAAGGAGTGACATGACCGCAGTGGAAAATGCAGCTGTCTCCCAGGAGGAGCTCGACGCCAAGGCGTGGGCCGGCTTCACCGAGGGCAACTGGCAGAAGGATATTGACGTCCGCGACTTCATCCAGAAGAACTACACCCCGTACGAGGGCGACGAGACATTCCTGGCTCCTGCCACCGAGAAGACCAAGCACCTGTGGAAGTACCTCGACGACAACTACCTGGCCGTGGAGCGCAAGCAGCGCGTCTACGACGTGGACACCCATACCCCGGCCGACGTCGACGCCTTCCCGGCCGGCTACATCGACTCCCCGGAAGTCGATAACGTGGTCGTTGGCCTCCAGACCGACGTTCCCTGCAAGCGCGCGATGATGCCGAACGGTGGCTGGCGCATGGTCGAGCAGGCCATCAAGGAAGCCGGCAAGGAACCGGATCCGGAGATCAAGAAGATCTTCACCAAGTACCGCAAGACCCACAACGACGGCG
>ENA-ORSM01003391-ORSM01003391.1-human-gut-metagenome-genome-assembly--contig:-NODE-3391-length-10028-cov-32.320866_pt1 | contig 10028 bp, 10 predicted proteins | sample MGYA00241903_ERZ509170 | MGnify/ENA primary metagenome ERZ509170 (study PRJEB26280, sample SAMEA2338784) | human gut metagenome | biome: human gut; feature: human-associated habitat; material: faeces...
GAACTTATAAATAAAGTTATAAAGTTAAATTATAGTGTTGCGGAATTAAGGTTAATCTACGCACCGAACCCTTATATGGAATCAACCGACACAAAACCGCTCGAGCAAAATAAGACCTATAGCTACAAGGAAATCTGGCTCATCGCCTACCCCATCCTCATCAGTCTGATCATGGAACAGATGATCGGAATCACCGATACGGCCTTTCTGGGACGAGTCGGAGAAGTTGAGTTGGGAGCATCGGCCATTGCCGGAGTATACTACCTTGCCATTTTCATGATCGGCTTCGGCTTTACGGTCGGGTCTCAGATTCTGATTGCCCGCCGCAACGGAGAGGGAAATTACCGTACCATCGGAAACATATTCTACCAGGGTATCTATTTCCTGATGCTGGTCAGTGCGGTGATTTTTACGCTTTCACAGCTTTTCTCGGAGCAGATACTGGGGAGCCTTATCGCCTCTCCCCACATTATTGATGCAGCCACCGATTATATCCAGTGGAGAGTCTATGGATTCTTCTTCTCGTTTACGGGTGCCATGTTCCGGGCCTTTTTCGTAGGTACCACGCAGACAAGGACGCTGACCCTGAATTCGGTAGTCATGGTCCTGTCGAACATTTTATTCAACTATACCTTGATTTTCGGAAAATTCGGATTCCCGGCCATGGGCATTGCCGGAGCGGCTATCGGTTCTTCACTGGCCGAACTCGTTTCCGTCATCTTCTTCATTACGTATACGTGGAGGAAAGTCGACTATAGGAAATACGGACTCAATCACGTTCCGGGTATCCGGATTAAGGAGTTGAAACACATCATGAGCATCTCTCTCTGGACCATGATACAGAATTTCATCTCACTTTCCACGTGGTTCCTGTTCTTCCTTTTCATAGAGCATCTGGGAGAACGCCCGCTGGCCATCTCAAACATTATCCGAAGCGTATCCAGCCTGCCTTTCATGACGGTCATGGCATTTGCTTCGACCTGCGGCTCACTGGTCAGCAACCGTATCGGCGCCGGCCATCCGGAGGAGGTGCTCCGTCTGATTGGCCGTCACATCCGGCTGTGCACCTGCATCGTACTGCCGGTCATTGCCCTGATTGCCTTGTTCCCGCACGGTGTACTGAGAATCTATACGGATATTCCGGAACTCGTGGAAGCTTCCATCCCGACCCTTTGGGTGCTTTGTTCCGCATACTTCATACTGATTCCGGGGAATATTTATTTCCAGTCGGTTTCGGGTACGGGAAATACCCAGATGGCATTCAAACTGGAACTGGCGGCCCTGATGATTTACCTCATTTTCATCTCGGTAGTCATACTGATTTTAAAGGCTGATGTGGCCATCTGCTGGTTTGCCGAACATCTTTATGCTCTTTGCATCGGAATAGCCAGTTATCTGTATCTGTATAAAGGCAACTGGAGCCGGAAAAAGATCTGATCCGCCTGTACCGGAAGTTTATCCGGTACACGGATTTGCTACGTATTTCGGACAGGGATTTCAAGAACCATGTCCTTCACAGAGGGAAAACCCTATGAAACAATAGGGTTCTCCCTCTGTTCTTTTAGGTGAAAATCTTCGCTGTAATGTGCCCGATTGTGTACTTTTGTCTCAAACAAGAAAACAAAACAAATAATGATTCATAAAAGAAAGGAGGGCATTATGAAAGCCATTCGTATAAAATGTCAGTACGTGATTATCCTGCTCGTCAGCATGCTGGCGTTCACTTCATGCGATATTGAAATCATTGGCAACGACAACGGATATTATGAGAACAGCCGTTTTTTATGCAACAATCCCTGGATGGATGAATGGGTAGATACCTACCGGTGTTACCATTACCGGGAACTGGTATTTTTCCCCGACGGAACCGGTGAAATCTATACCTATGTAGAGGACGAATACGGCCGCGTAATGGAAAAGAGTACGGTGTACATGGAATGGGAATGGCGCAATCACTCTTACACCAGCCTGTGCATGTATTTCAGAGGAAAGGCTTCCTATATCGATGATATCTATCCGAGAGGCTATGACATGGAGTGCCAGATAGACGATGTACCGGTTGTACTGAAACCGGTGTATTAAAAAATCAGGCATCCTCCGGACACATCGGGAAACCGATAAACCGAAGGATGCCTGAAATGTATTTCATCGGTACTGTCATCAGTTCTTGTTCCAGAATCCAGGAACGAAGATCAACAGTACGCCGAAGAGTTCCAGACGACCGATCAGCATCAGGAAAGACAAGATCCATTTCACCAGATCGGGCAGGGCACTCCAACTGAAAGCTGGTCCGAAAGCTCCGAGTCCGGGGCCCACATTACCCATACTGGATACGACCAGACTGAACGATTCCATGAAATCGATTCCCAGGAACATCAGTAGCAGCCAACTTACAAAAACCACAATCAGGTAAAACAGCACAAACGTGATTACGGTAGAAACCGTAGAAGAAGGCACTGTCTGACGGTTCACCTTTACCGGCAATACGGCACGGGGATGAATCAGACGGTTGAATTCGTTTTTGGCATTACGCAACACAATCAGCAGACGCATGCTCTTGATACCACCGCCCGTAGATCCGGTACATCCTCCGGCAAACATGGTATAAATCAGCAACAGCCACGTAAAGGGTGCCCAGTAAGAATAGTCATCCGTCGCGAATCCGCAGGAGGAATGAACGGAAGCGACCTGAAACAAGGCCTTCCGGAAGGCCTCCTCTATCTCGTAATTATTATGGTAAACCAGCGAGATACTGATCAGAAGGGTGACGGCTCCCACAGACGAGAGGAAATACTTGAATTCATCGTCCTTGAACAGGGTCATGAAGCGTCCTTTCAGACACATGAAATACAGTGCAAAGTTCAGACTGGAAAGAATCATGAAAATGGCAATGACGTACTCAATAAACGGGGAGTTCCAATAAGCCACGCTGCTCTGCTTGGTAGAATATCCTCCGGTAGCCGTGGTGGTGAAAGAGTGGCAGACAGCATCAAACAGGTTCATGCCTCCACACATCAGCAACGCTGTCTCGGTAACCGTCAGTATCAGGTATACGGTCCAAAGCCATTTGGCCATGATGCTGATTTTCGGATGGATCTTGTCGTGAGTGACCCCCGTAGCCTCGGCAGAGAACAGCACCTGATTGCCGACCCCGAAAATAGGCAGGACGGCAATGGTAAAGAAAACAATACCCAATCCCCCTATCCACTGCGTGAAACTGCGCCAGAAAAGCATTCCATACGGCAGTGACTCAATATCATCCAATATAGTGGCTCCAGTGGTAGTAAATCCCGACATCGTTTCAAAAAAAGCATCCGCTACGGAAGGTATCTCCCCACTGATGTAGAAAGGCAGCATGCCGAAGGCGGTAAACAGCACCCAGGTAAAAGCTACAATACAATATCCGTCGCGCCGTGACAATTTATTTTCGGCTCCCTTGCCTAATATCAGGAAGAGCCCTCCCACCACGACAGCAATAAGAGTAGAATAAATAAAATAGATATAATCGGGTTCGTTATAACTCAAGGAGACTCCGGTACAGATTAAGAACATGATTCCTTCCAAGAAAAGCAGGATGCCCAAAATTTTCAGGATCATTTTCCGGTTAATCAGACTTTTATTCCGGTTTAATACATTATCTGCAACTATTTCTTCCATTTCTATTTTTTGAAAAGTAACGTGCAAATCTAATGAAAAAAGATTGAAGAGAGAAGTACATACAAACAAAAGTGGATTTCAGGTGACAGTTTCTCAGAACAAACCGACCTTGAAATCCACTTTTATCTTTTCTTACGACATTGTCAAGCCTTTTCCACAATCCGGTCAGGACATGGTACCACCGATAATATCCAGCAACTCGTTGGTAATGGCCTGCTGACGGCTCTTGTTGTACAGCAGGGTCAGTTCCTGAATCAAATCATTGGCATTGTCCGTAGCAATCTGCATGGCCATGGTTCTCGCAGCATGCTCTGCCGCTACCGAATCCAGCAATACGGTGTATATCTTCATGCGAAGCACTTTCGGCAGCAATTCGCTTACCACGGTTTCGACAGAAGGTTCCACGATGTAGTCGGACTGCATTTCGCCGTTACCTGCATCGGCCATTTCCTTAGTCTTGCTCAGGTCAATCGGCAAATAGGTCTCACGGGTAAGTACCTGAGTAGAAGTCGACTTAAAGTGATTGTAAAGCAACTCTACCTGCTGGATCTCTCCCGAGAGAAAACGGGTCATCAGGGCAGATGCCAGCTCGGAAGCCTCCTGGAAATTTGGTTTTCCGCTCATATGCTGATAATCGCCTTCGGGAACAATGTCCAATTTCTTGACTGCATCAGCCACTTTACGTCCCACCGGATAGACAAGAATATTCTCCTTTCCGACCTGGCCCGCATACTGGTTGATCATCTCCGTCAGGTGGCGGATCACATTGGCATTGAATCCGCCACAGAGACTGCTGTTTGAAGCAAAGACAACAATTGCAACCTTTTTCACCTCACGCTTCACAATGAAAGGTGACTCTACACTGACGTCCGATTTCAGGAAATTCGTCAGCATATGATAGAGCCTGCGTTCATAAGGAAGCATATTTTCTATCGCCTCCTGTGCCTTATGCAGCTTGGAGGAGGCTACCATCTTCATCGCTGAAGTGATTTTCAGCGTTCCATTGATCGAATTGATCCTTCCTTTTACTTCCTTCAGTGATGCCATGATTCTTATTTATCTTTAAACTGTACAATTGTCTGGGCTGCCACTTTCTCAATAATCGCAGTAACCTCTTCGTTGATTTTTCCGCTTGCCAGCACATCCAGTACATCGGCCTTATGATCGGCACGCATATTGTTGAGGAAGGCCTTCTGGAAATCACGTACCTTGCTGATAGGAATATCACGCATCAGTCCGTGGGTTCCACAGTAAAGTATGGCTACCTGCTCACCTACCGGCATCGGAGAATACTGAGGCTGGATCAGCAGCTGATTGTTCTTTCGTCCGCGGTCGATGGCCATTGCAGTTACCGGATCCATGTCACTGCTGAACTTGGAGAATGCTTCCAGTTCACGGTACTGAGCCTGGTCGATTTTCAATGTTCCGGCCACTTTCTTCATACTTTTGATCTGCGCGCTACCTCCAACACGGGATACCGAAATACCTACATTGATGGCAGGACGGAATCCCTGGTTGAACAAGTCGGTTTCAAGGAATATCTGTCCGTCGGTAATGGAGATTACGTTGGTAGGAATGTAGGCAGAAACGTCACCCGCCTGTGTTTCGATAATCGGCAAGGCAGTCAGTGAACCTCCGGCTTTTACTTTTCCCTTCAGGCTGGGCGGAAGGTCATTCATCTGCTCTGCCACTTCCTGCTGGCTGATGATTTTCGCAGCACGCTCCAGCAGTCGTGAGTGCAAATAGAAGATATCACCCGGATAAGCTTCACGGCCGGAAGGACGACGCAGAATCAAAGATACCTCACGGTAAGCAACGGCCTGCTTCGACAAGTCATCGTACACCACAAGAGCATGTCGGCCGGTATCACGGAAGTATTCGCCGATGGCGGCACCTGCAAACGGAGCAAAATACTGCATGGCAGCAGGGTCGGAAGCAGTAGCCGCAACGACTACCGTGTAATCCATCGCTTCCTTTTCACGCAGGGCATTGACCAGGGCAGCCACCGTAGATCCTTTCTGTCCGACGGCTACATAGATACAGTAAACCGGATTGCCGGCTTCGTAGTTGGCACGCTGGTTGATGATGGTATCAATGGCAATGGCAGTCTTACCGGTCTGACGGTCACCGATGATCAGCTCACGCTGTCCGCGTCCGATCGGAATCATGGCGTCAATGGCCTTCAATCCGGTCTGAAGAGGCTCAGTTACCGGCTGACGGAAGATCACTCCCGGCGCCTTACGTTCCAAAGGCATCTCAAAGAGTTCACCACCGATTTCACCGCGTCCGTCCAAAGGAACTCCCAACGGGTCAATTACACGTCCCAGCATGCTTTCTCCTACGTTGATAGAAGCAATACGCTTGGTACGTTTCACAATCATTCCTTCCTTAATCTGATCGGTCGGTCCCAACAATACGGCACCCACATTGTCCTCCTCCAGGTTCATCACAGTACCCATGATACCGTTTTCAAACTGAAGAAGTTCGTTGGCCTCCGCATTCCGCAAGCCATAAATGCGCGCTACCCCATCGCTGACCTGCAGCACGGTACCCACCTCATCAAATTTCAGCGAAGTATCAATGCCTTGAAGCTGACTGAGCAATACTTCAGACACTTCACTGGGTTTTATAGTATTTGGCATAACTACTCAATTTTAATTTAAACAATTCTTTTGTTTCTCGCTAAAAACTGCTGGCGTACCCGTTTCAACTGATTCTGCACGCTCGCATCCAGACGGAATCCATCGAGCTCGATAATATATCCGCCAATAAGGCTTTCATCCGTACGCGCTTCGATTTCCACAGTTCCATGCGTACGCTCGCCTATCAGTTCCGACAGGTGTTTCACCAGGCGCTCGGAAGGAACGGCTGTAATCAGACGGCCACTGAAGATATGTTTGTCTTCACGATACAGGTCGATATACGACCATGCCATGAATTGCAGGAACTTTTCCCGTTTTGCCTCCAGTACCAACTGGAAGAAACGCTGCAGTTCCTCGCTTACAGACGTACCTCCTGCCGCTTCGCACAACAGTGCCATTTTCCGCTGTACATCAAGTATCGGATTTTCCAAAGCACGCCGCAATTCGGGAACAGCCATAAGATGACCGGCCAGCAACCGCACTTCATTGTATACAGTATCCTCCTTCCCTTGCGCCTTCGCATAGGCCAGTAAGGCTTTCGCATAACGCTTCGAAACGACTCCTATATCCATACTTCATGATTATTTTTTTGCCGATTCCAGCATTTCGTCCAGCATACGGTCAATCAGTTCTTGCTGTTCCTGGGTATCGGCCAGTTTGTTACGCATAATCTTTTCAGCAATTCCTACCGAGAGCACGGCAACCTGACGGCGAATGTCGCGGATTGCACTTTCTTTCTCGGTTTCGATCTGCTTCTTCATTTCTCCCATCAACCGTTCTCCTTCGGCAAAGGCACGTTCCTGAGCCGCTTTCACGATACGGTCGGCAGTTTCTGCAGCCTGAGTCAGAATTCTTGCCTGCTCATCATGAGCTTCTGCCAATATCTGCTCGCTTTCCTTTTTGATATTGGCAAGGCGTTCATTTGCCTCACGCGCCGATTTCAGCGAATTGTCAATATATGCTTTCCGGTCGTCCACCATCTTGATGATTACTGGGAAACCGTATTTCGCAAGAATAAAGAACACGGCTCCAAACACAATGATCATCCAGAAAAGCAACCCCGGATCTGGTGTTAATAATCCCATATTTCAAACCTTTTACAGGAAAGTTCAAGGAAGGCAGAACAAGGCTGCCTTTCCTATGCTTTCCAGATTTTTTAATTACAAGAACAATGTCAGCAAACAAACTACGATCGCAATCAATGCAACACCTTCTACCAAGGCAGCTGCAATAATCATGTTCATACGAATGTCTCCGGAAGCTTCCGGCTGACGTGCGATACCTTCCATGGCAGAGCTACCGATTTTACCAATACCTATACCTGCACCAAGTACTGCAATACCAGCACCAATAGCTGCACCTAACTTACCAATACCTGCACCCGCAATAGCTTGTAATAAAATTGACATTAACATAATCTTCTTATTTTTAAATGGTTATACTTTATCTTTAAATTAATTCTTTAATTATTCTTCAGATCCTTTTACTCTGGAAAGTCCGATAAACACGGCAGAAAGCATGGTAAATACATACGCCTGAATGAATGCGACCAGTACCTCCAATGCATCCATGAAAATACCGAATAATACAGCAACCGCAGTCATAGAACCATTGATAACCGCACCCGCCTTAACGGTAATAAAGATGATGGCTATCAGACTCAGGATGGCAGCGTGTCCCGCCATAATATTGGCAAACAAACGGATCATCAAAGCAAAAGGCTTAGTGAAAATTCCAAACAGTTCGATTACCGGCATCATCGGTATCGGCACTTTCAGCCACACCGGAACCTCCGGCCAGAAAATTTCTTTCCAGTACTCTTTGGAACCATACACATTGGTCAGTATGAACGTACAAACCGCCAAGACCAGTGTTACGGCTATGTTTCCGGTTACGTTGGCACCACCCGGGAAAATCGGAATCAGTCCCATCAGGTTGTTGACCAGGACAAAGAAAAATGCCGTCAGCAAATAAGGAGCGTAGCGCTTGTAATCTTCTCCGATACAACCTTTGATCACATCTTCATAGATCATCAGCACCATGGCTTCTACCATTCCTACTCCCCCCCGGGGAGCCCCTTCTTCTACCGGATGTTTCTTATACCATCTGACACAACTCATCAGAATCAGTAACAAGACCGCACTGTTGATGAACAGTCCCAGTACATTTTTCGTAATGGAAATATCAAACGGACGCACTTCCTCGCCAGCTGCATTGCGTTCCACAATCTTACCTTCGTTCGTGCCTTGAGAAGCAATATACAGTCCTTCATATTCCCCCTCTTTCAAGTGAGAAGAAGAGAACACATGCCATCCGGTACTGCTATGCACAATCACAGGAAGAGGAATGCTCCATTCTTTACCTCCCAGTGTAGCAATATGCCATTCATAAGCATCCCCGATATGTCCGAATACCAGTTCACTTACATTCACCTCTTCTTCCTCAGAAGGGGCGGCCGCTGCTACGGAAAGAGAGTCTGCCTGCTGTGCATTCAGCATTCCAGGAACGCTTACCAGTAAGAGCAAAAGCAATACGATTGATTTTAATTTTTTCATCAGTTCTTTTTTTTACTGTTCTTCAGTTTTGCCTCAAAGCGCAGAAAGAAACGGGTTTCAAAAATCAGGAAGGCAAAGAAGAAGAAGATAAACGTCAGCATGAAAGCCAGAATCTCATGCCCTATGACCAATGCATAAAACATCAGCACAATGGCGCTTAACGTAAACTTCAGCACTTTGCATATCATGTAGCACATAATCAGTTTTTCCAGTCCCAGACGATAAAAGAACGAAAACATGGCTATGTACAGCAGACCGAAAAGATAAAAGAATATAGGTATGGCCGGAAACCACAGGAAATACCTTTCGGGTATAAACATATGATATACTACGGCTACCAGGACCGTCAACACCACACCAATGAGAGTCAGCTCTCGAATAAAAACTTTTCTTACGGTCAACAAAAACATAGTATCGTGTTGTTTTAAAACCTGTAAAACAACCAAAACATGCTAAGGTTCAATCGCCTGCTTCACTTTTCTCAAAGTTCGGCACAGACAGAAATCTGATTATTACTCACTTCCACGAAACCGCCTGAGATATTCAGGCTCTGCATTTCCGTTCCCGACGTATAAGTCAGCTTTCCGGCCGCCAGTGCGGAAATAAGAGGAGCATGATTCTTCAGAATCTGAAACTCTCCTACCTGCCCCGGCAGCGTCACCTGCGACACCTCTCCGTCGAAAACCATACGCTCTGGTGAAACAATCACTAAATGCATTTCTTTCATATTCTTTGTTTTCTATTTCAACGCACAATCACCCTTTCGCAGCCTCAAGCAGTTTCTTACCTTTCTCGATGGCATCTTCAATCGTACCGACGTTCAGGAAAGCCTGTTCCGGCAAGTCATCCACTTCACCGTCCAGAATCATCTTGAAGCCTTTGATTGTATCTTCGATGGATACCATTACACCCGGTACACCGGTAAACTGTTCGGCTACGGCAAACGGTTGTGAAAGGAACCGCTGCACCCGACGCGCACGGTTTACAGTCTGACGATCTTCATCACTCAATTCGTCCATACCCAAAATAGAAATGATATCTTGCAACTCCTTGTTGCGCTGCAAAATCTGCTTCACACGCTGAGCCACATCATAGTGCTCCTGCCCTACAATCAGCGGATCAAGAATACGTGAGGTTGATTCCAACGGATCTACAGCCGGATAAATACCCAGTT
>ENA-ORSM01003393-ORSM01003393.1-human-gut-metagenome-genome-assembly--contig:-NODE-3393-length-10018-cov-2.481582_pt1 | contig 10018 bp, 8 predicted proteins | sample MGYA00241903_ERZ509170 | MGnify/ENA primary metagenome ERZ509170 (study PRJEB26280, sample SAMEA2338784) | human gut metagenome | biome: human gut; feature: human-associated habitat; material: faeces...
CGCCGACGGTTCTCAATTCCTACGGTCAGATCGCCCAGTTCTGGGACGGCCGTGCGAAGACCCTTGCCGAACAGGCTGCGGGCCCCATCGCGAATCCCTTGGAAATGGCTTCGACCCATGAGCTAGCCGTCGAAGTGATCGCATCGATCCCGGGCTACGGCAAGTACTTCCAGGCCGCCTTCGGCGACGACAAGGTCGACATCAAGCGCATCACGGACGCCATCGCCGAATTCGAACGGACGCTCGTGACGCCGAACGACCGCTTCGACCAGTGGCTCAAGGGCGACAAGGACGCCATCACCAAGTTCGAACTCGAAGGCTATCAGCTCTTCAAGGCCTCGGGCTGCACGATCTGCCACAACGGCGCACAGTTGGGCGGTCAGTCCTTCCAGAAGATGGGCGTCGTGCGTCCCTACGAAACGACGAACACCGCCGAAGGCGTCAAGGCCATTTCCGGGCGCGACCAGGACCGCATGAGCTTCAAGGTTCCGGTGCTGCGCAACATCGAACTCACCTATCCGTACTTCCACGACGGCGAAGCGGCAACGCTCGAGAAGGCCGTCGAGGTGATGGGCGACATCCAGCTCGGCAAGCGCTACACCGAAGAGGAAACCGCGAAGATCGTGGCGTTCCTCAAGACCCTCACGGGCGAGCAACCCAAGATCGTCTACCCGATCCTCCCGCCCAACGGTCCGAAGACCCCGGCCTTCAACCCCTGGGCTCCGGCCGAAGCCAAGAAGTAAGGTCCGCCGAGTCGGGTGCCGGGCGCACCCGACCGATTCCGCGGAAGGATCCGCACACAGCGAAGCCTCGGAGACTCCGGTCTTCGGGGCTTCGCCGTTTCGGGGGCCGCACTCGTAGGGAGACCTTCCTCTTTTCTCACCGCCTCGACGCGCGCTTTCGCAGTTCGATGTCCTGCAGATCCCGCCCGACGGGGTCGTTCTTGGCGAGGAGTTCAATGTCGTCCGCCAACTGCAGGGCAAAGAGCACCCGCAGATAGGCCCCCATCGAGACCGTGGGATCCCCTTTTTCAATCTTCATCGCGGTGACGCGCGAACACTGCGCGCGTTCAGCGACGAGCGCGAGCGGAAGATTGCGGCGAAGACGCGCCACGCGGATTTGTTCACCGACGATGGAGAGCTTCTTTTCGATCCTTCGGGGAAGAAGGACGGAACGGGTGTGTTTTGTCATATAAAAAGAACATACTTCAAGGTTGCGTTTATTTTATTGAACATTCAACAACCGTGCACCCAAGGTTCCGAATCCGTTCTTCCCCTTCGACAAATGAAGAGGCGCCCCCGGAATTTCTCCCGGAGAGCGCCTCCTTTCGATCGAGGAGAAGAAGTTCCTCCCCCGTCAGTCTCTCTCAATCATTCTCGGTGCCAGCTCAGAACCAGGGGCAGTCACCGCCGCGGCGGCCGCCGTGATGCCCGCCGAAGTGACCGTGATGGTAGCCGCGGCCTTCACCCATGCGCGGGCAGTCGGGGTTCATGCCCATGCCGGGACCGTAACCCGGACCGCGTTCGAAACGGGCGCCGTTGCGGATGCCGATGTCGTTCGAGGCGAGGACCGTGCCGTCTTCCGGATTCACGAAGACGCGGGCCGCCGTACCGTCCTTCCCTTCCATGCGAACGTCCCAGACGAGGCCGTAGGAGCGGGTGCCGTGAAGCGTCGCAGAGAGCGCTTCGGCGTCGGGGTACTTTGCCTTGGCGGCTTCGAGCGCGTCGGCCATGCCGATCTTCGAAGCGGCCTGCGTAACCGCTGCGGGAGCATTGGGATCCGTATCGGTGGCGGCGTAGGAAAGCGTGGCGAGCGCAAGAGCCGAAGCGGCGACGGAGGCAAAGACGATCGTCTTTTTCATGATGGTGTTCCTTCTGTTTCGTTGGAGAAATCTTGTCGGAGAGTCGTTTCTCTCTACAGCGTCATTCTTCCATCCGAGACTTAGGAGAAAACTTGCCGAGTCTTAGGCGAGCCTATGTCGAAGTAACAAATGACAAGCGGCGGAAACACTTTCCACCCCGCCCCCGAAAAACGAAACGCCCGGCACCTTCGCGCCGAGCGTTTCCAACCTCACCCGAGAGACCTCGGGGCTTCAAGCTTTTGCGTCAGACCCTGTCAGACGACGTGCCACTCGTGCACGGGCCAGCCCATTTCCTTCGCCTTTTCGCGGAGCACCGGATCGGGGTCCACCACTTCCGTCGCGCCCGCGTAGAGGGCGAGCGGCAGATCGTTGCGGCTGTCCGTGAAGAAAAGCATGTCTTGGGGCTCAAGACCATAGCGCGAGAGGACCTCCTGCACGCGCTCCACCTTCCCCTCCCGGAAGGACGGAACGCCCAGGATTTCGCCCGTGAGTCGGCCCTTTTCATCCGTCACGAGGTCGATCCCGATTACGTGGTCGCCCGGGACGCCCAGACGTTCCGCGATGGGCTTCACGATGTAGGTGCAGGTGGCGGAGATGATCTGCACGGGAATGCCGAGCGCCTTGGCGCGCTCGATCCTCTCGAGCCCTTCGCGGTAGAACTTCGGACGAATCCAGCGTTCGGCGAAGTCGTTCAAAAGAACGTTCAGCCGTTCGGGTTCGATCCCGTAGACCGCAGGCGTCACCGCGCGCAGATAGGCCGCGATGTCGAGCGTTCCCTTGTGGTACTCGGCCACCATGCGGTCGTTCTCTTCCTTGTAGAAGGGATCGGTGACGACCCCCTCGTCATAGAGGTAGTCGATCCAGAGCTGCGAGGAGTCGCAGGCGATGAGCGTCTGATCGAGGTCGAAGACGACGAGCTTCGGGGGATGTTCCGGGGAAAAAGGCATGTTGTTTCTCCAATGTTCGGATGAAACTCGGAATCTCAGGCCTCAGCCCAGGATTCTTCAAAGAGATGCGTGAGGGTGTCGAGCCCGCCCCGACGGACGGCGACGTCCGCGGCTTCCGTGAGGACGGCCTTGGCGTGATACGCAACCCCGAGCCCTGCGGCGCGCACCATGAGAAGGTCGTTTGCGCCGTCCCCGGTCGCCATGGCGTTCTCGAGTCGGTCGCCCGCGACCGCCGTGAAGAGTTCCACGGCGCGGCGCTTTCCTTCGGCGTCGAGAATTTCTCCGCCCGCCGGTCCCGTCACCTCGCCCGTGAGGCGTCCGTCGCGAACCACCACTTCGTTCGTGAGCACCCCGTCGGCGCCGAGATGTTCGGCAACGTGGAGCGCGATCGGACGAAAACCGCCCGAAACGATCGTGGTCTTGATTCCGTGCCCGCGCAGGAAGGCAAAGAGCTCTTCAACGCCCGGGTTGTAGCGCACGCCTTCGATCGTCTTCGTAAGCACCGCTTCGGGGGCGCCCTTCAGAAGCGCGACGCGAAGCTTCAGGTTTTCCGTGAAGGGAAGATGCCCCTCCATCGCGCGGCGCGTGATGTCGGCCACCTGTTCGCCCACGCCGTAAAAGGCCGCCATGTCGTCGATGCACTCGTTGTCGATCAAGGTGCTGTCCATGTCGAAAAAGGCGTGACGAATCGTCCTCACCGAAGGAAGCACATCCAAAAAGAAGACGTCTCCTTCGATCGCGTCCGCGACGGCGCGAAGGGCCTTGCGGTCCGTTTCGATGTCGGGAAAGTCGTCGAAGCGGAGCGCCCCCGTCTGCCTCTTCGGCTCGGGATAGACGTCGAGGCGCAGGGTTTCGGCCCCGGCGCCGGTCAAAATCGCAATCATCCTTGCATCCTTGTGAGTTCCGGGCTTGAAAAGCCCGAAAAGAAAATTCTTCGCGCCGAAGTGAATACCCTTTCCTTCGGCGCACGTTCGCATTGCGGGCGGTCGGCAGACCGCCCGGGGGACGCGGAGCTCAGGCTCCTCAGGCGATTCGTCCGCCTTCGAGCACGTAGCGGTGTCCCGCGTAGTCGCGGCGCTTCAGCACCTGCGTGAAGTCGCCGCAGGAGAGCGTAATCGTTTCCGTGACGGCGCGCTCGGCGTTCGCCGCCTTTTCGGCGACTTCGCCCACAGCTTCCTTGAGGAAGCGCCCCTTCGGGAGCGGCAGCTGCGCCTCGTCATCGAGGAGATGAAGCGCCGTCATGATCGTGACGGCGAGGTCGTCGTGGCCCGCGGGTTCGTCGTGGCGCGCGGCCCCCGGGAACATCGTGCCCGCGGCCCCGAGAAGGCACTTCACTTCCTGCGGGAGAAGACCGCCGTGGTTGCCCGCTCCGAGCGGGAGTTCCTCCATCATGACGAGCGCCCCCTTCTCGGCGTCCCCGCGGCCCACGATGCGAAGATCCGGTCCGCGGACGTGGTCCGAGAAGACGAGGGCTTCCGAGAACGTTCCCGGAACGATCCCCTCGACGTCGGTCGAGCCCTTCGAAGCGGGCTGCGAGAAGACGAGCCCCGTGTCGGGATTCGCCATCAAGGCGTCGCGCGCGCGAACGAGGTTCGCCTGCGACGCATCCTTGAACCAGAGCCCCACGGCGTAGGTGCCGACGGCGACCACGTCGGCCGATTCGGGATCGGCCCCGTTTCTCACGTCTTCGCCGCGAAGGACCGTAAAGCCCGCGTCGCGAAGCGGCCGGAGAAGATCCGCATGACGTTCCACGACGCCGTGGCCGTGGTCCGAGAGGACGACGAGCTGAATGCCGGCGTCCCGACCCTTCTCCTCCCACCAGGCGAGCACCTTGGCGAATTCGTCGTCGGCGCTGCGGCGGGCGGCGCGGGTGCAATCGTCCCAAATGCCGAATTCGTGCGAGGAATGGTCGGGTTCGCCGTACCAGAGGACGGTGACGTCCCCGAGACCGCGCGGAAGTTCGTATTCGAAGAAAAGCTCCGACAAAAGGGCGTTCCCGTCAAAGTCCGGGAACTTGAGCGGCACGGCCGAGAAGCGCTCGGCGATCGCCCGGCCTTCGTCTTCGGGGACGATCGTGGTGAAGTCGTGCACGCAGAGATTCAGGTGCCCCGGGAACTTCGCGGCTTCGTGATGCTGCAGACGGGTGCTTCCCGGCGAATTCGCGCAGTAGACGCGAAGCGTGTGTCCCGCGCGCGCGAGGCGTTCGCCGAGGCTCGGAAGCGTGAAGAGACCTTCTTCGCCGAGCGACTCGACCGACTTCACGCGCGAGCCCGCGAAGACCGCGTTCTCGCCCTTCTTGCCGCGGCGAAAGAAGGCGTTCGCGATGATTCCGTGCTCGTTCGGGCGTCCGCCCGAGAAGATCGACGGATGGTTCACGTAGGTTTCGGTCGGGAAAGTCGAGAGGTAGTTCGTCCACTCTCGGTGACCGTCGAGAAAGGCCCGCAGGGCGGGCATGTCTTCCTTCGTCACGCAGTCGGGACGAAGACCGTCAAAGCCCACGAGCAAAAAGCGGGGCGAAGCGTGTTTCGTTTCTTTCGTCATGTTTTTCCTTCTCTTTCACGCCCTTCGGACGGGCGCGGTGAGAATCACGGGAAAATCGGCAGCGCGGGAGAACGCCCGCAAAGCCGACGGATAAAAAGTGTACGGTGCGGCGCAGGAGAAAATTTCGAAAAACCCTCCGCGCCCGAAGTCCTTCCCGGATTCACCGACGGGACGACATCGGGCGCGAACGGGTTCCTTGCGCCGATTGTCTGTTTTCGCCGGAGTGAAGCCCGAAGATCCCGTGCGCCCGAAGCCGCCCCCGGACATGATGAACGGCTCCGGACGCACCGGGATTCGAGGCTCCTCTCTGCTGCGGTATTCGGTCAGCGGTTCTCCGGATCGAGCTTTTGCTGCACGTAGTCGCCCAAAATCGACATCGAGAGCGTGGCGAGCACGATCACGACGCCCGGAATCACGGCGATCCACCAGGCGGACGTGAGGTAGTCGCGCCCGAAGCCGAGCATGGTGCCCAGAGAGCTCATCGGGGGCTGGACGCCGACGCCGAGGAACGACAAGGACGTCTCGAGAAGAATCATCCCCGGGAAGTTGAGCGTCATGTTGACGACGAGCGCCGAGGCGATGTTCGGGAGAATGTGCTTGAGACCGATGCGCCAGGTCGGAATGCCGAGACCTTCCAGGGCGGACGCGTAGCCCTCGGTGTAGGCCGAGCGCGCGAGGTTGCGCGTCAGGCGGGCGTAGCGGTCCCAGCCGTAGACCGTCATGATGACGATGATCACCGTAACGTCGGTCCCGAGGAAGGCGAGAATCGTCAAGGCCAGAATGATGAAGGGAAGACTCGCCGTGAAGTCGACCCCGGTGTTGACGAGGTCGTCGACGAAGCCCCCGAAGCGGGCCGCGAGAAAGCCGAGCAACGTCCCTACGATCGCCCCGAGAATCGTCCCGCAGACGGCGAGGATGAAGGAGAGGCGAAGCGAATAGAGAAGCCGCGAGAAGACGTCGCGTCCCAATTCGTCCGTCCCGAAGGGGTGCGTCCAGGAGGTAAACGGCATCACGAGACGGGCCGTGAGGTCCATGTCTTCGAGCCCGTAGGGCGCGATCCACGGAGCGAGAAGGCCCGAGACGAAGAAGAAGATCAGAAGCGCGGCGCTTCCCGGCACGAGCCACCCGCTCGCGGGCTTCAGAAGTCGGCGCGTGGAAACTGCGGTGTTCGACATGAAGGTTCCTTGAAAGAATGGTTCGTGAAAATTACGAGGCCTTGCGCAGACGCGGATTCACGACGAGCGCGAGAAGGTCCATGCAGAGGTTCGCCGTGATGAGCGAGGCCCCCGTGGCGAGAACGATCATCTGCACGACCGGAATGTCGCGGTTTGCGACCGACTGCACGAGGAGCTTGCCCACGCCCGGCCACGAGAAGACGTTTTCCGTGATGACGGCGCCCGCAACGAGGGTGCCGAGGAAAAAGCCCAGAATCGTGAGGATTGAGAGCATGGCGTTCGGGAGGGCGTGGAGCCAGATGATGCGCTTTCGCGGAAGACCGCGCATGCGCGCCGCCTTGACGCAGGGAAGATTCAGCGCCTCGATCATCGCGGAGCGCGCGTAGCGCGAGAAGATCGCCGCTTCGCTCGTCGCCATCGTGATCACCGGCATGATGTAGTGCCAGACCGTGGCGTTCCCGTAGGAAGGCAGAATCCCGAGCGTGATCGAGAAGATGAGAAGAAGGAGCACGCCCATGAAGAAGTTCGGGACGGCATAGCCGAAGACGCTCACGAACATCATGGTCTTGTCGACCCAGGTGTTGCGGTAGAGCGCCGCGACGACCCCGGAGGGAATGCCGATCAGAAGCGTCACGACCGCGGTCGGGATCATGAGGTGCATCGTGGCGTCGAGCGCTTCGAGGAAGACGTCCTTCACCGGAAGACCCGTCAAATAGCTCTTACCCATGTCGAGCTGCAGGAACTTCCCGATGTAGATGAAGAACTGCTCCCAGAGCGGACGGTTCAGGCCCCACTGCTCGCGGAAGGCCTCGATGGCCGCGGCGTCGGCGCCGTCGCCCAGCATGATTCGGGCGGGGTCGCCCGTCAGGTGCAGCCCGAAGAAAACGCAGGCCGCGAGCAAAAAGAGCGTGAGGGCCGATCGGAAGACGATGCGGGCGATCAACGGGAACATTCGGTTTCCTCCATCTTTCCGAGAGACTTGAGGGCGTTTTCGGACGCCCAGCAGGCGATGCGGCGTTCCTCACCCTTCACATCCGTGAGTTCGGGGACTTCGCGCGAGCAACGGTCGGTTGCGAGCGGGCAGCGGTTCGCAAAGACGCAGCCTTCGGGACGGTCGATCGGGCTCGGCATCGCGCCCTTCGGATAAAAGCGCACGACAGACGCGTCCGCCCCCGGTGTCGAGGCGAGCAGGAGCCTCGTGGGGTGAAGCGGCCGGTGGAAGACGTCGTCGGTCTTCCCGGATTCGACGATGCGTCCGAGATACATGACGGTCACGCGGTCGCACAGGTACCGAACGACGTTGAGGTTGTGCGAAACGAAGAGCATCGACATGTGCGTCGCGCGCTTCAGACGCAAAAGGAGTTCCAGGACCTGCGCCTGAATCGAAACGTCCAAGGACGCCACGGGCTCGTCGCAGGCGAGCAAAGCGGGCCGCAACGCCACGGCGCGCGCGATGGCGGCGCGCTGGAGCTGTCCGCCCGACATCGTGGCGGGAAGGCGCGTCATGTGGTGTTCGGGCATCCCGACCGCCTTCAGAACCTTCGCCGCCTCCTTCAGAGCGTCTTCCTTCGAGAGACCGCGGTGAACGACGAGGGGTTCTGCGACCTGGTTGATGACGGGCATGCGCGAGTCAAAGCACCCGTAGGGGTCCTGATAGATCATCTGAAGGGCCGGGCGCTGCTTGCGCCACTCGGGCGTGCGCGGTTCGGGGAGCTCTTCGTCCTTGAAGCGCACCGACCCTTCGGTCGGGCGCTGATGACCGAGAACGAGACGGGCGAGCGTGGACTTGCCGCAGCCCGATTCGCCCACGAGGCCCATGACTTCGCCCGCACGGATCTGGAGGTCGATGTCCTCCAACACGTTCCAGGGCGTGAGGCGTCCGAAGAAGCCCTTTCGCGCGTAGTAGCAGTGACGCTTCACGCGCACGTCCGAAATCACGGCGAAGTCCGTTTCCTGCGCGTCGCCGAAGGCGGTGTCGGAGAGTTCCTCTTCGATCTTCGCTTCGGCTTCGTGCGCGAGCGTGCAGCGGGACTGCCAGTGATCGTCGTCGAGCTTTTTCATCGCGTCGAAGGTCGTTCGGCAACGCTCCGTCGCGCGGGCGCAGCGGCTCGCAAAGGGGCAGCCCTTTCCCAACTTGTCGGGCGGCGGAATTTCGCCCGGAATCGGAGTGAGCGATCCGCGCGTCGACGTCATGTCGGGCATCGCGTTCAAAAGCCCTTCCGTGTAGGGGTGCGCCGGATTCGGGATCACTTTTCCGACCGGCCCCTCTTCCAAAATGTTCCCCGCGTACATGACGGAGACGTCGTCGGCGACGTCGTGCGCGAGGTGCAGGTCGTGCGTGACGAGAAGCATCGACATGCCGCGCGCGAGCACGAGTTCGCGCAGTTCGGTCAAGAGTTCGCGCTGCACCACGACGTCGAGCGCCGTCGTCGGTTCGTCGGCGAGAAGAAGTTTCGGAGAGCCCACGAGGGCGAGCGCGATCATGATGCGCTGGCGCATGCCGCCCGAGAGCATGTGGGGATAACGCTTGGCGCAGAGCGCCGCGTCGGGGATCTTCACCCGCTCGAGGAGCGCGACGGTTTCGGCGCGGACGCGCTCGGCGCCCTTCAAACCGTCCTTGCGGAGCGCCTCGGCGATTTGTTCGCCCACCGTCATGACGGGATTGAGCGAACGCATCGGTTCCTGGAAGATCATCGCCGCGTCGCGCCCGCGAACGGACCGGCGCGTCTTCTCCGACGCGCAACGCATGTCGACGACGGCGCCCTCTTTGGTTCGGAGAAGAATTTCGCCCGCTTCGATTTTTCCGCCTTCGGCCTCGAGAAGCCCCATGACGGCGAGAGAAGTGACGGATTTGCCCGAGCCCGATTCACCCACGAGGGCGACGGTCTCTCCGGGAAGGACGGTCAGGGAAACGTTTCGGACGGCGGGTGCCGCGCCCGAGAAAGCGACCTGAAGGTTCTTGAGATCCAGTAGGAAGGTTGGGGATTGCGGATCGAATCGCGAACCGGTTTCGTTCGAAGTCGCCATGATGCACCTCTGTCAGAAGAAGGATCCCGACACACAGCTTCCGGGCTCCAAAATCATCCACGACCCCCACCCCGTCCGGCGCTTTTCCGTTTTAGGGACGCTGACCGAATCGGTTGACGATGGACATCGTTCATTGACGAGGCTATCACCACTTTCCGGGAGAATGCTATTCAAAATTACCTATACGACTTGCGTAGCGACACGGAAAACAAAAAGAAATTTGAAAATTTTCCGAAGTATCTCCTTCTTTCCCTTGCGGGAAACGCTTTTCCCTTTGTTCAAAAAAATCGAATAAAAAAGGGCTCCGCGAGGAGCTCGGAAGTCTTCGGGGAAGCCGCTTTGCGGTCTTCCCCGTGTTTTGGAAATGAGAACGTCGATCAGGCCTTCTTGACCGCGTAACGCAGCCACACGACGCCGCCCGGGAAGGTTTCGGTCGCAATGTGCTCGAGACGCTGGCCTTCGGCGGG
>ENA-ORSM01003415-ORSM01003415.1-human-gut-metagenome-genome-assembly--contig:-NODE-3415-length-9965-cov-3.799697_pt1 | contig 9965 bp, 10 predicted proteins | sample MGYA00241903_ERZ509170 | MGnify/ENA primary metagenome ERZ509170 (study PRJEB26280, sample SAMEA2338784) | human gut metagenome | biome: human gut; feature: human-associated habitat; material: faeces...
TTTTTGGTAGACTTTTGGTAGACATTTTGCTTTTTTACATCTGTCGTTACAACGGTGTATTCCCTGTACACTTGAAAAACCTGCATTGGCATAGTATAATCATTAAAAATCTCTAATTTCGGTTTTTGTTTGTGTGTAGAGGTTTTCGCCCCCTAGGGGGCACACAAAAGAATCGGAGTTTTCGGAAATACAGTGTACCTTTTCTGAAGGGTATGCCTCAGTGCATATCTTTTCTGTGGCCAATAGTCTCAAGATCCGGTGTTGTAGGAGGACGATAGTATGAGCAAACGAATCATTACGATCAGCCGTGAGTTTGGCAGCGGCGGGCGCACCATCGGCAAGGAGGTGGCACAGAAGCTGGGATATTCTTATTATGACAAGGAGCTGGTCCGCCAGGTCGCGGTGGAGACCGGCTTTGATGAGAAGTACATTGAACAGGCTGGCGAGTATGCCCCCTCCAAAAACTGGCTCTCTTTTGGTTTTGCTGCCCGGGGGTCCCAGGGAGCCATGGAGGGAATGTCCGCCAATGATTTTCTTTGGGCCATTCAGTGCAGGGTCATTCGGAGCCTTGCGGAAAAAGAGCCCTGCGTCATCGTGGGCCGGTGTGCCGATTATATCCTGCGGGAACGGGAGGATTGTCTCAACGTATTCATTCACGCCTCTATGGCGGCCCGGGCGGACCGTATCGTGCGCCTGTACGGCTCCAGCGAGAAGAGCCCGGAAAAACGCCTGGAGGAGAAGGACAAGAGGCGCCGCGTCTACTACAAGCACTATACCGACGGGGATTGGGGCATGTCCCAGAACTACCACCTCTCTCTGGACAGCGGAATCATCGGCATCCAGCGGTGCGTGGACATCATCTCCGAGCTGGCAAAGACACTGTAAAAAACTGCGGCGGATCTTAATCTTTCCGTTGACAAATCTACAAAATCTGATAGAATGTTTTTTGCAAACTGAATAGCCTTATCAAGAGTGGTGGAGGGAACGGCCCGATGAAGCCCGGCAACCTGCGTTCCGCAAGGTGCCAAATCCGGCGGTAGTGTATCGAAAGATGAGGGTGCATGGACTCTGACGCTCCGCCTCGGCGGAGCGTTTTTCATCCCCCCGACAGAAGAAAGGACGAAATATTATGGCAAAGCGACTGTTTACCTCTGAATCAGTGACCGAGGGCCATCCTGACAAGATCTGCGACCAGATCTCAGATGCGGTACTGGACGCCATCCTGGCCCAGGACCCAGACGCCCGGGTGGCCTGTGAGACCACGGCGTCCACCGGCCTGATCCACGTGATGGGGGAGATCACTACCTCCTGTTATGTGGACATCCCAAAGATCGCCCGACAGGTTGTGAAGGAGATCGGCTATGACCGGGCCAAGTTCGGCTTTGATTGTGACACATGCGCGGTGGTCACCTCCATCGATGAGCAGTCCCCCGACATCGCCATGGGCGTGGACAAGTGTCTGGAGGCCAAGGAGGGCACCCAGGACGACGGCCTGGACAACGGGGCTGGGGACCAGGGCATGATGTTCGGCTACGCCTGCGACGAGACCCCCGAGCTGATGCCGCTGCCCATCTCTCTGGCCCAGCGGCTGGCCCGCCGCCTGACCCAGGTCCGCAAGGAGGGACTGGTGGACTACCTGCGCCCTGATGGCAAGACCCAAGTCACGGTGGAGTATGACGGAGAGAACCGCCCCCTGCGGGTGGATGCGGTGGTGGTCTCCACCCAGCACGGGCCGGAGGCGTCCCTGGACCAGATCCGGCAGGATATGATCCAGCTGGTCATCAAGCCCATCATCCCTGCCGAGCTGCTGGACGATCAGACCAAGATCTACGTCAACCCCACCGGCCGGTTCGTCATCGGCGGTCCTCAGGGAGACTCCGGCCTCACCGGGCGGAAGATCATCGTGGACACCTACGGCGGTAGCGCTCCCCACGGAGGCGGCGCTTTCTCCGGCAAGGACCCCACTAAGGTGGACCGGTCGGCCGCCTATGCCGCCCGCTGGGTGGCGAAGAACGTGGTGGCCGCCGGGCTGGCCCGGCGCTGCCAGGTCCAGCTGGCTTATGCCATTGGTGTGGCCCGCCCCGTCTCCGTCCGCGTGGATACCTTCGGCACCGGAACGGTGCCGGACGAACAGCTCTCCGACGCAGTGGAACAAGTCTTTGACCTGCGTCCGGCTGCCATCATCCGGGATCTGGGGCTGCGCCGCCCCATCTACCGCCAGCTGGCGGCCTATGGGCACTTTGGGCGGGACGACCTGGACCTGTCCTGGGAGAAGACCGACCGGGCAGAGTCACTGAAGGCGGCTCTGTAACGGCGTCAGCGGCCAGGAATCTTTTCAGTTGGCGCCTCATAGACTGTACAGGCGCAAATAAGGGCCGGAGGAGATCCTCCGGCCCCTTCTTTCTGAATGACCGGCCCCGGGGCTGGACAATCGCCGCGCCATAGGGTAAAATAGAGAGAAAACAGCCGAAAAAGGGTATCTCTGCGCCCCATACAGGAAGGAGATCATAGAATATGGATTACAGCGAACTGCTTCGCCACGTGGATCACACACTTCTGACCCCCACCGCCACCTGGGACCAGGTCAAGACGGTCTGTGACGAGGGCCTCACCTGCCGCACTGCCTCCGTCTGCATCCCGCCCCGCTATGTGAAGCGGGCCGCCGCCTATGTGGGCAATCAGCTGAAGATATGCACCGTGGTGGGTTTCCCCAACGGCTACTCCACTCCTGAGGTCAAGGTGTTCGAGACCGAGGACGCCATCCGCGGGGGAGCGGACGAGATCGACATGGTGGCTGATCTGGGCCTGGTGAAGAGCGGCGACTGGGAGGGGGTGCTGGAGGAGATCAAGGCGGTCAAAGCATCCTGTAAGGGACGTATCCTGAAGGTCATCGTGGAGGCCTGCCTGCTGACCTGTGAGGAGAAGCAGGCCATGTGCCGTATCGTCTCCATGTCCGGAGCAGACTTTATCAAGACCTCCACTGGCTTCTCTACCGGCGGCGCTACCTATGAGGATGTGAAGCTGTTCCGGGAGCACTGCAGCCCCGATGTGAGGATCAAGGCGGCCGGCGGCATCCGCACCCTGGAGGAGGCCCAGACCTACCTGGAACTGGGGGCCGACCGTATCGGCAGCAGCGGTCTGGTTGCCCTGGCCCAGGCTCAGAGCAACGGCTGAGCCCAGCCCTTTTCACACCGAAAGATCCCCGTCCATTGTGAAAATGGACGGGGACCTTTTTGCGTTCTGCAGGCGTATCCCGCAGGAGTGACCTCTCGTTGGGCCCACGGTTCTGGATCGGTCAGTATTGCAGGCCTCCGTTCACATCCAGCACCTCACCAGTGGTCCAGGATGCGTCATCGCTGCCCAGGTATGCGATGGCGCCGGCGATGTCATCCAGCTCTCCCAGTCTCGGGATGCGGACACCCGCAGAGAGCTTATCCACCTTATCCTGAGAGAGAGAGAGGAACATTTTCCCCTTCAGCGGCCCAGGCGCTACGCTGTTCACGGTAATGTTCCAGGGGCCCAGCTCATATCCCAGGCACATGGCCATGCCGTTGATCCCAGCCTTTGCTGCAGCGTAATTCACCCCCACCCCCGGGCGGCCCGTGCGGCCCCCAATGGAGGAGATCAGTACGATCCGGCCGTAGTTCTGCTCCTTCATGGCGGGGACCACCGCTTTCACCGAATGATAGACCCCTGTCAAGTTAATGTCGATCACATCCTGCCACTGGGCTTCTGTCAGCTCATCGATGGGAAAGTGACGGAGAATACCTGCCGTGGCTACCAAGACGTCGATCCTGCCCCACTTTTCCTTTACTTCGGCTGCGGCGGCCTGGCAGTCCTCCAAGCTTCGGACGTCGCCCGGGATGGTCATCACCCGGTCCTCATCCCAGCCTTCCTCTTTCAGCATCCTGGCCTCCTGGTCCAGCGCCTCCCGGGAAAAATCGGTCAGCGCCACTTTTCCGCCCTCAGACAGCAGCCGCCGGGCAGTGGCGCCGGCGATATCCCCCGCGCCAGTGATCAGCACAACTTTATGTTCATATCGCTCCATTGCATATCCCTCCAGTCTTATCGTTGCTCCCCCAGACATGCCTTTGCCCCTTCCAGGGCCCGTCTGGCATGGGTCTCATAGCCTATCTTTTCCACTCTTGTCAGGTGGGGCACTTCCACACCGCACACCACCTGCGGGATCCTGGAAATGATCTCCGCGATGGGGATTGCACCCTCCCCGGGATACAGGCGTTCCGCCCGGCCGGTGTGGATCAGTGCCGCCTCATCTGTGGGAATTGGAGCCTCACAGTCGCACAGGTGCGCGTAATGGAACCAGCTCTGGGGGCACTCCTCCAGCTCATGCAGCTGGACCCGGGAGCGGTAAAAGTGCAGGCAGTCTACCACCACGCCCACGTTCTCTTTGCCGGAGTCCAGGAGCAGCTGCCTGACCTGACGGAGATCGGTGACACTGGCCCATGTGACGAATTCCACGCTGACCGTCTGCTCATATCGGGCGGCCAGCTCACACAGCCGGCAGAACTGATCGGTATAAAATGAGCGGTCCGGGGTCCAGATGTTGGTCAGGATGTGCCGGATGCCCAGCTCTGCTGCGGCCGCCAGCGCCGGTTCATAGTCCTGCACATCCACTCCAGCCGCGATGCGGGCATTCTCTGTATCGTGCAGCAGGATGCCTGTCTCCTGAGCGGCCCGCCGGGTCTCACGAAGCAGATGGGGATCCTTTGCGATGTCATAGGGACGCTCCCCCGGCAGCCCCATGGGGATGGTCCGCAGGCTGACCGCATCATAGCCCGCCCTGGCCGCCACCCGGATCATCTCCGGGGGCGGACAGCTGATGTTTGTCAAATGGACCAGGGAGTAAAGGTGTTTCATCAGTTGCCTCCTAAGATATCATCCTCCGGGAAACGGGGCCCGCGGTGCCCGCTCCCCGGAGGACGAACAGTTTCTATCTCAGACGTTCCGCTCAGGCGTATTTCTCAGCGGTGCTGATCTGCATGTCCACCAGCTCATCGCCGTAGGTGGCGCGGACCTCGTCATAGACACCGGAGCACTTGTCCCGCAGTTGCTCCAGAACGTCGGCGGGGAGTTCCACGATCTCGGTTCCGGTCTGAGCCACCAAGTCCATACGCTCAGAGAGCCGGGCGTCGCACTGTTCTCTGGAATACTGAATGGCGGCCTTGCCCACAGCCATGATCAGCTCCTTGTCTGTATCGCTCAGGCCGTTGTAGACGACCTGGCTGATCAGCAGGTTGTGGGATGCGGGCAGATGGTTTGTCAGGATCACATAGTCCTGCTGCTCATACAGGCGGTTGGCGTAGATGACCTCAAAGGGGTTCTCCTGGGCATCGATGGTGCCCTGCTGCAGCGCCATATAGACCTCAGAGAAGGCCATAGGGGTGGGGTTGGCGCCCAGCGCCTGCCAGATGGAGATGTGCAGTTGGTTCTCCATGACCCGGATCTTCTGTCCCTGCATGTCGTCAGGGGACTGGACCTTGATGTTGCTGGTCATCTGACGCATGCCCTGGTCGAAGAAGCCGATGAGCTCAAAGCCTTTATCCTGGTATTTCTCCTCGTAGAAGCGGAAGACCGTCTCATCGTCCATGGTATCCCGGAACTGTTGGGCATCCTGATAGAGGAAAGGGAGATCAATGGCATTCAGCTCAGGGACGAAATTGGCGGTGAATGCGGTGGACCCCAGGAAGAAGGCCACATCACCGGCCTGTGTAGATTCGCACAGCTCAGTGTCGGTCCCCATGGAGCCGTTGAAATACATCTGCAGCTGGATGCGGCCGCCGGTGATGGCGTTAAGCTGATCCGCCATGTAATGGACCAACAGGCCGTCCACGCGGTCCTCGGCGCCGTCGGTGGCAATGATGAAGGAGTAGGAGTCGCCCTGGGTGTAGTCCACAGAGCTGTCCAGTTCAGGCTGGATGTCGTAATCCGCCACGCTCTGAACGGCGCCGGAGCCTGTGCTGGAGCCGGACGGGGGCGGGGTGGAACCCGCGGAGGTCCCCCCTCCTCCACAGGCTGCCAGAGACAGAGACATTGCTGCTGCGAGGGTCAAGCTGATCAGTTTCTTTGTGGTGTTCATTTGAATTCTCCCTTCCTGATTTGACTCGCCGCCTGAGGCGGCCGCTTGTTCTGATGACTCAATCTTATCAGAGCCCTTTTCAGAATTCCAATACCGGTATCACATACCAGAGATCGGTTTTGAACATACCTTTCTTTTTGGTTCTTTTTGGGACTTTTTCCTGTCTTGACGCTGTGGAAAAAGGGGTGCTATAATAATTTTAGACAAAATTTGACCCAAATTCCGGGGAGGGACCGCTGACATGAATCTTCAGCAGCTGTATTACTTTCAGGCCATCAGCAGGCTGAAAAACTATACCAAAGCCGCAGAACAGCTCCTGGTCGCCCAATCCAGCCTGAGCCATTCCATCGGGGATCTGGAGCGTGAGCTGGGCGTCCCTCTCTTCTTCAAGGTGGGGCGGAATATTGATATCACAGAATACGGAAAGCAGTTCCTGATCCATGTGGACCGGATCACCGCGGAGCTGGAGCTGGCCAACCAGGAGCTGAAAAACATGCTCAACCCCAACATGGGCAAGATCCGCATTGCCCTGGCTTACACCGTGAGCAACCGCTTTATCCCCAATATGATCAAGGGCTTTTACGAAAATGAGGACAACCGGGCCATCCAGTTTGAGTTCAGTGAAAAGCAGGCGGCAAAGATCATTGACGCCTTTGCCAACCGGACTCTCGACCTGGGGTTCGGCGCCCGAATGGACAGCGACCAACTGGAACATTTTCACATTTTTGACGAGGAGATCGTCGCCGTGGTCTCCAGCCGCCATCCCCTGGCTCTGCGCGGGAGTGTGAAGCTCCAGGATCTGATTCGGGAGCCCATGGTCTCCTATACCTATAACTGCGGGACCCGGTACTGGATAGACGACGTCTTCCGCCGGTTTCAGCTCACCCCCAACATTATCCAGGAGGTGGACACGGAAAAGGTGATGGCCAGTGCTGTAGCCTCTGGTCTGGGCGTGGCCCTCATGCCCAGAATGACAGAGCTGAGCATCTACGATGTGGTCCCCCTGACGCTGGAGAATTCGGAGCTCCACCGCCCCATGTTCATGTGCTGGCCCAAGGGGGAGACCCTGCGGCCAGTGGTCAAAAATTTTTGGGACTACATTATGGACCGGGTGGGCGAGCTTCCCTCCTGAACCGTTCCCACAGCACAGGGGCGCGATGTCCCGCATATATAGAAAAGCAGAAAGACGCTGCCCGGGGAGAGTGGGCAACGTCTTTCTGCAAGAGAAGAGGAAACAGAAGTCAGCGGATCAGGCACAGCGAGATCTGTGGGAAGATCACGATCAGAACTAGGCCGATGGCAAACAGTATGGTAAAGGGCAGCGAGACCTTTGCGATCCGGATCACCGGGATCTTGGTCATGGAGCTGGCGACAAACAGATTGATCCCAACGGGAGGAGTGACAAAGCCAACTGCCAGGTTCACCACCATCATGATGCCGAAGTGGACCAGATCCACCCCGATGGCGGTCATGACCGGCGCCAGGATAGGCGTGAGGATCAGAATGGCCGGGGCGGCGTCCATCACCATGCCCACGAAGAGCAGGAAGATGTTGACCACCAGCAGGATCGTCCACTTGCTGGAGAAGGAGGATGTGATCCAAGCACCCACCATCTGCGGCACGTTCATCAGGGCCAGCACGCGTCCGAAGGAGACGGCGGCGGAGAGCACGAAGAGGATGGGGGCGATCGTCTTCAGAGACTCCATAAAAACAGCGGGGATCTCCGAGACCTTGATGGTCTTATAAATGAACACGCTGACGAACAGGGCATAGTAGACCGAGATCACCGCCGCCTCAGTGGGAGTGGCGATGCCGCCGTAGATGCTCCCCAGGATGATGACCGGGGTGAGCAGCGCCCAGAAGCTGTCCAGGAACAGCCGGAGGAATCCCTGTCCCCTCAGCTCCCCCATCACCGCCTTGATGCGCACCCGGTCCTCCCCTCTGCGGGCGGAGTAGTAGACCGCATAGATCATCAGCAGGCCGCCCAGCAGCAGGCCCGGCACGATGCCGGCAATGAACATATCGCCCACGGAGGTGCCCGCCGAGGTGCTGTACAGCACAAAGGGGATGCTGGGGGGGATGATGCAGCCCAGGCCGCCGGCCACCGTGACCACAGCGGTGGAAAACTCTTTGGAATAGCCCAGGTTGACCATGACCGGGATAGTCATGGCGCCCACTGTGGCAGGGGCGGAGCCGGAGATAGCCCCGTAGAACAGGCAGGTGATGATGACGGCACAGGGCACGCCGCCGATCACATTGCCCACGAAATAAGTAAAGACGTCAAAGAGCTTTTTGGAGATGCCGCCCCGGGCCATAATGGTGCCGGACAGCATAAACATGGGGATGGCCAGCAGAGTCAGGCTGTTGACGCCGCTCATCATCTGCCGCAGGACCATGACCAGATTGGCCGCGAAGGTGTTGTCCACGACCCAGGGCAGGATGGAGCTGATGCCCATGGTGACCGAGATGGGCAGGCCGAAGAGCAGGATGACAAAAAACAGGACAAAAAGGACCACGGCTGACATACTCACTCATCTCCTTTCTGAAGCAGGGTGCGCAGGTTGCTCCATACCCCCTGAGCCGCCCGGAATGCGGCCAGCGCAAAGCCCACCATCAGGGAGCCCTGGACAAAATACATAGGTATCCCGCAGGCGGCGCTGGTCTGGCCGTTTTCCACTGAAGCGTAGGCGAACTCCCAGGCACTGGGGAGCAGATAGAGGAAAAAGACTGTCATCACAACGTCTCCCAACAGCAGGATGACCGCCTGTACCTTTTTGGGGAAGAGGGAGATCAGAGTGTCGATCTTCAGGGAGATCCCTTCCTTCAGACAGAACCCTATGCTGAGGAAGGTGCTCCAGATAAACATGAAGCGGGCCAGCTCCTCCGACCAGGTCAGCGAGTTGTTGAGCACGAAGCGGCAGAATATCTGGATACCCAGCACCAGCGTCATACCCGCCAGCAGGAGAAACATGACCCAGCGTTCCAGATTCTTGTCGATTTTTTTCAGCAGTTTCATTTTATACCTCCTCATTTCCTTGTGTGCAGGTCAGCCCTCCGGCATGGGAGTGTGCGCCGTACAGACCAGAAGGACGATCAGCGGCGCCCTTCCGTCATTGAAGATCCGGTGGATCTCACCCCGGTCTATCAGGATCAGTTTTCCCTGATCGATATGGGCCTTCACATTCTGCTCCATGTCCTGGATCACACCGGAGCCGCTGATGACATAGCTCAGCTCCTCAGAGGAGGGGTGGTTGTGGAACACGCTCCCCTCTCCAGGTGCGTACACTGTGACATTGGAACAGAAGTCCACCGAGTTTTTGATGCCAAAGCACTGGAATCGCTTGCGCATCGTGCCGGGACTGTCCCCCTGCCAGACTCCTTCTCCATCTAAAAATGGATCGATTACTTTCATGCCGTTACCTCCCGTCGTTTTCCCCTGGGAGGGTCCAGCGGCAGTGTCACCTCCCAACGGCCTGTCTTGTACTTGTATTATCCGAGAAACCTGCACAAAAGACAAATACCAATATCACATAGCATCTATTGCTTTTGACCATGCGTTTTGAGAGGGCGTCCCGCCATATCAGCAGGGGTGTGGATAGGGCGGCGGTGGGACGCCCAGCGCATGACCCGCAAAGTGCCCAAGGTGTGCTGTATCCGCGGAGGTAAGCTGGGCATAGTTCTGCCAAGCTTCCATAATTTGTATCAAAACATCTCACAAAACAGCGTTTCCCTCCGGTTTTGAACGGGCCCGGATATGACGGGCCCAGTCAGAACAGGAGGGAATTTTTATAGCAAGCGGACAGACACAGTATTATGAACTGAATCAATGGGAGGGCAGCACCGTGAGCTGGGAAGTGGCCAATGACGA
>ENA-ORSM01003427-ORSM01003427.1-human-gut-metagenome-genome-assembly--contig:-NODE-3427-length-9946-cov-4.776261_pt1 | contig 9946 bp, 7 predicted proteins | sample MGYA00241903_ERZ509170 | MGnify/ENA primary metagenome ERZ509170 (study PRJEB26280, sample SAMEA2338784) | human gut metagenome | biome: human gut; feature: human-associated habitat; material: faeces...
GCGCTCACCTTTGCAGCATCCAGTATTATCTGCGCTTTTGGCTTAGCATCTGCCGTACCTCGCTCGCCGTATCGGCACTTAGAATTATGCGGTATTGCCTTATATTTTGTGTGGATTATGCGGGAACAAAAAACAGATTTTCAGGATTCTGTCTCTTTTTCTCTTTTGTTTACCTCTCTCTCGCTGGCTTCCACCATCGAGATCACGTTCAGCAGCACCAGCCGCACCACAGCGGGGTGCAGGCAGCTGTTGTTGATGGCGTTGATGACGGACTTTTGGAGTTCTTCAATTTTTGCGGTTGTGGTCATTTCATCACCTTTCTGCCATCGGGGAGCCGGAATATTCCGGGCGCGGATAGCTTGTATCTTCGGTTCGCGTGCCGCCGCAGGCTGCCAGCGTAAGCGGGATGACCAATGCAAGCACCAACAGCAAAGCCAACGTGGCCAAAATCTGCATGAATTTCTGCATTAAATCTCCCTCCCGTTCACGCTCAAAGAACCGCATTCAATTCTGCCGGGGATTTCAAACTTGCTGGCATTGCAGTGGATGACCTTATCTACCTGGTCAATGGCAATGCCCACAAACTCGCTGGTGGCCCCGCCGGTGGAATAATCAAAGCTGGGGTCGCCGGTGGAGAACCAGCCTAAAAACGTGTAGCGGGAGTTATCGCCAATATAAGATTTGCCGTACCGGCTGCTTAACACACCGGTCAGGTTGTTTTCCCAGTACCAGCGGATACGCCCCGTGTCAATGTCCACACGAGTGCCAGCATCTTTGCCCATACGAATCCAGGCATTGTCCAGGTCATAAGTGGTTGTGCGCGCCTTATTGTGTATCTGCCCGGTCGTAATGTTGCCGCCGTTGATGATTGTCTTATCCTGGTTCCAGGTACTCAAATCCGAAAATGTCACCACACCGGATAGGTTGATCTGTGCGCTGGAGATCTCTGTTCCGCCTGCCGTCAGCTTGATGGTGCTGCTGGTTCCGCTTGTGCTGGCCGTCAGCTTAATTTCGCCCACCGTCTGCTTAATCTCGGTTTTGGTTTCGTTGGCGGTCAGATAGTCGCCGGTGCTGGCCGTCCAGGCAGTGGGGGCGTTGCCCATCTGCACCATGGGGTGCATGATGGTCAGATCGTTGGTAACGGTGGCGTTATCGTTGGCTGTGCTTACAAACAGGCCGTCCGCATAGCCGTCCGCGGTCGCCGTAAAGGCCGCCCAGCGCAGCTTCCAGCCGTTGTCCAGCGCAATGTCCTGCTTCGCATTTTTGAATGCATTGCCGTAATAACTTTTTGTGCCGCTGCTGCTCTTGGTCTCGAACTGTAAAAACAGGCTGTCCGTGCCGGAGTTGAGCTTGTACAGTACCGATGCACAATAGGTCATGCCCTTGGCAATCACCAGCGTTTTGTCCGCGCCAAAGTGAAAGCGAGTGTTCTGCGCCTTGTTGGTCACGCGAACAGATTCACCTGTAATGGTGTAACTGCCTTTTTTGCTTGCGGCGTTGCCGCCTGCATCCAGGGTCGCATTGTTCCAGTCGTCGGTGCCCGCAATAATATTGTTGCCGCCGGTGATCCGCTGCGTTACCGTCTGGGTAATGCTGTCGGCTTTCTGGTCAATCGCGGATACGGATTCTTTAACGGTTTTGAATTCCCGCTTTGTGCTGTCCAGGTCGTTTGAAATGGTTGTTGTCGTTTCTTCCAGACTGCTGACTTTGGTGCTGATGCTATCTGCCTTCTGGCTGATGCTGGAAACATCCTCTTTCAGGCTGTTCACCGTTGCGGTGGTGGCGTAGTCCTGCAGCTTGCTGTCAACGGCATCATTGGCAGCACTGGTGGCAGTGTCCTTTACGGTCTCTGTTACAGATTCCGTCACCGACTTGGTAACTTCAGTCTTGATTTCCTCTGCGGTTTGGGAAAACAGGCTTTTTGCGCTTTCCTGGGTCAGATAGTCGCCGGAGCTGGCGTTCCAGGCAGTAGGGGCGTTGCCGTATTGCAGCATGGGGTGAAGCATCGAAAACTTGTTGGTGTAGTTGCCGCCAAGCCCCGCCCTTATGCTGCCGCAGCCAAGCTCGACCGTTTTCAGAATACCGGTGTTGCTGGGTGTCCAGGTGCCATACCGCAGCACCCAGCCGTCTGTCTGCTTAATTTCAAGCTGGTTTTCGGTTTTTATGCTGGAATAGTAAGAAGTTCCGTTGTCGCCGTCAAACGTAAGGCTCAGGCACAACCCGTCGGTGCCGGAAATTGGTTTGTACATGACGGACAGGCATAATGTGACGCCTTTTGTAATGCGAGCGCCCGCGGTGTTGAAAATAAAATACCGGTTGGTGTTCGCATTGGTTATTGTTGCGCTGCCATCATCGCCATACACCACGCTACTGTCAATGCCGACATAGGTGGCGCTCTTGAAGCTCTCACTGCCCAGGATCAGGTTTCCGCCGCCGGTGATTTTGGTGTCTTTTTTCACCTCAGAGGAAAGCCCATCCACCGTTGCTTTCAGGTCGGTATACTTTCCGGTCAGGTCGCTGGCCTTTACTTCCAGGCCGTCCACGCTGGTCTTGATCTCCAGCATCTTGCCGGTCAGGTTCTTGTAGCTCTGGCTGTTCACGGCGCTGGAACTTTCCTGGCTGGCGCTGCCCACGCTCTCAAAGCTGGCCTTGCCGGAAGAGATCGTGGCGCTCATCAGGTAGGTATCAAACTCCCGCCCGCGTGCGTCCTTAACGTGCACGATCTGCCCGCAGGCAAGGCCGGAACTGCTGGGCACCGATACTTTGCAGGGGGTGTAGGTCACGTTTTTCAGCACGTTGTACAGGTTTTGGACAACGCTTTTCAGGTTGGCTTCGGTGCCGGTTGTCAGCAGCAGGTTGCCCTGCACGGCGTAAGTGTTGGTGGCAGTGGTGCTGTCGGGGTAGATGACCCCCACGTCACTGTCCGACTGCCGGATCTGGACTTTCTCAATGGCCTTGACGGTGTAGTCCTCATAGCTCAAACTGTCAGCATAATAGGCGGTGCTGTTGCTGGCACCGTCCGGGGTGATTTTGGCCGTGCTGCGCTTGTCTGTGTAGGTCAAGAATTGCAGCTTGCCGTCTGCATTCATGTGGGCGTAGCAGCCTGCTGCTTCCGCCGCCCAGGAGATAATCTGGCGGCAGGTCAGGTCGTCCGCGTAGAACGCCTGCACGCTGTAGCTGCCGTTGATGGGCAGGCTGCTGCTGGCAAGCGTGACCCCTGCCCGCTGGCAGGCCAGCTGAACCAGCTGCCAGATAGTTTTGGGGAACTGTGCCTGATTGGCGTGCAGCCAGCCGGAGAAGTCTGCATCCAGCTTGGACATGGTGTCGTAGGCCGTGATCTTGTAGCTGTTGCGCTTGGTGCGGGTGGGCTTTTCGGCATAGAAAACGCCCACCTTGGTGCGGTTCCCGGCATCGTCCTGCCGGTAGTACGTCAGGGCATCCCCAGCCGTGATCTGCAGGCTGCCGCCCGGGTCTGCCCAGATTTCGGCTTCAATGTAGTCCGAAAACGCAGAGCCGATGGTAAATTCCTGCCCGGCGTTCACCGCAGTGTGCAGGGTAAGGCTCTTCACCGCGCTGCCGGGGGAGCCGCCCTTTAATTCGGTGCCGCTTGGGAGAGTGAGAATTGGTTGGAGCAAATATACACCTCCGTTGGGTTTAGTTAGGAGGTAGGAGTGAGGAGTTCATGGTATGCGCGTGCGCGCACGGGTTGAAAATTGGGCCGCAATCCCGTAGGGGCGCACATTGTGCGCCCGTCACCTTGTGGCAAATCCCATTGCGGAATATGTGGCAAAGTTTTGGAACGGTCAAGACCGTTCCCTACAATGCCGGACCTTAGGCCCGTTTTAACTCCTAACTCCTACTTCCTACCTTCTAACTCTCAATCAGCATTCAATAATGTTAAACTTCAAATTCTTCCACTGTTTCGTCTTGGCATTGTGCCAGGCGATGCCGTATTTGCTGCAGTAGCAGGTGGTGGTTTCGGTCTCGGTGGAAGAGCCGGCTTTGGGATGGGTGAACTGAAACGTTGCCTTGCCTGCAAACAGCCCAATGGTGTACTTGTATTCGTTATCCGTCAGGCAGCTGTAGGCGATGGGCCAGGTGGCAACCTTTTCACGTACCACTTCGCGGTGCATGTACCCGGCTTCGTCGCGGCCGGAATCGCTGGAATCCAGGTCGGAATAACTCGGTTCAATGTCGCAGTCCGGTGCGTACAGGGATTTGCCATCGATCTGGAACAGATTGGTCAGGGTCATGTCACACACCTCCTGTGGCAATGGCCTGTTTGCGTTGCCAGCGCTGTACGGCGCGGCCTACGTCCTCGTCGGTCAGCTCAATGCCGTACACGGCGGAGAGGATCTCCCGCAGCACGGAAACCACGGCTTCAAAGCCAGCCATCTGGCCTGCCTGCAGGTCCTCCATGACCTCGGCCACAGCCTGCTTGATGGTGTCCAGAGGAGCTTCCACGTTGGTGCCGTGGCTCTGGTCGCCCAGCACGGCGAGGAACTCCCGGTTGGCCGGGATGACCGCGCCTTGCGCCAGGTAGGGAATCTGCGGGGCGGTCAGGGTGCTGATATTAAACCCGACATGCCCGCCGCCGAATATGTCCGGCAGGTCGAACGAAAGGCCGTTCAGCGCGTTGATGACCGCATTGATGCCGGTCACAACGGCGGAGATCATCCGATTGATGAAGCCGATGATGCCATTGACGGCGGTCTTGATGGCGTTCGTCATCTTATCCCAGACGGTGTTGACCGTGTTGCCGATGGCCTGCCAGGCAGCATCCCAGTTGCCGCGGAACACGGCGCTTAAAAAGTCCGCCAGCCCGCGCAGCACAACAACGGCCAGATCGATGGCATCCGCAATAGCCCCAACGGCCACGCCAACAACGTCCGCAATGGCGTTGAATACCTCAGCAAACGCGGGGCCGAATGTGGCGATGATCCACTTGGCCACCGGGGCCAGCAGGTTGTTCCACAGGTCCAGCAGGCAGTTGGCAACGCTTGCCACCAGCAAAAGAATGTCATCCCACAGGGGGTTGAGGTGGGAGGACCAGAGGGTAGATAAAATCTGCATCAGGTTAGTAAGGATCGGCTGCAAAACGTTCTGCCACAGGGTGGTAAAAATGCCTTGCAGGTTTTCCAGCGCCAGGGCGGCACTCTGGGCAATGGGCTGGCCGTACTCGGCCCAGGTCAGCTGAACGCCGCCCAAAAGATCCTGCCAAACGGTCAGGGCAGCGGTTTTCATCTGCTGCCAGGCTGCATCCCACAGCGCGGCGGCGGGGGCGAGCACAGCCTGTAATGTAGCCCAGAAATTTTGCAGCTGCTGGTTTAATAGAGCCGGCGGACTTAACTGTGGCGGTTCGGCATCTGCGGCTTTGATTGTTGCAGCGCTGCTGCTTTTGCGGGTGGTGGAAGCCGCCGCAGCTCCGGCACTTTCGGCAAGAGAAGCCTGCAGCCGGTCCAGCTCATCAAATTCCGCAACGCTGCGTTTGGCGGCCTTGGCTGCTTTGGTGGTGCCACTGGCAAGTTTGGCCTGGGCTTTGGCGGCTTTGTTGGCGCTGACTGCTGCTGCAGCGGTCTGCTGCTCAAACTTTGCCACCGGCACGGCGGAGAACGCAGCGTTTACACTGCGGCTTATTTTTTTCAGGGCAGTGCGCAGGCCGTTTAGCGGCTGCTGCGCGGTGTGGGTAGTGGTTTGTGTAGACAGGGCAACCTGAAGGCTGCCTGCATAGGATTTTGGCAAAAGCATCTACCTCCTTATGAGGACTTAATTGGCCAACAGGCGCTGCAGCCGCTGGCGTTCCGCTATCTCTGCCGGATTCAGGCGAGGGCGCAGGTCAACCATGGCTTTGTTTTTGCGGTAGTAGTCCTGTTCCCACGGCTGCAATTTTTGGCCGTGGTGCAGCTTGCTGCGTACCCGCAGCAGGGTAGCCAGCTGGCCGTCCCCAATGCTGTTGAACCAGGCCATAAAGGTCCACCAGTGCAGATAAGGCAGGGCGCGCACTTCGCACCCGGCGGCTTTGTTGATGTCGGCGACAATCAGCGGGGCGTCCTGTTCCCAGTCCAACAGCGGCGGGGCAGGGGAGCGGGGCAGCGTTTGCCCGCAGTTCAAAAAATCTGCCAGCTTCTGCATGGCCTCCGGATAGTCGCTGCGCGGCAGATCGCCCTCATAAAATAGGGCCAGGGCCACCCGCCAGCGGATGAATTCCGGCTCGCTGGCATCGTTCAACCGATGCAGAATATCCAGAATATCGCGGTAATCCGAATGAATCGGATATGTTTTTTCGCCAACCTCCAGCCGGGTGGGCAGCTGCCAGCTGCTCATACCTGCACCCCGCGCGCGGCGCGCGCTGCCTGGGCCTGCTGCACGGCCAGCGTGGCTTTGGCATCCGCGCACTGGCGGGCACCGGCTTCCAGAATGGGCTGCAATGCCGCAAACAGATTGGTGATGACCCGCTCGCCGTTGCCGGCAACCGCCAGCAGATTGGTGCCGCCCAGCATGGCGTCAAAATCATTGCCGGGGCCAAATACTTCCGCCAGCAGCCCCTTGGCGCGCTGATCCGCCTGGGCCAGCAGCTGTATGGCATCGGTCCCAGTGGGGCTTTGCGCCTGCACCTGCTGTTCCAGCTCTTGCAGCTGATTTTGCAGGGTGCAAAAACGGCTGTAAACATTGGGGTCGCTGGGGTTAAAGCGCAGCACTCCGCCGCCGTGCTCCGGCCCGCCATTGACCGCGTATTCGCGCAGGCCGGTATCAATCGTAAGTTGTTCCATAAAGCCTCCTTTAATGTAACAGAAATCTGTAATCGCAATAGCTAAAAAATGGTGAAGCGCTGCTGCACACTTCACAAAGAAAAAAGGTGAACAAGAGAATTTTGGTGTACCCTCTGCCAAGGGAACGCCAAACAAAACTTACAGCGGAAATACCGGAATCCTAGGGTGTACCTGAAATGTCAAAAATTTAGTCTATTTCTACAAACATAGTGGGATTTTGCCTTAAATCCCGCTTGTGTTTGCGAAATATCCATCTTTTTCTTGTTTTCAAATACACTTTAAGGCAGGTGAACGATATTGGGAAAAGAAATCCTAAACGTAAAACGCAGCCCGGCAGCCGCCGATTTGGGCATTATACAGAACAATAAAAAGATAGCGAAAAACCTATCATTCCAGTATTCTGTAAAATTCTGGACCTTGTGGCTATCATAACGCAATATTACAGAAATGTCAACAATAAAATTCAGAAAACCGAAATCGCGATGGAATACCGGTACCGTAATACTCCACAAAAGCCCGCAAACATAAAAACTCTCCGCCGCACAGTGCAATGTTGTGGGCGGAGGGAGAACCGTGTTTAGAGTGATTTGCTGCGTTAGAGCGCGGCAGCAAAACAAAAATGATGCAGACAAAAGTAAACGAGAGGAGATAAGCAGACCGGAAACATCCGGCACAACACAACAAAAAAGCTCCAGCGCCTTCTACCCTTATGGCGCTGGAGCGAACTTACTTGATTGGAGTCATAGCCTCATACCCGATTGTATTATTTTTCGGACCGTTTGCACATTTTCATGGCAACCTCATCCTTTAACTTTGATCGAATGTTTTTAAACCTGGTTTTCTTTGTTTTGCAAATCGGAAACGGGTTTCATTCGCTGTTGTTCGATGATTTTGCGTTTGCTTGAAATTCTGATTCCCTTTGGTTCGTTATTTGCTGCCTGGAAACATTTTGCAAGGAAAACGATTCTTGGTGCATCTGTGGAACGGGGAAGTGAACTTCAATAATTTTGTGCAGGGTACCTGAATTTGATGCCAGAGGTTGATTCCTCTTTGCTCTAGTACATCGGAGTTTCTCCTTTTGGGGGCGGTGCGCTTGCACCAGCCAGATCAGGTGAAGCATTATTTGTTCGGCGGAGTTAGATCTTTCATAACAATCACCGGTGATTCAGGGTTTCTATTTACGCTTTTGCGTACCAGGTTTTGAACCTGTAATTTTCTATTTAGAATCCTGTCGTCAGTTCTTCATCTAATCTATGTAAACGCGGGGAACTTTTTCTGACGGGATTTCCTGAGCACTGCATTTTAAGCAAGCTACGAACCTTGCATCTTAACTTTTATATCTTTTACAGGTAATGACCTGCGGCTGTTAATGAGGTTCGTTTGCTTTCAGCAGGCCCAGGCCCGCCGGTGATGAATGGGATCTTTGAAATTAGCCATTGGACTTGAGCCTCCTTCCTTACGAATCCTGCCGGCTTTGCCATCTTACTTTCAAGTCCTTCGGTAGCCTCCCGGTCCCTGCTTTCCCGGAGTTCTTCAAGTGTTCCCATTTAGACCTCTTACTGGAAGCCTTTGCGAAATCTGCTTGAAGCTGTCGGGAAAACCGCCGTGCCTTGTTCCGATGCTATTGAAAGTGGCTTTTGCTTGGAGCTTTTAGCTCCTTATCTCCGGCTGTTTTCTTTCTGTGACTATACTATACAATACCCTAAGGAATTTGTCTATTCGCAGATATCCCAAACAAAATATGAATTATTCGTGCATGTTATGGATAGATATTGCCTTGACGAATGTGGTATAATAAATATGTTGGGTGTGCAAAAGCGTGGGCCTGTCGGTTGGCAGGCCCACGCTTTTTAGTTTGTATTAGAGAAAAGAAGCTAAAAGAAGTCAGCCCCAGAAATCATCACAATAAGCATTTAGTAATCAGGCAGCCCCAATTCCTAATTGCTCATTCCTAATTTCTAATTCAACTCCTAACTCCTAACGAATTCACATGCTCTCCGGCACCGTAACCTTGAACATGGTCAGCACGTTGCGGATCACGCTGCGCACGGCCAGGCACAGGGCCATGCGGCACTGGCGAACGGCAGGGTCAGCTTCCAGAATGCGGCAGGCATTGTAGAAGCGGTGGAACGCCGTGGCAATGTCGATAACATAACGGGTAATGCGGGCCGGGTCATACTTTTCTGCTGCGGCAGCAATCTCAGCCGGGAAAGCGGAAAGCAGACGCAGCAGAGCCTGCTCGCTGGGGTCAGTCAGCAGGCTGGCATCCAGGGCATCGGCACCCTCAAAGGTGACACCGGCGGCTTCCAGCTTTTTCAGCACGGAGCAGATGCGGGCGTGGGCGTACTGGACATAGTAGACCGGGTTTTCGCTGTCGTTGCGCACAGCCAGGTCAAGGTCGAAATCCAGAGTGGAGGAGCTTTCGCGCTGGTTGAAGAAGAAACGTGCAGAATCAATGGGCACTTCGTCCAGCAGGTCGGTCAGGGTGATGGCCTTGCCGGTACGCTTGCTCATACGCACCGGTTTGCCGTCGCGCATCAGGTTGACCATCTGCATCAGCACAACATCCAACTTGGTGCCGTCCAGGCCAACGGCGTCCATGGCACCCTTCATGCGGGCTACATGGCCGTGATGGTCGGCACCCCAAATGTCGATGGCACGGTCAAAACCGCGCACGGCCAGCTTGTTGTAATGGTAGGCGATGTCGGCGGCAAAATAGGTGGGAATGCCGTTGGCGCGTACCAGAACTTCGTCTTTGGCTTCCTCTTCGCCGTCGGCGTTTTCGTCCTTCTTGCGGTTTACAACGCCGTACTTGGAAGCATACTGGGCGCTGCGGTACATGATGGCACCGTCCTCGGCCTTGTAGCAGGCACCCTTGTCCATCAAGATTTTGATGACATCATCCACAGCGCCGCTCTTGTGCAGGTCGCTTTCGTGGAACCAGACATCATAGGTGATGCGGTACTTGCCCAGGTCGCGCTGCAGCCCGGCAATGTTCTTGGGCAGGGCATCGGCAATCAGGGCATCTTTCAGCTCTTCAAAGTCCTTATCGACATAGGAATCGCCGTGAATTTCGGCAAACTCTTTGGCGCGAGCAATAATGTCAGCGCCCTGGTAGCATTCTTCCGGCAGGGGAACGGCCTCTTCACCTTTGTACAGCTGCAGGTAGCGGATGG
>ENA-ORSM01003432-ORSM01003432.1-human-gut-metagenome-genome-assembly--contig:-NODE-3432-length-9939-cov-3.188891_pt1 | contig 9939 bp, 9 predicted proteins | sample MGYA00241903_ERZ509170 | MGnify/ENA primary metagenome ERZ509170 (study PRJEB26280, sample SAMEA2338784) | human gut metagenome | biome: human gut; feature: human-associated habitat; material: faeces...
ATGACACATCTTGAGATACCCAACAATATCTTTAACTAAGGGAAACTGGTATATGTTTACCGGATGTCTCTGTTTATCTAGAATTATGTAAAATACTAGATATAAGTATTAATGAGTTTCTGGCTGGCGAAGATATACCTAAAGAAACAATTGAACAAAAAGCAGAAGAAAATATTATTCAGATTACAAAAGATAATAAAAACAAACAAAAGTATCTAAAGAAAATTATAAGATTATTAATAGTTATGCTTGTTGTTTTCATATTTATTACAAGCATATTTATCTACAAAAAATTAACACAACCACAAAACTATATAGAACCTTATTTAGAAAAAAGCACAGAAATGCAAACGGCAAATATGCTTTCTAGTCATCCAGGGAATATTTTGTTATTTCATTATAATTCAAAAAAGAATTATGATTCATTAACTATGTATTTAACCCAATATCAAAAAGGTAAAAAGATATCTGATAAAGAAATCTGTACATTTTATAATAATCCTTCAAAAGGAACAAATACCGGAAATATTGCTTTAGTAGTTGATTATGAAGCTTCTACTTTGAAGATTATAGATGCTTTTGAAGATGGGTATTATGTAGCTGAAGGTATTTCATTTTTAGAAAACATTAGTAACTATGATGTTTGGGATTATGATAAAATTGAAGAAAAAACATCTATTAAATATAGTAAAAAACAAATGTTAGTGGCATTATCTTATGGAAAAAATCATGTCACATCTCTTCCTATAAAAGGGTTAGAAACAAACAAAAAGATAAAGAATGATTATACATGTATTCTTTCAATTAAGTTTAAGTAAAAACGTCATCACTTGGATGACGTTTTTTAAAAATCAAATTTATTCTTTTTCTTCATAACAATAAAGACAGTTATACAAATAAGAGCAGATAAAATAGAACCAAGAGCGGGTGTAAGTCCCATTGGTAGTAATGTTTCAGGGAAAAGTTTAGAAGTAATATAAGCTCCTGGAACTCTTATAAGGGCTATGGAAATTACATTATGAATAAAGGAAATAATGGAATAACCATAAGCTGTAAAGAATCCACTAAAACAAAAATGAATAGAAGCAAAGATACAATCTAAAACATATCCTTTTAAATATTGACTACCATACATAATAACTGCAGCTTCACTTGTAAATAACGAAAGAATTTCTTTGGAAATAAATTGACAAGTAAGCGCAAAGAAAATTCCAAATCCTAAAGCAATAAAGCATCCATAGCGTAAAGTTTGTCTTGCTCTTTGATGCTGTTTTGTTCCAACACATTGTGCACAGATTGCCGAGATGGCAGATAACATACTTGATGGTACTAAGAATAAAAAGCTAATGATTTTTTCTACAACACCAACTGCGGCAGCAATATCAACGCCACGGCTATTGGCAATAATCGTAATAATGATAAATGAAATTTGAATCAAACCATCTTGCATAGAAATAGGAAAACCAATTTTAAAGATATCTTTAATAATCTTTTTATGTAATTTAAAATGGTGTCTATGGATGACAATCAATTTTCTTTTAATAATTGCAAATAAAGCAACAATTACACTAATAAGTTGTGAAATCACTGTCCCAAATGCTGCTCCAACGGCATGCATATTGAAATAACCAATGAAAATAAAATCTAAGACGATATTAAAGAAACAAGCAACGGCTACAAAATACATAGGGCTTTTAGAATCACCTAATCCTCTAAAGATAGAACTAATAATGTTATAAGCAGTAATAAAAGGTATTCCGATAAAACATATCTTTAAATACAATGTTGTTTCTTGAATCGCTTCTATTGGTGTAGACATGATTGAAACAATTGGATTAATAAAAAGTAATAAAACGAAAGTAACAATCAGAGATAAAATCATAAAAATAATGATTGTATTTCCTACAGTTAATCTTTTTTCTTCTTCTTTTCTTTCACCAACATAACGACCAATCATGACCGTTGAACCCATTGCAATTCCTACAAGCATAACAGTAATCATATGCATGACCTGACTTCCAATAGAAACCCCTGATAAAGAAGCGGCTCCATTGTATTGACCGACAATAAATAAATCAGCCATGCCATAGAATGTTTGTAAGAAATTAGCAAGTAAAAAAGGTAATGAGAAAGTAATAATATTTTTTAAGGCACTGCCTTTTGTTAAATCTTTTTGCATAACATCAACTCCTTGCTTTGTATTATATAGGATAAATGTTAAAAGATAAAACGAAAAAAAATGCTTAATCTAGCACTTTTTTTCATGTATATGTTGCAATAATAGATTTAAGTTCTCTGATTTATTTTGTTTTAAATAAACAAGATCTATTTTTTCAAGATCAGCAAAGTATTTACTAATATCCTCTAAATAGAACTGATCTCTGTTTTCTACTTCTTTTGTAGGAAGAATTGAAAACCCTCTTGATAGATTAAGTAATAGAAGTTGTTTAGGGAATTCTTTAACATATTCTACTTTATTAAAAGATGTATGATAAATTTTATAAAGTTCATCTTTACATAATTGATGATAGTTTTGATCTGTTGCTTTTGTAATATAGGGAACAGATTGAATGACCTTTTCTATTGTATGATATTTATGGATCAGTTCTTTTGAACAAACAAGAGAAACTTTTCCTTTAGATAAGGTTGTTGTTTCAATTGGATTGTTTTTGTAGAAAGAGAGCATGCTTGGAGAAATTAACGCATCGAGTTGATGCGCTTTTAGGCCTTCCATCAATTCATTTTCTTCAAGATAAGAATAAGAAATAGAAAGATGTGGGTATTTCTTTTCAAAGCTTTCAAGAATTTCAAAGTCTGTAAAATCTGTTGTTTTCATGCCTATATGTAAAGTATTCGTTTGTTGAATATTTTGACATAAAGTTTGATAAGAAGCATAAATGTTTTTCATTCCTTCATAGAACTGTTTTCCTTGTTTAGTAAGAGTTAATGTTCTATGTTCTCTTATAAATAGCTGTGTTTGGAGTTCTTGTTCTAAGACAGCAATGTATTTAGACATGGTTGTTTGTCCAATATGACAAGCGTTAGCTGCTTGCGTAAAGTTTTTATATTCAACAGCTTTAAAGAAATAATGTATTCTATTTAGATCCATATTATCACCTCTTTCATTATAACAAAAAAAAGGAGCAATGAAGCTCCTTTGCTCAATATTTATTTACGTTTGAATAATGATTTTAAACCACGAGAAATTACTTGAAAGAAACTAAGAGAACGAACCATATTATTTGGATCAACATAATTTCTAACAGCTCTTAATGTCTTTTTATTATCTCTTGTCGAAAAGATAAAGTTTCCGTTGTTTTTCGTAACAACTGCAAAACGAGGAATCCATTTTCCTTTAAACATGACACTTGCCATGATTCCTGTTACTTCAGACCAAGGAATTTGAATATAGTCATTGACGTTTTTATCATTATAATATTCAAAGGCTTCATCCCCGACCATTACTTTACCATAATTTGCCATTCCTAAATAAGAAGTAGCATTAATTGTTAAATCAACTTTTTTATTTAATGATTGTACCATATATTCCCTCCATAAATATTGAACTTTTTAAATTACATAATTCCAGCTAAACGAGCTAAGATACCAACGATAAATAATGCAACGATAATAACGATTGGTGAAACTTTTTTCTTTAATAACCAGCAGCAAAGTAATGTAAGTAATAATGCTGCAAGACCAGGAATTAATTGATCTAAGTTTTGTTGTAAAGTAGTTACTTTAACTTTATCTAAACCAGTAGCTCCAAGTGAAGCATATTGAGTTAATGCTGATTTAATACCTTCAGCCCCACCTTTGATTTGACTCCAATCAATATAAGCACCTTCAGATTGAGTAACTCTAGAAACAACAGGAGTAAATGAAATACTTACCCAACGTTGAACTAAAGAACCGATAATGAACATACCTAAAATAGAAGCACCTTGAGTAATTTTACCTAATAAACCACCAGATAAATCTTTTGCGATAGAAGTACCAACTTTATATCCAAATTCTTGAGTATACCAAATAAATGCCATACGGATAATATTCCAAGCAAAGAAGAATAATAATGGACCAACAATACTTCCACCTAAAGCAAGAGAAGCACCTAAAGCACCTAAGATTGGTCTTAAAGTGAACCAGAATACTGGATCTCCAACCCCTGCAAGAGGTCCCATCATACCAACTTTAACCCCTTGAATAGCTTGATTATTGATTTCAGCACCATTAGCTCTTTCTTCTTCTAAGGCTAATGTAACACCCATAACTGGAGCTGAAACATAAGGATGTGTATTATAGAATTCTAGATGTCTTTTTAAAGCATCTGCTCTATCTTGTGGATCTTTGTATAATTTTTTGATAGCTGGGATAATTGAATAACACCAACCACCATTTTGCATACGTTCATAGTTCCATGATCCTTGAAGGAACTGATGACGCCAAGCAACTGATAAACGATCTTTTTTAGTTAATTGAATTTTTTCTGCCATATTTCTTTCCTCCTTCAAGATTAATAGTCATTTAAAATATCACCTAATGGATCACCAGAACCAGTAGAACCACCATTACCAGAACCACCGTTTTCTTTTAATCCTAAGTAAATTAAAGCAATAGCAACACCTAAGGCACCTAAAGCGATTAATGTTAATTCGCTTAATGCAGCTAATACGAAACCGATAGCAAAGAATGGCCAAGTTTCTTTAGTTGACATCATATTAATAACCATTGCATAACCTACAGCGGCAACCATTCCACCACCAACAGTCATACCACCTGATAACCAGGCAGGCATTTGATTTAAAACACTAGTTACTGCTTCAGCAGGAACGATACATAGTGCAGCAGCAGGAACTGCGATTCTGACACCTTGTAATAAGATACCTAAAATTTGATAGATTTCAATTTTACGGTAATCACCTTTTTCAGCAGCACCATCCATTAAGTGAACTAATGGGATAGCGATTGTACGACAAATCATAGTTAAGAATAAACCAGCTACTGATAAAGGAATTGCAACAGCAATTGAAGTAGAGATAGCTGTTTGTGTATTAACAGTACCACCATTTAAACCTAAAACCATGATAATTGCAGAAGCAACAGAAGCTAAAGCAGCATCTGGAGCAACAGCAGCACCAACGTTTGCCCATCCTAAGGCAATCATTTGTAAAGAACCACCTAAGACAATACCTTCACTTAGATGTCCTGAAACTAAACCAATTAAAGTACACGCTACTAGTGGTTGATGGAATTGGAATTCATCTAAAATCCCTTCCATACCTGCTAATAATGCTACTAAAATAATTAACATAATAGTAATTGCAGACATTAAATTTTCCCCCTATTTCATATTTTGAAGTTCAGTCTTAGCTTTTTTAAGAAGACTGTCCATATTTTCTTTAGAATCAGCAGGTACTTTACGAACATCGAAAGTAACACCCATTTCTTTTAATTTTTCTAAAGTTTCAACATCATTTTGATCCATAGCAATTGCTTTATTTACAACGACTTTACCAACTGAGTGAGCCATAGAACCAATATTTAATTCTTTAATATCAACTCCACCTTCAATAGCTCTTAAAGCATCTTGAGGAGTTTCAAATAACAATAAAGCTTTAGTAGCACCAAAACGAGGATCTTTAGCGACTTCAATCATCTTTTTGACTGGTACAACGTTTGCTTTAACACCTGGTGGCGCAGCTTGTTCAATCATTTGTTTACGTAATGCATCTTTAGAAACAGCATCAGATACAACAATGATACGAGTTGGTTGAGTTGATTTTGTCCAAGTAGTAGCTACTTGACCATGTAATAAACGAGTATCAACACGAGCTAAGACATATTTAATATGTCCATCTCCAAGAACAGTTCCTTCAGGAATAGCCCCAGCAGGTGCTGGTTGTTCATCTTTTACTGCTTCTTCCTTTTTAGGTTCTAATTCTTCTGGACGAATGTTAACTCCGTCTCTAGCAACTTCACAGATATGAGTTGCGATTTCATGTACGCTGTCAGTAGACATACGCATTGCATATGCTTCAATAAGCATTGGTAAATTTAACCCAGTAACGATTGCCCAATGATCTTCATGACCGTTAAGTAATAAGTTTGCTTGATTGAAAGGAGTACCACTCCATAAATCAACTAAGAAAAGAACTTCGTCTTGATTTTCAAAAGTGGAAATAGCTTCTTCCATTTTTGCTCTTAAATCATCAGGACCTTCACTTGGTTGTAAAGTCACAGCTTTTACATCTTTTTGTTCACCGAAAATCATAGAACCAGATTGTAAAATTCCATTAGCGAATTCACCATGACTTGCAAGAATAATTCCTACCATAATTTTCCTCCCTCTCTCTAATTAACATTGAATAACAAAAAAAGTAGGCCAACTATTTAAAAGAAGATACAATAAAGCTATTGCTCTTTTTTAAAATAGTTAATGCCTACTTAAAGTTACACACTATTGAATATTCAATTTAATTACAGTGATATACTAACATCCAAAAATGTAAGCGTCAATCATTTTTTTACATTTTTATGTTCTTTCATTGTTTTTTATCATACAAAAAACAATGAAAAGAATAAAACTTAATCAAAAATAATCACAATTTATCAATAAATAAAAAAAGGAGTTTCCTCCTAATTTTGAAAAGCACTTGATAAAATTCTTTCCAAATGTAAAGCAAGATAACCAACTTCTGATTCTGGTAATTCTTTATGAAGTACCTTTGATAAATTATCACACATTCTAATAGCTTGTTCATAAGCAAAAGGAAATTTATCTTTGGTAAATTCACTGATATCCATTTGAAGTTGTTCATTAGTATTTAAACGAATGATCAAGAATTTAATATGATTCATTAAACGGGCATAAGAAATAGATTCAATATCAATTTTTACATTTAAATCCGTTTGTAATTTAATAATACTTTCATGAACAATACGAGCAGCTTCCATGGATTCTCCTACTTTATTAGAAGAAATTGCCGAGTGAATATGTAAAGTAATGAAACTTACTTCATCATTGTTGATTTCTTTATTAATAAAAGATTTAATTATTTCTTTTGATTTTAAAGCAACTTCATATTCATCAGGGAAAAGAAGTCGTATATCATAAGTAAATGGATTACTAGGCATGATATTTTCATCCATACGTTTGATTGTAAAATGAATATGATCAGCAAGTGGAATAAGAATATCATGATTTACTTTTTGAAATTTATTAGTTGCTTCTTTGATGATTTCAGCCGCAATTTCTAAATAAACTGGATTAATATAATCAATAACTTTCTTTAACTTATCTTTGGCTTGATAGTTTTTTTGCATCATATATTTTTTAGCTTGAGGTGGAATTTCAAAATGATCATTTACTTTTTTACCAAAACCAATTCCTTTAGCCAAAATAATAATTTCATTATTACCTTCTTTAGCAAGAATGGTATTATTATTTAATATTTTTAAGACTTGATACATTTTGTTCACCTACTCTCTTATTTTTAAAACTGTTTCGCCACTTTTTTTATTTCCATAAATCTTTTCAAGAGTTCCTTGTCCTTTGGTTATGATCATTAAAAGACAATCATCAACTGCATTTTCTTTAATGTAATGCAAATCTGCATTCCATAAAAGATCTCCTTTTTTGACCCTTTGATTTATTTTAACAAGAAGTTCAAACCCTTGTCCATTTAATTTTACGGTATTAATACCAAAATGAATCAATAATTCCATCCCATTATCTAATTCAATCCCAATAGCATGTTTTGTAGGATAAATCATTGAAATGGTTCCATCACAAGGAGCAACTACTAAACCATGAAGAGGACGAATCATTAAACCATCTCCTAAAAGTTTATGCGCAAAGATATCATCACTACAATCTTCAATTGGTAAAACTTCGCCATCAACAATATTCCCAATTTCTAAATCTGTTGTATGATAAACAATTGTTTTTTCTTCATCATAAGCTTCAGGGACGTTATCAAGATAATCATCGATCTTTGTTTTTAAAGAAGATGCTTTAGGTCCAAAAATAATTTGAATTGCATTTCCTTGTAATAAAACTGCAGCTGCTCCTGCTTGTTTTAAAGAAGCTTCACTTACTAATTCAGGTTCTTGTAAGGTTGCACGTAATCGTGTAATACAACAATCTAGATCTGTAAAGTTATGGCGACCACCTAATCCTTTAAGAATCATTTGAACTTGAGGATCAATTAAGGATTGATCAAAAGAATAATCCATTTTCTTTTTATTAAAAATCGTTAATTTATTATCATCTTCTCTTCCTGGTGTTTTTAAATCAAATTTCTTAATTAAAAAACGGAATGAAAAATAATATAGGAAGAAATAAATAAGCCCAAAGATTACAATAAAAATCCAATGAGTTTTACTATTGCCTTGTAATACCCCAAAAACAAGAAAATCAATCAAACCACAAGAAAAAGTAAAGCCAATTGTCACTCTTAAAACTTGTGCTAAAACAAAAGCCGTACCCGCTAAAAAGACATCCACTACAAATAACATAGGTGCTACAAAGATAAAGGTGAATTCAATCGGTTCAGTAATTCCAGTCAATATACTGGTAAGAGCCGCTGATAAAAAGAGACTTCTTACCACTTTCTTTGATTCATCTTTAGCACATTGATACATCGCTAGTGCAGCACCCGGTAAACCAAACATCATAATCATAAATTCACCTGAGAAATATTTTGTTGCTTCAACACTGAAATGTTTTAGGTTTGGATCAGCTAATTGAGCAAAGAAAATATTTTGAGCACCATGAACTAAGACCCCATTAACTTCCATTGATCCTCCAATAGCTGTTTGATAAAAAGGCATATAGAAAACATGATGTAAACCAAAAGGCACCAGTGCTCTTTTAACAATTCCATAAACAAATGTTCCCCCATAACCACTACTAGCAATCAGTTGACCAAACTTAAAGATACCTGATTGAATACTTGGCCAAATATAAAACATTAAAAAACCAATAAAAATATAAACAATTGTTGAAATAATTGGGACAAATCTTTCCCCTTCAAAGAAAGATAAAAAATTAGGTAATTGAATTTGATAGAAATGGTTATGTAAATAACTTACACCTAAACCAACAATAATCCCACCAAAGACTCCCATTTGTAGTGACATTTGTCCATATACATTTATCAATGTTCCATCTACGGCATCAACTAAAACTTTATTACCATTAATAACACCATTAAAAGTAAGTAAACTATGAATTGTTGAATGCATCACAAAAAAAGCAATAATAGATGAAAGCACAGCAACTTCTTTTGATTTTTTAGCCATTCCTAAAGCAACAGAAGCTGCAAAAATTAAAGGTAGATTATCAAAAATAGTTTGTCCAACGGCCATTAATAATGTCAATATTTCATTTAAAACAGTCCCACTACCTAAAATACTTTCCATCCCCAATGAAGCAATTGTTGTTTCATTCGTTAAAGAACTCCCAATTCCTAAAAATAAACCAGCAATGGGTAAAACAGCAATAGGTAACATAAAACTACGCCCTATTCTTTGTAAAACACCAAAGATTCTTTTTCTCATATTCTTTCCCCTCTATAAAAAAAGTATAGAAATCTATACTTAAAACACACAATTTATCGCATTTAGTGTATCATAAAACTAGAAACATGTACAAATTTATTAAAGGAGAAAACTATGGAAGAAATCAAACAACTCGTTTATAACTATGCAAAAGCTATACACACTCAAAATGAAGAAGAATTTAAAGCATTATGGTCATCAAAAGAAAATATTTTGATTTCCCTTGCTAATCAGTTCAATGGTACTGATGCCATTTATCAAGATTTTTTAATTGGTGGAATTCAAAGTCATTATGAATCAATTGATCTAGTAGTTGAAAAGATTGATATTCGCATGATTGATGAAAATAAAGCGATTGTTGTTTTTAGATATCATACA
>ENA-ORSM01003433-ORSM01003433.1-human-gut-metagenome-genome-assembly--contig:-NODE-3433-length-9938-cov-3.636244_pt1 | contig 9938 bp, 7 predicted proteins | sample MGYA00241903_ERZ509170 | MGnify/ENA primary metagenome ERZ509170 (study PRJEB26280, sample SAMEA2338784) | human gut metagenome | biome: human gut; feature: human-associated habitat; material: faeces...
AAAACGATGACGAGCGTGGCTAAAATCTGAATGATAACACTGAGCGGATCAACAGCGCCGCCGCGCAGCAAGGTCATGATCGAATTAAAAAGCAAATATAACACCTCTTTCTGTGGGGTGCACCCGAAAACGGTTTCGGATATACCTTATAGAATTATAAAGCATAGAGGACGAAAAAACAATTCTTTTCCGTAAAAACATTCTGTGAACAACTTTTCGTTTTAGCAAAAGATGCGGAAAAGCGAGTTTTTTCAAAATTTAGTTCCCATTTTTAAAAATAAATCTTGCATTTTGCGTTCGTTTCTGCTACAATACTAACGTTGCAATGAAGAATTAGGCACTTTAAGGAGGTGCAGATAGATGGCTAAATGTGAAATTTGCGGAAAGGACGTATCCTTCGGCATCAAGGTTTCCCACTCCCACAGACGTTCCAACAGAACTTGGAAACCGAATATCAGACGAGTAAAGGCACTTGTTAACGGTACACCGAAGCGTGTATACGCCTGCACCCGCTGCTTGCGTTCCGGCAAGGTTACAAGAGCAGTATAAAAGAACTGGTCGATAAAATTATGGACATCGTTTCGGTGTCCATTTTTTTATTTTCCGTATTTACTTTTTCATTCCGCTGTGAAAAATTCCGTTTGTGTTATTCCATCCTCCATAGTTTAGAATGACTTCCTTGATAAGCAAAAGGCGCCGTGCAGGTTTTAAACCACACAGCGCCTTTTAAGCTTTATTCTGTTTTAAATCAAATTAGGATCAGACAATGCCCTGTGCGAGCATAGCATCTGCGACCTTCACGAAGCCCGCGATGTTTGCGCCCATGACATAATTCTTCGGGTGGCCGTACTTCTCGGCAGCCGCGTCTACGTTCGCAAAGATGTTCTCCATGATGCCCTTCAGCTTTGCGTCAACTTCTTCAAAGCTCCAGGAGAGACGCTCGCTGTTCTGGCTCATCTCAAGAGCAGAAGTCGCAACGCCACCTGCGTTTGCAGCCTTGCCCGGTGCAAACAGAATACCGGCCTGCTGGAAGACATTCGTAGCCTCAATGGTGGACGGCATGTTCGCACCCTCGGCAACGACCTGTACGCCGTTCTTGACGAGCGTCTTCGCGTCTTCTTCGTTCAGCTCGTTCTGCGTTGCGCACGGCAGAGCCACATCGCACGGAACCGTCCAAACGCCCTTACCCTCGTGGTACTCGCTGTTCGGTCTGTACTTCTTGTACTCGGTGAGACGTGCGCGCTTAACTTCCTTGATCTCCTTGACAGCTGCGAGGTCGATGCCCTCCGCGTCGTAGATCCAGCCGGTGGAATCAGACATGGTAACAACCTTAGCGCCAAGCTGCTGTGCCTTTTCGGTTGCATAAATTGCAACGTTGCCGGCGCCGGAGATAACAACCGTCTTGCCCTTAATATCCATGCCGTTCTTCTTCATCATCGCATCGGTGAAGTACAGCAGGCCGTAGCCCGTCGCTTCCGTACGGGCGAGGGAGCCGCCGTAGGTGAGACCCTTGCCGGTGAGAACGCCTTCATAGCAGTTACGGATTCTCTTATACTGGCCGTAGAGGTAGCCGATTTCTCTGCCGCCTACGCCGATATCGCCCGCCGGTACATCCGTATCAGCGCCGATGTGTCTGTAAAGCTCGGTCATGAAGCTCTGGCAAAACACCATAATCTCGCGGTCACTCTTGCCCTTCGGGTCGAAATCGGAGCCGCCCTTGCCGCCGCCGATGGGCAGGCCGGTCAAGGAGTTCTTGAGAATCTGCTCGAAGCCGAGGAACTTGATGATGCCAAGGTTAACGGACGGGTGCAGACGCAGACCGCCCTTATACGGACCGATCGCAGAGTTGAACTGTACGCGGTAGCCGCGGTTCACATGAACCTTGCCGTTATCATCAACCCACGGCACGCGGAACATGATCTGGCGCTCCGGCTCGGTGAGACGCTCCAAGATACCGGCAGCCTCATACTGCGGGTTTGCTTCAATGACCGGCTCCAAAGTGGTGAGAACTTCCGTTGCAGCCTGAATGAATTCCGGCTCATTGGAATTCAGCTTTTTAAGGTGTTCCAGCTGTTCGCTTACATAAGACATAACGATCGCTCCTTAGAAAATAGATTGAAAAATAAGAAAAGCACAGGAAACGCAGTTTTTACCTTTAAATCCTGCAAAAAGATCTCCCTTCGGTCTTTTGGGCCTTTTTGCCCGTTTCCTGAAAACATTTACATTTTACCACAGGTTTTTCGTGTTTTCAATATGTTTTTGCGAAAAATTTCAAAAAAGTTTCAGCACCGCAAAGCGATGAATTTTGAAGGAAACCTGTTTCAATTCTGCAAGTTCACTTTCTTTTGTTGTAAAAGCACCAGTATTCTTTCGTCTCATACCCTGAAATTGTACGAATTCTTGCACGGCGGTTTTCGGAAAAAGATTGACATTCGGTGCACTTTTCTATAGAATTAAAGTGTATGATAATGCACGGGAGAAAATTTTGCCGTTTTCGGCTTTTCGCCCGTGCCAAACGCTCAATGAAGAAAGGTATGGTAATGTATTATGCAGAAGACCGAATTACTCTATGAGGGCAAAGCAAAGAAAGTTTACGCAACGGAGAACCCGGATTATTGCATCGTTTCCTATAAAGATGACGCGACCGCGTTCAACGGCCTCAAGAAGGGCACCATCGTCGGCAAAGGCGTTGTCAACAACCGTATGTCCAACTTCATGTTCCAGCTGCTTGAAAAGCACGGCATCAAGACCCACTTTGTAGAAGAGCTTTCCGACCGCGACACCGTCGTGCGCAAGGTCAGCATCGTTCCGCTCGAAGTCATCGTCCGCAACAAGGCAGCCGGCAGTCTCTCTAAGCGCCTCGGCCTTGAGGAAGGCACCCCCATGCGCGTACCGGTCCTGGAGTTCTGCTACAAGAACGACGATCTCGGCGACCCGATGGTCAACAATTACCATATCCTCGCTGCCGGCTTTGCAACGCAGGAGGAAATTGATAAGATCAGCTCGATGGCCCTGAAGGTCAACGAGCTCATGCTGGAGTTCTTCAAGAGCATCGGCGTTGACCTCATCGACTTCAAGATCGAATTCGGCAAGACCTCCGACGGCGAGATTATCCTCGCAGACGAGATTTCCCCGGATACCTGCCGCTTCTGGGACATCAACACCCATGAAAAGCTCGATAAGGACCGTTTCCGCCGCGACATGGGCGGTGTGGAAGAGGCTTATGCCGAAATGATGAAGCGCATCGGCCTGAACTGACTGTAAAGCATATAACGAAACGGAGTCCCCGAAAACGCGGAGGCTCCGTTTACGCGGTTTATTGCCGCATTCTCCGTTTGTTATTTATTTGATTAAAGGAAAAGATAAACATGAGAGATACGTATGAATCCCCCCTGTCCTCCCGCTATGCCGACAAAGAGATGAAGTACCTGTTTTCGCCGGACATGAAGTTCAAGACCTGGCGCCGCCTTTGGATCGCCCTTGCAGAGAGCGAAATGGAGCTCGGTCTGCCGGTCACACAGGAACAGGTCGATGAGCTGAAGGCACACGCCGAGGACATCAACTATGAAGTCGCCGAAGAGCGCGAGCGCCTTGTGCGCCACGACGTGATGAGCCATGTGTATGCCTACGGCCAGCAGTGCCCGAAGGCTGCCGGCATCATCCACCTCGGCGCAACAAGCTGCTATGTCGGCGACAACACCGACATCATCATCATGACGGAAGCCATGAAGATTGTTAGGAAGAAGCTCGTCAATGTCATCCGCATTCTTTCCCATTTTGCGGAAGAATATAAAGATCTGCCCACGCTTGCCTTCACCCACTTCCAGCCGGCACAGCCGACCACCGTGGGCAAGCGCGCCACGCTGTGGATGCAGGAGTTTCTGATGGACCTTGAAGACGTGGAGTATCAGCTCAGCAAAGCGAAGCTGCTCGGCTCCAAGGGCACCACGGGCACACAGGCAAGCTTCCTTGAGCTTTTCGACGGCAACGATGAAATGGCCGCAAAGATCGACGCGAAGATCGCCGAGAAAATGGGCTATGAGAGCTGCTTTGCCGTCTCCGGCCAGACCTACCCGCGTAAGCTTGACAGCCAGATGCTGAACGTTTTGAGCTGCATCGCGCAGAGCGCCGCAAAATTCTCGAACGACATCCGTCTTCTGCAGCACCTGAAGGAAGTGGAAGAGCCGTTTGAGAAGAACCAGATCGGTTCCTCCGCCATGGCGTATAAGCGCAACCCGATGCGCAGCGAGCGTATCGCCTCCCTTGCACGCTACATTGTCGTAGACGCACTGAATCCGGCGATTACCGCTTCTACGCAGTGGTTTGAGCGCACGCTGGACGACTCCGCGAACAAGCGCATCAGCGTGCCGGAAGCTTTCCTTGCGACCGACGCGATCCTGAACCTTGTAATGAACGTTGCGGACGGCCTTGTGGTTTACCCGAAGGTCATCGAGCAGCACCTCCGCCGCGAGCTGCCGTTCATGGCGACGGAAAACATCATGATGGACGCCGCAAAGCGCGGCGCAGACCGTCAGGAGCTGCACGAGCACGTGCGCGTGCACTCCATGGCAGCCTCTAAGGTCATTAAGGAAGAGGGCGGTGAAAACGACCTTCTGGAGCGCATCGCAAACGACCCGATCTTCGGCGTCACACTCGACGAGCTCAAGGGCATCGTAGACCCGCACAAGTATGTCGGCCGCGCACCGCGCCAGACCGAAATTTTCCTTCACGATGTCGTAAAGCCGATCCTCGATCGCTATGCAGACACCGAAACAGAGACCGCAGAGATCAATCTGTAATTCACCCCGCCGTTTTAAATGGCTTTGGGAGGAAATAAATATATATAATATATTAGAAAGGCTTGAACTATTATGGTAAAAGCAATTGTCGGCGCCTGCTGGGGCGACGAAGGAAAAGGCAAAATCACCGATATTCTGGCGGAAGATTCCGATATCGTTGTTCGTTTCCAGGGCGGCAGCAACGCCGGCCACACGATCATCACCAATTACGGTCGCTTTGCTCTGCATCAGCTGCCCTCCGGCATTTTTAGAAAGAACATCCTCAATATCATTGGCAACGGCGTTGCGCTCTCCGTTGAAAACTTCATCGACGAGCTCAAGTCTGTAACGGAACAGGGCGTTCCGATGCCGAACATCCTCATCTCCAACCGCTGCCAGATCGTTATGCCGTACCACAAAGCACTGGACGGCATGGAAGAAGCCCGTCTGGCTTCTAAGTCCTTTGGTTCCACCAAGAGCGGCATCGCACCGTTCTATTCCGATAAGTACGCAAAGATCGGCTTTCAGGTCAGCGAGCTGTTCGGCAGCAAAGAGGACCTGATGGAGAAGATTGACCATGTGCTCGACCTCAAGAATGTACTCTACACCAACCTTTATAAGGTTGAGCCGCTCGACCGCGAAGAGATTTACGCAAAGCTCATGGAGTACAAGGAACTCATCGCGCCGTATGTGGCCGATACATTCACCATTCTCCACAACGCCGTTAAGGAAGGCAAAACCATTCTGCTCGAGGGTCAGCTCGGCTCCCTGAAGGATCCGGACCTCGGCATTTATCCGATGGTCACCTCCTCCTCCCCGGTCGCCGGCTTCGGCGCTGTCGGTGCAGGTGGCATCCCGCCGTATGAGATCAAAGAGATTTACACGGTCGTTAAGGCGTATTCCAGCGCTGTCGGCGCAGGCGAGTTCGTTTCCGAGATTTTCGGCGATGAAGCGGAAGAGCTGAGAAAGCGCGGCGGCGATAAGGGCGAGTACGGTGCTACCACCGGCCGTCCGCGTCGTGTCGGCTGGCTCGACCTCGTTGCAGCCCGCTATGGGTGCCAGGTGCAGGGCGCAACCGGCGTTGCCATGACCGTACTTGATGCACTCGGCTATCTCGATGAGATTCCGGTCTGCGTCGGCTACGAGCTCGACGGCAAGCAGATTGATTACTTCCCGACCACTACGGAGCTCAAGCGCTGCAAGCCGATTTTCGAGAAGCTCCCGGGTTGGAAATGCGACATCCGCGGCATCAAGAAGTTCGAGGATCTCCCGGAGAACGCACGTCATTACGTCGAGTTTGCCGAAAAGCACCTCGGTGTTCCGGTCTGCATGGTTTCGAACGGCCCTGCCCGCGAAGACATCATGTATCGCTAATTTAAGATATTCTAAGAAAGCAGGCAGCCCCAAGCCGCCTGCTTTCCCCTACTTTGCATACAAATCATTAAATACAGTTATATTTCCACTGTACAAAGAATAACCAATTTTGAATTGTAAATTCTGAAAGGATGGTTTAGGATATGTGCGGAATCGTCGGTTATATCGGTAACGATCAGGCAGTACCCGTTCTCTTGCAGGGGTTGGAAAAGTTGGAATACCGCGGATATGACTCCGCAGGTGTAGCGGTCTTCTCGGAAGACGGATTGAAAGTTGTAAAATCGAAAGGCAGGCTGCGCGTGCTGAGCGACCTGTTGGACGGCGGCAAAGCACTGACCGGTACGCTCGGCATCGGCCACACGCGCTGGGCGACGCACGGCGCACCGAGCGATGTGAACTCGCACCCGCAGGTGAGCGAGGGCGGTCGTTTTGCCGTTGTGCATAACGGCATCATCGAGAATTATCTCTACCTCAAGCAGCACCTCATGCGCCGCGGCGTACAGTTCGTATCGGAAACCGATACGGAGGTTGTCGCGCAGATGCTCGAATACTACGATAAGGGCGACATTCTGGAGACGATTGAAAAGGTCATCTCCAAGGTGGAGGGCAGCTATGCGCTCGGCATCATCAGTGCCGACCACCCGGACTGCATCTACGCGGTACGCAAGGACAGCCCGCTCATCATCGGCATCGGGCAGGGCGAAAATTTCATCGCGTCCGACATTCCCGCGATCTTATCAAAGACGCGTGAGATCTGCCGCTTAAAAGATAACGAAATTGCAGAGCTCACCCGCGACGGCGTGAAGTTCTATAACGCAGACGGCGAGCCGGTCGAAAAAGAGATCGAGCACATCGAGTGGGATATTGAAGCGGCCGAAAAGGGCGGCTTTGAGCATTTCATGATGAAGGAGATCTTCGAGCAGCCGAAGGCCGTGCGTGATACCATCACTCCGCGTATCCGCAACGGGCACATCGTGCTTGATGACATCACCTTGACCGCCGAGGAGCTGCGCCGCTTCACAAAAATCAACATCGTGGCGTGTGGCACGGCGTACCACGTGGGCGTCGTGGCAAAGTACGCGTTTGAAGAACTGCTGCGCATCCCGGTCGAAGTGGATGTTGCATCTGAGTTCCGTTACCGTGAGATGCCGCTTGTGAAGAATGGTCTGGTTATTGTGATCAGCCAGTCCGGAGAGACGGCAGATACATTGGCAGCTATGCGTATGGCGAAAGATAAAGGACTTGCTACACTTGCAGTTGTAAATGTAATCGGAAGCAGTATTGCCCGTGAGGCAGATAAGGTGTTCTATACACTGGCAGGACCGGAGATTTCGGTTGCTACAACAAAGGGATACAGCGCACAGCTTGCAGCTCTTGATTGTATTGCAGTTCAGTTCGCGAAGGTGAAAGGGCTGATCACAGACGAGCAGTACAGCTATTACATTTCCGAGCTTCAGACAATTCCGGAGAAGATTGAGAAGATTCTTCAGGATAAGGAGAGAATCCAGTGGTTCGCAGCCAAATATGCGAATGCGCATGACGTCTTCTTTGTAGGTCGTGGAGTGGACTATGCAGTGTGTCTAGAAGGAAGTCTGAAACTGAAAGAGATTTCTTATATTCATTCTGAGGCTTATGCGGCAGGTGAGTTAAAGCATGGAACAATCAGTCTGATCGAGGACAATATTCTCGTAATCGGAGTTCTGACACAGAGCAAGCTGTATGAGAAGACAGTCAGCAATATGATGGAATGTAAGAGCCGTGGCGCATATCTGATGGGTGTGACAAACTATGGCAATTATGAGATGGAAGATAAGGTAGACTTTACAGTCTATGTTCCGAAGGTGGATGAGCACTTTATGGGAAATCTTGCAGTAATTCCGCTGCAGCTGCTCGGATATTATGTAAGTGTTGCAAAGGGACTTGATGTAGATAAGCCGAGAAACCTTGCGAAGAGTGTAACAGTAGAATAAAATGTAAGAACTAGCAAAATGGCTGTGGATCCTAATAGAATCCGCAGCCATTTCTTCCATTTTCTTTTACTTTGTACAAAGCCTTATTGGCATCCTCAAAAATGTTTTCCCCAGGGTTCTCACGGTCGGAAAATGCGATTCCGGCACTCAGTGATACTTTTGGGATTCCTTTCTCTGGTGAAGAGAGCTGTTGGTTAACAGAATCAATCTTATTTTTGATCGTGTACTGTAAATCTGTTGTCATCTCAACCATGAGAACCGCAAATTCATCTCCACCGATCCGACAGACGTAATCGTTGTTTCGAAAAGCAGCTTTTAGATAGTCAGCAACTTTTTTCAAAATAACATCACCAATTGCATGTCCGTAAGTGTCATTCACTGATTTGAATACATCGATATCAATGAGGATCAGTGCGAATGGATGGTTCTCGGCATCGGTTTCATAAAGACTTAGAAACTTATTGAAGGATCTGCGGTTGAAACAGTCGGTAAGTGCATCATACTCAGCCTGATGACGGATCAACTGTTGTGTCTGCTGATTCTCCCGATACACCTGATTATAAGTGATCGCAAGATTCTGTAATTCTACTGCTCCAAGTACAGGAAAAATCTCTCCGAGACGAATGCACTCATTATAACTTATCAGAGGTTTTACAATGAGATGTCTGATCGTAAAGCAAAAGGTAAGCATAAGAAAGACCATGAGAAAGGTACTTATCTTAAGATTACGGAAACTGTCGAAAAAAATAATCTGTGCACGATTCTGTTTTTTCTGAGTATAATCCAAAAGGCTCTGTGTGCAGTTTGCCACATTCGCTTTCGTCTGAACAAGTAAAGCCTGATAAGTATTGTCGCAAAGAATAGAACTGGCTTTTTTTAACTTTTCTTCCGGACTTAATAAAGCGTCTTCATCAGTTAGTTTGACAGCTGCGACTTCCTGCTGCAGGGAATCTTCGGAAATCCCGTTGGCATCCGCAATGAGCCGCATAGAGTAATAGTCAATACTCATTAAGTCTCCGGAAGATTTTAATGCAGATTTTAAAGAGGTAAAAGTCTGTGTACCATCAAAATATTCCCCAAGCTGTTTTAAAGCATGTTCTCTTCGTTTGGTCATATGTGCTTCTCTGAAATAAAGATCCATATAATATTCATTTCCGGTCATTGCATAAAGTCTCGCCTGCTCTACCAGATAATCACATCCTTCTTCTAACTGCTCAACGGAATCTTTGCAGAGGACATATTGTTGGGATGATTCTTGAAAAGAATGAAACTGTTTCTGATTGAAAATGCATATGAATATGAACAGGGCTGTAAAAATCAGCGTGACGACAATACTCCAGTAGATGGTATTTTGTATCTTGATTTTTTTCTTCATAATATAACGTATTCTTCTTTCTATAATTGTAACTATATAAGTCCATTTTATCAGAATACAGACCGGATGACAATGAAAAATAAGCAGTTTATTGTGGAAAAATAATAAAAAATGAAATAAAATCACAAAATAACTGGTAAAAATGCACTTGGATTAGAATTTTTGAATAGAAAGAGCCAGAATGGTTGCTATATGGCAACCGTTCTGGCTCCGGGTTTAAATTTCAGAGAAATCAGTTCTATTATCTAGGCATATCCCACTTTGTATGATCTGTATGAAGCAACATATGTGATTTGTGTGACAATGGTTTCTCAAGGAAATCGTTGTACAATTTCATAACATCCTGATTCTCATGGGAGAAACGGATCTTTGCGTTCTTGTCAAGGAAGTAGAGGTTTGCACCGCGTGTGTGTGCAAGTTCTTCGCCGTCGTGGATCGGCT
>ENA-ORSM01003440-ORSM01003440.1-human-gut-metagenome-genome-assembly--contig:-NODE-3440-length-9918-cov-3.737605_pt1 | contig 9918 bp, 10 predicted proteins | sample MGYA00241903_ERZ509170 | MGnify/ENA primary metagenome ERZ509170 (study PRJEB26280, sample SAMEA2338784) | human gut metagenome | biome: human gut; feature: human-associated habitat; material: faeces...
ATACCACTTGACCAATCCCCTATATTGTAACTCATTGCTGAGTGCTTATTATTTATACCATATTAGTTCCATATATGTCAACAGAATTTTTCATTTTTTTTATTTTTTTGCAAAATTTCTGTTTTTTCTTATATAATCCGTATTCTAAAAAACCTCCGGCTTTCTTTATCCGAGCCGGAGATTCCATCTTTCATCTATACATTTCCGATATTCATTTTTCTAAATACACCGATCAGAACTTTACCGATTGCAAGAACCAGAATTGCCGCTGCAATTGCCTCAGGTATTCCCGATGCCGTAACAGTTCCCATTACCAGTCCCCATACGGCACTGACTGCCACATCTTTTGCTTCTGCATACTGTTTTGCAAAAAGAATGTAGATACTTCCCATTACCGTGATCGTGTTCACCATTGCTCCGGCGAATCCTACGACAGGAAGTGCAATGATATTGTTTACTTTCAGTTTTGATAAGAGAATCCAAAGCCATCCTGCTGCCACACCGATCAAAATTCTGCATCCTACTGAAATCCAGACTGCCTTAACCGCTCCGGGTATTCCTGTAGTGCTCATAAACGGAGAGAATGCAAATGATAAAAGCGTCGGTCCAACGGTCATGGAAAAATTAAAGAAAAGACAAAACATATGCTTTTATTGATCCGAGGCTGAGAAATCTGTCATGGTAAGCATATTCCAGATTTCTCAGAAAACAGAACAAAGGAGGAGACAAGATCAAAAATGAAATTTGATGTGCTGGGGTTATTAGCAGCCTGCTCATATGCATTGGACTGTGTAGAGGCAGAGCTGATTAAAGTAACAAACAATCATTCTAAACGTGTGGCATATATGGCGGTTTGTACTGCTGAAAAAAATGGGTATACAGGGTCAAAGCCTGCAGGATCTGGCAGAGTGTGCATTGCTGCACGACAATGCAGTGGCACAATATATTCAGGAAGAGCTTCAAAATGACGCTTTACGTAACGGGGTGACGAAGCTGGGAAGGCATTGTACCATAGGAGAAAAAATTCTGAAAAATATACCGTTTCATAATGATGTATCTAATGTCATACTGTACCCCCCATGAAAACGCTGATGGAAGTGAACCTTTTGGAAAACAATGGAATGAAGTACCGTTTTTTGCAAGGATTATCCATATGTGTGATACGATAGATATATTTTGCCGATCTATGAAATCAGATTCGGATGAGTGGAAAAGAACAGAAGAATTTGTAATAAAGTCAAAAGATAAATTGTTTGATTCCTTCTGCGTGGAAGTTTTTTTTAATGCTTTTTCAGATGAAAAAATTCATATGATTGATAATGAAACCCTGGATACGATGTTGTGGAAGAAAGTACCCAGAATAAAGCTGGAACTTAATTTTGCACAGATTAAAGCTATTGCAGATCTTTTTGCCCATATTGTGGACTATAAATCACCCTTTACAAGTAACCACTCAATGGGTGTTGCGGAAGGTGCGGAAAAAATATCAAGGTTCATGGGATTTGATAAGGATATCTGTCAGAAAATGTATATTGCCGGAGCTTTACATGACATAGGAAAGGTCGCAATCGGGAATGAGATTCTGGAAAAACCAGAAAAATTAACCGATGAAGAATTTAAAACGATGAAACATCATGCAGTATTATGACTGCCAGAATGGAAAGCCAGAAATAATCCATTCGGATTTGATAATATCGCTTTTCTTTCTTCATATTTTTGATGCTCTCCCATGATAATAAAATATAGTGTACTTAAAACAAGTTCATTTAAACCATTTTACCATGTTTTGTACTTAAAATGTACTTGTATTATGAACTTATTTTGTACTTATCAAATGGAGAGGAAGCCATATGGAAAAAGATAAACATCTTGGTCTTCGGATTGATTCTGAGACGCACGGAAAACTGAAAAGTCTTGCTGAATTTGAGGGGCGTTCTATCAATGGAGAAGTGCTGTATCTGATTCGTCAGGCGATTGCTCAACATGAGAAAAATCATGGCACATTAAATAAATAGGAAGATCATACATCGGGCTGGTGAGTTCCGGTGTATTTTTATGTCAATTTAAAAAGTATCAAATGATGATACTTTTATAGGAATCAGTGATACTTTACGGCAGGTATTTGAGATACCCCTGATACTTTGAACTGTTATACTGATTATGCTGGAAATAAAAGAACAGCAGGAAAACTTCATATGATTATTAGAAAAGCTCTTTCGGGTTAGCACCCCGGAGGGGCTTTTTTTGTTGCCCTGAAATTTTGATTTCCGGTCAATAAGCCACAGGTCTGCCTGATCTGGTGGCCTGAAAGGAAATCAGTACGCATGATCAGAGGCATCAGAAGGAGCCGGTCCCCTCCGCTCTTGAATTTGGAACACGAAACAGATTTCAAATTCAGGAGGAACGGACGATGTATGTAGAGCATCCATATAAATTCAATGACAAATTTTATGCAAAAGTTGATGGGAAATTTTATGAAATAACCAGAGAGGTAGCCAAGGCAATGCTTTCCGCTTACCGTAATGAAGTTTACAGAAGTAAAAAGTGGCAGCCGGAAGACCCGGAAACCATGACAAGAAAAACAAAGTGGACAGAGCTTCTGGACTGTGTTTTCAGTGAGAATACAGATGGAATCGGAGTGCAGGATTTACCGGATGAGTGCCAGCGGAGCGTAGAAGATCTGGTAATTCTGCAGGCTGAATCTGCAGAATTGCATCAGAATATCGCAAAGCTGTCAGAACATGAACAGTTTATTATCAAGTCCATCTACTTTGATGGTATGAAGCAGGTAGAACTGGCGAAAAAACTGGGAATTTCAAAGGTTCGTATGTCTCAGAAGGTCAGTGCAATCTTAAAGAAAATGCGGAAAATGTATGAAATAGGTTAAAGAGTGAGAACGGCACTCTTAACTTTTTCATGATTTTTGTATTTAGAAATAAAATCAAAACAGATAGAAAGAGAGTGAAAATATGGCAGAAAAAAGATGTTATACGGTGAAGGATTTACAGGAAATGCTGGATGTCAGCAGATCAACGGTCTATAAGCTGTTGAGACAAAATGAGTTCCGCTGGATTCAGTTAGAAGGCGGTGGCTACCGCATTTCCAAGAAGAGTTTTGACGAGTGGTTGGATAAGGGAAATGCTTCTGTGACATCCTAAATTATTTGCGTATTGTGAGATATGATTTAAGAAAAATGAATGGGAGGAGCGTGAAACATGGCAGTGATACAAAGAGTTGGATCACCGGCAAAACCCCGAAAGTGGATGAGTGTCCACGAGATGGGGGATATGTTGGGATTAAAGAAGACAGATCGTTACTGGCTAGTTCATAAAAACTATTTTCGGACAGAAACATTGCTTGGAAAGATGAGGGTTGAAATTGCCAGTTTTGAAAAGTGGTATGCCAATCAGGACTGGTATCACAAAGTCAATGGGGAAGCACCGGGAAAAGAGTTGAGGCTCAGATCTTATTCCCCAAAAGAAATACAGGAAATGCTGGGGACGGACAACGCAACGGTATATGAGATATTGAAGAAAAACAATATTGAGACAATTACAGTGAATGAAAGAATGCGAGTGCCGACGGATGCTTTCTGGGACTGGTATCACAGCCAGTCCAGATACCGTACACAGGAAGATCGTAAGAAAGATGCAGCTGCAGAGGCAGCCAGTCTAAGTATGCCGGAAATGGCCCGGCTGCTTGACGTTCCACGAAGTACCGTATATGGAATCCTGAGCAGTAAAAAATATGCCCCATTGCTGGACGTCATTGTAATTGCCGGACGGAGAAGGGTGACAAGGGAGAGCTTTGAGCGATTCTTGCAGGCACAGGATACCTATGAGCTGTTTAATTTTGAATATGAAGAATTGGAGTTGAAAGAAAAACGGGAATATGAGAATTATAAGCGAAGATGCCTTGCAGAAGCAGATCACAGCCAGGAGAAAAAATGTCTGGAGTATCTGACAGTGCCGGAAGCGGCAGAACTGGCAGGAGTTGAGCCTGCAACCATAGCTTATTGGTACACCACAGGAAAAATCTCGGTCAGAAAAACAGGAAAGATTATTCGTATTCCAAGAGAAGCATTTGAACAGTGGTTATTGAAGCGGAAGGAAAAGGGGGTGGTATAGCATGGCTTCGATACAGAAGAAAAATAACAAATATTGTGTCGTATATTACTGTAAAGATACAGAGGGAAAACGGAAACAGAAATGGGAAACGTATGATACGAAGAACGAAGCTAAAATAAGAAAAGCAGAAATCGAACTGAAAGAGAAAAAAGGCGGTATCATCGTATCGAACTGTAAGACGTTGCAGGATCTGATAAATGAGTATGTAGAACTGTATGGAAAAGACAGGTGGGCATTGTCTACCTATGACGGGAATATGTCATTGCTGAAGAATTATATATTGCCTATCATTGGGAAAACTCCACTGACGGATATCAATACCAGATTTCTGGAGATTTACTATAAGACGCTGACAAAGACGCCATCCGTTCCAGACTTGAACGGAAATGTCAGAAGCGAGTTCGTATCTACCAGTGTAATCCGTGATGTACATAAGCTGCTGAAGAGTTGTTTTAATCAGGCTGTGAAGTGGGACATCATGGAGAAGAATCCAGCATTTAAAGCGACGGTACCAAAGCATAAATCAGAGAAACGGGTAATATGGGATGCAGAGACCTTTGCATATGCTCTGGATGTGTGTGAAAATGAGTGCCTAAAATTGTGTATGAACCTTGCCTTTGCCGGTTCTCTTCGAATAGGAGAACTACTGGGGCTTACCTGGGACTGCGTAGATATATCAGAAGAAGCGATCAAAGAAAACCGGGCGTATCTTTATGTAAATAAGGAAGTACAGAGAGTCAGCAAAAAAGCGTTAGAGGAATTAGACCAGAAAGATGTGATCGTCATATTTCCAGAGGAGCGGAAAACGAATAAGACGGTACGCATTATGAAAACACCAAAAACAGAAAGCAGCGTGCGGAAAGTGTTTTTACCCAGGAGCGTAGCTGAAGAACTGATTGCATGGAAAGCACAGCAGGAGGAGATAAAGGATATTTTGCAGGAAGAATACCAGGACTATGGCCTTATCCTTGCTACTGAATATGGACTTCCAAGGGGCGGTGCGTATATCAGAGATTCCCTGAATAAGCTGATCAAACAACATGATCTACCACAGATTGTGTTTCACAGTTTCCGGCATATGAGTGTTACCTATAAGCTTAAGCTGAACGGCGGTGATATAAAGGCGGTACAGGGAGATTCTGGTCATGCACAGGCAGATATGGTTACAGAAGTATATTCGCATATCATAGATGAAGACAGACGGCGCAATGCGACACTGTTGGAAGATTCCTTTTATAACAGGAAGAATCTGAATCCGCAGATCCATGATACAGAAAAGAGGACGATGATGGAAGTTCCAGAAGGAGTGGACGCAGAGTTACTTGCAAAAGTTCTCAGCAATCCGGAAATGGCTGTGTTGCTGACATCATTAGCAAAATCAATGCAAGGGGAACATAATTAGGATAAAAGCAGACCGGTGGAGAGCAAAATCTCTGCCGGTTTTATTTATGAGATCAAATCAGAGCATGTGAGAAAAAAGAGGTAAAATAGTGGTCAAAGCATCTTGCGTAAATGGCGGTATCTGATGTATAATTTAAAAGAAATCTGACAAAGAAAATAGTGTATCACATATTTCATTTCCCGCTTTTAAATGGGCAGGATAGTTGGATTTTATGATTTGAAAAATTATAGATGGAGTTGGCGCTTTATATTAGAAGCGTACAATCATTTTCTCAGAAAATGTAAAAATCTGGAATAATTTTCAATGATCTTATATGAACAGAAATAGTCCGGGAAGGCGCTTTTTTACTGGACTTATAAATGAATAGGTTGTCTCTGTTGGACTAGTCTGAACCTGCATAAAAGTTGCTCCTAAGCACTAGATGTGGGTTCGATTCCCGCACGGGACGTCCTATCAAAAGCGGAATGTATTAGAAAAATTTCTAATATAATTTCCGCTTTTTTGTTTTTTCAAGTGGAAAATGGAATGGAATATCAGCTAATACGGAAAGAATCCTATTAGCCGCTGTCTAATAAAACGCACTGCTGGTATAATAGCTGGAAATAAAACGAAATTCTAATAAAAGAGAAAAGCCAGCTGTTTATTTGAGAAAGTGGATGTAAATTCAAGCTCAGATAAGAAAAAAGAGGAAGGGAAATATCCGGCGGTAAGTTATTAGGTGTGAATACAATAAAATCTTTGCTTAGTGAAAACTAAGGTCAACAGTAAGCCTGTTTGGATCAGATTTCAAAAAGAAATCTATCTGGACAGGCTTTTTCTGTTGCAGATAAGAAATGGAGGAAAGATATGGATACAGTGGATACACGAAGTGCATCAGTTCCAGAAGATGGCGAAAAAATTATAGAGATTCAGCTGGAACGTCTGCGGACCTTTAAGAACCATCCATTTAAGGTTCGGATGGATCAGGAAATGATTCGGCTCAGTGCGAGTGTTGAGAAATACGGAATCATAAATCCACTGATTGTACGACCGATTCCAGACGGTGTTTATGAGATTATCTCCGGACACAGAAGAAAGGCAGCTGCTGAAAAGTTTGGTTACAGGAAGGTGCCGGTCATTATCAGAGTCATGTCAGATGATGAAGCAGTAATTAATATGGTGGATTCCAATTTACAGAGGCAGCAGATAACATTCAGTGAAAAGGCTTTTGCTTATAAGATGAAGAATGAAGCTATGAAGCGAACCGGAGGAAGAAGAAAAAGTAGCCAGTCTGACTACCCGTTAAAAGGAAAAAAGACAGTAGAAATCATTGGTGAAGAATTTGGTGACAGCGCAAAACAGGTACAGCGGTATCTGAAACTGACGGATTTGATTCCTGAGTTACTGGAAAAGCTGGATAACGGTGAACTTTCATTTAACCCGGCTGTGGAACTTTCGTATTTAACGATAGAGGAACAAAAGGAATTTATAGATGCTATGGAGTATACACAGGCAGTCCCATCCATTTCCCAGGCACAGAGAATGAAGAAATTAAGCCGGGAGAAAAAGCTGACTGGAACAAAAATGAGAGAGATCATGGGTGAGATCAAAAAAGGGGAAATTACCAGAGTGATGTTTAACAACGAACAGCTGTATCGGTATTTTCCGAAATCATATACCCCGGCAGAAATGAAAGAAGAAATACTGAGTATGTTAAACCAATGGAAACCGCAGAAAATGGCAGTAAAATAGGAGGAAAATTATGTGTAGAGTAATCGCAATATCAAACCAGAAAGGTGGCGTTGGAAAAACCACCACAACCGTAAATCTTGGAATTGGACTTGCCAGACAGGGAAAGAAAGTGTTGCTGATTGATGCAGATCCACAGGGGAGCCTTACAGCAAGTCTTGGCTATGTAGAACCGGACGAAATAGGAACTACACTTGCCACAATTATGATGGCTATCATCAATGAAAAAGAATTTGAGATCACAGATGGCATTCTGCATCATAAAGAAAATGTAGATCTGCTTCCGGCAAATATTGAATTATCTGCATTGGAAGTAACAATGGGGAACGTGATGAGCAGAGAGCTGATTATGAAGGAATATATTGAAGCTGTGAGAACGGAGTATGACTATATCTTGATTGACTGTATGCCAAGCCTGGGACTAATGACAATCAATGCGCTGGTTGCTGCGGATTCCGTGTTGATTCCAGTACAGGCGGCTTACCTTCCGGTGAAAGGTCTTCAGCAGCTGATACATACGATTGCAATGGTAAAGAAACGGCTGAACAGGCAGCTCATATTTGAAGGAATACTTCTCACAATGGTAGATTTCCGCACAAACTATGCAAAGGATGTGGCTGGTAAAGTGCGTGAAGCTTATGGAGAAAAGATAGAGATTTTTGACACGGTGATTCCTATGTCAGTGAAAGCAGCTGAAACAAGTGCAGAAGGTGTCAGTATCTTTTCCCATTGCTTGAATGGAAAAGTGGCGAAAGCATATGAGACGATTGCAAAGGAGGTATTGAGAAATGAAGAGTAAAAGTGCAGACAAAATAAAGATGCCTAGCATAGATGAACTGCTGGGAGTATCCGGCGAAGAAAGTGCAACAGATATTGAGATTAGCAGAATTCATAGCTTTGCAAATCATCCATTTAAGGTTTTGGATGATGATAAGATGGATGATCTGGTAGAGAGTATTAAACAGAATGGTGTGCTGACACCTGTTTTAGTAAGGCCAGATAAGAATAACAGCTATGAGATGATATCCGGGCATCGAAGAATGCACGCAGCGATAAAAGCAGGACTGGAAACAATACCGGCCATTGTGCGGGATATGGACGATGATGATGCAGTAGTAGTAATGGTAGATGCTAATATTCAACGAGAAGAATTGCTTCCAAGTGAAAAAGCATTTGCTTATAAAATGAAAATGGATGCTATGAAAAGACAGGCAGGCAGACCATCAAAAAATAATTCCACCCAAGTTGGGCGGAATTTTGAAACGGCAGAATTGATAGGAAAAGAAACCGGGGAAAGTAAAAATACAATCAGGAGGTTTATTCGTTTGACTGAATTAATTCCTGAATTACTTGATTATGTAGACAAGAAGCGGCTGCCCTTTACCGTTGCGGTTGACATTTCCTATATTGACAAAGAGATTCAAACATGGTTATTTGAATACATCAAGGAAAATGGTACGGTTAAAGCAGTTCAGGTAGCAGCACTCCGCACAGCACTTGAAGTAGGACCGATGACGCAGGCGAAAATGATCTCCATACTGGTAAACAGTCAGCCTGGTAGGAAGCAGGAACAGAAAATCACATTTTCAGAGAAAAAACTGAGAAATTTCTTCTCTGAAAAATATACGGCAGAGGATATGGAAAGTGTAATTTTGGAACTTCTGGATCAATGGAAGAGAGGTGAGATAACAGTATGAATTTTGAATACTATTATGGCACTCAGGCTGATCAGTTCAGTTTTATCCGGATTCCAAGAATATTATTATTAGATGAAGCATTTTCCGCACTGTCTTTATCAGCTAAAGTCCTTTACTCGGTACTTCTGGACAGAATGGGACTGTCAATGAAAAATAAATGGCTTGACGAAGAAAACAAGGTGTACATTATCTATCAGATCACGGAGATACAGAGTGACTTGGGATTCTCTAAGAAAAAAGCAATGGATTATCTCACAGAATTGGAGAAAATCGGACTGATTGAAAAGAAAAAGAGAGGCTTTGGATTGCCGAACATTATATATGTTAAGAGCTTTATGGCACATCAGAGAAGTAATGAAATGAGAACTTCACAGGAAAAAGATTTGGTACATAGAAGTATCGAAATAGGAACTTCTGAGGTGATGAATAAGCACCTCAGAGGTGCCGAAATAGATACCTCAGAAGTGCCAAATAGCGGACTTCAAGAGGTTCCCAAAACGGTACCTCTATATAATAAGACTTATATGAATTATAATAACCAGAGTAATATAAAATCGAATCATATCAAATCAGATGGCGATAGGATTCGATGTGATCAAAAAGAACAGGAAATCAATGCTTATGCTGAACTGGTAAAGAAAAATATTGATTTTGATGTTTTACTGCATACATACAGCAGAGAGCAGGATCTGGTAGAAGAAATATATCAGCTGATTCTGGAGACCGTTCAAACTGAAAAGGATATGATACGGATCGCCGGCGAATATTATCCGGCAGGCTTTGTGAAGGGAAAATTACTGAAACTGAATTATTCGCATAAAGAATTTATTCTTTCAGTGAAACACACAGCAGTATCTTCGCTTCCATTAGGTTCAGATCCACTTGGAAACATTGCCCGTATTAACAATTTATTGGAAAGTTATCCGAAGAAACTGGCAGATGCGGAGCAGAAACTAGAAACAGT
>ENA-ORSM01003448-ORSM01003448.1-human-gut-metagenome-genome-assembly--contig:-NODE-3448-length-9899-cov-4.376778_pt1 | contig 9899 bp, 9 predicted proteins | sample MGYA00241903_ERZ509170 | MGnify/ENA primary metagenome ERZ509170 (study PRJEB26280, sample SAMEA2338784) | human gut metagenome | biome: human gut; feature: human-associated habitat; material: faeces...
CGGCATAAGCAGGGCTATGATGCGGTAAAGCTGGCCGCAGCCTATGGCAACCCCGCTTTGTGTAGACAGAGCTGCCGGGGGGCGTGGCAAATACGGCAAGCAAAATCGAAATCAGATACAATGGGCCGGACCTGTTTCTATTTATAGGGCGGGTCCGGCTTATTCATGTGGTTTTGATAGACCAGTAATTTCAGGAAGGAGTTGGTATTATGGAGAATATTACTGCTGGCGGAAGCGGTTCATTGGTAGACATTCGGGATGTCACCGTGGATAAGGAGCTTCCCCGCGAGGAACGAATCACTGAATTTGTGCGCCAGATCAAAAACCCTTACCGTTTTAAGTGCGGACGTTTTACCGTCCGGGCCAGCTTTGCCCCTGGCGGTGCCACCCTGGAGGAATGTATCAAGGGTATTTTACGGTGAAGCAAAATTTCTTCCAGAAAAGGGCTGACTTTCCCGTAAGAGCGTGGTACAATAAGAGTCGGAAAAGGAATTGAATACGGCATAACCACACTTCTTGAATTGCGGGGATTTTTCTGCGCAACGAAAGGAGTGTTTTTTTATGCAGGTTTATAAAGCTATTAAGTATATCCGTCTTTCCTATACGGATGACAAGTCGGTGGAAAGTGACAGCGTTGCCAATCAGCGGCGGCTCATTGATGATTTCATTGCCCGGCACCCGGAGATTGAGGTTGTGGCAGAAAAGATTGACGACGGTTACAGCGGTGTCCTCTTTGACCGTCCAGCATTTCAGGAAATGATGCGGATGATCGAACAGGGCGAGGCTAACTGTGTCATTGTAAAAGACCTTTCCCGCCTGGGGCGTGAGTACATAGAGACGGGCCGTTATATGCGTCGGGTATTTCCGGCCTACGGCGTCCGTTTTATCGCCATCAATGACAATGTAGACACGGAAAATGACGCTGCAGATGATCTCACCGTATCGGTAAAAAACATTATGAACGAGGCATACTGCCGGGATATTTCCGTAAAGACCCGGAGTGCCCTGGATGTGAAACGACGCAGCGGTGATTTTGTTGGAGCTTTTACTATTTACGGTTATGTAAAAACTGGCGACAAGCATAAGAGTTTGGAAGTTGACGAGTATGCAGCGGGTGTGGTACGGGATATTTTCAGAAAGCGTCTGGAAGGATTCAGTGCTTCCCATATTGCTGATGAACTGAACCGCATGGGTATTCTCTCTCCGCTGGCTTATAAGAGGAATCACGGGATGCCCCATGCCAAAGGCGGCTATACGGACCGTAAGGATTGTAAATGGTCTGCCACTACCATCATCCGCATTTTGAAGGACGAAACCTATACCGGGACACTGGTGCAGGGAAAACAGACAACGCCCCACTTCAAATTGAAGGAGCGTGAGGATAAGCCTTCATCCGAGTGGATTCGTGTAGAGGGCACCCATGAGGCGATTATCCAGAAACACGATTTTGACCTGATTCAGCGACTTCGCCGGATTGACACCCGGACCTCTCCTAAATCGGATAAGGTATATCTGTTCTCCGGTATTTTGATCTGTGGATGCTGCGGCTGCCGCATGACCCGTAAGACAAACCGCTACAAAGACAAGGAATACCACTACTACTATTGCCCTACGGGCAAAAAGAATGGCTGCGCTTCCTCTGTGATGCTGAAAGAGGACGACTTGATCGAGTGTGTGCAGGACAGCTTAAAGGGCCATATTGAAAATGTGGCTTCTCTGGATTCGCTGTTGTCCAGTATCAGTCAGGAACGGATCAACCGGGAACTGGCCCAGGAATACGCCGGACAGATCAGAGCCAATGAAAAACAGTTGGCACAGATTGAGGGTTTCAAGACGAAGCTCTATGAAAATCTGGTGAGCGGGATTCTTACCAAAGAAGAATATCTATCCTACAAGCGGAAATACAATGCGGACATTGAATTGCTGCAAAAGGCAGTTGCGGAATGGGAGGAACGGCTGACAGATGTATTGGAAAACCGCAGCGAGCGGAACCGCTGGATCAATCACTTCATGCAGTTTTCCACGATGGAGGAAATTGACCGCCGCGCAGTCATGCAGCTTATCCGCAGTATTCGCGTGATTAGCAAGGACGAGCTGCATATTGAATTTAATTATCAGGACGAATACAAAAAAGCGGTTGCCCTGGCAGAGCAGATCGTAGAACAGGCCGCGGAAAGGAAGGTGGGTTAAATGGCAAGAAAGAGCAGAAAAGAAACAGTAATCACGGCTGAGCCAGTACCATCTTTATATGTTCATGTAGCACTGTATATCCGGCTTTCCGTGGAGGATAACAAGAAACGGGGATGTTCGGTGGAAAACCAAAAGCTGGTCCTGAATGATTTTCTTGCTGATAAACCGGATTTTGTCGTCTATGATACCTATATCGACAACGGCATGACGGGCACGAATTTCCATCGTCCGGGCTTTCAACAGATGCTTTCGGATATTGAGGCAGGCTATATCAACTGTGTGATTGTTAAGGACCTATCCCGCCTGGGGCGTAATTCCATTGATACCGGCTATTATATCGAACAGTATTTCTACACGCACAATGTCCGTTTTATTGCGGTTACAGATCAGTTTGATACGGCAGACCCCGGCAATCTTCACGGAGGCATTATGCTTCCGCTGAAAAACATGATAAATGAAGCCTATTCGCTGGATATTGGCCGGAAGATCAAGGCCCAGGCAAGGCAGGCCATGAAAGACGGTGACTATATTGGCGCACGGGCTCCATACGGCTACCGGAAAGACCCGGAGAACTGTCATAAACTGCTGATTGACGAGGCCGCCGCTCCTGTTGTGCAGCAGATTTTCCAGTGGGCTTATGAGCGTGTAGCGTTAAACCGTATTGTGCGTAATCTGAATGAAATGGGGATTCCTGCCCCAAGCCATTATAAAAAGACTACCGGTGAAATTACCAGCCCTGGGCTGATCGGGAGCGGGAAATGGCAGACCCGTACTGTAATGAAGATACTGGAAAGTGAGGTTTATACCGGTGATCTGGTACAGGGCAAGACCAAAATTGTAGACCACCAGCAGGTACAGGCCGGAGACGATAATCTGATCGTTGCAAGGCATACCCATGAGCCTATTATCAGCCATGCGGTTTTTGAGGCGGTACAGGACTATCGGAAACAGGTCTGCGAGCAAAGCAAGGCTGTGCCAAAAAAACCATATACCCCCAATATCTTTAAGGGAAAGGTATTCTGTGCGGATTGCGGCAGGAGTCTCCACCGGCAGCGGGCGGAGCGCAAAAAAGGGCCGGATATTTACTGGTTTCATTGCCTTACCAACAGCCGGGTAGAAAAAGATAGCTGCAAGGGTGTGATGATACAGGAAACGGAGCTGATCGCTACGGTCACATCTGTTTTGGAGAAAGAGCTGACGGTTGCCCTGGGAATGTCTCTCCCCCTCTTTCAGTTGGAGGCAAGGCAAAAACAGGAAAAGGATAAACTCAGGGGCCAGATGTCATCCAAACGGCAGGAAATTGAAAAGAAACGCCGGTTGATCCGCGGCCTATATGAGAACTTTGTACAGGGTGTTTTGACAAGCGAGGAATACTTTGAACTGAAAGCGGATTATGAGGAATCCATCAATACACTGTCCGGTGAGATCACCGAGCTTGAAAGGGATATGGATGCTCTCGACGAACAGTTTGTACGCTACCGGACTATGGAAAAGGATGCAAAGTCACTGGCAAAGGATCACCTGCTTACGGCAGAACTGATTGACCGGCTGATTGAGCGGATCGAGATAGACCACAAACGGGATATTCATGTGACCTTCCGCTTTAAGAGTGAATTTCAGGGAAAGGAAGTGGAGTCATGCGCAAATATGTAATTGCCCTTTATATTCGGTTATCCGTGGAGGATATTAAGACAGAAAGTTTGAGTATTCCGAACCAGCGCCTTATCCTGCGGGAAAAAGCCATGTCGCTGCCGGAATGGGATAATGGCGAGGTTTTGGAGTTTGTCGATAATGGCCATACGGGTACGAATTTTGAACGTCCCGCAGTGCAGGAGCTTTTGACGATGGTGCAGGCAGGAAGTATCGACTGTATCATTGTCAAAGACCTATCCCGGTTTGGACGCAACAGCATTGAGACCGGTTATTTCATCGAGCGGGTGTTTCCGCTCTATCACACCCGGTTTATCTCTGTCAGCGACGATTTTGACACCGTCAATTTCAAAGGAGATACCGGAGGGATTGATGTTGCCTTTAAGTATCTTATCAGCGAGTGCTACAGCCGTGATATGTCCATGAAAACAAAAAGCGCCAAATATGCGAAGATGCGCCGGGGCGAGTACCAGAGCGTTATCTGTCCTTACGGCTACCGCAAAAGCGCAGACGGGCGTATGGAGCCGGACGAAAATGTTGCGGGAAATGTCCGTCTGATATTTGAATGGGCGGCTGAAGGCAATACCGCAGCAGAGATCACCCGCAAGTTGTACGCCCTCCATATTCCCACGCCTGGAGAGTATCGGAGGGATAACGGAAAAGACCATTATAATGTGTCAAGGACACACGGCGTATGGAGCAGTTCAACAGTCCTGCGGATGCTGGAGGATCAGCGGTATATCGGCACCTACATAATCGGCAAACGCAAGGTGCAGGAAATCGGCAGCCGCTGCATGAAGCTCAAAGATGAAAGCGAGTGGTTCAAAATCCCCGACCATCATTCCGCGATTGTCAGCAAGGAATTGTTTGAGCAGGCCAATACTTCTATTAAGCGTTTTTCCCTCCCCAATAAAAAAAGGCGTGACTATCTGCTTCGGGGAAAGGTGTTTTGTGGATGCTGCGATCATGCTATGTCACTCAGAAATGGAGCATGGTTTTATTGCCGTCATTCCGAAGTGTCAGAAAGTTTTCCCTGTCATGGCGTGCGGGTAAAGATGGCTGATCTGGAGCAGGTAGTCTTTGAGACGATCCGGGCGCAGATGTGTCCGGCGTTGGGAATCGACGGCAGTAAAGATAAGCTGGATTTACAGACGGTCCAGCAGGCCGAGCATGAAGATAAGTTGCGGGCTATACAGGACAGCAAACGGCAGCTTTATGAACGGTATGCGCTTGGCGAGATCGATCTGGAAACCTACCGGTCACAGAAAGCAGTATATGACGCGGAACTGGTACAGGCCAAGAATGTCCATGCCGCTATCACAGCGCAGACCAAACAGATACAGAGTGATTATGAGGCGAGGCTGAAACAGCGGGAAATTGTTCAGGAAGTAGGCAGCACCGATGTCCTGACGCAATCGCTGATAGACCGGCTTATCAACAGGGTATATGTTTTTCCTGGGGATCGGATTGAGATAGAATATGTTACGCAGGACTTTTTAGGAACGGAGAAATCTGGAAAGGAAGCATGAGCCATGAATACCGTATGGAACAGCTACGGGCAGCTATTGCAGCTGCCCGAAAAAACTTCAAAAAAGATGCAAATTTTTTTGTCGTGGGCTTGACATACGGGTGTCGTAAATCGTGGATTCGGATGCGTTTTACGCCGGTTTCCTTACAGCCACGCTGCATTTCCCGATACAGATAGCTTTTTGTAACTGGGAACATCCGGTCATCTATGCCAATGTCATACTGCATCTTCAAATACTCCTGCATCTCATCTGCCAGAAAGCGTGGCATCGTAATTGTGCGATTGCTCTTTTCCGTTTTGGACGGCGTGATGATGTCTTTCCCGCCGGTGTGCTGAAATGTCTTGTTGATCGTGACTGTGCGTTTATCAAAGTCAAAATCTGCCGGGGTCAGCGCTAGCAGCTCACCCTCACGGATGCCGCACCAGTACAGCATCTCAAAAGCATAAAACGACAGTGGCTTGTCCATCATTGCATCAATGAATTGCAGATACTCCTCCTTGGTCCAGAAAGCCATTTCACGATTTTTCTTCTTGCCCATACTCCCGGCTTTCTTGCAGGGATTTTCCTTCAGGTTGTAATACCTGACGGCGTGATTGAAAATTGCGCTGATCTGGTTCTGGATGCTTTTGAGATACACCGGTGAGTAGGGCGCCCCGTCCTTGTCACGATAGTTGATTAGCTCATTCTGCCACCGAACGATCTGTTGCGGGGTGATGCTACTCATTTTGAGTTTTCCAAAATAGGGGAGCAGTTTGGTGCGGATGATGTGTTCCTTGCTCTCCCAAGTGCTGTCCTTGATGCGGCTGCGCCGATCCTCCTCATAATGCTCTACAAAGCTCCGGAAGGTCATATCCAAGTCGGAACCCAATTTGTTAAGCTGCTCCCGCTCCCAGCTTTGTGCCTCTCGTTTTGTCTGAAAGCCACGCTTCTGGGATTGCTTCCGTTCTCCGTTCCAATCCGTGTACCGATAAATGACCCGCCAAGTGTTGGTTTTTGGTTCCTTATAAACTGCCAATGCGATTACTCCTTTCTTTCTGCACCGTAGCAGGTGCGCTCCATAAAATACTTTCTGTTCACTCGCCCTGAGATGGTCAAAATGCCTTTTTCTTTCAGTTCGACATTTAACCTCTGGACGATTTTGTAGGCGTAGGATTTGGAAATGCCCAATTCCTGCGCAACTTCCTCGACTCTCATAAAGCTTGTGTTTTCCATTTCATCACCCCTTTCGTTTGGCTATAGTTCTCTTATTTAGTGTCGAAGAACTTTCTGGCCGCATTCCGATTTGCCCGAGCGGATACACCGTTACCGTGATGTATGACGGCTATTCAGTTGTTTACAAATAAACTTAACGCTATTTGCTTAATGATTATACTAAACATATTCAGTTACATCAAGCGGTTTTCACAAAAATATTAAACTTTTTTGCTTTGCGTTACTTGACATTGCTTAACTTGTTATACTATGATATTTAACAGTAAAGTGAGAGGAGCAATAGTATGGCTATCGGCGAAAGAATAAGATTTTTCAGAAATTTAAAAGGTATGACACAGAAGTACCTTGGTATGCAGGTGGGCTTTCCGGAGAAAACCGCTGACATCCGTGTGGCACAGTATGAATCCGGCAGCAGAACGCCTAAGGCTGATTTAACAAACAATCTTGCAAATGTGTTTGGCATATCAACAAGTGCTTTAACTGTGCCGGATATTGACAGTTACAACGGCTTAATGCACACGCTGTTTACTCTTGAAGATTTATATGGCTTCCGTATTGATAAACTTGATGACGAGCTTTGCATACGACTTGATAAAGGTATGGGCACAAACTATCTTACAATGTTTGATATGTTTTCCGCTTGGCAGGAACAAGCCGAAAAGCTTAAGAACGGAAAAATTACAAAAGAAGAATACGATAACTGGAGATATAATTATCCAAGACTAACAGAAAAAATCAATCTAAAATATTGAACAAAAACAAATAAAAATCTTGAGGGAATAATATATGTCACTAAAATCTAAAATTGCCAAATATGGATTCGGTATGGCTCCTTTAAAAAATAATATTGAAATTAAAAATCGTTTCTGTATAAAACAAGTACAAAATTTACTGAACAATTGTTCTACACTATCTTCCGCAGAAATTGTAGAGTCTATAAGTACAGTGAAAGGTCTTTTTAATAGAATAATAAAACAAAATCAATGGGACTGGTTTACAATCAATATGTATTTTGATTATCCAACAAACAAAGACATTCATATAATAATTTCTGCTTTAACATTGCTTAGACAATCTATTATTACTGATAATTTTGACACTCGACAAAAAAGTATTATACAATTACAAAATACAAACTTTATGTTATACTGCGAAAATTATCTAAATTATGATGAATCCAAAGATACATCTGAGGAATACATATATATTCTGTCCCGTAGAGAAGAGCCTGATATTCTCAAAATTGGTATGACAACAAGAAATATTAAAAAAAGAGTTAATGAAATCAATTCTGCTACAGGCATACTTTACCCTTACTCCGCACGCAAAGTTTACAAGGTAAAAAATTGTCATCAAGTAGAGAAAGATATTCATGACATATTACAAAATTATCGTATACGAGCAGATCGTGAATTTTTTAAAATTTCTTTTCAAGAAGCTTGCCATGTAATTGAAACATATCTTAGCAGTTCTGAAAGAGAATTTTACAACTAATAATTGTTATAAAAAAGAGAAAGAGCTATCAGACTTTCAAAAAATCTGATAGCTCTTTGCTTATTCTTATGATAATTCAAATAATGTTGCCATTCTGTTGCCACGGCGGGCACTCATGGCGAAAAAGCCTTGGTATTACTGGACTTTTTCTGGGGTGCAATCATTCAAATTCGATCGTTGCCGGGGGTTTGCCGGTGCAGTCGTAAAGGATGCGGTTGACGTGCTGGACCTCGTTGACGATGCGGCTGGTGACAGTTTGGAGCAGGCCCCACGGAATCTCGGCGGCTTCGGCCGTCATGAAATCGGTGGTGGTTACGGCGCGCAGGGCCACGGCATAGTCGTAGGTGCGCTCATCGCCCATAACGCCCACACTGCGCATGTTGGTCAGCGCGGCGTAGTACTGGCTGATGCTCTTATCGAGACCGGCTTTTGCGATCTCCTCGCGCCAGATGGCGTCGGCTTCCTGCACCATCTTGACCTTATCCGGCGTGACTTCGCCGATGATGCGGATGGCAAGGCCGGGGCCGGGGAACGGCTGGCGGCTGACGAGGTATTCCGGCAGACCCAGCTCACGGCCGGCCTGACGTGTCTCGTCCTTAAAGAGGTCACGCAGCGGCTCGACGATCTCCTTGAAATCGACGTAATCCGGCAGACCGCCTACGTTGTGGTGCGACTTGATGACGGTGCTTTCGCCGCCGAGGCCGCTTTCCACGACGTCGGGGTAGATGGTGCCCTGGGCCAGGAATTCGATGCCCTCCAGCTTACGGGCCTCCTCCTCAAACACTCGGATGAACTCCGTGCCGATGATCTTGCGTTTCTGCTCAGGATCAGCTGCGCCGGCCAGTTTATCCAGGAAGCGATCCACTGCGTCCACATAGATCAGGTTGGCGTCCATCTGATGGCGGAACACCTCCACCACCTGCTCTGGCTCGCCCTTGCGCAGCAGCCCGTGGTTGACGTGAACACAGGTGAGCTGTTTGCCGATGGCGCGAATCAAAAGGGCAGCCACTACGGAGGAGTCCACACCGCCGGAGAGGGCCAGCAGGACCTTCCGGTCTCCGACTTGCTGCCGGATCAGCTCCACCTGGTCGGCAATGAAGTTCTCCATATTCCAATTGGGCTGGGCGCCGCACACACCGAACACGAAATTGGAGAGGGCCTGCTTGCGTTCCTCCTCATCGCTGGGCCAGGGCTGATCACCCTTGTGGTCGGCCAGAAGGACGGGGACATCGTGGTTGTAGATCTCCTTGGCGGCGTCGATCTCAACACCGTCCACCACCCGGTTGGGGCCGCCGTTTAGGATGATCCCCTTCACGTTGGGGAGGGCCTTGACCTCCTCCAGTGTGATATCGTGGGGGTGGATTTCGCTGTAAACGCCTAGAGCGCGGATCTCACGGGCCAGACGGGGGTTTTCCTCGCTGCCAAGATCGAGAATAAGGATCATGTCCTGTTTCATTTTGGTACCTCCACTTCTTGTTGAATGATGCCTCTATCCTACCACAACAGACGCCGGGCCATCAATAGAAAAATAGAAAAAAGGCGGATCTTGCGGGAGAGGAGAAAAGCGGGGGAAGGGCGGCTCAGCGCCGGAGAGCAAAGACGCCAGAACGGGTGGGGTAGAACCGGGGAGACTCAGTCGGACGTGTGACGTGTGTTGTATCTGGCCTGTGTATCCCGGCTCTAAGAAATATTTTGCAATAAAATTGGCGGAAGCCCTTGACAAAGGTAAGTGCGTCTGCTAAAATAACCTCTGCCCTGTGAGGCACAATATGGGGGTATAGCTCAGCTGGGAGAGCGCTTGAATGGCATTCAAGAGGTCAGCGG
>ENA-ORSM01003451-ORSM01003451.1-human-gut-metagenome-genome-assembly--contig:-NODE-3451-length-9895-cov-3.216260_pt1 | contig 9895 bp, 7 predicted proteins | sample MGYA00241903_ERZ509170 | MGnify/ENA primary metagenome ERZ509170 (study PRJEB26280, sample SAMEA2338784) | human gut metagenome | biome: human gut; feature: human-associated habitat; material: faeces...
CCGAAGAGGCGAATGGTCGCCCCGGAAACACCCCCGCTTACGCGGGGAAGACTTAACAAGAAAACTCAGCATCTTTTCTCGAAAGGAAACACCCCCGCTTACGCGGGGAAGACGAAAACGCTCCGCTCTGTCCGTAACTCGTTTCGGAAACACCCCCGCTTACGCGGGGAAGACTGATGTCTGAGTTTCGAAAGCTTCTTTATCCGGGAAACACCCCCGCTTACGCGGGGAAGACTCACCTTTTTCGGTTCCAACATGCCCATCAGTAGAAACACCCCCGCTTACGCGGGGAAGACGTTGCGACCGACGAAGAGATCGAAAGGCTCAAGGAAACACCCCCGCTTACGCGGGGAAGACGGCGTGCTTGATGACGAACGCACGGAGATCTTGGAAACACCCCCGCTTACGCGGGGAAGACCCGACGAGATAGCGCTCGAGGCGTCGTCGTTCGGAAACACCCCCGCTTACGCGGGGAAGACTTGGCTGCGAAGGTTTCCGGAACGAGCCCAACCAGAAACACCCCCGCTTACGCGGGGAAGACTCGATGTAGGCCTTGCACCTCGCGAGCATGTTGGAAACACCCCCGCTTACGCGGGGAAGACGTCGTCAAGGTGTTCAGAGCCGTCTCGACCTGAGAAACACCCCCGCTTACGCGGGGAAGACGGCGGATCGGCGGCGCTTTCGGTGCGGAGTGTGGAAACACCCCCGCTTACGCGGGGAAGACGAATCGATCAAATTTTCGTCTCTAAACCACTCGGAAACACCCCCGCTTACGCGGGGAAGACGTCTTCAGCAACCATGAGAGCTTCAACGGCTTCAGAAACACCCCCGCTTACGCGGGGAAGACATGACGGGCGATCGCCTGATCTACCTATTTGAGGAAACACCCCCGCTTACGCGGGGAAGACAGCAACATTTTGTACAAAGACCAGTCTCACAATACAAAATACGCCATTATTAATTGCCCTCAGCGTTTTCCACTAAGGTTAGTGATTTTGACGTAACGCCCCGAATACTTCTTATGCTCGCCGAACTCAACGGGAACATCGTACAGCAACATTCCCTCCGGATCTTCGGAGGTCGTTTCCGACACTTCCGTCACTATGAATCGTTTCTCCGAAACGTCTGTCGCAAGGCTCGCGTCCAAGGTCTGTAGGGCTTCTTCGTAGCTCCTGAATATTCCCTGAAAGACTGGACGAGTTGGTACACAAGATTTTCGACCCAAATAGATATCCCATTTTGGGCACTGTATACCAGAGACAAATTCTTCACGGAAATCTTCAGGAATTTCTAAAATGACTGCAAAATCTGCGTCTTGTAAATATAACCGATAAGTTATCTTAGAACCATTTACATTTTCAGCGGATTTTCCTTTGTATGTTTTAGGAATCAATAATTTTTCCCAAGGATCGTTTTTATCGTATGCCGAACCGATCATCTGCATGTCGTTGAGAATACTCTTCTCCGCCTTGCCAGAGAGTTCAAAGACCGTCATCGGCAAGGCGTTGCAAAGGGCCAGGCGCTCCTTTTGAGACCCTCCGAGACCGCAGGCACAGAAGAGCATACCCAGAACGCCGGATTTAGTCGGAAAAGGTAGCGTTCCTCTTTGCCAGAATCTCGAACGGTCCCCCCAACTCTGGAGGGGACCCTCAAGACGGAGCAACAAATAGGCTCTGTCCGTCGTCATTTCGCAATCGCCTCCATGACCTGATCGATCACTTCGTCAATGCTCGTTTCGTCGGAAAAGATCACACGCTTTTTCAGGCCGTAGAGTGACCCAGCTTGTTTTTCCTGAACAGCAAGCCGCTCCTCAAGAGCCCGGATGCTCGGAGACAGGTAACCGCTATCCCGACCGTTTACGACAGGCTTCTCGAAAGACACCTGCATCCTCTGTCCATTGCGCACCAGCACCTGAGCGTAATCCCAAAGACAGGAAGCCGACATCGTCGTCTGCCGAGCAGAGGGAACCGCCAGATAGAGCGCCTTGATGAAGGAAGACACTGCGTACCGCAAATCCTCTTCCGACTCGATACCGAGCGTCTCCTTGAGTTGCTCCACATTGAGAGAAACGTAACGATAGTACGTTGCCGACGTGAATTCCGTCGTCCCTATATGAGCCGAGCCCGGCTCGGTTTCACAATCATCCAAAGCCGTAAAGAAATCCAGATCCTGCGTCACCGCGTGCGTCGAAAAGGCATGGCTGAAGCTTGCCGCGGCTTCCACGTTCATGGTCGGGGCCTTCGCAACCATACGGCCGAAGAGACCGATGTCGAGACCGTCCTGAACGGTAGCCAGGGTTTTCTTGATGTAGCTCTTGACTTCCTTGTCCTTGATCGCCTTCGGATCGAAGTTCTTCTTTTTGACCTGTTCGGCAAGGTCCGTGAATTCCGAATCCGAGAGGAAGATCAGCGAATCGTCCGAGAGCTGGTCTCCGACCGCCTTGGCACAGGCAGCCGCTTTCTCTTCCTCGCAGCCGCAGGCGACGAGCTTGTCCTTCAGGACTTCCACGATCTTCTTCGTGCGAAGACCGAGCTTCACGCCGAGGTCGTGCATCTGAAGGCGCACGGCGCGCTTCCAGGCCTGCGAGCTCACGCGGGCGCGCGTCACGCCTCCGATCACGCAGGATTTGGGACTGCCCGTATCGTCGCGATTCAGGCAGGAGACGGGGAAGGACTGCAAAATGTGAAATTCAATGATCATGGCGTTGAGCCTCTCTGAAGGTTATTGCAAAGAAATGGGAATGATCTGCATGAGACCGTAGCCGAAAGCTTTGCCCCGGCCGAAACCGTTGGCTACGGTTTGTTTGAAAAGATCCGCATCGAGCACACGGACAATGCCGTCCACACGAAGTTCGGCAAACGTCACGCGCCGGCCCTCCTTCGTGAAGCGGGTCGTGCCGTAGCGGCCGATCTGCAGGTGAGTGAACGCAAATCCAGAACGTTTGGCCTTGTCGTGGAGCCAGTTCTCCAACTCGCTGCGCGGCACCGCCCGGCGACGGCCGTCTACGATGCGACTGGGGTTGACGTCCATTCGAATGCGGTAGGTTTCGTGCTCCAAAAAGGAATCGGGCAGCTTTTTGACCATCACGCGGACATCGTCGGGCAAGTCCTCCGCCAACGGCGGACGATTGCTGAGAAGCAGCACTTCTCTGCCCGCAAGATGTTCTCCGCGGTCCGCCCACTGCACGTCGCGCACGGAGAGCTCTTTTCCGTCGGTCTCACGACACGGGTAGAGATCGAGCACCATGCGGTGAAGCGCGTAGCGGTCCCGAATCCTGAGTCGTGCAACAGCGGCGGGCTTCAGAATGATTTTCCCCGCATACAGTTCACTCATGGGCCTCTCCCTTTTCGGCTTTCTCTGCCGCCTGCTCCTTCTTTCCGAGAACGGAATGAGAGAAGTCCATCACCCACCGGGCCTTCACCTTGTCGGGGTCGAACGGAAAGCGGAGCAGATCGTCCAAAAGTTGAGCGTAGTCCAACTCTCCGGGTCGGCGGGATCGGATCAGACGCAGACAAGGACGCAGTACGCGACAGAGTTCGGGAACGTCCCGACACACGAGCAGTCGACGCAGACGCGCCGCCGCAGGATGCTGCGCCTGCTTCTGGTCGTCCACAAACTTTGCGTCCTTCTCGTTACCCCATGCCAGAGACAGCAACCTTCCGAAAGGTTGCGACCCGTTGACTTCCTTGTCTTCGAAAGCAACGGAATTTCCGATCAAAACGTACGCGGCACGGAGATTTTCATTCTCCAAGTTGCAAAAAGGCGCGAGATCTCCCCACACCGCCGTTTCTCGAACGGCACTGCCCGCTCCCCGCATGCGGGAGCGAAAACCGCTGTCTTCCTCTTTTCGGCGGAAAACACTGTCTACGAACAATTGCGCTTTGGGATTCATTTCCTTTCATCAGCTCCTTTTGTAAATGTCTGCAAAAGACGGACGGCAATGGCTCCAGGCCAACATTTGCCTTGACGTTCGGTGCGGGCAGTTTTGGTCGTATATATCCAGAGCCGTTCGGCAAATCGAAACGTGAAGATTCTCCGCGTCATCCACTTCGCAGGCGTGAATCAGTTCCGTCGCCTTGCGGCCGAATACGGACCAGAACTGATCCTGGGCACGCGAGGCGCGGTCCTTTGCATCGTCGCCCGCTCCACAGGCCTTGAAGAAAGCGTTTGTCGACCCCCACAGCCGCTTCGACACCTTTTCGAGCGAACTCATTTCCGTCAAATATCTCGGATAGAAGAGATCCAGCTTGAACGAGGCTGAGAACCGAATTTCCGAATCGATTACATCGTCGCGACCGCCAAAGAACTGTTCGCCCGTCTGGAAGGTCAGCTGCAGTCCGAAACACCACAACCCGACGGGGCTCTTACTTCTTGCATTGGCAATTCGAACGCCCAAACACTGCCAGTCCGGCTTCGGCACGCAAAAATTCAAGATCGCTTCCAGCTGTCGCCACGGCTGCATCTGCACTCTAGCGGGCAAAACCTTGTAGGTCTGCTTTTTCGGGTCCATTGCCGTCCCAACGGTCGCGGTGAAGTCCACGTGTCCCGTCATCACGGGAGGCATGGTAACGCCGCTCGTGGAGTGCAGTCTTTCACCGTCGATGCGGCAAAAACGAGCCATAGGAATCAAGCGTCCGTATACGGAGCGAACGAGACGTCGGGCCACGGCGTCATCCTCCTGCGGCATTTGTTCCCACGGCGGCACTCCGATTTCATCCACATACGCCACCTGTTCAAGCAACTCGTCCGTCATCATGGTTAGGCGCAACGTTTCAAAGAACGTTTTCCCCAACGCAAAGGTATGAAGCAGACCGCTTTGTCCCAACGTCGAACTCAACGGTGCTGATCCACCCTTTTGAAAGCCTGGCATCACAACGATGCCAGGATCAATTTTCTTTCTGAAAAAGGGCATGATGCACTGCTGCAAAATGACCTTTGCCTTAGTGGCGTCATCGATTTTTCTTGGGCAGTTGTTCTGAAAGACTACGGTCGTGTTGCCCGAACTCGTGCCCGGAACGTAGGCCGCGACGGGGAGAGCCTTCTCCTCCTTCAAGGATCGAATGCCCGGATACTGCAGGAAAGGACGTTCCGGATCGTAGAGATCGAAGAGTTCCTTATTTTTCTCCAAATACTGCAGGACAGCCACCTTCAGTCCGTCGTCGTCAAGCTCGTCCCACTCCTCCTCCGTCTCCAGAGGACAGGCCGCCTGACAGACGGCGATGAGAAAACGGAGCAGGCAGAAGCGGTCGATCGCACTTTCCTGCAGCGATATCGTCCCGCTTTCCTGAAAAAGCGCCCGTAGGCTCAGGACGCCACGGTTCGTGGTAATCCACGGTTCGCCCACCAAGTTGAAACTTTTCATCACCACTCCAACGTTTCGTTGATCAGTTCGGATCCATTGTTCATCATTCATGCGTCATTTTTGTCGCATTCAAACCAAAGCCCAAATTTTTTCGAATACCGGCCGTCCGAGTCGCCCGTGAGGGGATCGATCAGGCGTTCTTCTTCGAGCAACCGCAAAGGCATCGACGAAAACCGTCCGGCACTCCGGAAGAAACGACGCGCACCTTCCGGCCATCCGTTCCAGGATTGGCAGGTGCAGCCCGAGAAAACCCGCTCGGAACGAAGAATCCGCTCTTCCGCCCAGACGGCCAGTTCTCCGGGATTCTCGGGAATTCGGTCGAGTTCCGATTGTCGGCATACCAACACTTCCCGCGTCGGCAGTTCGATGTACCGCGTCGAAGGTTCCTCTTTTCCGGACTGCCGTATGGTTTCCGCGCTCTCGGCCGCCGCAACTTTCTTTCGGCTGTCTTTTTCCATTTCCGATTGCAGCCGACACAGGACGGGATTGCCGGACTCATCCCGTTTCGCGTACACGCGCTCCAGAAGTTCTCTCACCGATCCCGGGAAGGCCTGAGCCCTGTCCGTCGGCAGGGAACGCAGCACTTCGTACGTTCTGGCGAGCACGTAGGGGTAGTAGACGGCACTCGGGAAAGGACAATCGGGATCGTCGGACGGATCCGTCAGAATCACGGCTTCGGCGCGCGTGCAGGAAGCGGGACGGGGCGTGTCGGCGTGCCGCCAAAGACGACCGATCCGCTGGACCAACAGGTCGAACGGAGCGAGGCGACTCACCAGGAAATCCGCATCCAGGTCAAGCGACTGCTCGAGCACCTGGGTGCCGACCAGAACCGAACCCGTTCCCCGGTTGCGGGTTCCCTTTCCGGCCTTGCCGTACGCGTTCGTCCAATGCGTTTCGTTTTCCCGACGCTCGACGGGACGAAACTTGGCGTGCAAAAGACCGAAAGGAAGTCCCATCGACTCAAAACGCCCGGCAACGTTCTGTGCTTTTTTCACGGTGTTCTCAATCCAGAGGACGCGCTCGCCGTTTTGCACCCTGCGGGCTACCTCTTCGAAGATCGAATCCTCTTTTTCACTGAGGCGCAGCCAAACGGGATGATTTTCCTGAGGAGCGACCGGCCACTCGCGAACCGAAATCTCGTCGGTCTTCACCGTGCAACGCAGTGCGGAGCGGTATTGCTTCCAGACAGAAGGATCTTCTTCCAAGAGACCGGCCAACGTTCCGTCGGTGAGCGTTGCACTAAGAATGACGACGACCGCTCTCAAGGTTCTCAGATCCTGCAGAAGTTTTCGGATGAGTTCCGACGTATAGGTGTCGTAGGAATGAATTTCGTCGAAAATCACCACCTTGCCGGCCAAGCCCGCCAACCGCAAGGAAGAAAACCGGACGGGGAGGGATGCGAGGATCGCCTGGTCCACGGTCCCAACAGAGAAGGGAGCCAACAACGCCTGACGGTTGGGCCGGAACCAGTCCTCGCCCGGCGCCGCATCCTTTCCCATGCGCAGGGCGCTCGTTCTCGCGCCGCCGTGCAAAAGGCGTACGGTCTTTTCTTCTCCGTACAGAGCAGCGACATAATCCCGAACACGGTCGACCATGCGGTTGCTCGTCAGTTGCGTGGGAAGCGCGAAGTAGAGACCATCCGCATCGCCGCTTGCGAGGGCCTGTGTCGCCAAGGCAAGCGCCGCTTCTGTTTTTCCGTAGCCCGTCGGCGCCTCCAAAACATAGATCCCCGGGCCCGCATACAGACGGCCGACATCGGCCTGAAGACGTCTCGGGGCATACCCGAAAAGCTCCGAAAAATCCGTCTTTTCAACCTGGGTGCGGGGATCAAAGCCCGCTTCCCTGAGCAACGCCGAGGCAAGCTCCCGTTGCTCCCCCTGCGGGTACGGAACATCCCGTCGGGAAGCGATCCAGTCGGCAAGCACCAGTGCGCCTGCCCAGAGTTTTCGGACCACTCTTTTTTCGCTTGACGTTCCCGTCGGACTAGGCCACGCCTCGTCGGTCTTCAACTCCTTCAATATTTCCCGAGTCAACGCGACGCGGCGGCTCTGCCAAGGAGAGCCTCCCAGATAAGCCTCATCGCCCGAGACCGGCGTCCACTCCTTTTCATGATGGCATCCGACCGTTTCCTTCGCCAACGTCCGATTTGCATCGAGGTCCCGCAACACGGCGACGCTCACGGCTTCGTGGCGAATGTTCTGCATCTCTGCGAAGACAGAAGGATCGACATTCAGCGCTTCGAACCACTTGCGCCTCTCTTCCTCCGACATGTCCTTCAGAAGTCGACATAGGAAAATCGGATTGACCTTGCCGACATCATGTACGCCGACGAGTCCGGCTACGGCATCGGGCAACAGATCATTCAAAGCGTTCCAACGCCTCAGGGTGCGAAATTGCCGGAACACCTCGCCTGCGAGGAGTCCGTGCTGCAGCACGCTGACGCCGGGTACGGTCTTTCCGTCAACGGAAACGGTTTTGGCGGGGAAATAGTCCCATGCGGTCTCGTCGAACATCATATCTCTCTGAAAGTCCATCCCGACACGAAGCTCGGGATTCTCATCGGCAGGAAAAACACCTGCCTTACAAGGGAAAGCTTACCCGAGAATTTTCACGCCGTTTCTTTTTTCAAGACACATTGTTTTGAAGTCGACCAATGACTTTCTTTATTGAAAATCCTACTTTTCCTTGCCGCACGACCTATTCAATAGAACAAAATTTGTTGTCTTACATCCACATGAAACCGCCTCAAGCGAAAATTTCTGTCGCAAGGTTGTTGACGTACGCCGTCACCAAACGGAACGCCGAACGCGAGGTCAGAAAGATCATCCTCACGCAAGGCGCGGCGTTCTCCAACAATTGACCGTACCTTCTCTCTCAAAACCTTCGCGAGGCGAAAAAATCTTTCGACCTACTTCTTTTTAGCAAGCTACGCCTCTCGGATGATCGGTTCCCATCCCTTCTACTACCACCGCAAGCATTCCCTTCTTTTCATTTGAGAACAACTCTCAAATGAAAATCGTGAATTATATCGTTATTCCAAATATGAATAGCGTTTATAGGACACCAAGAGTGGGTTTCGCGAGAATTTTTCATAACCCATCGTTTTCCCTGATACAGCACTACCTCCTTCGGATTCCTCTCTCCTCCTCTTCGGCCTGACGATCTTTTTCTCCTCCTTTCGAAGACTGGGCAGGAATGGGAAAAACGGAGAAACTCATGGCCTGCGACGAACATGCTTTTCTTTTTTCTTTCAGAACGGCTGTTCCCGTCGACTCTACAACCGGCCATGCCGGACCCCTCTTCCGTCGGTGCCAGCCGCCGACGGCAACTTTCCCCAAGGAGGATTTTCATGGAGCTCTCCCGCAGAGGATTCCTAAAGCGAGGCTTTCTCTTGGGCGGCGGCGGTCTCGCCTCTTCCCTCTCCGGCGGCGCATTCGCCGCTCCGAAGCAGAAAAAGGTCTACAAACTTGCCAATGTCCAAGAGTCCACCAATATCTGCTGCTACTGCAGCGGGGGCTGCGGCACCATCTGCTCGACTCGTGACGGCGAGCTGATCAATCTCGAGGGAGACCCGGATCACCCGGTCAACCTCGGCGGTCTCTGCCCGAAGGGCGCCGCCATGTGGGGCCTTCGCAACGTGGTGACGAAGGACCGCAAGACCAAGCTGCATCCGGACCGCGTGCTCTATCCGCTCGTTCGCCGTCCCGGAAAGAAGGAGTGGGAGCGCATTTCCTGGGAAGAAGCTCTGGAAGGCATCGCCCGCCGCGTCAAGACGACGCGCGACGCAAGCTTTGTGGAAAAGGAAGACGGCGTCACCGTCAACCGCTGCGACGGCATCGCGTCGCTCGGCGCCGCGCAGCTCAACAATGAAGAAGGCTGGCTGGTGCAGAAATTCATGCGCACCCTCGGCGTCGTCGCGATCGACAACCAGACGCGCGTGTGCCACAGCTCGACCGTCGCGGGTCTCGCGCCGAGTTTCGGCCGCGGTTCGATGACGTCGCACTGGTGCGACTTCCAGAACGCCGACGTCATCCTGTCGATCGGCTCGAATAACGTTGAAAACCACCCGCTCTCCTCGCGTTGGGTGGAGCGTGCGCAGGAGCGCGGCGCCACCTGGATCGTGGTCGACCCGCGCTTTACGCGTTCGGCCGCTCAGGCCGACATTTACGGACGCATCCGTCCGGGGAGCGACCTTGCTTTCTACGGCGGCCTCATCAACTACATCCTCACGAAGAAGCTCTACCACCGCGACTACGTCGTGGCCTTCACGAACGCCGCCTGCCTCCTTCGCAAGGACTACGAGTTCGATCCGAACACGGGGCTCTTCTCGGGCTGGGATCCGGAAACGAAGACCTATTCCGACGAAACCTGGGGCTACGACGTCGACCACAAGGAAAAGTGGGACACGTCCGAAGGCTCGAGCTTCGCATGGGTCAACGACGAGGGAACGCCCGACTTCACGACGCCCGACCTCAAGGTGATGAAGCGAGACGAAACGCTCGCGGATCCGATGTGCGTCCTCAACGTCATGGC
>ENA-ORSM01003452-ORSM01003452.1-human-gut-metagenome-genome-assembly--contig:-NODE-3452-length-9893-cov-3.325168_pt1 | contig 9893 bp, 9 predicted proteins | sample MGYA00241903_ERZ509170 | MGnify/ENA primary metagenome ERZ509170 (study PRJEB26280, sample SAMEA2338784) | human gut metagenome | biome: human gut; feature: human-associated habitat; material: faeces...
ATCCTTTAGCTGTCTTTCTGGCAATGGGTGATAGCGATATGTATGGCTCACTTCACCACCGCAACAATGTAGATGACAAGCAGCGCCATGAAGGTGGTCAGAGATGTCAGAATAGAACGCGTCATTGTCTGATTGAGACTCTTGTTGACGATAGCCGGCAGTGCATCCGGGCTCTTCGTCGGGGAGAGCTTGCGGTTCTCACGAATACGGTCGTAAATGACAATGGTATCGTTCAGCGAGTAGCCGAGGATTGTCAGGATAACAGCGATGAAAATGTCGTTGATTGAGAAACCGAAAATCACAAACGCGAAATACACAAGCAGCACGTCATGCACAAGTGCGATGAGCGCCGTAACGCCGGCGGAAAGGCCGCCGATTTTCTTAAAGCGCAGCGCAATGTAAACGAGCAGGATCACGAACGTGATGAGCAAGCAAACAAGGCACTTCTGGAAGAACTTCGCGCCCATGGTCGGGTCAACGGAGCTCGATTCCACCACGTTGAACGTGCGGTCGGCATACGCATCGGATAGGGACTGCGCGATTGCCTGCTGTTCATCGAGCGTCACAGCTTCGTTGCCCGCAAAGGACAGCGTCACTTGGTTTGCGTCCGTGCCGAACGTCTTGCTCAATGCAACGGAAACATCGCGGCCGGTCTCTTCTTTTACGAGGGACGCGATTTCATCCGTATCGACTTCGCCGTCTACGGAATACTTAATCATCGCACCGCCGACGAACTGAATGTCCATCTTCGTGCCACGAATGAAATTGAAAATCAAGCCGATGACCATCAGGCCAATCGAGATGCCGAACAGGATTTTTCTGTTCTTATAGAAATCAAAATCAAATTTTTTCATTACTTATCCGCACCTCCAAACAGCCATTTCTTACGGAGCGGCTTGAAGCCGGAAAGCGATTTGATCATCAGACGAGAACAGAACACGCCCATGATGAAGTTGCCGATTACGCCGACGAGCAAAGTGTAGCCGAAGGAGTAGATCGCACCGGTCGTGGATTCGCCGAAAATCTTAGAGAGAATGTTAGACGGACCGAACACGCCGATGAGCATGATGGCAACGATCAAAATCGTGATGTTGCCGTCGATGATCGACCAAAGGCTATTGGAGCAGCCTTTCTGAATGGCGCCGTCCAGCGTTTTGCCGGTGCCGAGTTCTTCCTTAATACGGCTCGCAGTGATAATGTTCGCATCCACGCCCACGCCGATGGAAAGGATAATACCCGCAAGACCCGGCAGAGTCATTGTAAAGCTGTTCACAAACGGGAAGTAGCCGGAAATCGCCGCAAAGGTGATCGCAAGCTGACCCACAAGCGTCAGCACAGCCGCAAAGCCCGGAACCTTAAAGATGATGATCATAAAGACCGCGATGAGCGCAAAAGCGATTACGCCGGCCATGACCATGGCATCCAGAGACTTCATGCCGAGTGTCGGGTTCACGGTGCTGAAGTTCGAGGTCTGCAAAGCAAACGGCAGCGCGCCGCCCTGAATCTTTGCGGCAAGTTCGGAAGCCGTGGCTGCCGTAAAGTTGCCGGTAATGGAAGCCTTGCCGTCTGTGATTACCGCGTTAACGGTCGGGTAAGAAATCATAATGTCATCCATCCAGATGGAGATTGTCTTGCCCTTCAGGCGTTCGGTCGCTTCCGCAAACTTCTTTGCGCCCTCATCGGAAAGCGTCAGGGAAATCGCATAATCATAGCTGCCGGAGGTGGAATTCTCCTGCATGACCGGCTTTGCCTCCGTTACATCGCTGCCTTCCAGAATGATATTTTCCGCCGTTGTACCCGTCGGTGTCTGGTAAACCGGGTTGCCCTCGCCGTCTACCGTCTGAGTCTCGTAGGACTTACCTTCGCGGAATGTCAGCAGCGCCGTTGCGGAAATTTCTTCAATCGCCTTCTCCGGGTCAAAGTCCGATTCGCCGCTCTTCCACGGGAAACGAACAATGATCTTGTCGTTGGCTTCGTCGGTGTAAATCTCGTAGTCCGTAATGCTCTTCGAGACCATACGCAGCTCAATGATTGCCTTTGCGGCTTCAAGCTGTTCTGCGGTCGCCTCCACGCCGTCAGCCGGGCTGAAGGTCGCTTCCACGCCGCCGCGGATATCAATACCCCATCTTATATCGCCGGCGCCCTTGATCCATGTGTTCTTCGTGTCACCGTTCTGCGTGTAAACGCCGAAGACCGATGTGTATGTAAGCGCAAGGATCAGAGCCGCGATGATAAAAAACACAGGTTTTTTCACGCGCTTCATCTAATTGTTTCCTCCAATGGATAAAACCGCCGTTTTATCCGTTTACTTTTAAAATGTCCGTCATGTAAAGCAGGGTGGAAAGAACCACCCTGCAAATTTACACCTGACGATTTAAATTATTCCTCAGAAGCGTCCTCGCCCTGGTCTTCGAGCAGAGCACGGATGGAGAGGGAAACTCTCTTCTTGTCGAAATCGATGTCGGTAATTTTCACCTTAACAACGTCGCCAACCTTCAGAACGTCCTGCGGCTTCTCGATTCTTCTGTCCGCGATCTGAGAGATGTGGATGAGACCGTCGATGCCCGGGAGAATCTTAGCAAATGCGCCGAACGTGGTCATGCCGACAACGGTAGCGTCGCAAACCGTGCCAACCGGATACTCGTTCTTGAGGATCTCCCACGGATTGTCTTCCTTCTTCTTGTAGCCAAGGGAGATCTTGCCGTTCTCACGGTCAAGGCTCTTGACATAAACCTGAACGGTGTCGCCGACGGAGACAACTTCGCTCGGGTGCTTGATGCGGTTCCAGGAGAGCTCGGAAATGTGGATCATGCCGTCCACGCCGCCAAGGTCAACGAATGCACCGAAGTTCGTGAGGGACTTAACGGTACCCGTAAACTCCTGACCTTCTTCAACAGACTCCCAGAACTTAGCCTGTGCTGCCTTTCTCTGCTCGCGGAGCACGGAACGGATGGAACCGACCGCACGGCGGCGCTGACGGTTGACTTCGATGATGCGGAACTGAACGTCCTGACCCTTCAGAGCCTCAAGATCGTCACCGCGATTTGCAACAGCCTGAGAAGCCGGGATGAAGACGCGGATGCCGTTATACAGAACGATCACGCCGCCCTTAACAACTTCTGTAACCTTGCCGGTGAGGATTTCTTCAGCGTCCATAGCCGCTGCAATGTCTTCCCAGCCCTTGATGGCATCGATGCGCTTCTTGGAGAGCATGATGGTGCCTTCCTGGTCGTTCGTCTTCATGATGAGCAGATCCATCTCGTCGCCGATCTTTACAAGATCTTCCGGCTTCGCGTTCGGATCGTTGCTAAGCTCGTTAGCCGGGATGTAGCCGGCCTGCTTTCTACCGACGTCAACATACACTTCGGTGGGAGAAATGCTTACAACTACACCGTGCACCTTTTCGTCTGTATTTAAGCTCTTGAGTGATTCCTCAAGCATCTCCTCAAAATTAAGCTCATTTGTTTCAATTTTGTCTGTCATGGTAACAAGTACCTCCTTTATTATGCTTGCCGGTGTTGAAGCACCGGCAGTTATGCCGATATTCATTTTGCCCTTTACAGGCAGGGCTGCAAGCTCCGCCGCCGTCTCAATGAGATACGTCTGCGCATACGGTTCACAGACCTCCTTGAGCTTCGCCGTATTCGAGCTGTGACGCCCGCCGATGACGAGCATCAAGTCGCTTTCACGCGCAAGCTCGCGTGCTTCGCGCTGGCGATTTGTTGTAGCCTTACATATTGTATCAAAAACTGAAGCGTTTGTACATACCTTTTTTACGAAATCCAAACATTTTTCCCATTCTTCTACGTTAAAAGTGGTCTGTTCACAAAAAAGAAGGGGCATTTCGGCAAGTTCAGGCTCATTTTTGAATAGATTTTCGAGTTCTTCGCGCGTTTTGAAGGTGCGGTACGGCGTTTTGCAGCAGCCGAGTATGCCCTCCACCTCCGGGTGTTTTGCATCGCCGGCCAGCATCACGCGCCTGCCCTCGCGCTCTCCGTCGGAAACAAGGCGGTGAATCTTCTGCACATACGGGCACGTCGCGTCCTTGTAATCGACACCGAGCGCTTTCAGTTTTTCGATGACCTCGGGCGGCACACCGTGCGAGCGGATGACAACCGTCTCCCCAGCTTTCGCGTCCTCGGGCGCATCTATAATGCGCACGCCTTTGCGGCCGAGCTCCTCCACAAGCTGCGGGTTATGGATGATCGGCCCGAGCGTGCAGACGGTTTTGTCCTCGTCAAGCAATTTGTAAACGGTCTCCACTGCGCGGTTCACACCAAAGCAGAATCCCGCTGTTTTCGCCACGCGGATCATACTTCCTTCCACCTGTTCTCCATAATATCGAGACCTTCCTCGCGCAGCTTCTGCACCTCGGCAAAAATATTGCGCGAAACACGGCGGTAAATCATACCGGAATCTTCGGTCAGGCCCATGTCCTCAAACCGGATTGGCTTGCCGATGTTGATGACCATTTTCTTAAACACCTTCGGGGGCTTGCCGCCCTCGCCCACGATCGCCACAGGCAAAATCGTGCAGTGCGTCTTGTACGCCAGCATTACCATACCCATTTTCGGGTTCAAAAGCTCGCCGGTCTTCGAGCGCGTACCCTCCGGGAACATGCACACGACCTTTTCTTCCTCCAAAAGGTCAATCGCCGTCTGAATGCCCTGTGCCCCGCCCGTGCCGCGGGAGATTGGGAACGCGCCGAGGCTCTTCAAAAATCCGCCGATGAGCTTGTTTTCAAAAAGCTCGGCCTTCGCCATATAGTGTAATTGTCGTTTCGGTATTGCGCAGCCAAGGTAAATCGGGTCGCCCATCGTCACGTGGTTAGAGCAAACGAGCAGCTTGCCGGTAAGCGGCATGTTCTCTCTGCCTATAATACGGTACGGGTGCAGAATTTTAAAGAAAAACAGCATCACGTACTTTGCAAGAAAATACCACCAGGAAAGGTGTTCCTTCGGCTTCTTATTTTCAGCCATGCTTCACGCCCGTCCTTTCTTCCACGATCTCCAGTAAGCGTTTCACCGTACCGTTAAAATCCAGCTCGCTGTTGTCAAGCAAAATGCTGTCCTCCGCTGCCTTAGATTGCTTTTCGTCCTGCTTGTCGCGGCGAATAACGTCCGCAAGCGTTTCTTCATAGCTCACGTCCACGCCTTTTTCCTTGAGCTCCTTGTAGCGGCGCTCGGCGCGCACCTCGGGCGAAGCCGTCAGGAAAATCTTCACCTGTGCATTCGGCAAAATCGTCGTGCCGATGTCTCGGCCGTCCATGATGACGTTGTACTTTTTCGCCATATCCACCTGCGCGGAGAACAAAAACTTACGCACTGCCGGTACGGAAGCACACGCAGAGGCCGCCATAGAGACCTCCGGCGTGCGGATAAGGCCGGATACATCCTCCCCGTTTAAAATGACGTGCTGCACGCCGTCTTCGTATTTCAGATCGACCTGAATATCCCGGAGCTTCGGCTCCACCGCTTCTGCGTCTGCAGGGTCAACTTCACTGCGCAGCAGGTAAAGCCCCACCGTGCGGTACAGCGCGCCCGTGTCCACATAAACAAAGCCGAGCGCCTTTGCAGCCGCTTTTGCCACGCTGCTTTTACCTGCGCCGGCAGGTCCGTCAATCGCTATTGCATACATAATATAACTTCCTTATATATAATGATAGTTTACAGATTTTCGCCCGCCGCGTGTCCCGTTGCAAAGGCGATCTGCAGGTTAAAGCCGCCCGTGTACGCGTCCACGTCCAGAATTTCCCCCGCAAAGTACAAGCCCGGAATTAATTTGGACTGCATCGTCTTCGGGTCGACTTCCTTTACGGAAACGCCGCCCGCCGTCACAATCGCGCCGGAAAGCGGTGCAAAGCCGGAAATCTCCACCGTAAAGTGCTTTAAGACATCCAAAAGCACCGCACGCTGCTCGCGCGTGATGGTGTTGCACTTCTCTTCCGGCGGAATGCCCGACCGCCGCACGGCAACCGGGATCATCTTTTGCGGCAATAATTCATCGAGCGAATTGCTGAAATTGCGGTTCTTGTTTTTCTCTAAATCGCGTAAAAGGCGCTGGTCAAGCTGTTCCGGGGTGAGCGCCGGCTTTAAGTCGAGCGTCACTGTGTATCTGCCGGGCGCCATATGACGCATGTGCGCGCTCGCACTCAAAATCGTCGGGCCGGAAAGCCCAAAGTGCGTGAACAGCAGCTCACCGAAGTCCGTGTAGACCGGCTTCTTTTTCTTTTCATTGTCCGTCACGGTCACGCCGCAGTTGCGCAGAGAAAGCCCCTGCATCGCCGGGCAATCCCCGTCATCAGAGGTCAGCGCCACCAAAGACGGACGCATAGGAATAATGGTGTGCCCCAGCTTTTCCGCCAGCCGCGCGCCGTCGCCGTTCGAGCCCGTGCCGGGGTACGAAGCGCCGCCGCACGCCAAAAGCACACTGGGGGCCTCAAACACATCGTTTTCCGTGCGCACGCCGATGACGCTGCCGTTTTCGGTCAGCACCTCTTTCACATTGCCCTGCCGAATTTCCACGCGGCACTTTTTCAGCTTCTTCCAAAGCGCGTCCGCAATGTCGTGTGCATTGTCCGAGACCGGGAACACGCGGTTGCCGCGCTCCGTTTTCAGCGGCACGCCAAGCCCCTCAAAAAAGTCCATCGTGTCCTGCGGGGTGAAATTGTTCACCGCCCCGTACAAAAACCGGCCGTTGCCGGGCGTGGATTCAATCACCGTGCGCGGCTCGCAGTTGTTTGTTACGTTGCAGCGGCCCTTGCCCGTAATGCGGATCTTCCGCCCAAGCTGTGCGTTCTTTTCCAATAATAGGACGTGCTTGCCACGCTCCGCCGCCGTGATCGCCGCCATCATGCCCGCAGCGCCGCCGCCGACTACGACTGCATCAAACATTACGTTCCTCGTCGGTCTTGTCTTCGACCTTCTCGTACACGCCGTACTCGTCCCAAATGGTCTCCAGGTTTAAGAGTGTATTCGCCACTTCGTCTTTCTTTTTAATGGCCACCGTCACAATAAGCGCGTTGATAAGCGCCAGCGGGCTCACAAGCGAATCGACAAATGAGACCATGTCGCTCTTTGCAAGCAGCACATGCTCCGCATACTTCGTCAGCGGAGAAAGCGTGCTGTCCGTAATGGCCACAACTGTCGCACCGCGGTCGGAAGCATATTTCAGCGCCTTCACTGCCTTTTTGGAGTACCGTGGGAAGCTGATGCCGATAAGCGCGTCTCCCTCGCCGATGTGCACCATCTGTTGTAAAATCTGCGCTTCGCTCGTCGCGCTGATAAGCTGTACGGAATCGAACACCAAGGAGAAGTAGTACGAGAGGAACGTCGCAATGGCAAGCGAGCTGCCTGCACCGATGATATAAACCTTCTTTACCTTCACAAGTGCATCGGCCGCACGGTAAAACTCCTCATGTGAAATAGACTCCTTCGTGCGGCGGATAATGTCGATGTCCTGATCCATCGAGCTGTCAAGCAGGCGGTCAAGCGGAATGTTCGTCGAGGTCATTTCAAGGCGTTGCACGCTCGTCATGCGGTTGCGGATCATCTCCTGCATCGCCTGCTGAAGCGCCGGATAGCCGGAGTATCCGATCTCCGTCGCAAAGCGCACCACGGTCGATTCGCTCACACCGACCGTCGCGCCAAGCTTCGAGGCCGTCATAAACGCCACCTTGTCGTAGTGCTCCTCAATATACTTCGCGATCAACCTCTGACCTTTGGAAAACGATCTCGCATTTTGCTTAATGCGATTCGTAAGCTGGATATTCATGGGTGATTTCCTTTCTTTACGTTTCCTGACAGGAAATTTTACAGCACGAGTCGCCGCTTCCTGCAAAATTTCCTCCGTGCAAACGCGGCCGCATACCTGCCCCTACGGACAGGGCACACGTATACACGGTATCATAATGTTTATTTTAGCCGATATTCCTGCAAAAATCAAGTGATATTTTCGCTGTTTTCTATGAATTTCAAACCGTTTTTGCAGGAAACGCATCCTTTCATGCAAAGGCATGTCCGTACAGCACGGATATCTCTCTCCATTCTTTGTCATCCTTTACAAAAGAAGCTTGCAATTCCTTTCGTTTTGTTGTATCCTTATTCCGATTATTAACCGTTTAATTCTGTTGATTTCCCACAACAGAATAAACGCACCCGTCTTTTGGAGGTCTTTTATGGAAAGTAAAACGCTCATTTCGTCCATTCGTGAAAATATCGGCAAGGTCATGGTCGGTTCCGGGGAAGCCATTGATCTCTTGCTCACCGCGCTCATTGCCGAGGGTCACGTGCTCATCGAAGATGTGCCCGGCATGGGCAAAACCGTGCTCGCAAAGTCACTTGCAAAGTCCGTCAGTCTGGAGTTTAACCGCATCCAGTTCACGCCCGACCTGCTTCCCAGCGACGTCACGGGCCTCAACTACTTCGACCAGAAAGCAAACAATTTCGTTTTCAGCCCCGGCCCGGCATTCTGCAACCTGCTCCTCGCCGATGAGATCAACCGCGCCACACCGCGCACACAGTCGAGCCTGCTCGAGTGCATGGGCGAGCGCCAGATCACCGTGGACGGCGTCACCCGTCCGCTTTCGGCGCCGTTTTTCGTCATCGCCACGCAGAACCCCATCGAAACGCTCGGCACCTATCCCCTGCCGGAAGCCCAGCTCGACCGCTTTTTAATGCGCATTTCCATGGCCTCTCCCACAAAAGAGCAAGAGCGCGCCATCTTGCAGCGCTTTATGAAGGAAGAGCCGCTCGAAACGCTGCAAAGCGTCTGCACGCGTGAGGATATTCTCGCGCTGCAAAAGCAGGCAAAGGAGATTTACATTCACCCCGTCCTGCTCGATTACATGATCGACCTCGTGCAGGCCACGCGCAGTTGGCCGAATATCGATATGGGCGTCAGCCCGCGCGGCAGCCTTGCGCTCGTCCGTGCCGTGCGCGCTTACGCCTTGGTGCGCGGCGGCGCATACGTCGTGCCGGAAGACATCAAGACCGTCGCCGTGCCGGTGCTCGCCCACCGTTTGCAGCTCAGCGGCTCCGTCGGCTCCACCGATGCCCCGAAAAAGGCCATGACCGATGTGCTCTCCTCCGTCGCCCTGCCGACTGAGGACTGGTCAAAGTAATGTGGGCGCTCCTTCTGCTCCCGATCGTTTTGCTCGTCCTCTATTTTGCACAGCGCCTTTTGTTCCGCCGCCTTTGGGACGAAAACCTCACCGTACAGATATCCTTTGACCGCGATTACATTTTCTGCGGCGAAGAAGCGAATCTCGTCGAAACGATCGTGAACAACAAATACCTGCCGCTCCCCGTTTTGGAGGTCGGCTTCGATATGAGCCGCTGGGTGGTGTTTCAGGACGAAGAAAACTCCACCGTCAGCGATATGACCTACCGCCGCGACGTGTTCACAGCGTCCGTGCGCCAGCGCATCACGCGTACACTACCTGTCCGCGGCAAAAAGCGCGGCTATTACCGCATCGCGTCCACCACGGTCACGTCCTACGATTTTCTGATGACCGAAAAGCAGGTGGCGCATTTCCCGCAGGAAACGCACTTATTCTTATCCACCTTCATCTGGAAGAGGGACACCCGGTTGAACAGCGCGTAGAACGCGCCAAGCGGGCAGAGCCACTTGCAGAACGGTCGGTAGAACAGTACGCTCAGCGCAATCACCGACAGCAGGATGCTGAATTTCCATGTAAACAGCTTGCCCAGCGCCGCCCGGATGCCGGAATTGGCAAGGGACAGCGGGATGGCTCCCTCCAGCACGCCTTGGGGGCAGAGGTATTTGCAGAAGAACGGGTCTCCCATGCCAACATCGTTCACAAGGAACGCCGGCAGCAGGAAAACCATCACCAGCAGGACAGCGTACTTGAGGTATGTCAGGGGCTTGAGCTT
>ENA-ORSM01003459-ORSM01003459.1-human-gut-metagenome-genome-assembly--contig:-NODE-3459-length-9871-cov-3.445905_pt1 | contig 9871 bp, 7 predicted proteins | sample MGYA00241903_ERZ509170 | MGnify/ENA primary metagenome ERZ509170 (study PRJEB26280, sample SAMEA2338784) | human gut metagenome | biome: human gut; feature: human-associated habitat; material: faeces...
CATTCTCCAAGGCAGGCTATGAGACCATTATCATCAATAATAACCCGGAGACCGTAAGTACCGACTTCGATATTGCGGACAAGCTGTATTTCGAGCCTTTGACTCCGGAAGATGTGGAATCTATCGTAAATATTGAGCATCCCGATGGTGCTGTGGTACAGTTCGGCGGTCAGACCGCCATCAACCTTGCGGCTCACCTTGAGAAGCTCGGTGTTCCGATCCTCGGCACGCCGGCATGGTCGATCGACGCCGCTGAGGACCGTGAAAAGTTCGACGTTATCCTCGAAAAGTGCGGTATCCCGCGTCCGGCAGGCCACACGGTTATGACCGAGGAGGAAGCTGTCAAGGCGGCTGACGAGCTTGGCTATCCGGTTCTCGTTCGTCCGTCCTACGTTCTGGGCGGTCAGGGCATGGAGATTGCCTACAAGGAGGCCGATGTCCGCGAGTTCATGCAGGTTATCACCCGCAACAAGGTTGAAAACCCGGTTCTGGTCGATAAGTATATGATGGGCCGCGAGATCGAGGTCGATGCCATCTGTGACGGCGACGACATCCTCATCCCGGGTATCATGGAGCACTTCGAGCGCGCAGGCGTTCACTCCGGCGACTCCATTTCCATCTATCCGTCCATCAACATCGAGAAGAAGCACAAGGACACCCTCGTTAAGTACACCGAGGCTCTGGCAAAGAACCTCGCTGTTCTCGGTCTGGTCAACATCCAGTTCGTTCTGTACAACGATCAGATCTACGTTATCGAGGTAAACCCGCGTTCGTCCCGTACCGTACCGTACATCTCCAAGGTTACCGGCGTGCCGATGGTCGATCTGGCTACCCGCTGCATGTTCGGTGAAAAGCTGAAGGACATGGGCTGCGGCACCGGTCTGCATCCGGAAAGCGACCACTATGCGGTCAAGGTTCCGGTATTCTCGTTCCAGAAGCTGCGTGATCTGGATACCCAGCTTGGCCCTGAGATGAAGTCCACCGGCGAGGTGCTCGGCGTTGCCAAGACCTTCCGCGAGGCACTGCTCAAGGGTCTGACCGGCGCAGGCTTCCAGATGAAGAAGAAGGGCGCTGTCCTGATCTCGGTCCGTGATTCGGACAAGCAGGAGGCAATCCGCATCGGTGAGCGCTTCGAGGCTCTTGGCTTTGATATTTACGCTACCAGCGGCACCGCAAACGTGCTCAACCGTCACATGGTCGCAACCAACTCCATCCGCAATGTGGATGAGCCGTCCCCGAACATCATCGACCTGATTGAGTCCGGCAAGATTGACTACGTTGTTGCTACCTCGGTCAAGGGCCGTCATCCGGAGCTTGGTTCGGTACACATTCGCCGTACCGCGGTCGAGCGTGCAATCCCGTGCCTGACCTCGATGGATACGGTTTCCGCGCTGCTGCGCTGCCTGGAAGGCGATGTTAAGATCGAAAACTGCGAAATGGTTGATATCAACACCATCTGATTGCAGTGAAATAAAACAGAAACCCGAAGGGAGAAACTTCTTTACGAAGTTTCTCCCTTCGGGTTTTGTAATCCGCCGGAATGGATACGCCGTATGAACAGCATCCGGAGCCGCGCAAAGGAAATGGAAAAATCATTTCAGTCTCTTGTATAGCGTAAGAAAACAGAAACGGTGCAGTCAATAAGACTGCACCGTTTCGAAAAATGTTAAATTAAGCTGCAAAAGCTGTTATACGAGAGAAATTAGTCCTCGTCGTCGATCTCCAGGTAATCCTTAAGATCCTTGAACAGTGCGGTCGGATCAACGTCATCCTCGAGAACGATCTGAAGCGGCTCGTTCAGGGACAGCAGGAACATACCGAGCAGGCTCTTTGCGTCTACCATACCGCTCTTGCCGTGAATCCAAATATCAAAACCGTAACGGGTTACGATCTTGTTGATCTTCTGAATGTCGTCCGTATTCTTTACACGGATACCTCTGGTCATAATAACTACCTCCTGAGATTGTACTTCGTGAAGCCCTTTTATGTTAGTTTCATTATAGCATAAAACAGCAGAAAGAAAAGAGGTTTTTATAGATTTTCTCATTTTTCAGCGTTTTTCGCTTAACATAAGCACAATTCCTCAGTCGTTTGGGCACTATTCACAGATTATATCCTCTGTGCTTGTGCACAGTGTCTAGTCTCTTGGTCGGATGATTCATGAGAAGCGACAAAAAACTGTGCAGAAAATCGTATATTCTGTCAGGCAGGATTTTACTTGCTCAGTGAAGCAGCGTGATCCTGCTGTGACAGGCGGCCTTTCCCTGCGGTATGCCGCAACAGCACGGCGGCGATTACTGCGGTCAGCACTTCCGCGATGGGGAACGCCAGCCACACGCCGGCCGGCAGCAGGCGTGCGAACAGCCATGCCGCCGGCAGTACGAAGATCAGCTGACGCAGCAGCGACACGAGCAGCGACTGCACACCGCCCTCGGTGGCCTGGAACACGCCCTGTATGGCAATGTTTGCACCTGCGAACACGAAGCTGACCGCCAGCACGCGCAGACCGGTCACGCACAGGCCCATCGTGCCTGCGGACAGTGAGAAAATACCTGCCAGCGGCTGCGCCAGAATTTCTACAGCGGCAGTGCAGACCAGCATGAGAACACTGGTATACATCAGACCGCAACGCACGCCCTCGCGGATGCGTTTCGCGTTTTGCATGCCGTAGCTGAACGACACAATCGGCGTAATCGCGTCACGCAGACCAAATGCCGCGAACAAAACAAACTGCTGAATTTTGTACACAATGCCATAAGCGGTGACATACGAACTGTCCAGACTGCCGAAAATCAGATTAACACAATAATTCATCACGCTCATCGCACCCTGTGCTATGATGGCCGGTACACCGATGGAGTAAATCTCGCCGACGATACTGCGGCGCAGGCGCAGAGCCTTGCGTCTAAACGGCAGTTCCCTGTTCAGACGGAAATGGAACACGGCTGCCAGAGCCAGAGACGCAATCTGACCGAGCACGGTCGCCCATGCCGCACCTTCTACGCCCAGTTTCGGACAGCCGAGCAGACCGTAGATCATAATCGGGTCAAGCACGATGTTCGTCAGTGCGCCTGCCACCTGTGCAATCGTGGAATAGAGTGAGCGGCCGGTCGCCTGCAGGGTTTTCTCAAACACTGAAAAGAACAGAATGCCGAACGATGCCATACAGCAGATGCGCAGGTACTGACTGCCCATCGCCAGAGCGATCGGGTCGCTCGTCTGCGAGCCGATGTACGCATCCGCACCGAACGCGCCGAACAGCAGGCACACCGCATAAATAATCCCCATGAGCGTCAGCGCATTGCCTGCCGCTGCCCCCGCCTTCTCTCGGTCACCCTGACCGAGTGCGCGTGCGATGAGCGCATTTGCGCCAACACCGGTGCCGATGCCGACGGCGACCATCATCATCTGCACCGGAAACGCAAGTGTCAGCGCGTTGACCGCGATTTCACCGTTTTCCGCCATGTTTGCCACAAAATAGCTGTCCACAATGTTGTAGACCGCCTGCAGCATCATAGATAGTATCATCGGTGTGCCCATCTGCAGCATGAGCCGTCCTACCGGCGCGGTCGCCATTCGTTTTTCTGCCTTGTTCCGATCCATATCGAAACCTCCTGATTGGATTTTCGGAGTCTTTACGGAAAGCTGCCACAACCTGTCTTTTGCGCAAAAGAAAAAAGTGCGTAAATCCATCTGGATTTACGCACTTCTGCTACTCGACTGCTTTATTTTATCAGCGTTTTTCGCACTTGTCAAGCGATTAGACCGGATACTTCCGAAAGATTCCGGGTGCAACGCCAACGTTCTTGCGGAAGCTGTGAATGAAATTCTCCTCGCTGTTGTAGCCGGTCGCGTAGGCGATTTCCTTGACCGACAATTCGGTGGAGGCCAGCATATACTTCGCCTTGTCGATGCGGCGCAGCACGATATACTCATACGGCGAATAGCCGGTCCGCGCCTTGAACTGCCGTGAGAAATGCGATGGACTCAGGCTGACGGCTGCTGCCGCGTCCTGCACGCCGATCGGCTCGAACAAATGCCGGTTCATATAGCGGATGGCCTGTGCAATACGGTCGCCGCCTGCGGTGCTCTCGGTGGTCTCGTCCAGCAGGAGCAGACACAGCAGTCGGTGGATCAGCTGTGAGCACCGTGCCTCGCTCAGCCGCGCGTCCTCGGCGCAGGCGCTCCGCAAAGAATCCAGCATTTGCGCAATCTCCGCTGGTGCGGCCGGCGAAAATGCCCTGCGACCGCGTGCCTGCAGGATTTTCTGATAGAATGCGCGGGCATTCAGGCCGTTGAACAGCAGCCAGGTAAACTCCAGTCCGTCCGAGGCGGCATAGCTGTATGGCTCACGGCAGTCGAACAGCACAATCTGTCCGGCGCCGGCGATGGCAGGCGTACCGTTCAGCGTCAGTTCCATTGCGCCATCATGCACAAAAAACAGCATGATATTTTGGTTGTGGTCACCCTGCAGGGCGATTTCCGACCGATGATTGAAGGAATACCGGCTGCTGCAGAAGTAATGTCCGAGCCGCGTCGGGTAATAAAAAAGCTCCTTTGCAAGCGAAGACGGCGTAAAAAAGTACCGTTCCGAGGTCTGGTGGACACCTAATTCGGGAATCAGCATAGCGGTCACTCTCCTTGTCTCTATCCTACCAGAAGTATCCGTTTGATGCAATAGCGAATAGCAGGATTTCGCAGGTTTAGGGTAATTTGTATCATTGGCAAGACGGCAGGAACGCTTTATAATAGAGCCATCAAACAGGGAAGCCACCCTTGATATGGCAAACAGACAAGGAGGATCATTCTTATGAAAATCGCATTTGACGTTGACGTTCTTGCCAAGCAGATGTCCATCAACGATTATGTTCACAAGGTAGCAGACTGGGGCTACAAGTACATCGAGCAGTCCCCGCATCCGCGCATCAACCCGTTCTACAAGCACCCGCTGTTCTCCAAGGAGTGCCAGCAGGAGTACAAGCAGGCTCTCAAGGAGACCGGTGTAGAGATTTCCTCTTTCATCGTTGTTTACCGCTGGTCCGGCCCGACCGAGGAGCAGCGCCAGCACGCAGTTGCAAACTGGAAGCGCATGATCGAAATCGCGGTTGACATGGGTGTACCGGTCATCAACACCGAGTTCTCCGGCGACCCGAACCAGCAGGAGATCTGCAACGGCATGTTCTTCAAGTCTATGGAGGAGCTTCTCCCGATCATCGAGCGTGAGGGCATCCGCGTAGAGTGCCAGTCCCATCCGTATGACTTCGTAGAGCTGAACGACGAGGCCTGCGACATCGTTAAGTCCTTCCGTTCCAAGAACCTGGGCTACGTTTACTCCGCATCCCACGGCTTCTTCTACGATCAGGGCAAGGGCGACGTTCGCCACATGCTGAAGTACGCCGGCGATGAGCTGACCCACGTTCTTCTGGCTGACACCTGGAACCAGACCAAGGACTGCCGCTATATCGTAAATCCGCCCTGGCTGAACCAGCACGGCCGTGCTGACTACACCATCCATCAGCACACCGCTATGGGTGAAGGCGAGGTTGATTTCGACGGCATCTTCGAGACCCTGCGTGAGATGGACTTCGCAAACAAGCAGCTGAAGCCGGACGCACCGAAGGTTGGCGGCGACAATATCATCTGCGTATCCTACTTCGGCTTCCCGGAGAAGATGGATCAGCAGGCTCCGGAGGCACTCGACCGCATTAAGCACGAGCTGCTGTAAAGAATACTTTCTGAATACACAAAAGGACTTGAGTTTTCACTCAAGTCCTTTGAGGCTGTCGCGAAACTACAGTTTCGCCGACAAGCAGGAACGGACCGTGGGCCGTTCCAAAGTCGTACGAAAGTTCCTCCCGATGGTCGAAACTTTCTCCCTCCAGAAGTCAAAAATCCGAGGCACATGTCCCCGGATTTTTTGCATTTGCAAAGCAAATGCTATTTGATGCGCGCTAACGCGCGAAATATTTGAGAATATTGATGATATGACTTTTCGATAGCTTTTTTGCTGTCAAATCTGCTGCTCGGCGGCGAACTGCGCCGCGCCTGCGGCAGCTTCCTCGCGGCCGTCGGACAGCGTGAGCGGACAGCCGAAGGCAGACTCAAAGCGCTGCTGCAGATACCGGTTCTGCCGCAGACCGTTGCCCGAGCCGATCAGCCTTTTCGGCGTGCCGCCGGCCTGCCGGTACGCGGTGTACATTCGATGCAACTCGTCGGCCATGCCGTCCATCACGCCGTAAATCAGGTGTAAAGGCGTGAAATTGTGCGTTGTAAGGCCGGAAATACTGCCGGTCAGGCTGCTGTCTGCGCGCGTGCCTTCAAACAGGGTGCAGACGGCAGGCACATCATCCGGACGCGGATTTTCATCCAGCAGACGCGCCATTGCGTCGTAGCAGCTGTTCGTTTCTGTGCCGAGCATGGACGCGGTGGAGCGGAAAAACTGCTCAAGCAGCGCGTAAGCGCGTCCGCCGCACAGCGAAGCACCGGCCAGAAGATAGCCGCCGCCCGGCATGGGACGGGTCTCTAAGCCGTCTGCCTGCAGATAGTGCGGCGTGAATACGGAAAACTGACTGCCGGTGCCGACATTCACAAGCATTTCGGCGGTTTTGTCGCGCACCGAGCGCAGAAAGCTGGCTTGATTGTCACCGATGGCGGCACAGACAGCCGCATTCCGGAAGTGCCCGATTACCGGCTCGGCGGCAAGCTGCGGGACAAAGTTCGGGTCGATACCGGCTTTTTGCAGAGCGTTTTGGTCGAAAGCACAGCGTTCCGCGTCGAAGAAGCCGATGCTTGCGGCATTGCTGTCATCCATGCGCGGCGCAGCCAATCCGCACAGCCGCATGGCAAGGTAGTCACCGATGGTGCAGCAGGTGACGGCGGCGGGCGGCACAAGTCCGGCGGCAAGGTTGTACGCGTGCGTTGCCAGACCGAAACCGACTGCGGCAAGGCATCCGGTCTCGCGCGTGAGATACTGCACCCAGCTTTCGGTTTTGCTGTGCGGCAGGCTGCTGCGTGCGTCCTGCCAGGTGTACAGCGGACTGACGGCATTACCGTCCGCGTCTACATACAGAATGCCGTGCATTTGCCCGGTCACGCCGATGGAATGAATATCCGGATAGCGTTCAAATAGCGTTTCGATAACAGAAAGTGCGGTTTGCGTGATCTTTTCCACGTCCTGCTCGCGTGCGCACGTCAGCGCAGACGGAATAAAGGCACCGTTTGCCCGCGTTTCGCTAGCGAGAAACTGCCCGTCCTCGAGCACAGCCGCGCTGATCGTTGTGGTGCCGATGTCAATGCCTAATGTTTTCATGCTGGGTCCCTCGGTTCATGGTTTTGTCAGCAGTATAGCACAGCGGAGCGTGTATGAAAAGAAATTGCGCACAAATTTGTCCACAAGTTTGTGGATAATTTACCGACTTGAAAAACGAGTTGCACATGCTATAATAAAGTCGCAAAACAGAGAAAAGGGGAGCGAACAACATGGACCGAAATTTTCTCAAGCAGAGCATTCGGCGTGAGCTGGACTATTACAAGGACGGCCTGTTCAACGAGGATGAGGATGAATACTGGGAGCGTGCATGGGCGGCGCCGGACGATGACGACAGCATGGCGGAAAACGGCTTTCTCAATGTAGCGATGGCGCATCTGCAGGGCGATGAATGCGACGAAATCGTGCTGCTCGGCACGGAATACGGCTATCATGAGCCGGATTACGACAGCTATATCGACATCGGACACGCCTTTGTCAACGATATGGGTACCGGTTTCCTGCAGACCGAGGGCACCGAGGATGACTGGGAACAGCTGGTTGACGATATTGCTGAAATTCTGGCTGAAAAGACGGAGTAGCTTTCCACCAAGTTATCCACATTGCTGTGGATAAAATAAAAACGCTCGAGTAATCTGATATGCTCCCCCTATAGAAGACTTTTCTAATTCTTTATCTTCTACAGGGGGAGCATATAATCTCGAGCGTTTTTATCGTCACGGCGGAGAAAAGGCGCAGCTGGAGGCCGCGCCTTAAACCTTAATATTATTGCAGGGGTGTTATTTTACAGCACCTGCGACATCAAAATCGCGCAGATCATAATCGGAATATTAAACGCGATAAACGTTGGGATACAGGTATCGCGGATATGGTCGTGCTGACCGTCAGCGTTGAGACCGGAGGTTGGGCCGAGCGTAGTATCGGACGCGGGCGAGCCTGCATCACCGAGGGCAGCGGCGGCTGAGATGAGCAGAATAGTAGCCGGAGTGGAGAACCCAAGCGAGCTGCACATCGGCACGAACAGCACAGCCAGCACAGGCACAGTGCCGAACGAGGTGCCGATACCCATCGTCACCAGCAGACCGATGAGCGTAATGACAACCGCAGCGACAGCCTTGCTGCCGCCTACGGCGGAAATACCGGCGTTTACGAGCGCGTCAATGCCGCCGGTGGCCTTGATGACCGAGGCGTAGCCGCCTGCCACCAGCATAATAATGGCAATCTGACCCATCAGACGGATACCGCCCTCGATCTGCTCGTCAATGTCACTCCATTTGATAGCGCGGAACACGATGATGATGATCAGGCCGCACAGCGCGGAAAGCGCCAGATCCTGACTGATAACCTGCACGACTGCGACAACAATCGCGGCGGCAAGCATGACATAATGGCGGTACTCGAGCTTTTCCGAAATTACCTCGGCAGCGGAGGTGTCTGCTTCAATGTCGTGGTAGTCCCGCGGCTTGCGGTACAGGACAAATACGGCGATGAACAGACCAATCAGCATGGCAACGCCAATACTCCAGTTGGCGGCGGTAACGTCCTTGACCGTTACAGAAAGACCGTTTTCACTCAGATTATCCGCGATAACGCGCTGGAAAATCAATCCGAAACCAAACGGAATGGTGATATACGGCGCTTTATGGCCGAACGCCAGCGCACACGCAACGGCACGCCGGTCAAGCCGCATACGGTTCATCATGCCGAGCAGCGGCGGCACGAGAATCGGGATATACGCGATATGCACCGGAATGAGGTTCTGTGACAGGCAGGCAACGAGCGTCAGCACACCGATGAGCGCCAGCTTGTGTCCGCCGAGCAGGCGTGACAGCTTTTTCGACAGAATATCGGCCAGACCGGTCGTGGCGATGCAGGTGGCAAACGTGCCGAGCAGGATGTACGCCAGCGCAGTCGTAGCGTTGCTGGCAAAGCCGCCGGTCAGCAGCTGCATAACGGTCTGCGTGCCCTCGGGCGCGTTCAGCAGCGGGATACCGCCGGCCGCGCTGGCGCCGCCGGCCACGCCGCCGATGATGCACGCGATGAGCATGGACAGCAGCACATTCAAACCGGTCAGGCACAGAACACAGAGCACCAGTACGGATATCGTGACCGGGTTTGTGAGCAGGCTGAAAAGAATAGACATGGATGGTTCTCCTTAGAAACAAAAACCGCATGCAGCGGGACTTGCACACGGTAAAGTATTGAAGTTTTTCTTATTGTAGCAGAAAAAAGCCAAATCGTCAAGAAATGTTTCTTATCGAAAGAAGTTATTGGAAAAGCAAACGGCACCTGCGGGGAACAGGTGCCGAAAGATACTATATAAATAGGTAAAACGGAAATTACTGGCGGCGCTTAAAATCCAGATAGCCCTGCAGGATCAGAGTAGCTGCGATCATATCCACGTAATCCTTACGGTTCTCACGGCGGATTCCCGCTTCCATCATGGCTTTGTCCGCTGCCACAGTCGTCAGTCTCTCATCCCAGAAATATACCGGGAGACCGGTCCTGCGCTCCAGCTTGTCCTTGAACTCTTTGGTCAGTTCCACGCGGACACCTTCGGTATCGTTCATGTTCTTGGGAAGTCCCAGTACGATCTCTTCCACT
>ENA-ORSM01003460-ORSM01003460.1-human-gut-metagenome-genome-assembly--contig:-NODE-3460-length-9866-cov-15.892060_pt1 | contig 9866 bp, 9 predicted proteins | sample MGYA00241903_ERZ509170 | MGnify/ENA primary metagenome ERZ509170 (study PRJEB26280, sample SAMEA2338784) | human gut metagenome | biome: human gut; feature: human-associated habitat; material: faeces...
TGGTCCTTCTCTCTATCGTTTAAGCCTCGACGATGGTGACCGCGGAAACCACGCCCTCGTCGATGGCCTTCTGGGCAATATCCTCCCAATCGATGAACTTGATGGCGCCGTTGGGGCACTGCTCGGCACAGCGACCGCAGGAGATGCACTTGGTCGACGTGCCGGTCTGGGCGTTGATGTGGGGCATGTTCCAAGGGCAGGCGGCAGAGCACATGCCACAGCCGATGCACACGTCCTCGTCGACAACGCGAGCGCCGGTCTCCTCATCGGAGTGGATGGCATGGACGGGGCAGTACTTGGCGCACTGCGGATCGACGCACTGCTTGCAGGAGGCGACCGTGAACTGGCAGTTGCCGAAGATGCCGTCGTTGGTATCGACGCCGGAACCGAAATTGTAGTTGTCCCACACGCGCACGCGGGCGATGGACTGCTGGGTCGCGCCGTCGTTCTTCAGGGTGCACATCATCTCGCAGCGCTGGCAGCCGGTACACAGGTCGGCGTTGACCACCAGCAGGCCCTGGGGCAGCGCCCAGGTAGCCACTGCGCCGCTGTCCACCTGCTTCTGCGAGCAGCCGAAGAGGGACAGCATGGATGCGGAGAGGGTGAGCCCTGCAAGGCTCTTGCCCGAGATCTTCATAAATTGACGGCGGGTCATGTCAGCCGTCAGAAAATCAGTTTTTGCCATAGGTTTCCATTCCTCCGTGAGGTCACTCTGCGCAGAGCACCTCGGTTACATAGAAATAAGAATTGTTGACGATGTCCGTGACCGCCGTGGACGTAATGGTTGCACCGGAAAGCGCATCCACCTGGGTCATGTCAGCGCTGACCGTGTCGGCCGCACTGCCCTGGGTGGTCAGATCAGCGGCCTGCAGCTTGTACTCGGCCTGCTTTTCAGCCGAGAGATCCGCAAAGGGGATCATCATCTGCTCGCCGTCCAGTGCGCTCTTGCTCAGACACGCCGCGTACAGCTTGCGCCGTGCCACAGCCTCAGCACTGTTGTCCATCGGGGGGATGAGTGCGTCGTCCATCGGCTGGCCGTTCAGGGCCGAGAGGGTCAGCCCGGCTTCATACATCTTCCGGGTAGCCTCGGCCTCCGGGGAGGTATCGCCCGCACGCCATGCGGCGGGGTCGAAGGCCTCAGCGGGGGCAGCGTCGGTCCCGGCGCTGCCTGCGGCAGCAAAAGCCGTGCCGGTGGCCGGGTCGGTCAAAGTGTAGCTCTTGCCTGCCAGCGTGAAGGGAGCTGCGCCCTGGTACTGGGCCGTGAACTCCGGGTTCTCACACTGGGCACCCAGGCTGTCGGTCTCGGCCTGTGCCAGGATCTTCACATCCAGCACATTGCCATCGCGGTCCAGCGTCACACCGGCCTGCACCTCGCTCTGGAAACCCTGCTTGCTGCCCACCACATAATACGTGGTGTCATCCAGCTGGTACACCGCGCTCACACCATAGGTGGCAGCGTCGGCATCTGCCAGCGGCAGGGCCGTTCCGGCCACCGTGGTGCGGCTGTGCATCAGCCCGCCAAGGCCAAGCGCCATGGCAAGCGTTGCCGCACCCATGGCCGCATAGCCGGGCAGCCGCCTGCGCCACAAGGACTGCGGCGCATGATTTGCCTGCTTCAATTGTATCACCTGCCTGTTTGATTCAGCTGTGCCCGGAACTCCCGGGCACGAAAACAGCCGTTCCACCTGCTGCAACAGTGCGGAACGGTTTCTTCGTTATAAGAATAACATCTTTTCCACCGGTTAGTCAACGTATACGCACAAATAAAGCCCTACAATTTCTCTCAAAAGCTCTTGCCTCTTGGTGAAATCATTTCTTTTGCCGGATAAACAGTTTCAATCCATATTCCTCTGCCAGCTCCAGCGACTGTACCGTGGGCATACTCTTGCTCACCAGCGCGGGCACACCGGCCCGGATGGCCTTGCGCACCATATCCACCGGCACCCGGCCGCTGGTAAAAAGCACACACTCCGCCAGCGGCACACCCTCTGTCAGGGCGCAGCCCACGGCCTTGTCCAGCGCGTTGTGGCGGCCCAGATCCTCGCACCGGTACAAGATCCTGCCCGCACGCAGCAGCAGGCAGCTGTGCACGGCATGGGTGGCACGGTAGAGCGGCAGGCCCTGCCCCATGGCATCGGCCAGCGCATCCACCCATGCGGCGGGGATCTCCCGCTGGGGGACCGGAGCCAGCGGCGGGCGCCAGCCGCACCGGGCTGGCCAGCGTCAGGTTATCGGTGCAGCAGCTGGGCACCTCCTGCCCGGCCTGTTCCGCTGCCGCCAGCGGATGGCGCAGCTGAATGCTTATTTTGAGGCCCTGTGCGCAGACGGCCACCCGCTCCACCTCGTCAGCAGAGGTGATCCAGCCCTCGGTCAGCAGGCGGCCCAGCGCCAGCTGCGGCAGCAGCTCCGGCGTGCAGACCACCCGGAAGGCTGGCTGTTCGTTGACCAGAATGGCCGCGGCGTGCTCTGCCGCCAGTGTCCGCTCGGTGCCATCGGGCATCCGGACGCTCTCTGCCCCCGGTGCTGCACCGAATTGATCCATGATCTGCATTGGGTGTTCCTCCCCTGTCTGTTTTACTCTGCCCCTATTGTAACACGCTTTTGCTCCGCTGAAAAGCGCCTGTGCCCTCTGGAACAAACTGTCGATCCGTGTCGTTTCCATTTTTCCCGGCTTTGTGATATACTACTGTAAAATGACAGAACCATATCCCAGTACCGAGGTGGAATTCAAATTGAAGCATCTCTTCCGCTCCCTCACGCGGGCACGCCGGGCCTACAAGGACACCCAGAACCATGCCCTGACCCTGCTGCACCGGGCCTCCGCTGCCGTTCTGACAGCCGTGCTGGTGTACAAAGCCCTGACCTATCTTTTGTTTCTGCCTGCCATGAATGGCATCTGGTTGCTGACACTGCGCTGCTCGCCGGTGAACTACCTGACCAACAACAATGCGCATCAGATCTTTACTTCACCGACCATTTTAGGCGGGATCGTGCTCATCGTCCTTCTGGCGGCGTTCTGGAACCTGTACGGCTTTTCCATCCTCCTGCACGGGTTTGCGCTGGCCTGCCGGGGTGAAACACTGCGTCCTGTTTCCCTGTTCGTCCGGTCGCTGGGGGATATCCGCCATGTCCTGCTCCCCAAGAACTGGCCCATCCTGCTTTACTGCGCCCTGCTCATCCCCTTTACAGATGTATTCGTGACTTACAACTATATCTCTCAGCTGGCTGTGCCGGAGTACATCCTTGGGCTTGTCCGGGCAAAGCCGCTCTATCTGGTGCTTTTTCTTCTCATTCTGGGTGCGGCGTTCCTGTTCACCCTGTTCTGGGTCCTGGTGCTCCCCCTCTTTACGCTGGAACGCAAAAGCCTGTGGGAAGCCGTTCAGGAGAGCGCAGCCCATGTCAAAACACAGCTGCCCCGGCTGGCCGGTGTGCTGCTGCGGTGGAACCTCAGTGCGCTGGTCCGGTCTGTTCTGGTCTTTTTCGGAGCTTCCCTGCTGGTTTACAGCGTGGCGGCGCTGATCGGCCTGCGGAGCACCCGCGCCATGCTGCTGCTCGCCCGTGCGCTGTATCTGTTGGAGATTCCCTTCTTCGGCTTTTTGCTGGACTGCAAGGTCACCACGGCCCAGTGCACCATCATCGCATTCCTCTACGATTGCTGCCGTGACTGCCCGCCGGAAGAGCTGTCGGAGGGCAAACCGCACCGCTTTGGCGGCTGGCCCCTGCTCACCGCTGCGGTGGCCGGGGTCACGCTGGTCACCGGGCTGATGGCAGTCTACCTCTATGCCCTGCCCCAGGACGATGCCCTGCTCACCGCCGTAGGCGGCGTGACCCCGCTGGTCACCTTCCACCGGGGCGACTGCACCGTGGCTCCCGAAAACACCCTTCCCGCCTTCCGGTCGGCCATCCTCAAGGGCGGCGACCGCATCGAGCTGGATGTGCAGATGACCAGCGACGGCGTGGTCGTGGTGACCCACGATTCAAACCTGAAACGCTGCACCGGCAAAAACGCAAAAGTCTACGATCTGACCTACGCCGAAGTGGCACAGCTGGACGCAGGCCGCTGGTTCAGCAGCCGCTTTGCCAACACCCGGATCCCCACCCTGGAACAGGTGCTGCAGCTCTGCCGGGGCCGCATCGGCCTGAACGTGGAGATCAAGCCCAGCGCCGCCACCCCTGCTCTGGAGGCTGAAACCGTACGCCTACTGCGGGAATACGGCTTCGACAGCTCCAACTGCGTCATCACCTCCCAGAGCTACGAGACCCTGCACAAGGTCAAGGCGCTGGCCCCTGAGTACCTGACTGGTTACATTCTGGCTCTGGGCGTAGGCAACTACTACGACCTGCCCGATGCCGACTTTTTCAGCGTGGAGACCACCTTTATCACCTCCGGCATGGTCAACGCCGTCCATCTGCGGGGCAAGACCGTGTCTGCCTGGACCATCGACCGCGAAAAGGTCGCCACCCACATGCTGGAGCTGGGTGTGGACGACCTCATCACCGACAAGCCCGACATGGTGCAGGACCTGCTGGCCCGGAATCAGCAGGTGGATGACAGCCTGATCGACTTCCGTGACCTGCTCAACGCTCTGCTCCACCCGGAGCAGCCTGCCGACTCCTCCGATGACGCGGAGGAGACCATCACCGATGCCGTGGAAGACCCGGAGGAGTTCGTGGACGCGGCGTAACACAGCCCCCTCTTTCTTGCGGCATCATTGAACCAACGGTCTGTAAAAGCAAAACATCCCCGCACGGCCTGCCGAAACAGGAAGTGCGGGGATGCCTTTTTGTTCAGAGAAATGGGTTATAGAACCTTCCAAAGCGGATAGTCACGGTCAGGCTGATGAGCAGCAGAACCACGCCCACGCCAAGGGCAATGAAGTCCCGCCGGGCAAAGGGGCGCTGGGTATACCAGGTGCGCTTGCTGTTCTTGCCGAAGCCGCGCAGCTCCATCGCGTTGGAAATGGTGTCGATTCGGTTCAGACTGGTCAGGATGAGCGGCAGCAGAATATTGACAGAGTTCTTCATCCGCTTGAAGAAAGGCTCCTTTTTGCCCAGCTCCACGCCGCGGGCCTGCTGGGCCTGGCTGATGCTGTGGTAGTCGCGCTGGATATCGGGGATGTAGCGCAGGGCAATGGCCACTGAATAGCCAACTTTATACGAGATGCCGATGCTGTTCAGGCTGGCAGCAAACTCGCTGGGGTCGGTGGCAGAGATAAAGAGGATGGCCACCGGCAGGGCCACAAAATATTTCAGGCTGATGTTGATCATGTAGAACAACTGTTCCGCTGTCAGGTCATACCGCCAGAACAGGTGGCAGAGCACCGTGCGGGTGCCGTACAGGGTGGTACCCTGATTGGGATCGAACAGGAAGATGAACAAGTTGTTCAGCAGCAGGAACACCAGCATGAAGGTCATCATAAACCGGACTTTCCGGAATTTGATCCGGCTCAGCCTGAAGGCCAGCAGGCTGACCACCAACAGGCCCAGCAGCACCCAGGTGTTGTAGGTGATCATGCTGGCAAAGGTGAACAGCAGGAAGAACGCCAGCTTGGTGGTTCCGGTCATCTTATGGATGACGCTCTCCCGGGGGAGATAATTCAAAACAGTCTTAGCGGCCACCCTCTCTCACCTCCCGGTCCTGCTCAATAAATCTCTCTACAAATTCCTGTGCTGGCGCAATGCCGCAGCGGTTGGCCAGCGTGTACAGGCTGGTCTCCTTCAGGGCAGCCTGCTCCACCAGCGCGGGGTCGCACAGAACGGCGGCCGCGGTTCGGTCGGCAATGAGCCGTCCGTCGCAGAACACCAGCGCGCGGCGGGTGTATTCCAGCATCAGGTGCATGTCATGGGTGATCATCACCACCGTCACACCCCGGGCATTCAGGCCCCGCAGGAACTCCATGATGTCGGTATAGTGCCGGAAATCCTGCCCGGCGGTGGGCTCATCCAGAAGGATGAGCTCCGGGTCGAGCACCAGCACGCTGGCAATGGTCACCCGCTTTTTCTGGCCGAAGCTCAGTGCCGAGATGGGCCAGTTCCGGAAGGGATACAGACCGCAGACCCTGAGGGTCGCCTCCACCTTTTCCCGGATCTGCTCCTCGGTCAGGCCGGAGCGCTGCAGGCCCAGAGCCACCTCATCGTAGATCATGGTCTTGGAGATCATCTGGTTGGGGTTCTGCATCACATAGCCAATGTGCTGGGCGCGGCGGCGGATGTTCTCCTCAGCCAGCGGCTTGCCGTTCAGGAAGATCTCGCCCGCATCCGGGGTCTCGAAGCCGCAGATGAGCTTGGAAAGGGTAGATTTGCCTGCGCCGTTCCGGCCCACGATGCTCACCATCTCCCCCTTGCCGATCGAGAAGCTGACATCCCGCAGGGTCTGCTGGCCTTTCTGGTAGCCAAAACACAGGCCCTTTACCTCCAGCAGCGTCTCCCGTTCCGGCTGCGCGGCGGGCCGGGGCCGGGCCGTGAACCAGTCCCGGAGCTTTTGGGTGTCGGTATCGTCCAGCACAAGACTGTCCACATGGGCAGGGTGCTTGTCCGGAGTGATATCCACCCCGGCATAGCGCAGAGCCGTGACATACAGCGGCTCCCGGATGCCGTTTTCCGCCAGCAGGCTGCCCGAGAGCAGCTCATCCGGGCGCAGGTCTGCCAGAATGGTGCCGCCGTTCACCAGCACGATGCGGTCCACGTTCCGCCAGAGCACATCCTCCAGCCGATGCTCGATGATGAGCACTGTGGTGTCCGTCTTTTTCTGGATCTCGTCGATCAGCTCAATGGCCTGCTTGCCGGTGGCGGGGTCGAGGTTGGCCAGCGGCTCATCGAAGAGCAGGATCTTGACCTGATCCACCATCACGCCCGCCAGGCTCACCCGCTGCTTCTGCCCGCCCGAAAGCTCGTGCGGTGCATAGCCGAGATGATTCTCGATGCCCACCAGCTCGGCGGCATGGCGGGTGATGGCGTGCATCTCATCCTGTGGGGTGCAGCTGTTTTCCAGTGCAAAGGCAATGTCCTCGCCCACGGTCAGCCCGATGAACTGGCCGTCCGGATCCTGCAGCACCGTGCCCACATGGGCCGAAAGCTCGAAGAGGCTGCTGTGGGGCGCATCCACACCGTCCACGGTCAGGGTGCCGGTGCACGCGCCGTGGTTGGAAAACGGGTTCAGCCCGTTGATGCACCCCGCCAGCGTACTCTTTCCGCTGCCGGAGGGGCCCGCAATGAGCACCCGTTCACCCGGGTAGATCTCCAGATTGATATCGGTCAGGGTGGGGCGCTTCTGGGCGCGGTACTGGAAGGAAAAGTTGCGGAATGAGATGATGGGTTTACGTTCTGCCATGGGTATGGTACCTCAGCTGTTCATCAAAAAAGCCTTTCCAACGGGCCGGACGGCGCAGATGGAAAGGCCGGGTTTCATGCGGGGATCACTCCTGATCCAGAGAGCCCTTCTTGGCAATGGTTCTGGTGTAAGCCAGCACCAGCAGGCCGCCCACCACCACAGCGGTGATACTGTTGGACACTGCGGCAAATGCACCCTGTGCAAACACCTTCTTGACGGGCTCGGCGTAGATGGCAATATCCAGCACGGGGGCCACCAGGATCCAGGCCAGCAGATGGGCCACGATATTGGCCAGCGCAAAGAAAGCCACCTGCTTCTTGCTGAACTCGCCTTCCTGCAGGTTCAGCTTCTTGGAGAACAGGCCCACCACAACGCCCACAAAGGCGGAGGCGATGACCCAGCTCCACCAAGGGCTGCCGCCCCAGGACAGGTCGATGAGGGTGTGGCCGATGAAGCCGATCAGGCCGCCAACCACGGGGCCGTACATGGCAGCCAGCAGGGCCAGAACGGCGTACTGCAGGCTGATGTTGGTGTTGGGTACCGGGCTGGGAATGGCCACAAAACGTCCCAGAACAAAGAACAATGCCGCGCCGATACCGACAGCGACAACGGGCTTGATGCTGCTGTTGTTATTTTTCATATTCTCTCTCCTCTTTTATTCCGCGGATGCGGGGTTTCTTGCAAGGCATCGTTAGTATACGACACCCTCTTGAGCCTTGTCAATGGACAATCCGCCCGCTTTGCAGAAAAAAGGCTGCTTTCCTGCATTTGGGGGCGAATGCCTTCCCGCCCTGTACAGCAAAAAAGAGCACCCGCGCCTGCCGGAGCGGATGCCCTGTGAATGCTGATTCGGTTTTGGCCCAAACCTTAGTTCTTAGCGGTCAGGCTGAAGGTGCTCAGGGTCTGGAAGGTGGTCACGATAACATTGATGTTGTTGACGATGGAGCTGCCTGCGGAGAACACACGGGCGATGTAGTTGAACAGCTTGCCAACGTTCAGGAACACGTCCCAAGCGGTAGCCTCGGTGGTTGCGCCACCCTGCAGGTACACCATTTCGTTCTCATCGATCGCAGCAAAGCTAGCGGGCATTTTGATCTCATTGTTCATCATAACGGGGATTCCTCTCTTTCAAATCAATCTATACTTACCGTCTGCACCAAACCAAGTGCACCGGCACCAGAACCAGACCGTGGTTCCTCCGACAGGAACGGGCAGGGGCACGAGTTCCGCATTCCCTCCGGAATTGTTCCCATATATAGGTTATACGATAAATATTCGGATTTGTCAATCGAATTTCCGGAATTTTTACCATTCTGAGCCAAAAGTGGATACCCACAACGCGGAACACCTGCCATTTCGACAGCTTTCCACAAAATATCCGCTGCCGCACGATCCCCGGGCACGAAAAGCTCCTTCGTCCGCACGGCAGCACACAGATCCGTTCCACCCTGCGGCATTTCCCGGGCAAAAATCCGGCAAAAAAAGCCCCCGCGCCCCCTACACAAACCGGAGCGGTTGTGCTATGATAAGGCTGAAAAATCGGTTTGGCAAAGCCAACCGCAAGGAGATGTCTTGGATGTCTGATCTGATGGAAACATTACGGCAGGAGGGCATCAGCCCCGACCTGCTGCGTGCTGTGGAAGAATACCGCGCCGCCCACGCTCTGCCCGAGGCCCTGCGCCCCCGCATCCCCGTTTCCGGCTTTACCTATTATGGCCGGGAGGTCTGGGAGCAGGCACTGGCGGCCCTGCTCTGCGGCGAAAACCTGCTGCTGGCCGGCGGCAAGGCCACCGGCAAAAATGTGCTGGCTGAAAATCTGGCCGCCGCCTTTGGCCGCCCCGCATGGGACATCTCGTTCCATGTGAACATGGATGCAGCCTCCCTCATCGGCATGGACACCTTTGTGGATGGGGCGGTCACCTTCCGGCCCGGGCCGGTCTACCGCTGTGCCCAGTGCGGCGGCTTCGGCGTGCTGGACGAGATCAACATGGCCAAAAACGAGGCCCTGGCCGTCCTCCACGCCGTGCTGGACTTCCGCCGCGCCATTGATGTGCCCGGCTACGAGCGCATCCCGCTGGCCGAAGAGACCCGCTTCATCGCCACCATGAACTATGGCTACGCGGGCACCCGGGAGCTGAACGAGGCCCTGACTTCCCGCTTTGCAGTCATCCAGATGCCCACCATCACAGAGGAAAACCTTGAAAAGCTGCTGCGGGCCCAGTTTGCCGACCTGACGGACAAATATGTGCACCAGTTTGCTCTGCTCTTCCTTGACCTGCAAAAGAAATGCGACAGCGCCGAAATTTCCACCAAAGCGCTGGATCTGCGCGGAATGCTGGATGCTCTGCGCCTGATGCGCCGGGGCGTGGCTGCGGGGCCTGCGCTGGACATGGGCATCACCAACAAGGCCTTTGATTCCTACGAGCAGGGGCTGATCCGGGACGTGATCGCCGCCCGCATCCCGGCCAGCCTGACGGCTGAAAAGCTGTTCCGCTGATGGATGCCCGGAGTTATACCGCCGAGGAGCGGCGGGGCG
>ENA-ORSM01003468-ORSM01003468.1-human-gut-metagenome-genome-assembly--contig:-NODE-3468-length-9854-cov-3.117767_pt1 | contig 9854 bp, 7 predicted proteins | sample MGYA00241903_ERZ509170 | MGnify/ENA primary metagenome ERZ509170 (study PRJEB26280, sample SAMEA2338784) | human gut metagenome | biome: human gut; feature: human-associated habitat; material: faeces...
TCACCTGGCTGGAGGACAGCGTCCAGATGTGCACCAAGGCCCGGTTCTACGAAAATCTGATCCGGGTGGCGTCCGCGCCGAAGAAACAGGTGCTCACGGACGTGGTGCTGGAGACCCTGTCCAGATCCGCCCCTAAGCCCAAGCCCGCCCCTAAGTCCAGGCAGCCGTGACCGGAATCTAGGCTTTTCCCTGGAAGCAGAGCACCCCCCGGAGCCTTGGCTCCGGGGGGTGCTCTGTACTATCTGGCCAGTTCCCAAATAGCGGCCGCCATCATCTGGGCGTTTTTCAGCAGGGTATCCGCTTCCATATATTCGTCCGGCTGGTGCTCCGTCATCTCCTGCCCGGGGAACAGGGGCCCGAAGGCCACCAGGTTGGGACATGCCTTGGCGTAGGTGCCGCCCCCGATGGAGAGCAGCTCCGCCTCCTGCCCGGTCTGCTCCCGGTACACCTTGGACAGCGCCTGGACCAGCGGGCTCTCCGGGGGCATGTAGATGCTGTCCTGCCCCTCGGTGCGCTCCCCGGCAAAGCCGCCCCGCTCCATGGCCCCCATGAGCCTGTCGGCAAAGTCCTCATACCGGGCGGTGACGGGCCAGCGCAGGTCCAGGGTGAGGGACAACTCCTCCCCGCCGCCCCGGATGATGCCCAGGTTCACCGTCAGCGCCCCGGAGATCTGGTCAGACATGGCAATGCCCAGCCCCTCGCCCCGGGTCTCCTCTCCCAGGACATCCGCCAGGAAGGCGGCAGCCTGGCCCGAGTCCCCATCCAGCCCCAGCTTCTTCAGGGCCAGCAGCAGGCGGCCGATGGCGTTGACCCCCTTCTCCGGGGTGGAGCCGTGGGCGCTCTGGCCCTCCGCCTCCACCAGCAGTCCCTCCGCTGTCTCTGTCACCCGGACGCCGTCCAGCGTCAGGGCGCAGGCGGCGGACCGCTCCTCCTCCGGCCAATTCAGCTCCGCCCGGGCCCGGTCAGGCACCACATTGTGAGCGGTCCCCCCGGAAATGCAGCGGATGGACCGGGGGGACGGGGCCAGCGCCCGACGGAAGTCCACCACGGCGATCCCCTTCTCCCCGTTGATAATGGGGTACATGCCGTCCGGGGTGAAGCCCATCACTGGGATCTCTCCGCCGGCCTCCACATAGTGGCGGATACAGGAGGAGCCCTTCTCCTCGTTGCACCCCACCAGCAGGCGCACCCGGCGGTGCAGGGGGGCGCCGCTGTCCCGCACCGCTTTCAGGGCGTACAGGGCCGCCGCCGCGGGCCCTTTGTCGTCGATGACCCCCCGGCCGTAAATCCGCCCCTCCGCCCAGGTACAGTCATAGGGGGGGTAGTGCCACCCGTCTCCGGCGGGGACCACATCCAGATGGCACAGGACAGCCACCATCTCCTCCCCCTCCCCGTACTCGCACCAGCCGCAGTGGCCGTCCACGTCCCGGGTCTGGAAGCCCATCTCCGACGCCCTGGACAGGAACCAGTCCAGCGCCCGCCGGCACTCCGCCCCATAGGGGGCCCGCCCCGTCCCGGGGACCGAGACGCTGGGGATGCGGACCAGCTCTCTCAGATCCCGGAGCAGGGCCTCCTCTTCTTTTTGGATCAATTCATCAAAATTCATCCCTTTTCTCCCCTTTCCCACTCATTTTCCTCCAGACAGCGGGAGATGGCCCAGGCTACTCCTTCCTCCTGGTTGGAGGGGGCGGTCCGCCGGGCCGCCTCCCGCACCGCTGCCGGGGCATTGCCCATGGCGATGGGCAGCCCCGCCGCCCGGAGCATAGACAGGTCGTTGTCGCTGTCCCCCACGGCGGCGGTCTCCCCCAGGGGGACGCCGTACAGCAGCGCGATCAGGGCCATGGCCCGCCCCTTGTCCACCCGGTCGGGCACCAGCTCAAAGTCGTGGTCATTGGAGGCAGTCAGCTGCACCCCGGGCAGCGCGCCCAGCTCCTCCAGGGGGTAGCGGGCCTGGTTCCAGTCCCCGTGCACCTTGGTCAGCGGCAGCCCCCTCTCCTCCAGATAGGCCCGCGGGTCCTCCGCCACCACGGCGGCGGAGTGGAAGATGGGGAAGGGGTAGGTCCGGGAAAGGGATTCCTTGGAAAAGGGGTCCACCACGATCTCCTCCCCGGCAAAGATCATCAGCTCGATCTCCCGGCCCAGGCACAGCTCCAGCGCCCGGCGGCCCGACTCCTCCGGCATGTCCCAGCGGCGCAGGGTCTCCCCCCGGACACCGTCCACCACGGCGGCGCCCCCCAGGCAGGAGAGCAGCGCATCGCAGCCCGCCTCCCCGGCGAACCAAACCGCCTCCTGGATCGGGCGTCCCGTATTCAGCACCACCCGCACCCCCGCCGCCCGGGCCCGGGCGATGGCATCCTTGGACGCCTGGGTGATCCGGCCCGCCGGGTCCAGCAGGGTCCCGTCCAGGTCCAGCGCGATCAGTCGTATCATGGGCATCTTCTCCTTGAGCAATTATAGGAACAGACTCCCCACCTGGTAGACCAGCAGAGAGGCCACATAGGCCACCCCCAGCTGCCACCCGATGGAAAACAGGGTCCACTTCGTGCTGTTCATCTCCTTGGCCAGCGTAGACACCGCCGCCACGCAGGGGACGTACAGCAGGATGAACACCAGCATAGAGAAGGCAGACAGGGGGGTGAACCCCGTCATGGCCGCCGCCACCTGGGCGCCGGTGGCAGTGAGCGGGAAAGCGTAGAACATGGACAGGGAGCTGACCACCATCTCCTTGGCGATCAGGCCGGTGAGCAGAGCCACCGCCGCCTGCCAGAAGCCGAAGCCCAGGGGCTTGAAAATGGGGGCGATGACGCTGCCCAGGGCACCCAGCATGCTGTCCGCCTCGTTCTCCACCATATGCAGGGAGAAGTCAAAGGACTGGAGCAGCCAGAGCAGGATGCTCATCAGCAGGATCAGGGTGCCCGCCTTGATGAGGAAGCCCTTCACCTTCTGCCACACATGGGTGAGCATGTTGTGCAGGGAGGGCAGGCGGTAAGGGGGCAGCTCCAGCACAAAGGGGGCGGGCTCCCCGGCGAAGAGGGTATGCTTGAACAGCAGGCCGGACAGGATGCCCGCCGCCATGCCGATGACATACAGGCCGAAGACCACCAGCCCGGCCCAGGGTCCAAAGAAAGCCGAGGAGAGCAGCCCGTACACCGGCAGCTTGGCGGAGCAGCTCATAAAGGGCACCAGCAGGATGGTCATCCGCCGGTCCTTCTCGTTCTCCATGGTCCGGGCACCCATGATGGCGGGCACCGAGCAGCCGAAGCCCATGAGCATGGGAATGAACGCCTTCCCGCTCAGGCCGAAGCGCCGCAGCAGGCGGTCCATGATGAAGGCCGCCCGGGACATATAGCCGATGTCCTCCAGAAAGGACAGGAAGAAGAACAGCAGAGCGATCTGGGGCAGGAAGGAGAGCACGCCCCCCACGCCGGCAATGATGCCCTCACAGATCAGGCTCACCAGTACCTGGGACACCCCCGCCCCCAGCAGAGTCTCCTCCAGCGCGGCGGAGCATGTGTCGATGCCCGCCGCCACCAGATTGGACAGCCAGGAGCCGAAGGGGCCGAAGGTGATGACGAACATCACCAGCATGGCGCACAGGAACAGGGGCAGGGCCAGATATTTCCCCGTCACCACCTTGTCCACCTTCTCGCTGAGGGTCAGCTCCCCCGGCTTCTGCCCCTTGGTCACCGAGGCGGCTACCACCCGCTCGATGTACTGGTAGCGGCTGTCCGCCACCAGGGTCTCCCGGTCACCCAGGTCACTGGCGCTTTCGTATTCCGCCACCACCCGGTCCAGCTGCTCCTGCACCGGCTCAGGCAGGGCCAGTGCCCGCTCCACCAGCTCGTCCCCCTCCAGCAGCTTGATGGAGGCCCAGTGGGCGGGCAGGCCGGCGGCATAGGCGTAGTCGTGGAGCAGCTCCCCCATCCGGTGGTGGATGTCGTGGGTAAAGGCGTCGTACAGGTCGTCGGGCTCTACGGTGCAGCCCAGGTGCATCTGCCGGTGGGCGGTGTGGAGCAGTTCCTCCAGCCCCTCCCCGGTGCGGGCGGTGATGGGGACCACTGGGATGCCCAGCTCCTTGGACAGCCGCTCCACATCAATCTGGTCCCCCCGTTTGGCCACCTCGTCCATAAAGTTCAGGGCCAGCACCGTGGGCCGCTCCAGCTCCAGCAGCTGGACGGTAAGGTACAGGTTGCGCTCCAGGTTGGTGGCATCCACGATGTCGATGATGCAGTCAGGGGCCTCCCCGATGATGAAATCCCGGGCGACGATCTCCTCCATGGAGTAGGGAGACAGGGAGTAGATGCCCGGCAGGTCCACGATGGTCAGGGTCTTGTCGCCCAGACGGGCGGTGCCCTCCTTCTTCTCCACCGTCACTCCGGGCCAGTTGCCCACATACTGGTTCGAGCCGGTCAAGGCGTTGAAGAGGGTGGTCTTGCCGCAGTTGGGGTTGCCCGCCAAAGCCACCCGCATGGGCCGGGTGTCGTGGGCAGTGGGGTCATAGCTCCCCCCGTGCTCCTGGAGCTCGTGCTCGTGGTCCCGCAATTGGCGGCGGGCGGTCTCCGGGTCGGTCACGTGCCGGGTCATGGCACCCCGGGCGGTCCCGCCCCGCTCCGTCCTCCTGGGCTGTCCCATCCGGATCTGGGCCGCGTCCGCCCGGCGCAGGGACATCTCATACCCCCGCAGGCTCACTTCCAGGGGGTCGCCCAGAGGGGCGATCTTGGTCACCTTCACCACAGTCCCGGGAGTCAGCCCCATGTCCACCAGGCGGCGCTTCACCGCCCCGGACTGGTTGCCCACCGACAGGATCATCCCGCTCTCTCCGGGGGTCAGGTCATACAGGGTCCGCTCCCCCGATCCACTGTGTTCTGACACAGGTCTCACTTCCTCACGATAATGATCTCTCACACTGGACCTAATTGTAGCCGACTTTTCCCCTCTTTTCAAGGGCAAGTCCCGCCTGGAGAATTCATAATTTATACAAATATTTTTTACACTCCATTCACCCTGCCGCCCCCGCCCCGGTCTATACTGTTCCCATCAGAACAGTTTCTTTTTGAACTATCGGAGGTGTGCCTATGCTCTCCCCCTTGGAGACCGCCCTGACCGGCCAGCCCTTCCGCCGCCTCTACTGCCGGATGCTGGACGAGCTGGCTCAGGAGTGGTCCCTCTCCCGCACCGAGGCAGAGGTGATGTTCCTGCTCTCCTGTGATAAAACCCTGGACACCGCCCGGGACATCTGCGAGACTCAGCTGCTGAAAAAATCCGCCGTCTCCCGGGCGGCGGAGGGTCTGGTGCGTCGGGGATGGCTGGAGGCGCTGCCCGACCCCCGGGACCGGCGGATCCAGCATCTCCGACTCCTGTCCCCTGCCCGGCCTTTCAGCGAAGAGGTCCGTCGGGCAGGAGAGGCGTTCTTCTGTCTGCTGCTCCAGGATGTCACCCTGGAGGAACAGCAGCAGATGGAGAAGATCGCTCAGAAGATAGAGCACAATGTGCGCACCGTACTCAGCCAGTCCGATTCGATTCCACACATTTTGATGAAAAAGGATGGGAAACCGCTATGAAAGAAGTGAAGCAGCCCTCTAAAAAGCCTCTGGTCTATTACTACCTGGTGGCTCTGCTCATTCTGATGGTGCTGAACTTGACCCTGTTCCCCGCCATGCTGGAGACCCCGGTCCAGGATGTGACTTACGATCAGTTCATGTCCATGACCTATGAGCAGAATGTGGGCCAGGTCCAAATCGAGGGGGATGAGATCACCTTTACCGACAAGACCAACGAGAAGGTCTACCGCACCACCGCCACCAACGACCCTGACCGGACCCAGCGCCTCTATGAGAATGGGGCCCAGTTCCAGGAGATCGACACCCAGCCCGGCCTGCTCACCTCCATCCTGGTGGGCTGGGTCCTGCCCCTGCTCCCCTTCCTGCTCATCGGCTGGTTCATCAACAGACGGATGAAAAAATCCATGGGCGGCGACGGCATGATGTTCGGCATGGGCGGCGGCTCTAATGCCAAGATGTATGTCCCCTCATCCACTGGAATCCGCTTTGCCGACGTGGCCGGCGAGGACGAGGCCAAGGAACTGCTCAGCGAGATCGTGGACTTCCTCCACGACCCGGAGAAGTACCGCCAGATCGGCGCCAAGCTGCCCAAAGGCGCCCTGCTGGTAGGCCCTCCGGGCACCGGCAAGACCCTGCTGGCCAAGGCGGTAGCCGGCGAGGCCAACGTGCCCTTCTTCTCCATTGCCGGCAGCGAGTTCGTGGAGATGTTCGTGGGCCGGGGTGCCGCCAAGGTGCGGGACCTGTTCAAGCAGGCCAATGACAAGGCCCCCTGCATCGTGTTCATCGACGAGATCGACACCATCGGCAAGTTCTCCGGCAACGACGAGCGGGAGCAGACCCTGAACCAGCTGCTCACCGAGATGGACGGCTTTGACGGCTCCAAGGGCGTGGTGGTGCTGGCCGCCACCAACCGCCCAGACAGCCTGGACCCCGCCCTGCTGCGCCCCGGCCGGTTCGACCGGCGCATCCCGGTGGAGCTGCCCGACCTTCAGGGCCGCATCGATATCCTGAAGGTCCACGCCAAGCAGATCCGTCTGGCGGAGGACGTGGACTTCGAACCCATTGCCAAGACCGCTGCCGGGGCCTCCGGCGCAGAGCTGGCCAACATCGTCAACGAGGCCGCTCTGAGGGCGGTGCGGGCAGGCCGCCCCTACGCCACTCAGGAGGACTTGCAGGAGAGCGTGGAGGTGGTCATCGCAGGATACCAGAAGAAGAGCCGGGTGCTCTCCGACCAGGAGAAGAAGATCGTGGCCTACCACGAGACGGGCCACGCCCTGGTAGCCGCCCTCCAGACCCACTCCGCCCCGGTGCAGAAGATCACCATCATCCCCCGCACCTCCGGCGCGCTGGGCTATACCCTCCAGGTGGACGACGGTGACCATTTCCTCATGTCTAAGGATGAGCTGCTGAACAAGATCGCCACCTACACCGGCGGCCGGGCCGCCGAAGAGCTGGTCTTCCACTCCATCACCACCGGGGCCTCCAACGACATCGAGCAGGCCACCAAGCTGGCCCGGTCCATGATCTCCCGCTTCGGTATGAGCGACGAGTTCGGCTTCGTGGCCTTTGAGACGGTGAGCAACCAGTACCTGGGCGGGGATGCTGCCCTGGCCTGCTCCCCGGAGACCCAGGCCCGCATCGACCGGAAGGTGACGGAGATGGTGGACACCCAGTACCAGAAGGCCATGGACCTGCTGAAAACCAACGAGGAAAAGCTTCACCAGCTGGCCCAGTACCTCTATGAGCACGAGACCATTACCGGGCGGGAGTTCATGGAGATCCTAGAGGGACAGCGGGAGGTCTGACAGACGGCCTTCTCCTTCCCTCCAGGGTCCGCCGCGCCAGGGCCCGAAAATTTTTCTTGACAAACCGGGCCTCCGGGCCCATAATACAGTTGCAAAAGACAGGGGAGCCTGCGGCAGCGGGCTGAGAGGAAGCTGAGCGCTTCGACCCTTCACCTGATGTGGGTCATGCCACCGTAGGGAGTCATGCTGGCCGTGACCAGACGGGGTGCCCACCGGGCACCCCGTTTTTTGATCCTTTCCGAAGGGAGCGTGAGGAGACACATCGGCGCCCCGGCCTGGCCGGGAGCGGGCAGAGGGGGAGCGCCCTGTGCCCGGGCCGCATACAGCAGCGATGGGAAGCCGTGTTCCGGCGTGAGAGGGGGCCAGTAAGCCCCGACCGAACCCAGGGAGGACCCTGTCTGTCCTTCCGGGACCCGATTTGTGGCCCCTCGGGGCCGGAAAAAGGGGAGACGCTGTCTGCTTTTGTGTGTTTCCCCATCCATTTTGAAAGGAGCACTTTCCCATGAATCAGAGCAACACCAAAAAGCTGGCCATTGCCGGCATTCTGTGCGCCGTGGCGGTGGTGGGCAGCCTGTTCACTTTCCCCGTCCTGGCCAGCAAGTGCGCCCCCATCCAGCATATGGTCAACGTCCTGTGCGCTGTCCTGCTGGGCCCCTGGTACGGAGTCGGGGTGGCTTTCGGCGCCAGCCTGATCCGAAACCTGCTGGGGCTTGGCACGATCATGGCCTTCCCAGGCAGCATGTGCGGCGCCCTGCTGTGCGGACTGGTGTTCTGGAAGACACGGAACCTCCCCGCCACCCTGGTGGGGGAGGTCTTCGGCACCGGCATCATCGGCGGCCTGGCCGTCGCCATCCTGCTGATGGGCAAGAGCGCCGGTGACATCGCGTTCTACGCCTACATCGTCCCCTTCCTCATCTCCACTGTGGCCGGTGCCATTCTGGCCGGCATCCTGGTTGCCGCCCTGGGGCGGACCGGGGCCCTGTCCTCCATGCGGACCGCCCTGGAGCGCTGAATCCCCACTTCTTTTCCCGGCCCGCAGAGCGGGCCGGGTTTTTTGCTTTTTTGCCTCCTCCGGGGTATAATGGGACCAACGACGAGACAAGGGAGGTCCTTTCCCATGGACATCACCCCAGAACAGGTCCGCGCCCACCGGCTGCGGGCCCACCATCTGGACCGCCGGTATCCCGCCAGCCGGATACTGGAGGCTGCGGGGGCCTGCGGGCTCCAGAACTCCCCGCCCGGCGGGTGGGAGACTGCCCTCTTCCAGCGCCTGGAGGGCTGCTCCCTCCCCCTCCTCCGAGACGCCCTGTACCGGGACCGGGCCCTGCTCCAGGCCTGGAGCATCCGGGGCGTGCCCCTGGTCTTTCCCGCCGGGGAGAGCGGCGTCTTTCTCTCCCCCCTTCTGGCCCGGGAGGGGGAGTGTCCCTGGATCTACACCCGGGGGATCACCGCGGCCCTAGACTTTGTCGGCATGTCCTTCGACGAGGCCCACGCCCGGGTGCGGGAGGCCGCCCGCTGCCTGGACGGGACCACCGTCCGCAGCAAGGAGGCCCTGGACCAGCTGCTGGCTGACCGGGTCGGGGCGCAGCTCCCGCCGGAACAGCGGGCCCTGTGGGACTCCCCCTCCATGTACGGCCGCCCTGACAGGCAGACCGTGGGAGGCGCCGCTGTCTCCTTTCTCCTCCGCCCCTGCTCCTTTGCCTCTCTGGTGGTGTTCGGCCGCCGGGAGGAGAACAGTCCCACCTTTACCTCCTTCCGCCGCTGGCTGGGCCGGGAGCCCTCCCCCTGCCCTCAGGGGGAGGCGGAGCTGGTGCGGAGATTTCTCCACTGCTACGGCCCCGCCGCCCCCGCCGATCTCCAGGCCTGGCTGGGCAGCTCTCCCCAACAGGCGAAGCGGCTCTGGTCCGCCGCCGCAGAGGAGATGGAACCGGTCCGGGTGCTGGGCCGGACCCGCTGGGCCCTGATCCGGGACCGGGACAGCCTCACCGCTCCGCCGGAGCAGCCCGGCCGCCTGATCCTGCTGGGGCCCCACGACCCCTATCTGGACCTGCGGGACCGAGCCCTGGTCCTGGAGGACCCCGCCCGCCAGCGCCAGGTCTGGCGGACAGTCTCCAACCCCGGCGCCGTTCTGAAGGATGGGCGCGTGGCCGGCATCTGGACCGGAAAAGCGGTACAGGGACGACTAGAGTTCTCCCTGTCCCTGTGGGAGCCCCTCTCTCCTGGAGCGCGTCGGGCCCTGGAGCGTGAGGCGGGGGCCTACGCCGCCTTCCGGGGCCTGGAGCTGAGTCTCCTGCCCTAATCGCGGGGCCGCCTGATCCGCAAGCTGAGCAGCTGTGCCCTACGGGCGGTGCTAATCAGTTTACGAACAAGCCTCGCAGAGTTCGCGCCCGCAGGCGCGAATCCAGTTCTGATCTGTTTTCCCCGGCGACATGTGCGTCGGGGAAAACACCTCTCAGGCTGCAAGTGTGGGGTTTGTCCGCCTGCGGCG
>ENA-ORSM01003470-ORSM01003470.1-human-gut-metagenome-genome-assembly--contig:-NODE-3470-length-9852-cov-2.287129_pt1 | contig 9852 bp, 10 predicted proteins | sample MGYA00241903_ERZ509170 | MGnify/ENA primary metagenome ERZ509170 (study PRJEB26280, sample SAMEA2338784) | human gut metagenome | biome: human gut; feature: human-associated habitat; material: faeces...
AGACTGACAGCGGTTGTAAATTTAAAGTTGTTTTCTTTATTAGCTGTCCTTGCAGCGAGCACGGAAGCGCTTTCATTAGTCAAAGGATCTTCTGCATATATTTCAACTAAATAAGCAAATAGTCCTCCTTCTTCATCTTTCACTTCGACCGAGACATTTTTAGTGGTTATCATGTTCCAATCGATATCATCGGGAGCAGCAAAGCCATCTCCCATCGGGTTAGGTGTTTCGTAAGACGGATCATAGAGATCCTTTCCAGAGTCAACACAACTAGACATAGTACCTGCCATCGCTATTGCAATGATGGGTACAAATTGAATTGTTTTCTTCATCATAATGTATTATTGCTTGATTGTTTGTAACCAAATCCATCACAAAAATAACTGCATATCTTTTATTGGAAATGTTTTTTTTGTTATTTTATGGAGTGAAAACAACTATACTTCCGTTTTGGTTCTTCTTTGGCTCTTTTAGGTTTGATTCGGTCTTGATGATGATGAAGAGAAATCCCCTGATTTTCACTTTTATACAACTGTTTAAAATGAAAATCAGGGGGTTACAATAGATGGATTTAACTTAAGACTTGGTGATTTCTCCTATTAAGCAGGAGTTCATTTTATATCGGATATCCTTGTTGGGTAATCCATGTCCCAATAAAAACATGAGCTTTGTTATGGCACATTCGGGGGTACTGTCATATCCACTGATTACACCTGCTTCCAGAAGATGCATTCCTGTTTCGTAACGTCCCATTTCTACTGCTCCGGAGGCACATTGTGTAATGTTGACAATGATAATTCCACGATCGGTAGCTTCCTTTAGTTGGCGGATGAACCATTCTTTTTGCGGAGCATTTCCCGAACCGAAGGTTTTCATGACAACCGCTTTCAATCCCGGAACATGAAGCAGAGAAGTCACGATACTCTCTTGAATGCCCGGAAAAAGCGTTAGAATAACTACATTGGTGTCAAACAGGTAATGCGGCTTTAACGGTTTTGTCGGGTCTGGTTTTCGAATGAGATTAGGCTCATATTTAATGTGGATACCTACCCGTGCCAATGGCGGATAATTGAAAGAGCGGAAAGCATTGAAATTCTCCGCATTGATTTTGGTGGTACGGTTGCCACGCATCAAATGATTCTCAAAGAAAATACAAACCTCCGGAACAATGGCTGTACCATCCGGATTTTTAGCTGCTGCAATTTCGATGGCTGTGATGAGGTTTTCCTTTCCGTCTGTGCGCAAAGTCCCGATCGGGAGCTGGGAACCTGTGAGGATGACAGGTTTGCTTAGATTTTCGAGCATGAAACTTAGTGCAGAGGCAGTGTAAGCCATTGTGTCTGTTCCGTGAAGGATGACGAAACCATCGAAATAATCATAATTGTAATTGATGATCTTTACCAGTTTTGCCCAGTAAGCAGGTTCCATGTCCGAAGAGTCGAGAGGGGGATCGAATTGGTAGGAGGAAATGCGGTAGTTGAATCTTTTCAGTTCGGGGACGTGCTTAAGCAAATGATCGAAGTTGAAATTTTCTAAGGCACCTGTTTCCGGATTCTCTATCATTCCGATAGTCCCACCCGTGTAAATTAACAAAACGGAAGGAGTTTCTGCTCTCATAATTGTTGAATTACTGTTAAAACATTGGCAAAGATACGGATTAAATGCGAATAATGAGTGCTAAACGACGAATTATATAAAGTTGGAAGGACAAGACTATAAAAAATATCTATGTTGCATTTTTGCGATATGTAGTATGAAAAAATGTCCCCATCTTTGGGGCAGGTTGGACGAAGTGTCCGGCTTTAAATAAAAAACGAAAGAGAAAATGAAAAATGACCGGTATTTTCCGTTAGAAATCTGTTTTTGGGCAGGCGACAATTTGAGCGTCATGATGTATCAGATAGGGGGAGTGCAACTTGTAGGGATTTATGTGTTGTTGCTGTATCTGTGTGCAAAGAATGACTACAGCAAATCAGTGGTTAATAGTATGCAAAAACCAGTGGAAAAAAGTGCAGTGGAAAAAAACTCTGAAACGCCGATGGATAAAGGGCAAAAACCGAATGAAACTCAAGAGAGTAGAGTAGAAGAGAAATATTACTACTGTTGTAAACAACAGCAGCAATATTGGCGAGGAAAGGAAGACTGCTGCTGTTGTTGTTCGGACTTCGGATTCGGTGAATGACAGGGGCAACGAGATTGTCAGCCCACGCCTCGATCCTGTTCAGTCCACGTCTTGTTTTTGTTCAGCTCACGGCTTGTCTCTGCTCGTCCCACGGGTGAAGTACGGCCTCCCCACGGCTTGCAGAAATAGCCCCACGGTTTGCGGAAATAGCCCTGCGGCCTGCGGAAATTTTCATCCGAGGCTCTTACTTCAGGGCTTCTTTCAGTCTGGTAATCGCCTTTTCCGGGTCTTTTTCTTCTTCGAGCAGAGTGACGAACTTACTGCCGATGATAGCTCCGGAAGCGTGTTCGCAAGCTGCTTGGAATGTTGCTTTATTGGAGATACCAAATCCCACCATCAACGGATTGTTCAGATGCATACCTTCAATCTTTTTGAAGTAAGCCCGTTTTTGTTCGTTGAAATCTTGTTGCGCTCCGGTGGTTGCTGCTGATGAAACCATATAAATAAATCCGTCGGTATGTGTATCTATCTCGCGTACCCGTTCTTCGCTGGTTTCCGGTGTGATGAGCATAATCACTCTGATGTTATAGCGTTCGGCAATGATACGATAATGTTCTTGGTAATCACGGAAAGGGAGATCAGGGATAATGACGCCGTCGATACCACATTCCACACATTTACGGCAGAAATTCTCAAATCCGAATTGCATGATTGGGTTTAAATATCCCATAAGCACAAGTGGGATTTTTACGTCCTTGCGAATATCCCGTAATTGTTCAAAAAGAAGTTTTAGAGACATACCATTGCGCAATGCCTGCGTAGCGGCATTCTGAATAACAATGCCATCTGCCATCGGATCACTGAAAGGAATGCCGACTTCAATCATACTCACTCCGTGCTTTTCGAGCGTGCGGATTACATCAGCGGTACCATCCAAAGTAGGAGTACCGGCACAAAAATAAATAGAAAGTATGTCTTTCTTGTTGCTATTGAAAAGTTGATTAATTCTATTCATGACGTTGGAATTTTTAGATTATGATTTTAATTCGTTTAAAAATGTCCGGATACGCTCCGGATCCTTTTCTCCCGGTTTCAATTCAAAACGGCTGTTGAGATCGTATCCGGCAAGCCGGGGATGTTTAAACTCTTTCAGGGCATTGGCACTGTATGAGTTAATGCCTCCGCTCAATAGGAAGGGTACATGTCCATTGTACATATCCAGGATACTCCAGTCGAATTGATTTCCCGAACCACCATATTGTTCGCATTTGGTATCGAACAGAAAAAGATCACAGACTTTTTCGTAGTCATATACCTTTCTCAAATCTTTGGGACGGTCTACTGAAAAAGCCTTGATGATTTTCAATCCAGTGGAATGTAAGGACCGGCAGTATTCGGGCGATTCATTTCCGTGGAGCTGTACATAATTCAGTCCGAAACGATCAGCATACATGCTGATTATCTGCTTGTCTTCGTTGACGAAAACTCCGACACGTCGGGCATGAATGGGCAAGTAAGCCGGAAGCTCGTAGACATATCGGGGAGATTTAGGATAGAAGATGAATCCCAGCATATCTATGCCTTCGATAGACTCTACGTCCTGTATGTTTTCAGCTTCACGCATACCGCATACTTTGATAATTTTTCCGTTAATCATAGGGCTGTCCGTTTTGAATAATTAGTTTATTGGATTGCTTGCAGGAAATTCTGTAAAGTTTCTCCCGGTTGCTGTGTTTTCATAAATGTTTCACCGATCAGGAATCCACGGAATCCGGCTGCCCGAAGTCGGTTTACTATTTCCGGATCGGAGATGCCGCTTTCGGATACCAATACAGCATCTTGGGGAAGCTGTCCGGCCAAGCGGAAAGAGTTTTCTACATCAGTGAAGAAAGTACCCAGATTACGATTGTTGATTCCTACCATATCTATTTTCTTGTCGATGTATATTAATTCCTCGGAGCTATGAATCTCCAGAAGAACTTCCAGACCTAGTTCATGAGCTTTTTCTGCAAGTTCATTACATTTCTCCGGTTCTAATGCGGCTGCGATAAGAAGTACGGCATCGGCACCGACAATTTTGGCTTGATAAAGCTGGTATTCGTCAATGATGAAGTCCTTCCTAAGAATGGGGATCTCTACCAAAGGGCGTGCAGTGCGGATGTCCTTCAGGCTTCCTCCGAAAAATTTCTCGTCGGTGAGGATGGAAAGGGCAGAAGCTCCTGCTGCTGCATAGGAGGGAACAATTTCTTCCGGGCATGCTTCTTCCTTTATCCATCCTTTGGATGGAGACCGACGCTTGAATTCAGCGATAATACCCGATGCAGACGAGGCTAATGCCTGCTTCATAGAACGAGAGGTCGGAACTTCGCTGATACCTTCTTGTAATTGCTCGATGGAGATAGCCTGCTTTTGCAGGTCAACTTCAAATCGTTTGTTTGCTATAATCTCTGATAATATATCTTTCATTGATGTGGGATTATTAATTGTAAATGATGGATTTGCAAAAATAAAACATTAACTGTTCAATTCAATGAATTTTTTTAGGGTAGCTAATGCGCGTCCACTTTCCAATGACTCTTTGGAGAGAGCAATACATTCTTCAATAGTCTTCTCCGGACAAATCACATGGATGGCGAAAGCTGAATTAACTACCACTACATTTTTTTGAGCTTCCGTAGCCGTGTTATTCATGATCTGGTCGAAAATCTTAGCTGCATCTTCCGGTGTTTGTCCACCATCCAGGTCAGTTTCCTTATAGCGGGAGAATCCGAGACTCTCGGGAGCGTAAATCTTTTCATGATCGCTGGTCGCCACTTTAAACTCATTTGTCAGAGAGATTTCGTCATATCCGTCGAGACTATGAACAACGGCAAATTTCGTCTTGCTTTCCTGATAAGTATAGGTATAGAGGCGAAGTAACGGGAGGTTGTAAACTCCTAAAAGCTGATAGGCTGGTAATACCGGATTAACCAACGGACCGAGCATATTAAAGAAAGTGCGCACTGCCAATCCTTTACGAACCGGAGCAACTGCCTTTAATGCCGGATTGAATAAAGGAGCATGCAGATAGGCAAGATTACATTTCTCCATGCTACGGCGCAGTTGATCGACGTTACTGGTGAACTTTACACCGTGTTGCTCCATTACATTACTGGCACCGCTGACTGATGTTGCTCCGTAATTACCATGTTTCACAACCGGGAAACCGGCTCCGGCAACAGTAAAACAGGAAGCTGTAGAAATATTAAATGTATTTTTTCCATCACCTCCGGTTCCTACGATATCTATCGGAGCAAATTCACTTAAATCAACCGGAATACGCATTTCAAGCAATGCATCGCGGAAACCGCATAATTCTTCCACAGAGATATTACGCATCAGAAAGACGGTAATTAAAGAGGCTACCTGTACATCATTATATTTTCCTTGTGCGATGTTCTGTAAAATGGTGCGAGCCTCATCGCGTCCCAAATATTGATGTTCGAAAAGTTTGTATAGAATCTGTTTCATAAGTTTAATCGTTTAAGAAGTTTTTAATAATTTCTTTTCCTTGCGGAGTTAATACTGATTCGGGATGGAACTGAATACCATGTACATTGTAGGTCTTATGGCGGATTGCCATGATTTGTCCTTCCTGACTTTCTGCCGTTATTTCCAGGCAATCGGGAAAACCTTCCCGGCTGACTACCCAGGAATGGTATCTTCCAACAGGGATTTCTTTTCCCAACCCTTCAAAAAGCAAATCCTGGTGAAGGATGGTAATCGGAGTCTGTACCCCATGATATACTTCTTTGAGATTTTCCAGACGTGCTCCGAAAGCTTCGCCGATGGCTTGATGACCGAGGCAGACACCCAGAATGCTTTTGGTCGGAGCATATCTTTTAATAATAGGTAATAGCAGTCCGGCCTCTTCGGGTATGCCCGGTCCGGGAGACAGGATGATTTTATCAAATCGGTCTACTTCATCAAGCTCTATCTGGTCGTTGCGAACTACTTCTACATCTGTAGCCCCTAATTCTTTCACTGCGTGCAGTAGGTTATAAGTGAAAGAGTCGTAGTTATCTAAAAGTAATATTTTCATTTTTATTGTCATTGTAAAATGGTTGTTCAAATACTATCTCTGCTTTCAATTTTTTAATTTGACAGCTAAATCAATCGCCTTTTTCAGTGCTCCCAGTTTGTTGTTCACCTCTTGCAGTTCATATTCATCCTGACTGCGTGCTACAATACCTCCTCCGGCTTGGAACCAGAGTTCATTGTTGCGGCTTACAAAAGTACGGATAGTGATAGCCTGATTTAATTCGCCGTTCAATCCGATAAAACCGATACAGCCACCATAGGCTCCACGATTATGTGGTTCGATTTCGCTGATTAACTGCATAGCGCGTACTTTGGGAGCACCGCTTAATGTGCCGGCAGGAAACGTATCAATAAACGTTTTTATTTTATCTGCGCCCTCATTCAACATACCGCTGACACGGCTTACCAGGTGAATGACATGACTATAATATTGTGGTTCCTTATAGAATAGTACGCGTACATCATGACAATTACGGGAAAGGTCGTTTCTGGCAAGATCAACCAGCATGACATGCTCTGCATTTTCTTTAGGGTCAGCCAATAAAGCTTCTGTCAGTTCCCGGTCTTTTACTACATCTCCGGTACGGCGGGTAGTTCCGGCAATCGGATCGATGTAAGCACGACCATCTTCGATTTTGCAATGTGTTTCCGGTGAAGAACCGAAGATGCGGTATCCTCCGAAATCGAAGTAGAAAAGATAAGGAGAAGGATTGATGCTGCGGAGTGCGCGGTACACTTTGAAATCATCTCCGGCATAAGGTTGGATAAATCTTCTGGAAAGTACGATTTGGAAAACATCTCCACGCATACAGTGCGCGATTCCTTTGCGGACATTGGCTTTATGCTCCTCGTCGGTGATAGGGCTAGTAACGGGACCTGTTACAGAGAAGTTGTAAGAAGCATAATTCCGGTTTTCGATGGCTGCTTCCAGTTCCGGTAAGCCGCTTTCTTCTCCTTCGGACAACATTTCAACGAGTGTCAATTCATTTTTGAAATGATTGAAAACAATGACATACTTATATAATATGTATAGCAAATCCGGAGCGTCATTTTGCTCATCGTGACTTTCTTTCACCGGGATGTGCTCGAAGTATTTCACAGCGTTGAACGTCGTGTATCCGTAAAGTCCACATACATTCTTATTATCCCCGGTCACCTGGAATTGATTGATAAACCGGTTCATGGCCTTTTCTACATGGAAGGTTTTTGTCAGGGGTTCTTCCGTGCGGCTGTTATCGGGATAGTTGGAAGTGACAATGCCGCCATTTATACCGATACTTGCCAGGGGACAGAGGGCTATAAATGACAAGGAATTTTCTCCGGCATGATAGTCGGAACTTTCCATTAATGCAGATTGCGGATACATGTCGCGCACTTTCAGGTAAATGCTGACAGGAGTATGCATATCTCCGAGCACTTGTTTGCTATGAGTTGTATAATTAAATGTTTTCATTTCTATAATTGCTTGATTATTGATTACGAATGATGGTTTACTAATTACTTATTGCTGTTCATTAAACGATAAATAGGTTTCAATATCTTTGTCTCCTCGTCCTGAAACAGTCAATACAACGATATCTTCCGGTTTGAACTTCAATTTTCTCAAAGCTCCTAATGCATGGGCGGATTCCAGTGCAGGGATAATACCTTCGAGTTTAGTCAGTTCGTAAGCGGCTTCTATTGCTTCGTCGTCATTGATTGCCAAAACGTTGGCACGTCTTTGTGCGGCAAGATTGGCGTGTATCGGACCAATGCCCGGATAATCCAGTCCGGCGGAAATCGAGTAAGGCTCTTCAATCTGTCCGTCTTCGTTTTGGATGACGTAAGTACGCGCTCCGTGGATAATTCCCATTTTACCGAGTTGGATGGTGGCGGCGGTCATTCCGGTTTCTATTCCTTTACCTCCGGCTTCCGCCAGAATGATGCCTACCCGTTCATCATTGATATAATGATAAATCGTTCCGGCAGCATTACTTCCTCCTCCAACGCAGGCTATCAGATAATCCGGATAGTCACGTCCTTCTTTTTCTTGCAGTTGTTTTTTTATTTCTTCGCTGATAACAGATTGCAGGCGTGCCACCATATCAGGATAAGGATGAGGGCCTACGGTAGAGCCGATAATATAATAAGTGTCGGCAGGATGGCAACACCAGTCGCGGATCGCTTCGTTGGTTGCGTCTTTCAAGGTCATGTTTCCGGAAGTAACGGGAATAACGGTAGCTCCCAGCATTTTCATTTTCTCCACATTGATATGTTGGCGTTCTACATCCGTCTTTCCCATATAAACGATACATTCCATATCCATCAACGCACATACGGTAGCTGTTGCTACTCCATGTTGTCCGGCTCCGGTTTCGGCGATGATGCGTTTCTTTCCCATGCGGCGTGCCAGCAAGATTTGTCCGATGGTGTTGTTGATTTTGTGTGCACCGGTATGATTCAGGTCTTCCCGTTTCAGATACAACTTGCAACCATACTTTTCGGAAAGGCGTTTTGCCAGATAGAGTGGGGAAGGACGTCCTACGTAGTCGCGTAATAACTGCTCAAATTCCTTTTTAAATTCTTCGCTTTCAATCACTTCGAGGTACTTGTTCGTCAGTTCCTCAACACATTTGTGGAGGATTTCCGGTACATAAGCACCACCGAATTCTCCGTAATAGCCATCCTGGTCAACTAAAAAACTTTTCATAATCCTATCTATTTTTTATGTTATTATCTAAATCTGTTCGAAAATGGGCAAATAAAAAGAGCCCTGCCGCAAGTTGCGACAGGGCTCTTTCAAATCTGTTATATCTTTAATGAGGTATATACATACGAGCACTGCTCCCTTACGACTGTCGGAGTTGTAACGGGTGCCACCACCAATATGTATTTACTAACATTGTTCTCATTGTCTTTTGTAATTTTATTGGGGGCAAATATAGACACTTTGTTTGAAACAGCAAACAAAAAATGACTTTTTTTCTCTTTTGCCTTCATTTTTCTGATATAGAACAATTTTCAACCTGAACTGTTCTTATAAATATTGAATATTTAAACAAAAACAATTATGAAACAGAGAAAAGTTTTAGTAGGTATCGCTATTGCCATTTTCATTATATTATTATTGTATTGGTTATTGGTAGCAGAGGATATGAAACCCTGGTTGTCGGCTATGGTTCCTTCCGTGGCACAACAATTCTTCGCTTGATTCTGACAGGGTTCGGATAAATCATATATCTTTGCAAGGATAGTGACTAATAACCAAAATAATAACAATAGACTAAGATATGGAAAATTTTATTTTTCAAAATCCAAACATTTTCCCTGTTGTAAAATTTAGAAAAGATACGATCCAGATTTTAAACCTGATTTCAGAATACTGTTTAATGTGGCCTGTGTCAACGATTGTTTTTCCTTAAATACAAAAGAAAAACCTTGGAAACTGGCAGAATGCACAAGAATCAGGACAAAAAAATGACGAAATAAACAGGGGAAATATTTGGATTTTTTACGGTAAAAGACAGTAGGGACTGAGGGCAGAAGAGGAAAATGGAAAACAGAGTGCAGTAAAAAGCTGCGAATATTCACAGCGACAAAAAATTCACATTCTGTTAGGATGAGCATAACAACAATGAGCCCCGGCCCGGGCAGCTAAAAGCTTATGGAGT
>ENA-ORSM01003481-ORSM01003481.1-human-gut-metagenome-genome-assembly--contig:-NODE-3481-length-9829-cov-2.557806_pt1 | contig 9829 bp, 10 predicted proteins | sample MGYA00241903_ERZ509170 | MGnify/ENA primary metagenome ERZ509170 (study PRJEB26280, sample SAMEA2338784) | human gut metagenome | biome: human gut; feature: human-associated habitat; material: faeces...
CAAGATTGCGCCAGGAAAAATAATAGATGTTGTACTAGGGGGATTCCCATGTCAGGGCTTTTCGTTGGCCGGACCGAGACAAGTAGATGACTCGAGAAATATTTTATATAGACATTTTGTCGAAATGGTTCGAATGAAGAGTCCGAAAGTATTTATTGCAGAAAATGTGATTGGAATAAAAACATTGGGGAATGGAGCTGTTTTTGACAAAATAGTTGATGATTTTTCGACGTTAGGGTATACAATATCAGCTCCTACTATTAATGCGAAAAATTATGGTGTTCCACAGGATCGAATGAGGGTGATTTTTGTTGGAATCAGGAACGATATTTGTCATGGGGGAGCTTATCTTTTCCCTAGAGGGGATTTGAAAAAAGTGACATTAAAAGAGGTACTTTCACAATTGCCGCCGGTTAATATGGAAGATGTTTGTCAGGCGCCATTTTCTTCAAGATACATGTCAAGAAATAGAAAAAGAGATTATGATGATGTGTCATTTACTATTCCGGCAATGGCAAAACAAGTTGCATTAAGTCCTGATTCAGGAGGGATGGTTCATGTTGGTGTGGATCGGTTTGAATTTGTTGGGACCAATAGAAGGTTAAGCTATAAGGAGGCAGCAGCCATACAGACATTTCCGATAGATATGGAATTTTGTGGTGATTTAGATAGTAAATATAAACAAATTGGAAATGCAGTCCCAGTGAAGCTGGCTGAAGTAATTGCTGGAGAAGTTTATAAAATTTTGACAACAAAAGATTTATCTCCGCTTTTGAATATAGAGAGTCCAAAGGATGAAATAAGAGTGGACAAAAGATTTACGAAAAATGATGTAACAGGCAAAGCTTTTGAATATTCTTCTTTATTAGCGATTTATGACGAAATGCATAAATCTGGATGGAAAAATGAACAAATAGAGATATTGGAAGATAAAAATTATAGAAATATAGAAAAAGCATACCAGATTATTGAAGCGGGAGAAGAGGAAGAAAGTGATGATGATTTATTTGTAATAGATGTAGATCATGGAATGAATTCTTATGATAGAGCTGCAAGAGTGGCAGCGGCCTATTTAAGAATGACAGAACCGATTATGAAAATGCCTGAAGGTCTTCATGCGGTATTAGCGGCGATGCCGGATAATGCTGGTGTAAAAGGAGATGTCCGTGATATCCGTATTACAATATATGCTAGTGAGTCTAAAAAAGAGGTGCTTAGGGAATTGGGAATAAGCTGTAAAAATAATCATGAAGCAGTTAAGCATCCTAGAATTACAGAAGTACCGGATTTTGCAAAAGAATGGACAAAAGGCGAATTCTCTTGCAGTGAAGAATTTTTGGATAAAATGGAAAAGGTTCAAAAGGTAATTGAAGAATATCAGGAGAAGTATAGTACATGGTCGGAAGTAGAAGAAAAAAAAGAAAAAGTATATTTACCAATTGTAGAAGCGTTTGTAGAAGAAATACGAAGGCTGGGTATGGCATCGAAAGAAGCTGGCGATGAACAAAGAAAAAATGCCAGTAAATTTGCAAAACTTTTTTTTGAGTATATGTTTGGAACACGTGATTTTTACAAATTTATCAAAAATGATAAAGCACAAGCTACAACAGTATATCCATACAATATGCATGGATCACTTATGAAAACATATAAAGGAATAAAAAATAACCAGGCGGTTCCTTGTGTCACTATGCCGAATGAGATAGTTGAAGTTAGAATAAAACCAAGAAGTCAAACAACATTAGAAGTATATTTTGATCAATGGATTATTTCTATGAGACTACATAATGCAGATTCAGCAATTAAAAAAACATCATTGAAGTTTGATGTTCAGATTAAAGCACAGCCTAAAAAGGTCATGAGTGCGATACTTCCTTGGAACAAATAGGACCTATACAATCCTTTGATTTTGTAGTATTTTGAATTGTTGAAAAATATTGAAATATTTACCTTACTATTATATAATTGCTCAAATATTAGATGACAGTTGGTCAATTTTATAACAAGGAGGACAAAATTATGGCGTTTAAAAAGGTTGTAGTTGTAGGCGGTGGTGTGCTGGGGAGCCAGATCGCTTACCAGGTTGCGTACAAAGGATTTGATGTGACGGTATGGCTTCGAAGCGAAGGTTCCATTGAACGTGCAAAACCGAAATTTGCAAGATGGCATGAGACATATTTAAAAGATCTGGAGGCAACGAAAGCTTTGATCGGAACAGGGACAAAGCTGTATCCGAGAGGTCTGGTTGATGATTTTGAGAATCTGACAGTAGAAAAAGTAGAGGAATTAAAAGCGCAGGCTGACCAGGCATTTGAAAGTCTTATATATGAACTTGATATGGCGAAAGCAATGGCAGATGCAGATCTTGTGATTGAATCTTTATCAGAAGATCCGAAAGCAAAGATTGCATTCTATCAGCAGATGGCGCCGCTTCTTCCGGAAAAGACAGTTATTGTGACAAATTCATCAACTATGGTACCGAGTGCATTTGCTCAGTACACAGGAAGACCGGAAAAATATCTTGCACTGCATTTTGCAAATGAAATCTGGAAAAATAACACGGCTGAGATTATGGGACATGCCGGTACAGAAGGAAAATATTACGATGAGGTTGTAGAGTTTGCCGGACAGATTGGTATGATTCCATTGAAATTACATAAAGAACAGCCGGGATATATTCTGAACTCTCTGTTAGTTCCGTTTTTGAATGCAGGAGAAGCACTTTATGCAAATGATGTGGCTGATCCGGAGACAATTGATCTGACATGGAGTCTTGCTACTGGAGCTCCACTTGGCCCATTCCGTATTCTTGATATTGTGGGACTGGAGACTGCATACAATATCGTTTGTATGGATCCGGCTGCAAAAGATCCGGAGACAACACCGGGAAAGATTGCAAAACGCTTGAAAGAAAAAATCGATGCAGGCAAGAAAGGCGTCTGCACAGGAGAAGGATTTTATAAATACACGAAGTAAAAAGTATGACCGTCGGGATATGTTTCCTGACGGTTTTGACGTATGGAAAGTAATTTGGTAGAATAATAAAAGGTCGTAACAAAGCAGATGATGAATGATAACGTAGCAGACAGAAAGGAATGTGACAGATATGCAGTATCAGGAGTTTGGAAAAACAGGCTTGAGGGTTTCGAAGCTGTGTCTTGGAACATGGGGTATCGGAGGTGCCGGCTGGGACAGTTATTCGGATGAGTCACGAATGGACGCAATTAAGGCAGCGTTGGAGTGTGGCATTAATTTTATAGATACAGCACCGGCTTACAATGCAGGAAAAGCAGAATGTTATGTTGGTGAAACTTTGAGTAAGCTCAAAAAGCGCAGAGAGGTGGTCATTTCTACAAAATGTGGAAATAAGTTCGTAGATGGAAAATATCTTCGCTGTGGTTCAAAAGAGAGTATTTTAAAGCAGTGCGACGAGTCGCTGAAAAATCTAAAGACAGACTATATTGATATTTATCTGGTACACTGGCCAGATCCGGATGTTGAACTGGAAGAGACAATAGATGCGGTGAGTACGTTGAAAAAAGAAGGAAAAATTCTGCATGCAGGAGTTTCTAATTTTTCAAAAGAACAGATTGAAGAAGCCCAGAAATATTGCAAAATCGAAGCTTTTCAGCCACAGTATTCACTGGCAGACCGAAAAGACGAGAAGTTGATTCGCTGGGCTCATGAACAAGGACTTGGAATTATGACTTATGGAACTTTAGGTGGCGGAATTCTGACTGGAAATTACCGAAAACTTAGAACCTTTGAGCAGACTGACAGCAGAAATCGATTTTACCCATATTTTAAAGAACCATTGTTTTCAAAAGCAATGGAACTGTTAACAATCATGGATCAGATTGCAGAAGAGAGAAATGTTTCCTTGGCTCAGATCGCAGAGAAATGGGTGATTCAGAAGAGATTTGTATCCAGTTGCATCATTGGGGCGCAGAGCCGTGCCAGAGTAGAAGAAAACTGCAGAAATCTTCAATGGGAACTGACGGATAATGAGATTCGAAGACTGGAGTCTGTAAGAATATTATAACAGTCGGATAACTGATTTATGGAAGGGAAAATAGTGGAAGATAAGAAAAAGGTGTTATTCCATTTATTTATTTCAACTTTATATCTGAGTGCATTTACTTTCGGTGGAGGATATGTGATTGTTTCCCTGTTAAAGAAAAAATTTGTGGACGAATATCACTGGATTGAAAATGATGAGATGTTAGATCTTGTGGCAATTGCACAATCGGCACCGGGAGCAATCGCAGTTAATGGAGCGATTGTGGTGGGATATAAACTGGCGGGGATTATAGGAGCATTTGTAGCGGTTATAGGAGCAATTATTCCGCCATTCGTGATTATCACAATTCTTGCAATGTGTTATCAGGCATTTCGTGATAACTGGTTGATCAGTCAGATGCTGGAAGGCATGCAGGCAGGTGTGGCTGCAGTCATTGCCTGTGTGACTTACGAAATGGGAAATGGTATTGCAAAAGACGGTGACAAAATGTCACTTCTGATAATGGCTGGAGCATTTGTTGCGGCATGTTTTATGAATGTAAACGTAATATATATTATTCTGACATGTATTATATTTGGTGTGGTACGGACTCTTTTAAAAAGGAGGAAAGAAGCATGATTTATCTGCAGTTGTTCTTAAGTTTCCTTCAAGTTGGCATGTTCAGTTTCGGAGGTGGATATGCAGCGCTTCCTCTGATTCAGGGGCAGGTCGTAAAAACGCATAGCTGGCTTAGTATGTCAGAATTTACAGATCTGATTACCATATCTCAGATGACACCGGGACCAATAGCCGTGAATTCAGCAACATTTGTAGGTGAAAAGATTGCAGGTATACCAGGAGCGCTCTGTGCAACAGCCGGGTACATATTGCCGTCTTGTATTATTGTAACGGTAATTGCAAAGATTTATCTAAAATGGCGGAATATGGAGTTATTTCAGGGGGTGTTAGGCTCTTTGCGCCCAGCGGTTGTTGCATTGATAGCATCGGCAGGAATATCAATTCTCATTACGGCATTTTGGGGAAATGATATGATTACTTTTGCAGGAACTAATTGGGGTCTGGTTACAATATTTGTAATCTGTATTTTTCTGATACAGAAAGTGAAAATGAATCCTGTGTGGGTGATGCTGCTGGCAGGGGTGATGAAAGTTGGCGTGAGTTGTGCTCAACGCTTGTAGGATAATATTTATACCAAAATAAATAATATAAAAAAGGTGTATAGGTGGAAGGAGAATGTACAATGGGAGAATTTGAAAAATCATGTGTTAACTGTGGCGTATTGAACTGTGCCAAGAGAGATAAGGAATATCCGGAGTTCTGTCTGACTACAAATTTTGATGTAAAAGAGCTGGAAGAGATTAAAAAACTATATCTTGAAGATGAAGAGAACAATAAAGTTTCTGTGATTTCAGCAGAGATTGAAGCTGAATTTTATTGCCGTTATACGAGAGTGGAGGAAATTATCGAATTTTCAAAGCGGATGGGCTTTCATAAAATTGGAATTGCGACATGTATTGGATTGATTGAAGAAAGCCGTATATTTGCTCAGATTTTGAGAAAGAACGGTTTTGAACCATATGCAGCACTTTGTAAGGCTGGAGCATTTAATAAGACGGATATAGGAGTAAGGAAAGAGTATACAACGCAAGTAGGAAATGCGCTGTGTAATCCGATTATGCAGGCAAAGCTTTTGGAGAAAGCCGGGACAGATTTTAATGTTGTAGTTGGATTATGCGTCGGACATGACAGTTTGTTTTATAAATATACACACACACTGACGACAACGCTGGTGACAAAAGACCGTGTGCTTGCACACAATCCGGTTGGAGCATTGTATCAGACAAAAGCGTATTACAAGAAACTGATGGCTGATCCGGCGTCAGGAGAAAAAGAACAATAATTTGAAGCGAAAAATGGATTTCAAGGCCTGAATGAAAGGGGAGCGAAAATTACATAAGGGGAGCGAAAGTAAGTATGGCTAGAAGAAAAAAGAATAAGAATCTAAAAGGAATTCCTGCGGCAATCATGCTGATTCTTGCATTGATCGGCGGATTTGCGGAGCGTGGGAATTTGATGGAACGAATGTCTGGTGAGCCAGCACAAAACATTGCAGATACGGTTGCGACCGGTCAGATGAAAGTGACCTATCTCAATGTAGGACAGGGTGACTGTACAATTATTCAGACAGAAGGTCATAATGCAATGATCGATGCTGGGAATAACCATGAAGGAAAAGATGTGGTGGATTATCTGAATCAACAGGGCATAGACAAGCTTGACTATCTGATCCTGACACACCCGGATGCCGATCATATAGGTGGCGGCGATGATGTTTTGGAGAAGATTGAGGTAGAACAGGTTATTATGCCGGATGTGGCGAATGATACAATGACTTATGAAGAAGTTATGGATGATATTGAGAAAGAAAATGTTCCGGTAGAGCATCCAAAAGTCGGCGAAGAGTTCGGATTTGGAGATGCGACATTTACTGTACTTTGTCCGGAAACGGATCTGGTCAGTTCAGATGATACCAATGATGCTTCAGTAGGAATTAAACTGGTGCATGGGGAGAATTCTTTTGTCATGTGTGGAGATGCCAGTGAGAAATCTGAGAGCGCAATGGTGAAGAGATTTGGAAGTGCGTTGGAATGTGATGTGTTAAAATGCGGACACCACGGAAGCAGAACTTCTACAAGTGAAGTGTTTTTAAAAGCAACGAACCCAACATGGGCTGTTATCAGCTGTGGCGTGGATAATTCTTATGGACATCCGCATCAAGAGACGCTGGAGCGCCTGAATAACGATGATGTGCAGGTTTACCGCACAGATCTGCTTGGAACAATTATTGCAACGAGTGACGGAACGAATATTTCCTGGTTCAGTGAGAAAGAGTAAAAATCAAAAAAAGATAAAAAAGTTCTTAGAAAAGATAAGATAGATACTTGACAAATACATGAGATATTGCTATTATTTAAAAACAGAACGCACTCTGTTTTTGAAAAGATACAAGAAAGAGGTGCATTATGCAGAGAGTTTATTCATTATTAGTTGACAACAATTCCGGAGTATTAAGTAGAATATCCGGACTAAGTTTACCAGATTTTCGTTTGAGTTTAAATATCCGGACTATTCACAAGAAGAGGATACAACATCGACAGTATTACAGCCGGTGTGACGGCAGATTCAAGATTTACGAGAATCACGATTGTATCCAGTGGAGATGAGATTATTTTATCTCAGATTGAAAAGCAGATTGCCAAGCTGGAAGACGTGATCGTAGTGAAGGTCTTAAAGCCGGAAGAATCCGTATATCGTGAACTGATATTGGTTAAGATCCGTGCCAATGCACAGCAGCGGTCAGAGATTGTTTCAATTGCTGATATCTTTCGCGCAAAGATTGTTGATGCAGAGAGAGAGTCTCTCGTGATTGAGCTTACAGGAACCCAGTCGAAGCTGGAAGCGTTCTTACAGCTCCTGGATGGTTATGAGATCCTGGAACTTGCCAGAACCGGAATTGCCGGACTGTCAAGAGGAATCAAGGATGTCACATTTATCGAGTAGTTACCAATTTAAATTTACATATTTATTAGGAGGAATGTCAAAATGGCAGCAAGAATTTTTTATCAGGAAGATTGTAATTTATCAGCACTGGAAGGACAGAAGATTGCTATCATCGGATATGGTAGTCAGGGACATGCTCATGCTCTGAACCTGAAAGAGTCCGGATGTGACGTAATCGTAGGTCTTTATGAGGGAAGTAAATCCTGGAAGAAAGCTGAAGAGCAGGGATTGAAAGTATACACAGCAGCAGAGGCAGCAAAGCAGGCAGACATTATCATGATTCTTATCAATGATGAGTTACAGGCTGATATGTACAAGAAAGACATCGAGCCAAACCTTGAGGAAGGAAACATGTTAATGTTCGCTCATGGTTTCAACATTCACTTCGGATGCATCAAACCACCTAAGAACGTAGATGTAACAATGATCGCTCCTAAGGCACCAGGACACACAGTTCGCAGCGAGTATCTTGCAGGAAAAGGAACTCCTTGCCTTATCGCTGTAGAGCAGGATGCTACAGGAAAAGCTTGGGACAGAACATTAGCTTATGGTCTTGCAATTGGTGGAGCAAGAGCAGGACTTCTTGAGACAACATATAGAACAGAGACAGAGACAGACCTCTTCGGTGAGCAGGCAGTCCTTTGCGGTGGTGTTTGTGCACTTATGCAGGCAGGATTTGAGACACTTTGCGAAGCAGGATATGATCCGAGAAATGCTTACTTTGAGTGTATCCATGAGATGAAACTGATTGTAGACTTAATCTATCAGTCAGGATTCGCTGGAATGAGATATTCTATTTCTAACACTGCAGAGTATGGTGACTATGTAACAGGACCTAAGATTATTACAGAGGATACGAAGAAAGCTATGAAGAAGATTCTTTCTGATATCCAGGACGGAACATTTGCAAAAGAGTTCTTACTTGACATGTCTCCGGCAGGACGTCAGGTACACTTCCAGGCTATGAGAAAGCTTGCAGCTGAGCACCCATCAGAGAAAGTTGGAGCTGAAGTTAGAAAGCTGTACAGCTGGAATGGAGAAGACAAACTGATCAACAACTAATCGAGATTTGCAGCATAGAATCAGACTTGATCTTACATATTTGACATAAGGGATAAAAGAAGCTTTACGAACCGTAACAGGAACGCAGAGCTTCTTTCTTGTATAATCGGAAAAAGCAGTTCCTATTATATAAAGAACTCTCGCAGAAAGTCATACGTGTGAATAAGGATTATGTGGGTAATTTTGAATGATGCTTTTGTATGTGAAAAATACACAAAAAATTATAATTTTAGTTTTCAATTACATACATATATGATAGAATAAAACATAAAGTAAAAAGTTCGATACCAATTTTAAATGCGGCAGAATGAATCGAATGATTACGAACGACTGGAAACAGCAAGCATCAAGGGAGGTATGAGACATGGATGAAAGATTAGAGAATCTGCGGTCGACGAAAAATCCAAAAGCGCGTATCAAGATTATGAAAGGACATTTTGCTACAAGCAACTCACATCTGGATACTTATATTGATATGTCAACAGTAAAGATTCGTCATAACAATGCGAGAGAGGCAGCGAAAGTACTGGCGCAGGAGTACGTGACAAGTACATATGTAGATACGATTGTATGCCTGGATGAGACAAGTGTGATTGGAGCATTTCTGGCTGAACAGCTGGCAGACAGCACACATATGGCATTGAGCCATAAGAATAATATTTCTGTGATCACACCGGAATATAACGGATTGGGGCAGATTATGTTCCGTGATAATCAACAGAGAATGATCAAAGATCAGCAGGTACTTGTGCTGGCAGCATCCATTACGACTGGAAAGACGATCAAGCGTGCTATTGATTCTGTATTATATTATGGAGGAACGATTTGTGGAGTATGTTCTATCTTCAGTGCTGTAACAAAAGTAGCAGGCATGGAAGTAAAGACAATTTTCACAAGCAAAGATCTTCCGGCATATCATGCATATGAGCCGAATAAGTGCCCAATGTGTGAAGCAGGTGACAGAGTAGAAGCAATTGTCAACAGTTTTGGATATTCAAAATTATAGAAATAGGACAGGAGTATCAGTTAAATAATAAGATGAGGAGTCGGAGAGAAAAATGCGAGCATTTATTTCCGGCTCTTTTTAGTGGAAGTGCAGTTTTCTATTATATATAAAAAAGACAACCACATGACGGTATGGTTGTCTTTCAATGTTTCTCTATGAATTAAGCAATTCCGTTAACA
>ENA-ORSM01003484-ORSM01003484.1-human-gut-metagenome-genome-assembly--contig:-NODE-3484-length-9821-cov-2.299918_pt1 | contig 9821 bp, 8 predicted proteins | sample MGYA00241903_ERZ509170 | MGnify/ENA primary metagenome ERZ509170 (study PRJEB26280, sample SAMEA2338784) | human gut metagenome | biome: human gut; feature: human-associated habitat; material: faeces...
TTTGCAATTTTATGTTTATTTGCCCTATCTTTGGGCGTAGGAATGATTTTGGCATCGTCAATGGTGTTTTTCAGAGATACTCAGTTTCTTTGGAATGTGCTTAGCATGGTGTGGATGTATATGACACCGATTTTTTATCCGGAAAGTATTATTACTGGTTGGCTGAGCACAATTTTTAAAATCAATCCGCTATATCATATTATTCGCTTTTTTAGAATCATTTTGCTTGATGGGATTTCTCCTGAACCCAAAGCGTATGTATTTTGTTTATTGACCGCGCTTATACCGCTAATAATTGGAGCAGTAATTTTCAGAAAAACGGAGGATCGTTTTGTGCTCTATTTGTAATTTGTGCAATTGAAAGGTAAACTAAGAATGAGCAATGAAATTCAAATTAGCGTGGACCACGTTTCCGTGGAGTATACCATGGAGCGAAATGGTATACGGAGTATAAAAGAATATGCAGTGTCTTTATTAAAGGGACAAGTGCAAAAGGATAGCTTTCAAGCGTTGAATGATGTTACTTTTTCTGTTAAACATGGGGAAGTTTTTGGAATTGTAGGGAATGGCGCAGGAAAAAGCACCCTTCTTAAAGTTATTTCTGGTATTCTTAAGCCGAGCCAGGGATCCATTCAAGTCAATGGCATTATTGCGCCCCTATTAGAGCTGGGAAGTGGATTTGATCAAGACTTAACGGGATATGAAAACATCTTCTTGAATGGAGCAATTTTAGGATATTCAAAGGCGTTTCTACAGGAGAATTACCAAAAAATTGTTGATTTTTCCGAGTTGGGAGAATTCATTAGTGCACCAATCCGCACATATTCGTCTGGAATGATGATGAGGCTGGCGTTTTCTGTAGCCGCTGTTGTTGTTCCTGATGTTTTGATCGTGGATGAGATTTTAGCTGTGGGTGATGCGTCTTTTCAGAAAAAGAGTAAAGCCCGGATGAAAGAACTGATGAGTGGTGGTACTACTGTACTTTTTGTTTCTCATGATCTGAAACAAATTCAAAGCATGTGTGATCGTGCAATGTGGCTGGAGCACGGAAAGGTCTGCGCTATTGGAGATGCAGAAGAGATTTGCCAATTATATGAACGAAATGATGAGGCGTGACTTATGAAAAAAAGAGAAAAAAATGTTGAACAGCTTAGATGCGAACTTTTTGAACGTTATCCTGAACTAGATGTTTGCAAAAAAGATATTGAACTGGGGTATGAAGCGCTGCTGGAGTGTTATAAAAAAGGAGGCAAGGTACTGATAGCAGGAAATGGTGGGAGCGCATCAGACAGTGAACATATTGTTGGAGAACTGTTAAAATCTTTTTTGTTTTTAAGAAGACCTAATTCCCAAATGGCTGATCAACTAAAAAACCAGTTTGGAGAAGAGGGTGCCAAGTTGGCTGATGTTTTAGAAGGGGCGCTGCCGGCAATTCCGCTTACCTCGTTGTCTGCAATTAGTACAGCATTTGCAAATGATACAGAACCAAAGGCTGTTTTTGCACAGATGGTGAATGGCCTTGGAAAAAAAGAAGATATATTCTTGGGAATTAGTACATCTGGAAATTCGCGAAATATTTTGCTTGCATTTATGACTGCAAAAGCAAAAGGAATGAAAACCATGTTATTAACTGGAGGAACCGGTGGCGCGTGTAGAAAAATAGCTGACATTACTATTTGCGTTCCAGAAGAAGAAACGTTTAAAATTCAGGAGTTACATTTGCCCATCTATCATACATTATGCGCGATGCTTGAATATGCACTATTTGAAGAAAAATGATGGCTTTTAAAAGAGTGGAGAAAAGCATATGACAAACTTAAAAATGTACGATAACCCTAATATTCAAATATTGGTTGTTGGAGATTTTATGATTGATCGCTATTTATATAGCAGCGTTTCTCGGATTTCTCCAGAAGCACCCGTTCCGATTGCAAAAGTGAAGCGTGTTGAACGCAGGATTGGCGGTGCAGGAAATGTAGCCCTTAATATTATTGCGCTTGGAAGTAAGGTAAGGTTGCTCACAGCAGTTGGAATGGATGCTGCTGGCGAAGAGTTGATTGGATGCATGGAAAATGAAGGGGCAGATATTTCCTACATTTACCGAGATGACGCTAGAAAGACCAGTATTAAGACCCGCGTTGTTGCACAGAATCAACAATTACTTCGTTATGATGAAGAAGAAATTACAGCAGCGGGAAAAAACTTTACTGATTTTGTAGAAAGCAAGAGCGATCAGATTTTTGAAAACATTCAGGGAATTGTTTTATCAGATTATGGAAAAGGAATTTTGACGCCCGAAATTACCCAGTTGATTATTACTGAGGCTAAAAGACGAAATCTTCCAGTATTGGTTGATCCAAAAGGAGCGGACTACAGTAAGTACAGTGGGGCTACGATTTGTACTCCGAATCTGAAGGAGCTGACAGAAGCCAGCGGTTTGCAACAATTAAATTCTGAGAATGAAATTCGAGATGCTTCGCTCGACATTTGCAATAAATTTGATATAGCATATATGCTTACCACCCGCTCCGAAAAAGGAATGTCCCTTATTTCTAAAGAATTTGGCACAAAGCAGGACTTTCCTGCCATTGCTCAAGAGGTATGTGATGTAACTGGAGCAGGCGACACGGTCATTTCCACAATGTCGATTTGCGTAACAGCGGGATACCCTTTAGATATTTGTTGTAAATTATCCAATGTTGCAGCGTCTGTTGTAGTATCTAAATTTGGAGCAGCAACGGCAACTGTGCAGGAAATAAATAGGGTTCTTTCTGCAAATACATGTGAAAATGCTGATCATCAAAAAATATGGAATGCGGATCAGATTGTGGATATAGCACTGCGATTAAAGAACGACGGGAAAAAAATTGTATTCACAAATGGATGTTTTGATATTATTCACGCAGGCCATATTGCTTCTTTTCGCCAAGCACGTTCTTTTGGAGACGTATTGATTGTTGGGGTAAACAGCGATGCATCCATTAAACGGCTGAAGGGGGACAAGCGTCCAGTTGTCTCGCTGGAGAATCGGATGAAGCTGTTGGAAGCGCTTGAAATGATTGACTATATTGTTGCCTTTGATCAAGATACACCCCAGCTTTTAATTGAAAGTATTAAGCCGGATATATTGGTAAAAGGAAAAGACTGGGAAGGGAAAGAAGTCGCTGGAGCAAAGTTCATAGAAGAGTACGGCGGTACGGTTAAGTTTGTGGATTTGGAAAAAGGACTTTCTACTACTGCGATTATAGAAAGAATCCTCGAATTGAATAAATAAAGGCTTATGAAAAAACGAGCAGTATTTTTGGACCGAGATGGAACCATTATAGAAGAACGGAATTATTTAAGCGATCCGGCAGGGGTATCACTGATTCCTGGAGCAGCAGAAGCAATCCGAAAATTATCACAACGCCAATATATGATTGTTGTAGTAAGCAATCAATCTGGAGTGGCAAGAGGAATGTTTACGGAAAAAGATGTTCATCTAGTCAATCAAAGAGTAGAGCAGTTACTGCTACAAGAGGGAGCATTTCTTGATGCGATATATTATTGCCCCCACCATCCGGATGGTATTATTCCGCCATATAATAAGATTTGCAATTGCAGAAAACCTGCACCAGGAATGGGACTTTTGGCGGCCGAACAATATAATATTGATTTGAGCAAAAGCTATATGATTGGCGATAAGGCTGATGATGTACTGTTTGGGCAGAACTGTGGAATGAGAAATGCTTTTTTGGTGTCTACTGGACATGGGACCAAAGAACATTTACCAGGGACTTATGGAATCGTTGCTGCAGACATTTGCGCTGCTGTGGACATGATTGTGCAAGATATGCAAGAAGAAAGTTGAATTGCGTTTGGAGGTAGAATTATGGGAGTTATTGTAACTGGAGGCGCCGGTTTTATTGGTAGTTGCATTGTCCGAGAATTAAACGATGCAGGAATTACGGATATCACAATCGTCGACAACATTTTGTCTACGGAAAAATGGAAAAATTTATTAAATAAAAAGTATAGTGAATACATTAATAAAGATAATTTTTTGGAACAATTACCTCGATTTAAGGGAAAAGTGACGCATGTAATTCATATGGGAGCGTGCAGCGCTACAACAGAACGGAATTTTGACTATCTTTATCACAATAATTTCGAGTTTACAAAAGCACTTTGGAAATTTTGCGCGGAAGAAAACATTAGCTTTATTTATGCAAGCAGTGCGGCGACATATGGAGACGGGACAAACGGCTTCTCCGATGAATCAAATATTGAAGAGCTTAGACCATTAAATGGTTATGGATATTCTAAACAGCTATTTGATTTATGGGCGGAGAAGCAAACGGATAAGCCCAAGCAGCATGTTGGATTTAAATTCTTTAATGTCTATGGTCCAAATGAGTACTTTAAGGGTAGTATGGCGAGTGTGGTTTTCCACGGGTTTTGTTCAGTTCAGAAAGATGGTGTAATTCGTCTCTTTAAATCTTATAAGGACGGATATGCAGATGGCGGACAAACTCGAGACTTTGTATATGTGAAAGATATTTGCAGTGTAGTCCGATATATGATGGAGCATTCTGATATTAGTGGTTTGTTCAATTTGGGCACGGGACATGCACGTCCTTTTAAGGCCCTTGGTGAAGCGGTATTTTCTGCTCTTGGGATTCCTGCTAACATTCAATATGTTGAGATGCCGGAGTCATTACGTCCCAAATATCAATACTTTACGGAAGCTTCGATGGAAAAACTGAGAAAAGTTGGATATGACAAACCATTTTACTCTTTGGAAGACGGCGTAAAGGATTATGTGCAGAATTATCTGTGCCAAGATTTTTCCACATATTAATAAACAAAAAAGAGGTGCTTGAATGTCTTGGTTTGAAGAAAAAATTATAGATAAGATCACGCACCGTCGTGAGTTGGAAGCGAAAATTCTAGATGTGGAAAAATCCTGCGGACAGCTTGCTGAGCGGGTATCAATTCTTTTGGATAAGACATCGGATGATAGTCGCTTAGTTGTGTTAGAAAAAGATCGCGATGAGCTGTATGCCCGGTTGGATAAAATACAGGAACAGCTTGCCGTTCTGGAGAGAAGTGATAAAGACCGAGTTGGTACATTAGAGCGCGATCGCGATGAGCTGTATGCCCGGATAGATAAAATACAGGATCGTCTTACTGCCTTAGGAAGAGGCGATGAAGACCGAGTTAGTACTCTAGAACATGATCGTGATGAGCTGTATGTCCGAATGGATAAAATGCAAAATCAACTTGCAACACAAGATGAAAATAATGATAAGCGAGTTAACGTTCTAGAACATGATCGTGATGAGCTATTTCAAAGGTATGATGATCTCGTATGCAAGCTTGATCAATTTAGCGATGAGCACCGTACGGAGAAGCGATTAGATGTATTGGAAAAGGACCGGGATGAGCTTTTTCAGAGATGCGATGCACTGTTGGAACGGCTGGATAGAGCAACTCGTAGCAGCAAAGAAGAGAATCAAGTTGCCACCTATATTTTGCGTAAGGAAATGTTGCAGCCATCTGCATTGATCGGTTCAGAAAAGAATAATAAAGCAAGAATCCATTTTGTGCGTTGCTTGGATATATACAATACAGGCGATATGAACTGTGGACCAGAACTATATTTTGAAGAACTGATGAAGGACCGCATTGCCTTTTTCCATTCTATCAAGGAAATCGATTATGGCCTCATACGGGAAAACGATTGGGTTATTCTTGGCGGCGGCGGAATGCTGGATTGTAGTCCACAGTATCAAGAGGCAATCAAACAGTTGCTCGTGTGCAGTAAACGTGTAGTCAGTTGGGGGCTTGGGCATAACGAACATCATAAAGATACGATTTATTACCATGGAGAGATAGAGCCTATAGACTATACGCAGTTTTTCTTGTTCACAACAAGGGATTATGGTTATGGAACAGATCGATTTTGCCCCTGTGTATCATGCATGATGGAGGGGTTGAGTCGAGACTATGTAATAAAGAGAAGGATCGGTGTTTTGACACACCATGAAATCCGAATTTCGGAATTCGATCTTGACACATGTGATAATTCCCAGCCGATTGAAAAGATTCTTGAATTTATTGGTGAATCAGAGATCATAATTACGAATACCTACCATGGAGCGTATTGGGCTACGCTCATGAATAAAAAGGTAATTCTTTATCATCCATTTTCAAATAGATTTGATTATTTGAAGTATCCTTTGGTGCGGTATTCTGGAGACCTGGAAGCAGATATTAATCGAGCATTGGTTTATCCACATGCACTTCAGGAGTGTCGAGAATTAAATTTGTCACTTATGAAAGAGTTGGTATCGCATATGCACGCGACTGAAAAAACGAACTAGTGATTAGAAAATATATGAAAGTAGCAGGGCGGTAGAAGGAGCATGGGATTTTTTAAAAAATTGTTTAGCAAAATAAGGGCGAGCCTCTATGTCTTTAAAAAAGCGGAAATTTTGCGCAACGTTGTAAATAAGGAGATTGGCGGAGAATATGACAACCTTTGCCACAGCTGTTATTTTAATGAAAGATATCATGAGCGCGCAAAATTAGAAGGTATATTTCAGCCTGAAAAAGGTTTGAGAATTTCAATTTATTTAGGGGGGGCATTGGGAGATTATATCGTTTATCTTCGCTTTGTAGATGAGATCAGTTCGATCTGCAAATGTCATGTGGACTTATTTATTGATCGTATTGAATTCGCTACGTACGTGTATGGTACTCGAGAAAATGTAACCATTATTCATGATGCGCAGAACTGTTTGTTCAATGATTCTTGCTGCGAGTATGATTTGGCAGTCCATTTGGATCACGGATTGACTTTAAGACATTGCAATGTTGGGTCGATTCGAGAAAAGGCACCAGATTTTTATGTGACAGCATGCAAAATTGTAGAATATTCGAAATCCCATCAGATCAATATTGCAAATCAGCATGAGAGAGAAACTGTTATTCTTCGTAGGGCTAAATTTTTGAGAGAAACCAAATGGTCAAAATTGTCCTGCGGAGGAGCTATTGATATGGAATCGATGTATTCCAATTTGTTGGTAGATCCTGCATGGATTCCCGTTTTGCATCGATATCAATTGCACGAAGTCAGATATATTACGGTGAATTATGGTGCTGATAAAAATATGGGGGGTACTGCACAGACCAAAGTACTTCCCTTTACTACAATCAGCGCCTTTATTCAGAAATTCAAGGAAAAACATCCTGATATTTTGATTGTGCAGACTGGTGTAAAGAATAGCATGAAGCTCTCTGGAGCTGACAAGTATGCCTTTGATTGCAGATTGGAAGAAACGGCTGTCATTTTGAAGCGGTCCTTATGTCATGTGGATAGTGAAGGTGGATTGGTTCATATGGCTTCCCAACTATCTACACCGTGTGTCGTATCCTTTGGCCCAACGCCTGTATATTATTATGGATATCCCCGCAATAAAAATATTGTTGCACCGGCATGTAGCGATTGTATGTCCACGACGCCACAATGGAGCAGAGTGTGCCCAAAAGGTTTGCAGGTCCCTGATTGCATGACATCCATCTCTGTGGAAAAGATATTAGATGCTGTAGAAGAAGTGTTGTTGAATCGCTTACCCGAATTGCAAGATCCGATAAAAACCATAGAAGCACGGGAGATGCCCGATATGCCTGCGGCATGCAGGATCGGGATTATCGCTCCGCTGACAAAGGCGTGTGTCCAAAAGGCAATTTCGTTGAAGGAAGAGGGGAAAGTGGTAGAAGTTTTTATCCCAACCCATATTAACGATGAAATTGTAGAGTACAGAACAATACTCAAAAAGAGTGGAATTAAGGTCGAGTATGGAACGGCATTCAATATTGCCCGGACAAGTGGTTGGTTTGATGCTGTTTTTTGTGGACGAGTTAAGCCTGAATGGGAGAAATATGTTACTGGGGAATGCAAGCGTATTTTAACAAATAATGGTACGCTTATATGGATAAATTGAAATGAGAATTCGAAGTAGGTTCTGGCGAAGTATCAAAAAACTTTTTAGCTATTGTGTATATAGACCCTTGCTTTTTTTCTTACCTCATAGAAGAAAGGGAGAATGCCAAGCAGATATGGCGATTGTCTGTATGGCATCATTGGGAGATTTTATTACATTTTGCGCAGTGGCAAAGTGCTTGCGTTTGCAGGGCAGGACTATGGTGCTCGTCTGCAAAAAAGGATGCGGCATAGAAGAATTTGCGGATATGACAGGATATTTTCAAAAAATATATCCTATATCCGTGAAATGGAAGCATCGCGTTGCCAATATAGCCTACCTGAATCAGATAAAGGTCAAGAGAGTTGTGGTTGCTCCGGCGCAAAGGCATATATTAAGTGATTTATATGCAATTTCCATCGCTGCTGAGAAATATATTATGCCGGATACATTGCAGGCGTGTTCCTTGCTATCTTTAAAAAAATTAGTTGACCGTAAAGTAGATAAATTGGTACCCGTGACTGCAATTTATGAGCTGGAGCGATATGAACAATATCTGGAGGATGCTCAAGCCATTCGAAAACCTTTGAGGCCCTATCAATTTGAAAAGGATCCTTCTGAGGAAAAAGACAGAAGAGATCCATATATCATCATTTTTCCTGGGGCAGGTGGAGGGCAAATAAAACAATGGCCAGTTGAGCGATATGCTACAGTTGCAAAGCTGTTACAACAGGAACAGAGATGCAGGGTTTTGATATGCGGGACATCTTCGGAGCGAGCATTAGGAGAGAAATTGCAGCAGTTGATTGGTTCAACTGCGGAGAATTTGTGCGGGAAGACAAGCCTGATATCGTTGAAAGATATATTAAGTAAGTGTTTTCTCGTGTTGGCTAATGACTCTGGCAGTGCACATTTTTCAATTGCTTGTAACGCTCCTACAATTATTGTTTGCGGGGGATGGGAATATGGGCGATTCTATCCCAATCAGAGAATGCCCTCAAATTGTATTGCCATCACACCTTCACCCATAAACCGTTGTTGTATTCCGTGTGGGGAAAGCAAGCCAATATGTGGGAAAAAGGGTGAGGCGACTTTATGTATATTAGATGTTGAGGAAGATTTCGTAAGTAAAATGGCGATTCTTCTATATAGGAGGATCTGTGAATGCGCAGATTAAGATTAGATTGCCGAACGTTTTTTGATATTTTGGCAGATTACAAAATAGAATTTGTTGCCATCGTTATGGTTGCTATTCTCGGTTTAATTGCTTTCAATTACGGAGATGGGCAATCATTAATGGTTTACTCTATTCAAATCTGGGATGCTCTTTTTTCGGGAAGGATTGCGGACCTCCCACAACTATATTTGGAAAATGCAAGAGGAGCACCACATGGCGGTATAGGAGTTGGAGGAAGTATCCTTATTACGGGATTGCCGTGGGCAATATGGAATCTACCGATTTGGTTGGCGAGCACCTTTTTAAATCTCGATAGTGTGCTGATTATGCCCTGTTTAGCGTGGGCAAAACTTTTCCTTGTTGTCTGTAGTCTTATTGCTGGTGTCCAGTGTTATTATATTGTTTTATATTTGACCAAAGAAAAGACCAATAGCAAATTAGCTGCAGTCTTTTTTTGGGGTTCCAGTACCCTCACTATTTCTGTTGCATATAGTATGCAGGATGAAATAGTTTATCTTTTAATGTTTTTGATTGCTATACGAAAATATTTGGAAAATAAAAAGGTGCAGAGTTTTATATGGATATTGATTTCCTTTATTTTTGCACCGTTTATGTTGTTAATTCAACTTGTCTTTTTGCTATTTATAGAAAAAAGAATTTGGGCCATTTTTTTGCGC